>CXWJ01000984.1_pt2 | contig 38595 bp, 35 predicted proteins | sample 590841 | NCBI WGS metagenome assembly CXWJ01 (sample SAMEA3498367, study PRJEB10139) | wastewater metagenome | biome: wastewater treatment plant; material: activated sludge | place: Austria | collected 2015-01-21 | reverse complement strand
AATACCTCCCCCTCGCCAAAACATTCTCCGGATTCGCCAACTCCCCCTCCCTTGCGGGGAAGACCTGCACCGCGCACGCCTTGAACTCGGGAATCAACGCCTGCGGGTCGAGCGCGTCGTTGGTGAGCAAGTTCGCGGCGGCTTCGTGGAAGTGCCAGGGAATAAACACCACGCCCACCGTTGTCTTTTCGGTGACGGTGGCGCGCAGGACGATTTCGCCGCGGCGGGAGGTCACGTGCACGGGCATGTTATTCGCAATGCCGTGCATCTCCGCGTCCGCAGGGTGGATCTCGACTCGCGCCTCCGGGTAGACTTCGTCAACCACTGAGTTGCGCGTCATGGTGCCGCCGTGCCAGTGTTCGAGCACGCGACCGGTCGTCAGGATGAACGGATACTCGTCATCCACAGGTTCTTTCACCGGCACATAATCCACGCTGATGAATTTCCCCTTGCCCCGCGGGAAGGATTCCTTGAACAGCGTCGGGGTGCCGGGGTGATCGAGTGTCGGCACGGGGTAGATCAAGCCGACTTTGTCGATACGCTCATAGGTGATACCGGCATAATCCTTGCTCAAGGTTGCCGCCTCGCGCAGGATCTCCTCGGGGTGGGAATATGCCCAATGGCTTGTAGCAACTCCCAATCGGGATTCGAGGCGCAACGCCAAGTCGCAGAGAATTTTCCAGTCGGGGCGCGAATCCCCACGCGGAGGTTGCGCCGTCCTCACGCGTTGCACGCGTCGGTCGGTGTTGGAGAACGTCCCATCTTTTTCGGCGAACGGGGTGGCAGGCAGAAAGACATCCGCAAACGCTCCAGACTCGTTGATGAAAATATCCTGCGAAACGAGGAACTCCAACTCTTGCATGTGTTTGCGCGTCTCGTTGAGATTCGGCTCAGACATCATCGGGTTCTCGCCCATAATGAAGAGCGCGCGCACGCCGCCCTCATGCGCGTGACTTAAAATTTCGGTGGTGGTGAGGCCAAGTTTGCGCGGAAGCCCATTGGGTTCGATGTTCCATAATTTTTCCCATTTTGCGGCGTGCTCTTCATTGTCTACACGTTGATAGCCGGGATAGAAGAACGGCATCGCGCCCATGTCGCTTGCGCCTTGCACGTTATTTTGTCCGCGCAAGGGATTCAGTCCAGTGCCATCGCGCCCGATGTGACCGGTGAGCAACGCGAGATTTACCAGACCAAGCGCGGATGCCGTGCCGTGCGAAAGTTGCGAAATGCCCATGCCCCAATAGATTGCGGCGTTGTTTGCTTTCGCGTACATGCGCGCGGCTTTGCGAATATCCTCGGCTGGCGCGCCGGAGATCTCCTCCGCGAATTCGGGCGTAAATTTTTCAAGCGACTCGATGAATTCATTGAAGCCTTCAGTGCGGTTGGCGATGAAATCTGGATTGATCAAATTCTCTTTGACGATCACATGCGCCATCGCGGAAAAGACGGGGACGTTCGTGCCGGGCTTGAGCGGAAGCCACAACTCGGCGAAATCCACCAGGTCGATGCGGCGCGGATCGATGACGATCAACTTTGCGCCGTTCTGCCTGACCGCTTCTTTCATTTGCAAAGCAATGATCGGATGATTCTCGCCCGTGTTCGAGCCTGTGACGATGAACACATCGTTCAACGCCACCTGCGAGGCTGTGTTGCTCATCGCCGACGTTCCCAACGCCTGGAGCAGAGCAACCACGCTTCCCGCATGGCATAGCCGCGTGCAGTGATCCACATTATTCGTGCGGAATAACGCGCGCCACATTTTTTGCAGGAGGTAGTTATCTTCGTTGGTGGCTTTGGCGCAACAATAGACCGCCATCGCGTCGGAGCCATCGCGTTTGTAAATACGCGCGAGGGTATCGGCGGTGATGTTTAATGCAGTCTCCCAATCGGTTTCGACCCAGTCCCAGAGATTGGAGATTTGAGAATTGGGGATCGGCGCGCCATCCGTGCTGACAGCGAAGACTTGTTCGCGTCCTTCGGGTTTCGGTTTGCCTTCAAGCAGGTAACGTCGCGCGAGAGGTGTGGTGACGCGCTTGGGGTGATAGATGAAGTCGTAGCCGAAGCGCCCCTTCACGCACAAGTTCCCCTGATTGACGGGCGAATCAAACGGCGAGGTGACTTTGAAGATAAAGTCATCCTTGATGTGCAGTTTCAAATTGCACCCCACCCCGCAGTAAGGGCAGGTGGTTGTGACGATTCGGTCGGGTTTGATCATCAAATACTCCTCACCGCTAAGCGCGCGAAGAACGCAAAGATTCTTTTGTTTCTTCTTCGCGGTCTTCGCGGTCTTTGCGGTTATCTTGCTTTTCTCTTTTTTCTACCGGTATTCAACACGCTGATCTCCTGCGGACTCATCCCCTGTTGTAGCAAATATTCGCGCCTGGGTTTCAACGCGCCTGTGGGGCAAACCGCCACGCATTGACCGCACAGCACGCAGGTTGTTTCAGGGATGGTTTTATCGAAGAATGTGCCGATCTGCGTTTCAAATCCGCGCCCTTCGAAGTTGATGGCATACGTGTACTGCGCGTCCTCCGCGCAGACTTGCACGCACCGCCAGCACAGCAGGCATTTCGAGTAATCGCGGATGTACATCGGGTTATCGTCTTTGATTTCCGACTCGCGGCGTTCGGCATCGGGGAAGCGGTTCGCGTCTGTGTTGTAGTCCTTCATCATCGTTTGGATCTCGTCCGCTTCGGACAAGTCCATTGTGGAGTCGAGCATCTCAAGAATCGTCTTGCGCGCGCGGATGACCTTCTCGCTTCGCGTGTGGACCTTCATCCCCGCCCCCGCCTGGACGACGCACGCCGGCTGGAGCGCTCTCTGCCCTTCCACTTCCACGACGCACATTCGGCATAGCCCATTCGCCGTTGTCGCATCGTGATAGCAGATGGTAGGAACATCTTTACCCATCTCGCGCGCGACATCAAGCAATGTCTTTCCGTCTTCGACAGTTAGTTCCTTGCCATCCATTACCAGCGTGATTGCCATAATTCCTCTCAGACTCTCTACTTTCCACTTTCCGCGAACAGCTCGGGCCACAATTTCATTGCGGACAACACCGCGCTTGCCGCCGTTTGACCCAAGCCGCACAGGCTGGCGTCCGTCATCGTCCAGCCGACATCTTGCAGGCGGATCAAATCGCCTTCAAGAGGCTTTCCTGTCGCAACGCGGTCTAAAATTTCCATTTGGCGTTGCGCGCCCATCTGGCAGGGATAGCACTTGCCGCAGGATTCGTGCGCGAAGAAGTGACCGAGACTCTGCAACACCTGTCGCATGTCGCGCGTTTCGTCGAAGACCATCACCACGCCGGAGCCAAGAGGCAAGCCAGCCGCGCGCAGGTCTTCGAAGGTCATTTTCGCATCGAGGTGTTCAGAGGCGGCAAACGCGCCTGCCGCGCCGCCGAATAAAACGGATTTCAACTTCTTATCGTTGGCAACGCCGCCAGCCATCTCGAGCAGTTCGCGTAATGTTACGCCAAAGGGGACTTCGTACAAGCCAGGTTTTGTCACGTCGCCGGAGACGCAGAAGAGTTTGGGTCCCGGCGATTTCTCCGTGCCGATCTTGCGATATTCGGCAGAACCCAGCCCAATGATCAATGGGATGTTGCAAAGCGATTCGACATTGTTTATTACAGTTGGTTTGCCGAACACGCCGTGAGTCGTTGGGAAGGGCGGCTTGATACGCGGAAAGCCGCGCTTGCCTTCGATGGACTCAAATAGCGCGGTCTCTTCGCCGCAAATGTACGCGCCCGCGCCGACACGGATCTCGATATCAAATTGTTCGTTGAGGTAACCGGCGGAACGCGCCTCGTTCAGCGCGTCTTCGAAGACCGGCACGATATATAGATATTCGCCGCGGATGTAAATATATCCCTTCGTCGCGCCGATGGCATGGGCGGCAATACACATCCCCTCGATGGTGCGGTGCGGATCGTCGAGTAACAGGATTCGGTCTTTGAATGTGCCCGGTTCTGATTCGTCCGCGTTGCAGATGACGTACTTTTCCCCGCCTGCCGCTTTTGCCGCGCCTTCCCATTTGACGCCGGTTGGGAATGCCGCGCCGCCGCGCCCCACCAAGCCCGAGGCTTTCACCTCGGCAACAACATCTTCGGGTTTCATCGCCAGCGCTTTTTTGAGCGCGTCATATTCGCCGTATTTTTCAAGCGAAGTTGTGCCGTTTCCGCAGTTGGCGGTGAGCATGCGAATCGGACCATAGACCATGGACGCTGGCTGGGTATCTGCCTTCGTTCCATCTCCGATGGTCGATTGCCCATTGTCCATCGTCCATACCGCTGGCGCGTGTTCGCACAGCCCCAAGCAGGGACTCGGCTCGATGGTTAGAGACAGGTCGCCCGTCGTTTGACCCGGTCTGAGTCCATGTTGAGAACATAGTTGATTCAGCGCGCGATCCGCGCCTTTGAGCGCGCATGCCACATCCGCGCACACTCGGATCACATGACGGCTCGTCGGTTCGTTGTAGAAGAGGGAGTAAAACTCGATCACGCCATGCGCGTCGGCAAGAGGCACGCGCAATGACCGGGCGATCTCTGCCGCGACAGGCTCGGGGATCCAGCCATAAATTTTTTGAGCCGCGTGCAGGGCTGGCAACAGCCCCGAGCGGCCCATTGGGATGTAGGATTCGATTGCAGGTTTGAGGGGAGTGAGGTTGTGGTCTGCCATAAAATCTCCAAGCAGAAGTATAGCCGAAATTTATTGTAGCGGTACAGTGACGTTTGGAGGATGAAAATCACGAGGCGGATTTCGTTCGAGTATACTCACGAGGCATCGAACTTATGGATTGGAGATAACTAGTGAAGCCAAACCGGGTTACGGATCTTATTCATCGAAAATGGAAAACGATCCTCGTCGTCGGCGTCTGCGCGTTGTTGTTCTGGTGGTGGCGCGCGCCACTCGGCAATTTCTTCGCGTGGATCAGCAACCGTGACGCCGTTGCCCGTTTTATTGAAGGCTATGGGAATTGGGGAATCGTCATCTATTCCGCGCTGTTGGTGTTGCAATTGATCGTCGCCTTTATCCCCGGGCAGGCGCTCGTGTTTGCGGGCGGTTATGCGTTCGGGTTTTGGAAATCCCTGCTCGTCACCATCCCTGTTGCGGTGGTTGGCAGTCAGGTTGCGTTTTATCTCGCCCGCCGCTACGGGAGACCTCTCGCCTACCGACTCGCAACGCAACAGGCGATCGATCGTTGGGAGTCGGTCTCGAAGAATCAAGGCATCCTGTTTTATTTTCTTGCGTTCAATTTGCCGATCTTTCCTTCCGACGCGATGTGCTATGTGGCGGGGCTGGCATCTATCCCTGCAAGGCAATTCTTCATCGCCAATTTTTTGGGCAGAACTGTTTCAACAATTTTCACCGTGATGGTTGGCGCGTACGGGTTGAATTTACCGACCGCGTTTTGGGCGGTGGCGATACTGACAGTCGCTGGTTTTTATCTCGCGTGGGTAGCGTATGCGCGGAAGCGCAAGATCGATGTGTATCAAAAAAACTGACAGCCTTCACGAAAAAAGGGTGTTCTCACCGCCTCTGCGTCTCGCCGTTCACATTGCCCTTGCGCAAGAGCGACATGCTGCGGATTAACCATTAAACCGAACAATAAACGTAACTGCTCAGGCATGTCGTTGCGAGGAGTGCCCTTGCTCGCCTGCCCCGATGTTTTTTCGGGGTCCCGACGAAGCAATCTCCCGGTATTGGGAGACTGCTTCGGCAAAACCAAGAGCGCCTCGCAGCGACATGTCCCGAGGCTGAGTAGTTACGATTATTTTGGAAAAGAGCAAAATGCCGCAATACGAGTACCGAATCAATTTCAATCGCGTAACATCGGTTATTCACTCACCATAAAAAGTCGTTCAAGAATTCGTGGGTGACTTACTGCCTTCCCCTTACACGGTCAAATTCGCCGTTGGCAAGAATCTCGGTTGCCTGCGATACTGGGTTGCCTGCTCGAAAGCGTAGGCAAGCCGAATCAACGTCGGCTCCTGCCAAGCCGTAGAAAAGAACGAGAGTCCCACAGGCAAGCCAAACATATATCCCGCAGGCACCGTGATGTGCGGATAGCCCGCCACTGCCGCAGGAGAGGTCGACTCCATATCCCAATTCGGCGCGTCGCCATTGGCAAGGTCGATCATCCACGCCGGTCCGCCCGAGGGAACTACAATCGCATCAAGTTTATATTTCTTCACGGTTGCGTCGATCCCCTCTTTGCGAGACAAGCGCAAATTCCTTTTCAACGCATCCTTATACTTTTTATCTTTCAGCGAGCCTTTTTCCAATGCGGTCGTCATCCGCTCGTGGCCAAAATACGGCAGGACGAGATCGCTGTTCTCTTCGTTGAACTTGATCACATCTTCCATCGAATGGACGCGCGCCTCCGCGCCGAGCGATTTCAAATACGCGTTCAAGCCCGCCTTGTATTCGTAATACAAAACCTCGCGCTCGGTTTCCGCGAACCTATCGAAGTTTTTCACATCGGCAGGGTCGATCACGATCGCGCCGAGATGTTTCATCACATCGATGCAGTTTTCCAAAATTTTGAGCGCGCGCGGATTCGTCCCCGCCATGTTTCGCGCAACACCGATCCGCGCGCCGTTGAGTCCATCGAGATCGAGTTGCTTGGAATAATTAGACAAAGCCCGCTTCTTACTCGGACGCGTGGCTGAATCGCCAGCGTCGACTCCCGTCATCGCCCCCAACAAAAGCGCCGCATCGGCAACTGTCCGCGCCATGGGTCCCGGGGTATCCTGGCTATGCGCGATCGGAATGATGCCGCTACGGCTTAACAGACCCAACGTGGGTTTGATCCCCACAATCCCGTTCGTTTGCGCCGGGCAGATGATCGAACCGTCGGTTTCCGTGCCCACCGCCGCCACAGCAAGATTCGCCGCCACCGCCGCCCCCGACCCGGAGGATGACCCGCACGCCGAACGATCCAGCGCGTAGGGGTTGCGCGTTAACCCGCCGCGCGAGGACCACCCGCTCACCGAATTCTTGCCGCGAAAGTTTGCCCACTCGCTCAGGTTAGTCTTGCCCAGGATCACCGCGCCTGCCTTGCGAAGTTGCTTCACGATGAACGCGTCCTGCCCGGCATAATTGCCCTCGAGGGCAAGCGACCCGGCAGTTGTCTGCATTTTGTCGTGAGTGTCGATGTTATCCTTCAATAAAACGGGAATTCCGTGCAATGCGCCGCGCACTTTTCCCCGTTCCCGCTCGGCGTCCAACGCAGAGGCGATCTCCAGCGCGTCCGCGTTCAATTCAATGATCGAATTGATGTGCGGCCCGTTCTTATCCACCGCCTCGATGCGCGACAAATACAAATCCGCCGCCTGACGCGCCGTCAACTCGCCAGACTCGAATTTCTGCTTCAGGTCGGAGATCGTCCATTCAGGCAGGATCATTACCGTCCCCCTCCGGTGATGTAATGTTCCAATTGAGCAATCATCGACTTCTGCACTTCCACCACTTCACGAAGCACATCGCGCACCGAGATCAGCCCCGTGAGTTTTCCGCCGGAATACACGGGCAGGTGACGGATGTTTTTCTCCAGCATCAAAGACATACAGGCTTCGAGTTCCTCGTCCGCCTCAATGGTGATGACCTTCCCCGTCATGATCTCATCGACCCGCGTATTCTGCGCCTGTTTCCCGGAAAGTTCCAATTTACGAACACAATCCCGCTCAGACAAAATCCCCTTCACTTCGCCGCCTTCCATGACCAGCGCCGCGCCCATATTGTGCTTTTCCAGCAATTTCAGGGCTTCCAGTGCGCTCGCCGAGGGGGAAATTGAGAAGATTTCCGCGCCTTTTTTTCGGATCATATCCTGTACGGTAGCCATGGTTCACTCTCCTTTCCTTTCTTGGAAGATTGTTCAAAGTATAGACTCAAACGCCCGCACTGACAAGGAAACGCGTCAAAAAACAGACTGCGTCACATTCCACGATTTGGCGATTTCCCGGATCTCCTCCGGGCTAAGACCGCCGCCCGGCGAATCGGCAAGCCGGTTCAAGGTTTCGTAGTGAGCCGCCGTCTCGGCATATTCGATCAGGTCGGAAGCGCGCAGAATCGAATGATCTGCGCGCGCCATCACCCCATGCCGCGCCCAGATCACAATGCGATGAGTCCGAAGCGAGAGTTTGGTCTCCACTACCAGCTGGGCAGAACCAGGCAACAGGAACGGGACCACCCCAATCCCCTCCGGCATGTTGAGGATGGCTTCAGGTTGCCAGCGGAGCAACCGCCGGCTGAGCGTTTTTTCATCCTGATATTCTTCCAGGTGGCTGAGGTGCGTGAGATGGACGGGCTGGGCATGGATGACGGCATGCAAGGGGATGTCCGTGAGGCGCATCCGATCCGCGTGGACGCCGAGATGCGAATTGAACTCGCTGGTGACCCGCTGGAACTGCCGCTGAGGCGATGTGTGCATCTTGCCTCTCCGCCCACCGGGGTGGATGAGCACACAAGCGAGATTCCCCAACGGGGATTCGGCGATCTCTCTCAACCTTCTGCCTGATCCACTGACGACCAGCATCATCCCAGCCAACTCAGGGGCGGCGTGAGGCAATTCAATCTCCTGCGTTTGAGGGAATTGCGCGCCAACATCCAGCGGCTGACGCAGGCACACCGAGATATTGCCCGCCGCCCCCTCCGCCGCGCCGATCTCCGCCAGCCGCGAGCCAGCCTGCCCCAAATGATAGAGAATCGTGTCAAGTTCGAGCGCTGTGTGATCTGCCATAGGAAGCGATTTTATCACTCACCCCATACAGTAACCCAGGATTTATCTTGCCCTTCGCTTGCTTTCTTTCGCCATACAATCGCAAAGTGAACTTTGCGGCACGATCTCCTGACAGATTGCTTGAAACCCCGGGTCTATAAAAAAGACTCCCATTGCTGGGAGTCTTTTTGTCGGGGTGCCGAGATTTGAACTCGGGACCTCACGGACCCGAACCGTGCGCTCTACCGGTCTGAGCCACACCCCGATTTCGTGAGAGTGAATGTAGACCTTGGCGCTTGTAGCGCCACTTTCTACCGGTCTGCGTCACGCCTCAATAGTGCAAAGCGTACGAATTATACACACCGTATTGCGAATTGGCAAGTTACGGGTTGAGCAGAACTTCCTGCGTGTACACGTAAAACATACCGGGAATGCGATCGTCTTCCTGGCGGATGGTCAGGCGGGCAATGACCGGCTCCGAGACCCGGTATGGGATGGTCGTTTCGAACAACTGCGGGGTTGTTTGTTCGATGTTAAGCACGCGCAGACCCAGCGATTTCCCATCTGGCGTGATCAACTCGAGGATGATCGGCTCCAAACTGAAGGGCCAGACATCCCCGCGAACAGCGAGGACGCCGCCCGATGCGGAATCCTTTTTGGCGGGGGAAAAAACTCGAATCGGCTCGGAAGGATTCCCCGGTGTGGTGATTTCATTTTCACCCGAAGAGAGCAACAACAATCGAACAGAGTTCACCGCTTGCGCGCGATCGAATTCATCGAACGTGCTGACGGTAAGCCGCCCCACTTCCGCCGCGCCGGGGATCTCAAAGGAAACCTTGATAGTTTGCTGGATGCCATGATTGGAGGTGGGCACATTCTTTTTGAGCAGGCGGGTGACGAGACGACCATCCTCGCCAAAAAGGTCCACCTGCACAATTTCGCTTTTGCCGGTGGTGATATCCATTTTGAGGGTGATCGGCGATACCACTTTCGAAAAGGGACCCGGCGACGCGATCTCGATCTCCGCAAGATCATGCCCGGGGATGCTGGTTGCGGTGGGAGATGGACCTGGGGTGATGGTTAACGTGGGCGCGGGAGATTGAGTCGGCGCCAGCGTGGGAAGCGACGCCATGAAGGTTTCGGTGGCGGCGAGGTTTGCCGCTTCCGCAGTTTGAGCAATGACGGTGGGAAGATGGTCGGGCGGAATCGAAGTCGGGATGGGGCTTAAGGCCGGGGTGGCGCAACCAGCCAACAGTCCGAGAAGAGAGGCGAGGGTTAGGAGTCGAATTTTCATGGATTCATGAACAAATCCAATGACCCAATCATGTGTCATTGGACTTGTCTCAATAATCAACAGCCGAATTTACAAGGAGTAGATCTCGCTGTATTTTTTCGTCAGGTAGCGGATGTAGGGTTCTGGTGTGATCGTTGAGCCGGTGACGCGCTGAACGAGGTCTTGCGGATCATATTTGTGGCCATATTGGTGGATGTTCTCTCGAAGCCAGCCAAGCAGGGCGTCGAATTTGCCGGCGCGGAACTGGTCGTCGAGGTTGCGGAGGTCTTTGTTGATCTTCTCCCATAACTGGGCGGAAACAAGATTGCCCAATGCGTAGGTGGAGAAGTAACCGATCAGCCCGGCTGACCAGTGAATATCCTGCAACACGCCCTGCGCGTCGTTCGGCGGGGTGACACCGAGGTATTCCCGCATTTTTGTGTTCCAAATTTCCGGCAGGTGTTTAAGCTCCACCTTGTTCTCGACCATGGCGATCTCGAGATCGAGGCGGAGCATGATGTGCAAGTTGTAGGTGGCTTCATCGGCATTGACGCGAATGAGCGAAGGTTCCACTTTGTTGACCCCTTTGTAGAATGCCCTGAGTCCGACGCCATCGAGTTGCGCGGGGAAGGTCTTTTTGAGTTTTGGGAAGAAATGTTCCCAGAGCGGAAGCGACCGCCCGACGAGGTTTTCCCACATGCGAGATTGCGACTCGTGAACGGCAAGCGAGGCGCCGCTCTCTAATGCTGTGCGCTCGAAGGCCGGGTTCACGCCCTGCTCGTACATTCCGTGCCCCGCTTCGTGCATGGTGCTGAAGATCATCGCCAACGGATTGCCGGCTTCGAAACGCGTGGTGATGCGGACGTCGTTCACGCTGAATGTGGTCTCGAACGGATGCGCGGCTTTATCCTGCCTGCCGCGATTAAAATCATAGCCGAATGCCTTGATGATCTCTTCGCCGAAATCCCACAATTTTTTCTCGGCATATTTTTTATGCAGAAAATCATCCTTCACTTGTTGCGCCTCGCCAATGGCTTTGATCAACTCCACTTGCCTGGGACGCAACCCGTCGAAGATGGCTTTCACATCGGCGGTCTTCATGCCGGGTTCGTAATCATCGAGCAGGGTGTCGTAGGGATGATCGGCAGGCGGGAAAAACGAAATATACTTGTGAACAAGTTCCACCATTTTTTGCAGACGCGGCAGGAAGATCGAATAGTCCGATTTTCCCTTTGCCTCCACCCAGGCTTCAAACGACTTGGAGGTGGCCACTGCCTGTTCCGCCACGAAAGACGGCGGGACGCGTTTTGCCTTGTCGTAGTTTCGCGCGGCAACGCGGATCATCGCGGCATCCTCTGAATCTACGCCGGCAAACTCGAGTTTCAGATCATCGATCAAACGCCCCACCTCATCGGATGTGAATTTCTCCTGCCTGATCTTTCCGAGCGTCGCCAGTTGTTGACCGCGCGCATCGCCGCCCAGCGGCGGAATGTTTACCTGCTGGTCCCAATCCAGCACCGACGAGGCTCTGCCAAGATCGGAAACCTCCCCAAGTATTTCTTTCAAACGGTTGAGTTTTTCAGACATGGAAACTCCTAAACTTCTAATTGACCTTCCATCGTAGAGGCTTATCCAGCAAGGCGGATAATACCTCGTTGGCGATATCCTCCGACGCGCGGGATTGCGCTTCGGCGGTCTGCGCCCCAATATGCGGCATGGCGATCACTTTCGGGTGGAGGACTGCTTCAGTTTCCCCGGGAGGTTCCACCGCGTACACGTCCAGCGCGGCGCCGGCGACCTTGCCGCTGTTCAGCGCGGCGACCAACGCGGCTTCGTCGATGATCCCTCCGCGCGCCGCGCACACGATGCGCGCGCCGTTCTTCATCTGCGAAAACGCCAGCGGACCGATCATGTCCCGTGTTTGCACGTTGAGCGGCAAATGGAGGGAAATGAAATCAGACCACGCGTACAGGTCTTGAATCGAAACCGGTTCCGCGCCGCGTTTTGCAATTTCATCTTCCGAGATCAACGGATCGTAGGCAACGACGCTCATGCCGAAAGCGGCGGCGCGCTTGCCCAACTCCATGCCGATGCGCCCAAAACCGATCACGCCGAGGGTTTTTCCGTTCAACTCCGCGCCTTCGAGTTCTTTTTTGAGCCATTTGCCTTGTTTCATGCCCGCATCGGCGCGGGGAATTTCGCGGGCGAGGGCGAGCAGTAACCCAAAGGTCAATTCGGCGACAGCGATCGAAGTGGACATGGGCGCGTTGACAACGGTGACGTTGCGCTTTTTTGCCGCGTTGAGGTCGATATTGTCCACGCCGACGCCGGCGCGGCCGATCGCTTTTAGGCGGATAGCCGCATCCAACACCGAGGCAGTTACCTTCGTCCGACCGCGAACGATGAGTCCGTTGTATTCGGGAATCGCTTTGAGGAGATCGTCCGCTGAAATGTCTTTGCGGTTATCCACTTCCGCTTGCGAGCGCAAGATATCCAATCCGCTTTGGTCGAGTCCGTCAGTGATGAGGATTTTGAATTGTGTCATACATGGATTTTATCACGTGGGGAAGAGCAATTTATCCGCCAATCTTCGGGGGCTTCCGTACTTAACGGGAAAGAGCCTCACCACGAAGGATACAAAGTACACAAAGGGGAAAAAAGCCTACATTCCTTGGGTTTTTCCTTTGTGACCGTCGTGTCTTTTCGACACGGTGAGCGAAAGACGAACCGTTAATGCAAGCCATTGTGTTTGAAAAGGGTTTCCCGTTAAAAACGGTAGAGCCAATCTTCGCTAATCGCCGTGAAGGAAACCATTCGCGACGATTAGCGAAGATTCAAAGTTTATTCATACCGCAACGCTTCGACAGGTTCGAGGCTCGCCGCGCGATTAGCGGGATAGATGCCGAAGAATAACCCCACGGCCGCCGAAAAGATTGTGGCAAGCGCGACCGCATCCGTTGTGACCAGCGGGATAAAGTCTGTGCCGTTCGCCGCGGCGATCTGCCCGACGGCATAAGAGATCAACCAACCGAGAATAATGCCGATGATCCCGCCGATGAGACTCAGCAGGGATGACTCGGTGAGGAATTGAATCAGAATATCGCGCCGGCGCGCGCCGAGCGCTTTGCGCAAACCGATCTCACGCGTGCGTTCTGTGACCGAGACCAGCATGATGTTCATAATGCCAATGCCGCCCACGAGCAGGGAAATTCCCGCGATGCCGCCCAGAAAGATCGTAAGCACGCCGGTGATCGCGCCGAATGTTTGAAGGAAATCCTGCTGGGTAAACACGGTGAAATCGTCGCTACCGATGGGCGTGCGGTGCCGCTGGCGCAAAATGTTTGCGATCTCCTCCGAGGCTTGCGGAACTGTTTCCCCGCTTGTGGCTTGCACGAAGATCACATCCACTTCATCGCGCGCATTGCGCTTAAGCAGGCGCGCCTGCGCGGTGGTAAACGGGAGGTAGGCGCTGTTATCTTCACTGCCGAACGCGCCGCCGCCTTTCGCCTCCAACACGCCGATAATGCGGAACGGCTGTCCCTCAATGCGGATCGATTCGCCCACAATGCCGTCGTGCCGACCCATAATTGCATCGGCGGCTTCAGGTCCGAGCACAACAACAGACATGCGCCCGAGTAGATGCTCCTGATTGATAAACTCGCCTTCCGAAAGTTCCAAATTGCGAACGGCGAAATATTCCGGCGTGACACCGGTGATGGTGGTCGATGCGTTTTCGCCCGCGAAAGTGATCATCCCGTTGCCTTGAATCGCCGGCGCAACGATCGCCACCGACGGCGCGGCGAACGGGTCTGCCAACGCCGAGGCATCGGCAAGAGTCAATGGGCGGTCGTTCTGGGCGCTGCTACGATCTGGCGCCTCCTGCTGACTTTCAGGACTGCCGCGAAAAACGAACAACAAATTCGTGCCGATACTGCTGATCGAGCCGGTGATGGACGCCTCCGCGCCGTTTCCCACCGCCAGCATGGCGATCACCGCGGCGACGCCGATCACAATCCCCAACACGGTCAGGCCAGACCTCAGCTTGTTCCCGCTGATCGATTCGAGCGCTTCCAGGAAGGCTTGCGCGATGCTCATGAGCCGCTCTCCAGTAATCCATCGCGCAAGCGAATGACACGCTGGGTTTGCTCGGCAATCGTCGGGTCGTGCGTAATGATAATCAACGTAGTTCCGCTCTCTTTGTTCAGGTCGAGAAGTAACTTCATAATTTCCTTGCCGACTTTCGAATCGAGGTTGCCCGTTGGCTCGTCTGCCATGATGATGGCGGGGTCATTGACAATGGCGCGCGCAATTGCCACGCGTTGTTGCTGTCCGCCAGAGAGTTCGGCGGGACGATGCGTCATCCGATTCTCCAACCCGACGGCTTTCAACGCTTCGATCGCGCGGGCGCGCCTGCCTTTTGCGTTCCCGGCATATTTGGAATTACTGGAATACCGTAATGGCAGTTCCACATTGGTAATGGCAGTCTGCCGCGAAAGCAAATTGAAGCTTTGAAAGACAAAGCCCACTTTGCGGTTGCGAATATCTGCCAATTGATCGTCGTTCAAATTGGCGACCGTCTCGCCGTCCAACACATATTCGCCGGCGCTGGGACGGTCTAAACAGCCGAGCGTGTTCATCAGCGTGGATTTACCCGAGCCTGAGGGACCCATGATCGCCACTACTTCGCCGCGCTGAATGTTGAATGAAACGCCGCGCAACGCCTCCACTTCCACCTCGCCCATCTGGTAGACCTTGCGCAGATCGTGGGTTTGAATCACCCAATCCATGTCAGCCTCCAAACGGACCACCAACTTCGGCTGGCGGGTTGAGGATGATCGAATCGCCTTCCGAAACCTCGCCGCCAGCCAGCGCGCTCGTCGTGTCGGAGGAGGAGCCGAGGCTGACCTCGGTTTTCTGCGGCGCGCCATTCACCAGTAGATACACGTAACGTTGTCCGTCCAGCAAGCGCACAGCGCGGTTTGGAATTAGGATCACATCGTTGATCTCTTCCACCGTGATGTTCACCGCCGCGGTCATGCCGGGCTTGACGCCTGCATCGGCATCGGTCAATTCGATAGTGACCTTGAAGTTCACCACGCCGTTGACGTTCGTGCCGGCTTTGGCAACTTCAACCACTTCGCCGTGATAGTCCTTGTCAAGTATGGCATCGAAGGAAAGCGTCGCCGGTTGACCCTCTGCCACGCTGTTGATATCCACCTCGGAGACTTCGACATCCACAAACAGGCTGGTCAGGTCGTCAAGGCGGAATGCCGCTGTGCCCGCTCCGACCTGGTCGCCGGGGAGTGGGTTGGCTTCCGTCACAGTGGCGGCAAACGGCGCGGAAACGCGAGCCAGATTGATGGTGGCTTGAGCCGCATCCACACGGGCTTGGGCGGCGGCGATCTCGGTCAGGTTGCCCCCGGCGAGCCGGTCGAATTCGCGCTGGGCGTCGTCTAATTTGGCTTTTGCAAGAGCGAGGTCTTCGTCCGCTTTGGCGATGGCTTCTTCACCGGCATAGCCGCGATATTCCTTCAAGACCGGAATCTTCCGATTGCCGAATGTTTTGTAGATAATTTCCTTGATGTGAATCTTTCCGTTCAACTCTTTGCGCCAGTTGGCGGCTTTGTCGTACACTGCTTGCGCGTCGCGCAGGGTGATGGTTGCCTGGGCGAGCGCGGTATTGGAATTGGTCAGGTTGTCCAACGCTTGTTGCGCGCTGGCGAGGTCTGCCTCGGCAAGGATGACGCTCTGCGGCAGGGATGTCTTCTCAAGGTAGGCGAGCACAAAATTTACAGGGACGTTATCGCCCACTTTCGCGTTCACCACGTCCACAGCGCCTGCCGCCTGCCAGATCAGGATCGCCGATTGTTTCGCGCGGACGGTCCCCGTCGCGCCGATGGTGGCGACCAGGTTCCCCCGTTCGATGGATGCGGTTTGGTACTGGCTGGCAGGGTCGGGCTGGGAATTTCGCAGATAGAAATACCCACTCACTCCTACGATCAGGACCAACAATGTGATCCACAGCCATTTTCGTTTCTTGAAAAAATCACTCATGAGGTTCCTCCAACAGATTTCTAAAGCCGGGAAAATTCTACCCGACAAATGTGAATTGCCAATGAACAACCTGGCGAGGTATACGCAAATTTTATGCTGGGGTTTCTCGTCTATATAGGTCTGCCATGAGCGCCTGATAAAACCTCTTGCCGCACACGAATCGCGCGGAGTACACAGAAATCTCTTTGATAAACAGAAAATATCCTTCGATCCGCGAAACCTGTGCTGACGGTTCGTTTTTCACTTACCATGTCGAAGTATCCATGCGCCAAAGAGTCAGCAACCCAGACCTTGAGAGCGGCGCGCTCGCTCCTCGAGGCTGTCTCTCTCTCGCATCCATACTGATATAATTTTCTTATGTTTTATCGTATTGCTCGCATACTGGATTTCCTCGCCGTCATGCTTCTTGTTCTCTTTGCGGTATCAGGCGATGTCCCGCGTTTCACCGGGCAAACCGATCGCGTCCGCCTGTACACGCGCGAGATCGAGTTCGATTATCCGAATTGGGTCTGGAACGCCACATGGATCAAACTCGAACAAAACGCCATCGGCTTACCCTATCTCTTCGAGCGCGGCGCGAACAAACAGATCGTTTTCGAATATCTTCGAACCACGCAAACATTGATGGAGACCGAGTACTCCCTCGAACTCATCATCGCCGACCCTGCCGTCACCGACAAAGAAACTGCCAGCGCGCAACTTCGAGCCAACCGAGATTCCCTGCTCAAACGGCAGGAGCTACTGGCTCCGCTCGCCGAGGCAACCCTGCAAGGTCAAATTTCCGAAGCGTTGGCTGAACTCAACCTTACCACAGGCGGTCAACCATTTCCGCCTGTGCTTTACCACACCTCCCCCACGCCGCTCGCGCTCGTCGTTTCGCGCCGCGACGTGATCGAACAGATCGCGAACATTTCAGTCCTCCCGACCCTCTCCCTCGACGACCAGATCGCACTCGAAAACAACATGGCAGATTCGCTGGATGTCTCCACGCTCACCGTCCCCATTGGCGGCGTGGGCGTGTATCCCACCATGGTCACCGAAACCACCGACCTGCGCTGGTTGCTCGAAACCATCGCGCACGAATGGACGCATAACTACCTCAACATCCGCCCGCTGGGAATCAATTACAGCNNCCTGAGCTTCTCGCTTCAACTCCCCATTTCGGCTTGGTCGCTTTTCCCCAAGCGCCTCCCACCCTTGACGATCAGAGCGATCCGCCGCCCTTCGACTTCCGCGCTGAGATGCGCGAGACGCGCGTCACTACCGATGAACTGCTCGCCCAGGGAAAAATTGAAGAAGCGGAAGCCTACATGGAAGAACGCCGACAAGCCTTCTGGCAAAACGGATATTTACTCCGCAAACTTAATCAGGCTTACTTTGCCTTTCACGGAGCCTACGCCGATGTGCCCGGCGGCGCGGCGGGAGAAGACCCGGTCGGTCCCGCCGTGCGATCCCTGCGCGAGCAAAGCGCCTCGTTGGCAGATTTCATCAACGCCATCGCGCAAATGACATCCTTCCAGGAACTGCAACTGGCGATTAAAAATTAACCTATGCGGAAAATTATCTCAGCGCTCTTTCTCCTTTGCTTGTTGGCATCCGCGTGCTCTCCCGCCTCCGTCACCCCTACGATCAACCTCACCCCGCCGACAAACATCGTACTTCCCACCCAGCCATCCTGCGCCACAGTGAACATCGAACCCACGCCGGGACCCGAGTCGCCATCCCTGTTTCCGCCGGAGAGCGCGACCGACCATTCGGTTGGAGCCAGCGAAGCGGTTGTGTCTTTCATCGCATACATCGACTATCAAGATTCGCGCAGTAAATTTTTCGTCGATGTGGCGAAACAATTGCTCGAAGAATTCCCAGAGGAGGCGCGGTTCACCTTCCGCCCATTCCCTCTTGTCGACGTCAACGACAAGTCTGCGCTTGCCATGCAAGCCATCGAAGCCGCTGGCAAACAGGGAAAGTTCTGGGATATGCACAACCTGCTCTTCGCGCAATACGAAAATTGGGCAAACCTGCCGGCGGTGGATTTCGAACAATGGGTCACTGCGCAAGCCTCCACGTTGGAAATGAGCGTGGAGCAGTTCAAATCCGATCTCAAAAGCGGGGAGACTATCGCCCAAGTTCAAAAATATGCCGCCGATGGAAAATCCATCGGCATTCCCGGCACGCCGCTCATCCTCATCAACGGGCAAATCTACGGTGGACCGCGCGACCACGGCAGTCTCAGAGACATCACCGCGTTGATCCTGATGGGCAAGCGTCAGTTCGCCTCCTGCCCCCCGTTGACCGTTCAGCCCAATCGGCAATACATCGCCACCCTGCGCACCGAAAGAGGCGATATCGTGATCGAACTTTTTGCGGATAAAGCGCCGATCACAGTGAACTCTTTTATCTTTCTCGCGCGCAACGGCTGGTACAACGGCATCACCTTTCATCGCGTCATCCCCGACCTGTTCGCGCTGACCGGCGACCCAAGCGGCACCGGCGACGGGAACCCCGGCTACTACATCGTCAACGAGTTCGATCCGTCCTTGCAATTCGACCGCCCCGGTATGGTGGGGATGACCAACGTCGGTCCCGACGCCAGCGACGGTCAATTCTTCATTACATACGCGCCCACGACGCAATATATTGGAAAGTACACCATCTTTGGTCAACTGCTCACCGGCATGGAGGTTTTACTCTCGCTTAACCCTCGCGACGCGCAACCGGGAAGCGACACCCCGCCGGGGGATACACTCTTGAGCGTGGAGATCGAGGAGAAATAAGGCTATGGTAAGATTCTTCCCATGCCTCTCAATACCTATTCCTCCACCGCGCGCGACGGCGACCTTGTTCAACTGGTTGGGTTGCGGCACAAACATTTCATCTTCAACTTGCTGGCGGGCGCAAAGTTCGAAACCCATCGCGGCGTTTTGCAACACGACGACCTGATCGGCAAGGCATGGGGCACGCAGGTGTTCAGTCACCTTGGCGCGCCGTTCTTCCTCCTCCAACCTTCGCTCGCAGACCTGCTCACCAACCTGCCGCGCACCACGCAGATCATGTACCCAAAGGATATTGGATTCATCCTCGTCACGATGGGCGTCGGTCCCGGTCAAACCGTGATGGAGGCTGGCTCCGGCTCCGGATCGATGACCACCGCCCTCGCCTACGCGATCGGCGCGGAAGGGCGCGTCGTCTCGTATGAGGTTCGCCCGGATATGCAAAACCTCGCCCGCAAGAATCTCGCCCGCTTCGGGCTTGACTCCCGCGTGGATTTCAAGCTGCGCGATATCGGCGAAGGTTTCGATGAGACCGACGCTGACTCATTTTTCCTTGATGTGCCGAATCCGTATGATTACATTGGCCAAGTGCGCGCTGCGTTGAAACCCGGCGGATTCTTCTGTTCGTTGAGCCCCACGTTCAACCAGATCGAAAAAACGTTGCATACGTTGCGTCAGCACAATTTTGCATTTCTCGAAGTGTGTGAAATCCTATTGAGATATTTCAAACCCGAGCCATCGCGCCTGCGTCCCACAGATCGCATGGTCGCGCACACCGGCTTCCTCGTTTTTGGACGAAAGATCGAACCCACCATAGACCCACGCGGGCGGGAGCTCAACGAGGAAATAGAAAAAGGAGATGTTTAGCCAATGCGCCGCATGTTTCGCCGCCAAATCCGAAAGGGGGCAGGGCACATCCCGCCCATATTGCAGGAAGCCAATTTCGCTTTTGACAAGGGCGAGTTCGGTCGCGCCGGGGAACTCTTTGAACAGATCGCTCAAACCGTCGATGCCCGAGGCGGACCGCGCGCGCCGCTCTTCCACCTCCAGGCTGGCAGGGCGCGGATTTATGCCGGGCAAACAGCGTTGGGCATCCCTTCCATTAAACGCGGGTTAGCCCTGCTCGTCGAGCGGAAACAATTTCAACGCCTGATTCAAGCGCGACGCCGCGCCCTCACGGAACTGAGGGAACGCGGGTTGAACGAAGAAGCCGCCGGCATCGATGCGTGGCTGAAATCGATCTCCCCGGAATCCTCCGAGTTCGAGACGCAAATCCCCCCGAGCAAAAAGCCGGTTCTGCCCACCCATTGTCCGCAATGCGGCGCGGCGCTGAAACCCGATGAAGTGGAGTGGCTGGACGAGATCACCGCCGAGTGCGGGTATTGTGGAAGCCCGGTGAGAGAGGGCGAAGCGTAGGGCAAATTTCAATTTGTCCCACAATGCGCGAAATGAACCTCACCGAAGAATTTATCTCCCAACGACTGCGCGAGGCGATTCAATCCTCGGGTCCAGCCTCCGATGGCTACGCGGAACTTGAACTCACCGAGGACACGCGATTGAAATGCGCGGCGGTGCTCGTCCCGCTCGCGCGGCAGGATGATGAATGGCATTTGCTTTTCACCCGACGCACAGACCGGGTCGAATCGCACAAGGGACAAGTCTCCTTCCCCGGTGGCGCATGTGACGAGGGTGAAACAACTCCCGAACAAACCGCCTTACGCGAGGCAGAGGAAGAAATTGGGATACAACCCAACGACGTGAAGGTTTTAGGGCGGCTTGCCAACCTTATTACGATTTCCTATTTTCGAGTTACGCCGGTGGTGGGCGTGGTGAAATGGCCCAACGTGTTCCGCGTGGGAGAGCATGAAGTGGCGCGGGTCTTTACGATCCCGCTGGGGTGGCTGGCGAACACGACCAACCGGTGGCAATTTGAAATCGGGGAAAAGAAGCGTTCCGTCATCGCGTATCATCCCTACGATGGCGAGTTGCTCTGGGGCGCGACGGCGCGCATGACCGTCGATTTTTTGAAGGTGTTGGGGTATTAATAAATTGTAGGGGCACAGCGGATCGTAAAATGATTTGACGGTAACCCGTCCCGCTGTGCCCCTACTCTGATTGCGAAGAAATTTACTTCTTCTCGTCGGAGGCTTCGTCTTCCTTCTTGCCGCGCTCCACCGAGAGTTCGGGTTCGGATGCTGTAACAGCCGCCACCGCGCCTTCGGCGCCAGGCACTGCCGATTCCTCTTCCACCTTCGGCATGGTCGCCACGGCAACCATCGTATCGGCGTCTTCGAGAACGCGCACGGTATCCGAAACGACTACATCGCGGACGCGAATACCGTCGCCAATTTTGGCAAGGCTAGAAATATCCACTTCGATGCGCTCGGGCAGGTCGGCTGGTAGACACTCCACGTGCAATTGCTCGAGGTTGCGAATCAACACCGCGCCGTTATCCTTCACCGCCGCAGAAACGCCCACAAAATGGATCGCAACCGCCGTGCGAAGTTTTTCGCTCATGGAAACCGCAAGGAAATCGACGTGCAGTAAGCGGTTCTTGATGTAATCGCGCTGTTTCTCGCGCACGAGCGTAAGGTGCTGGGCGCCTTCCACGTCGATCGTCACCAAACTGGACGAGGTCGTTCTCGACAACGCCAGCGAAGCAGAATGCGCCTCCAGATTAATGTTGATCGGGGCAGTGTGGCGACCATAGATCACGGCCGGCAGTTTTCCCTCGCGTCGCAATGCCTTCACCTGCTTGCCAATCACTCCCCGCTTTTCCGCTTTTAGTACAACTTTCTCCATCGTTACTCCTCGAGCGCCTCTCACCCGGTGGATTGCGGACTTAAGTCCGCGCTCCGGGTTACCTTCGCTCTATGAAATGAATTTCTGTAGTGACGAATTCATTCGTCATCTTCAAAGCGACCAGCGTCGCTACTACATTTAACTTCGCCGCAACAAAAACCTGCCCAGCAACAGCATCAATCCGCCGAACAAACCGCCGATCAGCCCGGCGATCACAACTCCGCGCGTATCGAGCGTGGTAGTGATATTTCCGTTCACATTCCGCGCCAACAGGACAACCGTGCGAACATCCTCCGCGTGGACTTCCTTCGCCGCCAGATACCCCACCGCGCTGTGATGAATATCTGCGCTTCGCGCGCCAAGTACAGCTGTATACCCACTCACCGACGCGTTCTCTGCCCGGACGAACCCCGCCGCCGCGTTCTCTAACCGCGCCTCGGTTGCGTTCACCATCCCCAACCCAGACTGCCGCGCTGTGACCTGACCTGCCTTCACGTTCGCCGCCGCGCTATTTTGCATTTCCACTTCCTCAGCGCGGATGAACTCTGCGTCCGCCTGGCGCATCCGCACCAATTCCGCGTGAACGGATTTCACATCCGCGTGCATGACGTTCGTTATCTGCGGCGATTCGAATNNCCGCTCTTAAACAGGGGCAAGCTGCGCGCCTGCCCCTATTTTGCATGGCTTTCTCAAAGCCTAGATTGCCGACTCTTTAGTACACGGATTTTTCGGAACTGACGGATTTTTTTCCGTTTTTCACGGAGAGCCCTGTGTTGTCCGTGCGATCCGTGTACGACAAAAGATTTTGTCAAGCGACAATGAGAAAGCCATACCCTGCTCTGCCGCCATTATTTCGGCGTCAACACCAGATGCCCTTCGGCGTCCGCGACGATCGCGGGTTGGTCCCACAGCATGGAATAGTATTCGATATTCGCCCAAAGCGGCGCGAGGTCGATGTAGTGGGGGTGATACGCGTGACCAGATTGACCGGTGGTGTGCACTGTGAGCGAGTTGCTCAATGTGCCCAAATCCACGATCATGCGCATCGAAGGAAGCCAATTCGTCTCGTAGCCATCGCGCACCGACCAGCCGGTGGCGTTGACAAGCGCCTCTCCGCCGCCTGTTGGGAAGGGTCCGCGGTTGAACAGGTCTTCGATCAAGCCGATGCCCGACTCGCCCAGCGTTCCGTTGCGGAACGTGGACGCGTGCATGTCTCCCCACTTCCATTTGGAGGTGTCGCTACCAAACATCTCTTCCAGTTCGGTCACGCCTTCAGCGAAGGATTTCTTGATGATCGCCTCCCGCGTTTCCACAACATCGGTGGTGGACGCATCATCCCACCAGCGACTCGATTCGTCCATGTGGCGCATAATTTCGTTCCAGCGCGATCCGCCGTCCGGGTAATAGCGCTCCTCGGGCATATCATCATTGAACGTGTTTTGAAGCAGGTTACGCCAAAAGGCATTGAACATCGCCGCTGCGGAGGATTCGATGCGGTCTTGATAATCCCAGTCGGTTAGCAAGCCGATATGTTTTTCAGACAACCCTTCTGTATTCAAGAGAATCGGAACATACTGGGCGGCAACCGCGTCGAACGAATCGCCCTGCATTTGTTGAATATACGCGCTGTCGATTTTCCCGGGCGCGTTTTGAATCATATCTACGATGCGCTGCGCCCTGAACCCGTAATCCCAATCGTAGGTGATCCAATTGGGGTAATCAAACGGCGGAACCCGGTTGTTGGCAGTGACGATATATCCCTCGTCCGGGTTCACCGTATAGGGAAGTTCTTCAAATGGGATATAGCCGGTCCATTCGTATTCATCCGTCCAGCCGGGCACGGGAAGAGCGCCGTCCCCTTTCGCCCGGATCGGGATGTCGCCGGGCATTTGATATGCGATGTTGCCGTTCACGTCGGCATAGATCAGGTTTTGCGGAGGCACGTGGAAATCTTTTGCCGCTTCTCGAAATTCATCCCAGTTTGTCGCTTTGTCGAATCCCCAGATGGCTTTGAAAGGCGTGGATGGGGAAAGAGCCGTCCACTGGAGGGCGACAACATATTGTTCCGGTAATTCAACGCCGGCGCGATCTTTAAAGGGGACAAATTCTTCGTCGCCCGGTTCACCTTGATCTTTCAAGGGGCCGTAATCGTCGGAGATCACGGGTCCATGACGAGTCAGCCGCACCGTATGGTTGATCGGATCGCCGCCCGCCACGTTGATGATTTCTGTGCGGGTTTCGAAATCGACCCATTCTCCATTCACTTCATATTGATTCGGGTTTTCGGGGTTGACCCGTTCGATATACAGATCCATAACATCAGGACCGACATTGGTGAAGCCCCAGGCGATCTGTTCGTTATGCCCGATCACCACGCCGGGAACGCCGGGGAACGAGAAGCCAGCCACGTTATATGGGCAGGCATCTGAAACCGTTCTGCACTCCAAATGAATCTGATGCCAGATGGACGGCATCTGGATCCCAAGGTGGGGGTCGTTGGCGAGGAGCGGTTCCCCGGTGGATGTAAGGTCGCCGGACACCGCCCACGAATTTGAGCCGATTCCATCCCCTAGCGGACCAAGCGCAATGTCTAACAATGAAACGTTATTCTGAAGAGAGGCAAGTAATCCATCGGGGAGGGTGAAAGCCGCAGCAGGCGTTGGGGCGCGGGCAATTGCCTCGCCACCGATCTTGTTGACAATGACCGGGTGGTCTTGTGGGTATTCTGGGAACAACTCGGCAACCTGCTCTGGTGAGAGCGTTTTCAATAACACTGCCCGCTCGATTTCTTCCCCCATGTTGCCGCGCAAATCCCACGCCATTGCTTTGCCCCAGGTCAGGCTATGGACTGGAGTCCACGGCTCGATCTTGTAATCCGGCGCAAGGATGGGCAGTCCCAGAAGCGCATATTCGAGGCTGAGTTCAACCGCATCCTTACCTTGAATGTAGGCGTTTACGCCGGCGGAATAAGACTCCACCAAGGCTTTCGACTCGGCATCGAGTAGTTCGTATTCCTGTTCGGCGGTGACGCGCCAGCCAAGTGTGCGAAGAAACGCGTCAGTATCGGCTTGCGACGGGAACATTTCAGCAAGCCTGCCGGACCCAACGTGGCGCCAGAAATCCATTTGCCAGAAGCGATCTTGCGCCTGGATGTATCCCTGCGCGAAGAATAGATCATGCGGTGTCGTTGCATAAATATGAGGAACGCCCATGTGATCGCGATAAACATCCACCGGTCCATCAAGCCCTTCGAGTTGAATCTCCCCGTCGATCTGCGGAAAAGATTTGGGCGCGACGGTATTGGGCAGGTAACTCTTGAAATAAAAGCCGCCGCCTCCAGCGAGGAGCACGACGAGAATTAAAGCCCCCAAGCCTGTCCGTTTGAGAATGGTCTTTGTTTTTGACATTGAAGCCTCCAGGTATTATTTTTAAGGCTTTCGCTTTTACTGCGCTAAGGCAGACCGCCTGCGAGCGAAAGCCCTGATTTTATGTGACTACTCAGGCATGTCGTTGCGAGGAGGCTCTTGCTCGCCTGCACCGATATTTTTCGGGGTCCCGACGAAGCAATCTCCCGGCGTTGGGGGACTGCTTCGGCAAAACCAAGAGCGCCCCGCAGCGACATGTTCCCAGGCTGAGTAGTTACGATTTTATAGGACAAGTCTAAGACTCGCCCTATTGTTTTTATTAGGCTTTTTCGGTAATAAGTCAAAAGCCTATCATGGACGCTGATCAACGCAGAAAACGCAGATTTTTTTCTTTTTGAATCAGCGCGAGTCAGCGCGTATCAGCGTCCGACTTTATTTCCGATAGAGTCTATTGCGTAATCCCCAACAACCTCGGGAACCAATACCACAGCACGTCGCGCGCGGGTTTGCCATGCACCGACGCCGATTTATCCTGCAACTCAACGGGGACAAAATACCCCCGGCTGACCAGCCCGCTCACCCAGGAACGCGCGTTCAGCGCGTTGAAGATCGCATCATAAATATCAACCTGTTGTTGCAGGTCGATGTTCACCGTGGCAAGGTCTGCGTTGGGGCGGCTGAGAGCGGTCCAATCAAGGCATGTTCCGCTTGTGCTGGGAATGCATCCCGTGGCGGAATTTGTCGCAGACGGGTACGATAGCGCGATCACGAACGGCTTGGCGATCTGCTGTTGCCACGGCGCGATGTTCTGGTCGAGAAGTCGTCCGGCTTCGTTGATCATATCCGTTTTGTTGGGGGTGGCGAGCGCGCTTATTTTTGCGAACCACAACAGGTACACGGCATCCGTATCCTGCAAGACCGTCACCGGCGGCGTGAAATCGGTTGTGTTGTACGGGATGGCGAATAGCAGATTTCCGCGAAAATGCTGGCGGACTTCCGCGATGATCGATTTCCAACGCGCGTCCGCGTCACCGGGGACTCCGCTGGGGGAGCCGTCGGCAAGTTTCCCGTTGGGAAGAGCCGGGAGAATCCAATCTCCGCCGATGATCAAGCCTTGCGCGCCGGATTGCGTCGCCTGGTCGGCGAAATGAATGGCAAAGACTCGGTAATGATCGAACCAGTCGTTCCACCAGTTTCCATCGCGCGGGGCTTTGCTCCAAAAATCGTTGACGCTCGCGTCGAAGCGTGGTTGTGGAAAAATAGCAACGTTGAGACTCTGCGCGCGCGCTTGCGTAACCGCGTCGAGAGTGTCTTTCCAAAACGCGTCTTTGCCGGGCTGTTGCGTGAAGGCAATGGGGCTGACGCTCTCGTACGTCCAGGTGGGAGTGTAGACGACCCAGTTCGCGCCGATGCCTTTGATGTTTTGAAGCGCGGGATCGTTGAAGCGCGGGACGTTGGGATCGTAATACGCCTGAACTTCGATGCCCGCCATAAACCCGGCTCCACGCGACGGGATGTTTGTTTGCACAAGTGTGGCGCTCCCGGCAACCTGGGGCCAAGCCCATGCGTTGACGGTGTCGGTGATGAACTGCGGCGTGATGGTGGCTGAGATGTTGCGCCCATGCGCCGCGGGACCCACCTGTTGCGATTCGTCCGCCGAGTCGCATTGCGCGTTGCGGCAGTAGCGGTATGCGAACGAATTGCTGTCACGGAGCGGGCCATATAACTTGAACGTCCAATGGTTGGCGCCGGCGTTTTGCATGGGGAGGGGAGGCGTCCAACCGTTGTGAGAGAACTGGATGTAAATGATATCGCCCGGCGGGGTATTGGCGGGCACGGTCACGTCGAAAAGGATGGGCGCGTTCGGGGGTCCGTTTTGCCACGAGTGAACGGCATCTTGAACGACCATATCCTGAGCGCCAACGAGGATGCGCCGCGTGACAAATCTCCCTTCGGAGGTAAATTCCGAATTCCAATACCCATCGCCGATGGTGTATTTGTATTGCACATCCGCGCCAACGGGGAGACGGATCGTGGCAGTGTATCTGCCGTCGGCGGCGAGTTGCAGGGACGGCATTCGGTCGGCGATGGTACTGAGTCCGCCGCGCAGGTTGGCGAAGGTGTTGCCAAACTGAAGCAGACTGCCCGCGATGCGAGGCGTCCCTTGAGTCCCCTGCGGAATGGCGACGACGAACGTCACGTTCACTTGCGGCAGTTGTTTGAGTCGGATCTGCGCGGCTTGGGTGATCTGGTTGTCTGCGACCGCCGCGCCTTGTTGGAACACTTGATACGAGCCATCCAACGCGTAGGCGACAAGGTTGTGCGCGCCGGCGCGCAAGCCCGAGAGTTGAAATCGCCCAGCCGAGTCGGTGAAGAATTGTTCGCCGCCGGCGGTTACAAGAATATCGGGGATGGGCTGGTTTGTGTCGGCGTTGACCACGGCGCCAAAAATACTTCCTGAAAGCGTGTTGACCGGCTTATCCGTCCAACTGCTGATGGTGTCGGTGATCTGCGTATTCCCGCTGGCATAAAACAACCGGTAGCGGATGGGGTGATCGAGATTCGTATCTTCTGCCGCGCCGGATGGGTAACGAACGTACACATAACGGATCACCGCCTGATCGGGAATTTGCAACGTCCTTGTATATGTGACGCTGTCGATCGGGCTGAGTTCATAATCCACCGGGTTGTATGCCAGCCCCGCCACTTCATCCAACACGCGGATGACAACTTTTTCCCCCGGCAAGAGCGGGTCGGGCACGCGGACGGTAAACGTCACATCGGCGCGCGGCGCGGGCGTAACGGTTGAGCCAGAGGGTAACGGGGTGTTGACCGCCGCCGTTGGAAACGAGGGCCATTTGATCAACGATATCGCGCATGCCTGGCTGACCAAAGCCAACACTGTGATGACGATCAACATTCGATACGATCTGGGAATACGTCCGTTCATCTCTCTCCTCTTTCTATTGCTTCATCCGATGGGTCTGCCTGCTCCGAGCTCCTCAGCGTTTTCCGCCTCCTGCGCGCCTTTTCCGCGCAGAGCCGCGGCGAGGTAGCTCAAGAGGATGCTGAAGAAATAGATCAGGGTCATCGGCAACATCACCAAGCCCATGTTCGCCGGGTCAACGGTCGGAGTAACCGCGGCGGCGAGGATGGCAATGATCACAACGGCAAGTCTCCATTGCCGCGCCAGCGTTTTCGGCTGGATGATGCCGATATAAGTGAGGACAAAAATCACCAGCGGGGATTCGAAGAAAAGCCCGATCCACAACATCAGCCCGGTGATGAAGCCGAAATATTCCTTTGCCGTCCATACCTGGGCGATCTCGGTAAAACCGCCCAAAAACGGCAAGGCGGCGGGAATCAACAGGCGATGGGTCATCCACACCCCACCCACAAAAAGAAGCGTTGCAACCGGAATGGCAAGCAGGCTGAATTTCTTCTCACGAGCCTTCAACCCCGTCGCGGCGAATCGCCAAAAACCAAAGGCAATGAAGGGAATGGATATGGTCAAGCCGCTGGTCAACGCCACCCTCATATATACGCCGATCTCTTCGGTTACCTCGATCGCCTGCAACTTGGCGAGTCCTCCAACCGGCTTTGCGAGATACTCCATCAACGGGATGGTGAAATAAAACGACACCCCCACTGCCAGGGCGATGACGATCAAAATCCAAAGCAAATGCGCGCGAAAGTCCTCCACATGGTCGATCAGCGTCTTTTCGGATGTTTCATCCGGATCGGTATTCAGAAATTTCCACACCCGCGACGGAATTTGAAAGGGAAACAGAATGATCCTGTACAGAAGAACAAACGGAAAGGTCAGCGTCCGCCATACGTTTTTAAAAAAATTACTCATCTTTTGTATCGTCTGCCCGTTCCTCAGTTGTTTCAGCGGGGTTTTGTGAAATCGAATCAATGGCTTGCGGCGGATCCGGAGGTTGCTGTTTTTTGGTCTGAGGCGCTTTAGTCGTGGAAGTCGAGGACCGCTTACCGGCAGACGGGGCGATCATTTTCTGCAAGTTCATTTCCTTTTCGAAATTTTCGAGGTTGGCTTCGCGCATCAACCGCTGTGGAAGATTGGTGATTTCTTTGAACGTGTTCGCCACCACTTTCCCCGCGTCGGAGGTCACGTAGCGGTTAAGCAGGTGACCAATGGTGCGACCCGCCTGTTTCATATTCTTCGGCCCAAGAACGATAATGGCAATGAGAACGATAAAAACGAACTCCGAAGGTCCAACGCCTAAAATTTCCATTTATGCCTTTTGAAGGATTTGTCTAATTTCGTGCTGATGATCTGCCAGCGCGCCAAGCACCCCGTTTACAAAGCGCGGCGCGGAATCGGAGCCATACAGTTTCGCCAATTCCACCGCTTCGTTGATGGCTACCTTGATCGGCGTCTCATGAAAGACCGCAAATTCCCACAGCGCGATCCGCAGGATGTTTCTGTCGATTGCCGCGATCTGGTCGAGGGGCCACTCCGGCGCATACTTTGAGATGAGCAGGTCCAGGTTGGAGGTGAGCGGAAGCACGCCGAAGATGATCTTCCGCGAGAATTCCGAAAGGTGTTCCGGGAGCGGCAACTCTTCCAGCCGCAGTTTCAACACGTCACCCGGAAGATGATTCGCAATATCCACTTCGTAAAGTACTTGCAGGGCGATCGAACGCGCCCTGGTGCGGAGTTTCATGCCAGACCAGCCTCTCCATCTTCGAAATCGATATTCTCAACATGCACATCCACTGCCCCCACGTCCATGCCGACCGTTTCCTGCACCGCCCGCGCCACCTGTTCCTGCACGTCGCGGCTCACGTCGCGGATATTCACTTCCTTCTTGAGGATGAGATGCAGGTCAATAACAACCAAATTGTCCTCGACTTCAATCCGCACTCCATCGTGGACTCCCCGCCGGAAAAGGCGGTTCACTCCGCCAGTGACGCCTGCCATGCGGCTGACGCCCGGCACCCCCAACGCCGACAATCTCACGATGGTAACGAGCACATCGGGAGCGATAGTGGTTTTATCAAGGGGATTCAAGTCAGACATTGTTGCTCCATGTCAGAGACTGGGGACTAGAGACTAAACTCCAGTCCCCAGTCTCTACTCTCTACTCTCTACTCATCTGTTCTTCTTTACATCATCGCCATGCCGCCATCCACGCCCAATACTTGACCGGTGATGAACGCGGCTTGGTCGGAGGCGAGGAAGGCGACCGCGTAGGCGATCTCTTCGGGCTTGCCCTTGCGCGCCAGTGGAACTAACTTCAGCGCGGCTTCGAGAATTTCAGGCGACATCGCATCCAGAATTTCAGTATCCACAAACCCGGGCGCAATCGCGTTGACGGTGATATTGCGCGCCGCCACCTCGCGCGCCAATGATTTCGTGAACGCGATCTGCCCGCCTTTTGAAGCGGAATAATTCACCTGACCGGGATTCCCCATTTGCCCNNGTGGATTTGAGATTCGTGGTGATGACCGAGTCCCAATCCGATTCCGACATCATCATTATGAGGGTGTCTTTTGTAATGCCTGCGTTGTTGACGAGGATGCTCAGGTCGCCGAATGTCTCAATCGCAAATTTGATCAACGCTTCGGCTTGCTTGAAATCAGACACGTCCGCTTGAAACGCGGCGGCTTTGCCTCCCGCGGATTGAACGGCTTTCACAACTTCATCCGCCGCATCGGAGGATTTGTTGTAGTTGACGACCACTGCCGCGCCGCGCGCCGCGAGTTCCAGCGCCACCGCGCGACCAATTCCGCGCGAACCGCCAGTAACAACTGCAACTTTATTTTCAAGCGATAACGAATCTGCCATGGGTGAGTCTCCTCGCTGAAATTATACACCGGAGTTCATACTGCGTATTGCGCGCTGCGTAATAGGGTGCGCTAAAAGTATGAGATGGGTTTCGCCACAGGCAGGAAACCCTAACCACGGAGTCACGGAAACACGGAGAAAAGCAATTAAAAAAAACTCCGTGACTCGGTGTCTCGGTGGTTAGTCTGTTGGGCTATCTACAACCTTTGAGCGCTCCCGCGTAATACGAAATACGAAGCACGCAGTACGTTATTCACCCTTCAACCCCGTCCCCAACGTCAAGCCTCCGCCCAACGCAATCACCGCCGCGAGCAAAAAAGCATCCTGCCAAAAGCGGATGGGGAAGAGGCGGATCAATGTGTCCGAATACAGGAACAACCACGAATCGCCTTCAAAAAATAATTTATGAAATGCCGTGAAGAATCCCCAAAAGACATTGGGATTGATGACAATGCCGACGATGACAGTCAGACCGATTGCGACTGCCAGCCCGACCATCAACCATCCGCCACGCATCAAACCTTGACGGTACGCCTGCTCCCAGTGGGCAACCTTTGACCAAATCCCCAGCGCGAGCAGGATGGCGAGAGTCGCATACCAGACAGTCAACGCGCCGCGCGTCACCTGCTTCACATCCTCCATGTGACTCAACTCGCGTTCGTTGTACAGCGGAGTTCCATCGTCGAATTTCAAATCGCCGAGGTAGGAAATATCCGCGTTGTTGACAAGATACTTCAACGCGTACGGCGCCCATCTCAAGCGGTCTTCTTTTGTGAAGCCGTATTCATCACGCGGGAAGTACGGCATGTTGTATTCGATTTGCAAGAATGTGGTGGTTAACAATAAACGCAGTCCCAGCCCGATGAGGGCGAGAGGGATGAGGAGGGTGACGAGCCAGGAGAGAAAAGTAAATTTATTCATTCTAAATATTGTGTCCCACCCTCAAGGATAAACCGAATCACCATATCGTTGACGATCCATTCGATGGGCGCGTGGTCGTCGGTGAAGACGGTGGTTGGCTCAAAGCCAGTTTTCAGATTGGCGAAGGTCACTTGCATGGTTGTGATTAGTAACGGGTTGACCGTCGTGTCATTCGATAACGCCAATAAGTTCATCGCAAAGTTTTCAGGGATGGTTTCCTGTTTGGTGGCGAAGATCATTGTGTTCAATGAGCCTGGAATATCAACCGTATAAATAGAAGGGAAGACGGTTGCCATCGTGGTGGCGAGTCCGTTGATGAGGCGGCGGTCGCCGGGGACGGAGGCAGAGTTGATGGTTAGCACCCCGTTCTCCGTCAGGTGGGAGGCGACGATTTGAAAAAATTCCTGCGTCGTCATGTGCGGAGGAATATACGGAGGGCGGTACGCGTCCACGGCGATGATGTCGTATTTGTGCTCGCTTCGTTCGAGATTGAGACGTCCGTCGCCGATGATGATATTTAGGTTGGGCATATTCATGCCGAAATATTTTTGTCCCACTTCGACGATCTTCGGGTCGAGTTCGTAGCCGTCAATGGGAATGTTGCCATACACAGCGGTCATTTGGCGAGCAGTCGTCCCCGCCGCGAGACCGACGATGGCGACGCGTTTTATATCGGATGGTTTTCGATTCGCATAAAAATATGGGCTGACGAGAAATTGATCCCATGGACCGTTGTATTGCAGGGTATCGGGATGATAGATCGAGTGGACGCCTTGTCCCTCGTTGAGACGCAGAATCGTGAAGCCGTTTTGATTCAACACCTCGATGTAGTTGTACGCTGATTCGGTTTCGTAGACCTGCGCCGCGTTCGTCTTCAACGATTGATTCGCGGTCAGCAACGCGAGCGCGACCAACACGAACGGCATCCAAATATGCTTGAGCATATCGCGCTGACTGGCGAAGCGCGCCAAGCCAACAAGCGCGACCAACAGGAGAATCATGCTGAATAACAGGAATGTATTTTTTGTCCCAATCGCGGGGATGGTGACGAGGGTCGGCAAAAACGTCCCGATGAACGAGCCGAGAGTTGAGATCGCGTAGATTTGACCTGATATTTGTCCCGCGCGGGAGGTGTCGTCAACGGTTAGGCGGATCGCGTACGGGGAGATCGTTCCCAGCAAAGTGATCGGAACGATGAACAAAATCAACACCGCAATGAAGGATGCGCCGAGAATTCCGACTTGCAACGAATCAAACGCGGTCGCCGCGGCGCGCAGAACGGGACTCGCAATGTACGGGACGAATCCCAGCGTGAACGCGCCCCATGCAAGGACGCGATACATCGCGGCGGGAGTCGGGTTCGCATCCGCCCATTTGCCGCCGAGGAAATAGCCGAAGGTGAGGTAAATGAGGATCAAGCCGATAACGCTCGTCCACACGATATTGCTGGTGCCGAACACATTGCCGAGCAGTCGTCCCGCCGCGAGTTCGGTGGCGAGGGTGGTCATGCCTGAGATGAAGACGGTGAAGAGGAGGTATTTTTTCATTGGATGGGATTATACCGTTTGAGGGGAAGGTAATTGGCAAATGGTGATTGAGTGATTTTGAGAATTGGGAGGATTGGAGAATTGGAGACTGGAGATTGGTTGTGAGGTGGGATGATATACTTTTGCTTCTCAAAGGAGAAAAATGTATACACCGAAGTTGTATCGTGAGGAAGATCGAGTAAAGATTATCGAGTTTTTGCGCCAGAATGAATTTGCGACTGTGGCGACATACGATGGTGAAAAGCCGATTGCGAGTCACTTGTTGGTGGAAGTCTTTGAGGATGGCGAAAAGCTATTCATTAACGGGCACATGTCGAGAGCGAATCCGTTGTGGAAGACGATTGAGATGAACAGTGAAGTTTTGGTCATCTTTCAGGGACCGCACACATACATTTCACCCACATGGTACAACCACGTCAACGTGCCCACGTGGAATTATCAGGCGGCGCATGTCTATGGCAAGCCGCGAATCGTTGAAGATTACGATGAAGCGTATCAAATTCTCAAGCGGCTGACTGATCGTCACGAGGCGGCAAGTCATTACAAACTGGAAACCCTGCCGCAGGGATTTGTGGAGAAGGAAATCAAGGGAATCGTCGCGTTTCAAATCGAAGTGACGCGGATCGAAGCGAATTACAAGTTGAGCCAGAATCGCAACGATGAGGATTACCAAAATATCATTGCGAAACTCGAAGAACGAGAGGATGAGATGTCTCGCGGCGTGGCTGACGCGATGAGAAAACAGAGGTAGGTAATCTCGACCTCATCGTTTGATTCTTAACGCGATCCATGAAAAGAAGATCACGCCGAGATAACTAAACGCGAGGTCGAGCAGTGAGAATGTGCGGCTGTTGAAAAATTGTTGCGAGTATTCTTCCGCGCCGATGATGAGGGCGAGGGTCAAGCCGACTGAAACGGCGACCAGCCTCGGGTCCCGGTGAGGAAGCGAGCGGATAAAGGTCAGGTCGAGGAGCAGGGTGAGAATCCCGTAGAGGAGGAAGTGTCCCGCTTTGTCGCCATTGGGAATCTGGTTGATGAAGCCGAGAACGCCAAGGTTGCCGGTATCCGCAAGAACGATGATGAGGGCGATGAAGAGCGTGAAAAGAATCGCAAGCCATTTCATACGAAAAAAGAGACGCCTTAGGGCGTCTCTGCGTTTGCCTTTTCCATTTTCGATTCGCGCCGCGCCTTCCACCACTCGACGATCATCGGAACGACCGACATCAGAATGATGGCAACGATAACAAGTTCAAAATGCTTTTGCACAAACTCGAGCCTGCCAAAGAAATAGCCCAACAGTGTAAAAAGCATCACCCATGTGACGCCGCCCACGATATTGTAGGTGGCGAAATAGGAATAGGACATTTTGCCGACGCCCGCGACGAACGGCGCAAACGTGCGGACGATGGGAACAAAACGCGCGAGGAAGATCGCCTTGCCGCCGTGTTTCTCAAAAAAGGCGTGGGTCTTTTCGATGTATTCTTTTTTGATCCACTTGATGTTGTAGGCGCGTTCGCCGAGATAATGACCGATGGAATAGTTCACGGCGTCTCCAAGCACCGCCGCGATAATCAGCAATACGATCAAGCCCCACACGTTCAGCAAGCCGTCTGCCGCGAATGCGCCCGCCGCGAACAGTAACGAATCGCCGGGCAGGAACGGCATAATCACTAAACCCGTTTCGATAAAAATCACCGCGAACAGAATGCCATGAGTCCAAACGCCGTAATCCGTGATGATGTTTCTCAAATGATCGTCAATGTGCAAGATAAAATCAATCAAAAGCTTTATGTGTTCCATGATTCTTTCTTTCCAGATTCTCTACCGTACAAATGTCGTTGCGAGGAGGAGTTTTGCTCTTCCCGACGAAGCAATCTCATGTTTTTAGGGGTGTTTCCGCTGACAAGGAGATTGCTTCGCCGCCGAAAACCAAGTGTCTCGACAAGCTCGACAACCAAGCGGCGGCTCGCAACGACATAATTTGGCGCGATGTACGGTAACAAATTTCCAGATATAAACTTCGGAAGTCTGTTCTAATTTAAGTGACTGTCACCTTTCAGGTGACAGTCACTTTTCGAAAATTATACCGTGCTTTCCCCGTTCGGCTCGATTCGGCTGAGCCAGTCTCCGATTACAAGAATGATAAGGCTTCCCAAGGAGGACATGCCAACATTGAGCGAACCAAGCGGGAACAGAATCCATCCCTGCCACAGACCGACCAGATGACCTACCGCAAAACCGAGAACGCTCAAGCCGAGGTACAGCACAAATCGCCAGAAGCCGCCGCCGCGAATCAAATGATAAAGCGAGCCGAGGAGCAGGGCGATTAGGAGGGCGAAGAGGAGGGAGGGGAGGGTCATAAGTGGAAGAAGAGATTAGAGAATTAGAGAAATGGAGAATTTACAAGGTGAAAGTTCCTTGACTATGTGTTTAAGTGTCCTCGTGCTTACCTATTTCGTCTTTACGGTTTTAGATTCTTCGCAAAGAAATCAGCGATCGCGCTGTAACATGTGACGCGGTTTTCGTATTTCAACACATCGTGACCTTCATCTTCAAAGACGAGTAGTTCGATATCTTTGCCTTTGGATTTCAATTCACGCACGAGGTCTTCCGACTCGGCGGCGACCACGCGCGGATCGTTGCGTCCCTGAATGACGAGCATCGGCGCGGACATGTTGTGTAAATGCGTCTTCGGCGAACGCTCGATGAGAAATGCGCGCTCGTCCGCTTTTTCGGGGTCGCCGAGCGCGATCTTGAAATACGGCTTCCACGTGGCAGGGATCCGTTCTGAGAATGTGAGCAAGTCATACGGACCGAACATGTCGCATGAGGCTTTCCACAAGTCGGGATGCAAACCCGCTTGCATCAAAGTCATATAGCCGCCGTATGAGCGGCCGACCACCGCCGCGCGGGAAACATCCAGCCGTTTGTCTTTCGGCAGAACATTCTTCATTGCGTAGACGTGATCGAGGCGATCCTGCCCACCCCAGTCGCGGTCAACGTGTTTGGTGTAGGAGAGTCCATACCCTGTTGAGCCGCGCACGTTCGGCACAAAGACCGCGAAGCCGCGCAAGGTGAGATATTGAATCAACGGCATCGAGAACCATGCAAAGTCTGGGCGTTCTTGTCCCTGCGGACCGCCGTGAATGTAGTAGACAACAGGACGCGCTCCTTTGTAGCCGAGTCCCTTGGCGGGGAGATACAGCCGCGCGGAGGTACGCAAGCCGTCGTGCGAAAGGAACGAAGCGTCCTCCCCTTTTGAAAGAAGCGCGTCGGGAATCCCAAGAATCTTTTCGCTCGTGTGCCGTGTGACCATCTTCCGCTGTTTGCCTCCGACGGTGTAAATCTGCGTTGGCGATGTGGCGGTTGAGAATGAGAACGTGAATAGATCATCTATTGAATCATAATGAACGCGTTCGAGCATTCCGCCGTCGAGCGGCTTCACGCCGACCAAAACGTGCGCGAGAGTCATCTGCCTTTTCTTTTCATTGAACACGCCTTCGTACACCCACGAACAACCGTCAATGTTGAAGAGGAGCAAATAGCGATCCTTATTGAGATGCGCGGCTTCGACAAGTTCGCCAACGCCTTTGTGCTTGACGCCTCTCAATTGCACTTGTTCAAGTTCGCCAGGTTTTGAAAAATCGAGATAGCCGAGGCTGTACGCATCTTCAAAAACAGACGAAACAACCAGCGCGCCTTTTTCGCTCGGAGAGAAAACTGCCGAGCCGAGTCCGTTCAGCGGAACATTCTCGCCCTCCGCGCGATCTTCCATTAATTTTCCGTAGAGAGTCTTTTGCTTGCCTTTTTCCCACAAACACAATACCGCATCGCCGACCGCGTAGCCTGTGCCGAGCAATAATTTGCTGTGATCCTTGCTGTGCGCGTCAACGCCCAATCCAAATGGATATTCGGCGATCTTGGTCAACTTACCTGTCTTCAAATCGCCGCGATACGTCTCGATCATCGCAATATCGCGCCGTTCCGCGCCGAAATAAACAATCCCTTTTTCAGCATCACACTCGCCTAAATGCACACGATACTTCTCAAAGAAATTATCGAACGACGGTTCAGGGAAACCGCCATCCGACGGGATCAGCATTGGCTGATAATTTTCATCGCCATCCTTGTCTATCATCACAAGGATCTTCTTGAGTTTAGAAAAAACAAAGAACGACAGCCCGCCGATCAAATGCGGATTCTGCAACGCGATATTCGGCGGCAGTAACGGCTCTGGCACGCTTCCGCCAAATTTCATCGCATACAAACTCAAATGCCCAGATAAGTTGCTCAAAAAGAAAATTTTCTTATCGGCATACTGCGGCACAACGAACAATCGGGCAGACATCAACGATTCGACACGATAGGTCATGGCAAGGCTCCTCTTGAAGTTTTTGTTATTTTACTTTGATTGAAAGGAACTGCTCAGGCATGTCGTTGCGAGGATGGCTCTTGCTCGCCTGCCCCGATGGTTTTTCGGGGTCCCGACGAAGCGTCGCGTGGCGCCGTGGCGACACAATCTTCCGGTATTGGGAGACTGCTTCGGCAAGACCAAGAGCGCCTCGCAGAGACATGTTCCAAGGCTGAGTAGTTACGATTGAAATGTTTTTTGAGCAAGGGCGACATAAATGTCGCGTTACGGAAAACGATATTGAAAAATTTCCGATACTTAACCTAATACACCAAGTTGCCTACGCGCAGGGCTTAGAGGATGATCCCGCCGCCGATCACTGTGTCACCTTGATAGAAGACCGCCGCCTGACCTGCTGTGATGTCGCGTTGCGGCGCGTCAAACGTGACTTGTGCCTGGTTCCCCTCCATCGGCATGATCAACGCCTCAGCCTCTTTCGCGGTGTAGCGAATCTTCACCTCCGCGCGGAATGGTTCTTGCGGAATTTCGCCCGAAAGCCAATTGACATCGCGCGCGATTAGCTCTTTCGAGCCGAGTTGTTCCTGTGTTCCAACGACTAACGTATTGCGTACAGCGTCTTTCGTAATGACGTACAACGGCACAGGCGATGCGACTCCCAATCCTTTGCGCTGACCGATGGTGTAGTTTGCCAGTCCATCATGCGAGCCAATCGTCTCACCATCGCGCGTGATAATTTCACCGGGCTTGAGCATCTCCGCCGCGTTGCGTTGCAGGAAGTTGCGATAATCTTCGCCTGCGAGAAAACANNGTGTATTCACCAACGGGAAACAAAGCGTGTCTCAACTTTTCCTGATCCAGCACATGTAACACGTACGATTGATCTTTGTTTCGGTCCACTGCGCGCAACAAATCGATCTTTCCTCTTTCATCTTTCTTCACTCTCGCGTAATGCCCCGT
>CXWJ01001460.1_pt1 | contig 39322 bp, 28 predicted proteins | sample 590841 | NCBI WGS metagenome assembly CXWJ01 (sample SAMEA3498367, study PRJEB10139) | wastewater metagenome | biome: wastewater treatment plant; material: activated sludge | place: Austria | collected 2015-01-21 | reverse complement strand
TGCGCATGCGTTTCATGATCTTGTATTGGTCTTTCAGGTTGGTGTGGCGCTCCGTCCAGGCAGGATCGAGCCGGTGCAGGCGGCAGTCGTGGGCAAACATTTTGCGGTCGAAATTGCCCCAGGAACACAGCACGTACTCTTCCTCTTCGATCCTTGCCCAGTCCATAAATTCCTGAATGACTTCGGGAAAATACCGCGCGCGATTGATGTCAACCTGGTCAATACCGGTCAGTTGGCGGCAAAAAGGCGACAACACGGGATGCACGGTCGGGCGGATGAAGCGGTTGAATTTGCCGCGCACCTCGCCAAAGTGATTGATCTTAAAAGCCCCGATTTCAATGGTTTCCTGTACGTAGCCGGGCGGTTGATTTTCCCAGCAGGTCGCTTCGAGGTCGTAGATGATGTAGTTCATTGTTTCGGGAATGGATTTGCTGCAGGAGGTGTCCAAAAAATTTTTGAAAAAATTTTTTGGACACCTCCTGCAGCAAATCCATTTACAAGTTTTTTTAACCGTGACAAAGAATGACTTTAGTTAGCTCAATTACACCTGACGACACCTATTTCACCGCAAACCAAAGATATTGAGCAAATACCAGAGCCATAACCGGAACCTGCTTTTTTGTGAAAGGTGAAAAAATCGTTGCTCGAGCGCAGGGTCGGGCTTGCGGCTTTCAGGATGAACGAGTGGAAATGAAATTGGTTGCGCCCGCAACCGCGCCTTTTCGTTTCGAACGGTCGTATTGGTCGCTCCGGCCTCTCCTACCCCCGTATTTTGCACAAGATTTACCTTCGGCACAATGCACCAGCCGTCGTTTTTCAGAATGCTGTAAAACCAGGCGTAGGCCCAGGAGTTGTTTTCGCGGCGCTGCGTGACGCGGAATTTGTCGAGCATGTAAGCCTGTGCTTTCGGATCGGCGAGGAAGTCGCCGATAGCGCCCGACTGTTCATACGTATCGAGGCCCTCCAGATCGAGCGACATCTTTTGCCAGGCGCGCCGCCAGCCCGCCCAACCCCAAACGAAGGAAAAGCGGGAAAAGACATAACTCGCCTCCAATCCCTGCGTCCGGTCTTCCGCCAGGTTGGAGCAGCCGATGTGCATCACCTGCTCGTCGTCCTTGTAATATTCGAGGATTTCTTCGCAAAACCGGAAAAAAGTCAGATCGGGCACACAGTCGTCTTCCAGCACGATGCCAAAAGGTTCGGTTTCGAAAAACCAGTTCAATGCCCCGCAAACACCTTGTTGAAGACCCTGATTTTCATTGCGGTACAACGTTTTGACTTTGCAATTCCAGTCAATTCCAGTGCTGATAATTTCCCTGACTTCAGCCACCTTTTCCGCCTCGCCGACCACCTGCGGGCGGGCGCCGTCGCAATGCACATAAAGCCGGGACGGCTGCGCCTGCCGGATACGTTCCAGCGCGACACGGGTATGTTGCGGGCGGTTGAAGGTGAGAAAAAGGACGGGGACGGAGCAAAGCATGACAGCAGCGTTTTTTCAAATTCCGACAAGAATATTTTCGTTAAATCCTGTTAATCCTGTTAATCCTGTCGACTTTTGCGGCAAATAACGACAATTTCTACATGCAAACACTGTTCCGGCAGGTACGCCGCCGTTTTTTGAAGTGGACAGAGCGAAAATTGAACATCCCCGTCGAGTCGCTCGTGCTGGTGGAGCGCATCGGCACCCCCTACGGCGGCTGGATGATTCCGCAAAACCGGCTGCAACCGGATTCGGTTTGCTACCTCGTGGGTGCAGGTGAAGATATCTCTTTCGACCTCGGGGTGGCGGCAAAATACGGCTGCCCGGTGCATATTTTTGATCCGACACCCCGCACGGTGGCTCATTTTGAAGGACTTGTGCAACATTTGAAACAAAGTGTACCCGCAAAATGCAGCACCAGCCCCACGGGTTTTTACCCGGCATACCCGCCGGAACTGATCGAACGCCTGCATTTCCACCCGGTCGGCATCTGGAACGAAGATACGACGCTGCGGTTTTTTGCCCCGCAAAATGAAGCGCACGTATCGCACTCGCTGGTCAATCTGCAACATTCCGAACGTTTTATCGAGGTGCCGGTGCGCCGCTTGTCCGGGTTGATGCAGGAACTCGGTCACAAAAAAATCGACCTGCTGAAACTGGACATCGAAGGCGCTGAATACCAGGTGATCCAATCGTTGCTGGAGGACAAGATCGAAGTAGACGTGCTTTGTATCGAGTTCGACGAATCGGCGGCCAATCATCTGGATACCAAATATTTGCAACGCATCGAAGAATCCTTGAAAGCATTGCTGACAGCCGGTTTTCGGGTGATTGCCAAAGAACCGGATTGTCATAATTATACGTTGGTGCATCGCAATGTCATGAAGGGTAATTGAGGTAATTACCGTAATTGCAGTAATTACCGTAATTACCATTTAATTACCCCAATTACTTTTAATTACCCGCATTCAATGAACATCCTCCTCCTCAATACATACCCGCACGGCGGCGCAGGCGTGGCTTGCCGAAGGTTGCAAACGGCGCTGCAAGCCTCCGGCAATACAGCCAATCTGCTGACTTCCAGCGAGGTGGGCAGCCGGTGGCCGTTTTATGCGGAGCGAATTTCGTTCGTGCCGTATGAACGCGACAAGTCGGTGCGGTTTTCATTTTCATTGGCCAATTTCGGGAAAAACCTCTCTCAGCACCCGCTTGTTCAACAGGCCGACGTGTTGCACCTGCACTGGATCAACCAGGGTTTTTTGTCTTTGAACAGCATACGCCAATTAGCCGATCTCGGCAAACCCATTGTGTGGACTTTGCACGATATGTGGGCGTTCACGGGCGGGTGCCATTACAGCCGGGGTTGCGAACATTTCAAGAACGAGTGCGGGAATTGCCCCTTTCTGAAAACCCCGGCGCCGCGCGACTTGTCGAATCGCGTATGGCGGCGCAAGCAGGCGTTGTTTCCGAAAAATATCCAATTCGTGACGTGCAGTCAATGGCTGGCCGGTGTGGCGCGGTCGAGCGGTTTGCTGAAAAACTACCCGGTGACGGCCATTCCGAACCCGATTGACACGGCGGTTTTTAAGCCGTCGACGGAGCCGGAGCGACAACGTTTTCGTTCGGAAAAAGGCATTTCGCCCAAAGCACACGTGCTGCTTTTTGCGGCGATGAAAGTGAACGAAGAGCGCAAGGGTTTCCGGTTTTTGTTGGAAGCCTTACAAATGATGAAAGTGCAACGACCTGATTTTCAGTTAGAAATTCTTGTTTTGGGCAAAGCCGAGCCCGAAGCATTGGCGGCGCTCCCCTACCCTGTACATGCGCTGGGTTTGGTGCAGGAACAAAGGGAATTGGTGCAGATTTATGGCGCAGCGGACGTGTTCGCCATTCCTTCTTTGGAAGACAATTTGCCCAATACGGTCATGGAATCACTGGCTTGCGGAACGCCGGTCGCAGGCTTCGCCACAGGCGGCATCCCGGAGATGGTCGGACATTTACAAGAAGGGTTTATCGCGCCGCAGGGCGACAGCGGTGCGCTGGCAGAGGGAATTTTTGAAGTTTTGGAAGGAAAAACACTGCTGGAAACATACCGGGAGGCGGCGCGGCGGAAAGTAGAAGCACACTATGCAAATACGGTGGTAGCGAGGCAGTACATGCAGGTATACAAGCAATAACATTCACAATACCGCCTTGTAAATCAATTTCTTAACTTCAAATATCTATGAAAAAGAACTTCCGGTACATAACATCTGTATTTTTGGGGTTTATCGGATTATTATGGTTTGAAAAACCATTAAGAGCATTTCTGCAGGGTTATTTTTTGGACGAATTATCAAGCAGGTTCGCGGCAGGGATCATTGTCAGGTTATTCATACTAATTATACTACTATGGGTTTTAAGGAAATTTAAGTTTGAAAATTATAACGGAATAGGCAAAGAAAAAGCCGGGATCAATCTATATCCATTACTACTTCCATCCGCTTTTATTTTTATGGGCATCCAGAGCAACTGGGATGAGTATTTGAATGCGGACAAATCGCTGCTGACCTTATTCACTGCATCTGTATTCCTTGTTGGGCTTGTTGAAGAAATTACATTTCGGGGAATAATACTTCCACTTTTCATCCGATCGTTCATTGCAAACAAACATGTCTTATACACGAGTGTAATCCTAACTTCTTCCATATTTGGAATCATACACTATATCAATCTTTTCCACCAACCGGAAAACCTTATGGGCATTACTTCACAGGTATTTTTCGCCATTTCTATCGGCGTCTTTTTTGGTGGTTTGATACTCCGTACCGGAAGTATCATCGTCACTTCCCTGTTTCACGGATTTATCAATTTTGCATTCGGAGCAGGAGAACTTAAACAAGTGGTTGAGGAGGAAATCATTAAAGAATCGGGCAATGGGATCAACTGGAATTCGGTCATCCCCACGACCCTGTTTTTTGCATTCATTCTGTCCGGCGGTTTGTATATGATCAGGCAAGTTGACAAGGCGCGAATTTTACAGAAATTGGCTCCGGAAGAAGATGTGCTCAATTGAACATGATCGCTGTCGATTCAGATTATCCGGCAATCGACAGGATCGAAGATCGATACCGGTTCACATGTTCTGCCGTATCATTCGCCCCGCCAAAGGGCTCATTCAATCATTCTCCTGATTTTAACTGGATATCGTGATGAATTCTTATTCCAACCGGCTGGCAGAGGTGACGATTGTAGCATTCAAGGTCTCCTTTATAAAAAATGACACCATATTTTGCGGATACACCACTTGTAGATGCGATTGCGTGCATCCTCAGCCGGCTGCTTCGACTGCACAACGCACACTATCCGAAAACGATTCGCTTCGGGTAGCCGGCGGTATTTCATTGTATCCCAATCCTGCCGACACCTACACTCAAATCGAATTGGACATGCCGGTAAAACAAATCGAAATGTACGATGCCAAAGGTGCGCTGGTGCGCCGGATGCACGATCTTTCAATCGGTACCCACGTAATTCCGGTGAAGGAATTGCCCGCCGGGATGTATACGGTTTGGGTCAGCACAGCCGCGAACACACAAAGCGTGAAATTGGTAATTGCGCATGATTGATTTTGAATTCGCAAGGCTCTCGCAAGCCGGAGGAGCATCCTTTTCGCGTTGTTGATATTTTTCCTTAACTTTGCAACAGTGAAAATAACACTGATATGACAACGGTATTGAATGTCAACCTGAATGACCTGAGCGGTCAATTCATCAATGACTTAAAGCAAAAATTTGGCGAGACTGCCAAAGTCGAAATCCGGCTTCAGGACAAATCGCCTGTGGACAACTTGTTTTCCGAAGCGGATTTTTGGCAGGTCATTGATAAGATTGACTGGTCTAAAAAAAATGGTGAAGACAAGATCAAGCCTGCTGTAAAGATGCTGACAAAAATGCCCCTATCGAGCATTTACCTTTTTGCGGACAAACTCTCGGAGAAACTATATCACTTGGACACGAGGGCACACGCCCTCGCTTACGCAGCCAATGAGCCTGACAACTTCATTTCTTCGGACGATTTTCTATACGCGCGTTGCGCGGTGGTTGCGGAAGGGAAAGATTATTACGAAAAAGTGTTGAACGATCCGGCTCAGATGCCTGACGATATCATTTTTGAGCCCTTGTTGTACCTGGCAGACGAGGCATTTGAAATGAACATGGGCATCCCGTTCAATTATATGCCAAGTTACAATTACGAAACGCAAAGTAATACATCCGGCTGGCAACTGACCTGACGAATTATGGCGCACAAGAATGCTGACAACAGCGAAGAACCGCACCATCTTTACGAGATAGTTGACAAGGTTGACTATGACATTTTCAAGTATGGGATTAGTTGCGGCCCTATCAGTCCAAAAGACGGGATGTCAAAAAGGATGCGGATACAGTTGCGTTTTGCGAACCTTATAGATAATTGGCCGAGATTCTTTGCGAGGGTTATTGTCCGCGATATTCCCGGCAGGAAAGAAGCAAAGCGCCTCGAACGCGAATATATCAGCAGATACAAGGAAAAGAATGGCAAGAATCCGAGAGGGAATTTGAGGGATTGAAAACCAAGTAAGCCAACGCGAATAGCCCAATCTGAACAGCCAGCGTTTGTCTGAAGATTTTTTCAACGAACTTTCAGTCTGGTATAGATCTCTGCCGTCGTTGTTGGCGAGGACGCACAACAACGGCAAAAAGCGACTGGTTGCAAATAATCCTTGCGAGCTCCCAAGGAAGACCTTGTGACAGCGGGTATTTCACATTTTTATCTTTAGCCTGCCTTCATAATTGTTGAATGAAACGACCTTGCCGTATTCAAAATTGATACTAGCAAGATCATAATACCAACTAACGTAAGTTCCCGAGCCAATAATTTGGTCAGGTTGCCCCATCACTGCTAAAACTTCACCTTTTGTAGAACCAAGAGTAAAATATCCTTGAGGCGTTTTAATTTTGGGTTCTTCTTCATCTGTTGGTTCAGAGGCAATCACCCGTTTAGGTTTCGGAGGTTGGGGGTCTTTTTTAAGTGTTGGAGCAGGAGGGTTAGGCTTGGGTGGTTCAGGCAAAGTGTCAGGCTCTTGTTTTTTAGTGTGCAAAACCTTGTCATAATACCTTTTGATAGCACCTTCTTCCTTGTTTTCAGCCGCACCCAAAACCGAAAGGAACAAGAATACCGAACCAAAAAGAAATAAGAAAAATCTTTGGAAAAAGCCTGTCAATTCAATCCAATCCCCTAATCTTCGAATGATTGAAAGAAGGATGAAACTGACACCCGCGATGCCGAAGAGCATTTGAACTGTTCCTTTTTCCAAAAAAGAGGCAAGTAAGTCTATCATAATAAGATTGTTCGTTTTGATTTGATAGTGAAATGGTTTGCCACAAAGAAACGTGGTCAATGTAATTTATCTTTTAAGAACTGAGGGCGTTTTTTTTCAGAAAATTTTCTGCGCTTGAAATTTTTTAAACCCAATGCGTGGAGTGTTGCCGTTTTTAATATTCCACCAACAACACGGCGAATGATAACTGCAAGAAATAACTACCCCACCCCCACCTCCTCCTGATGCCTCCATAACTCCCGAAACGCCGCGCTCCGTTCCAACAATTCCTCCAACGTGCCTTCATCTTTCACTTCACCTTTATCCAGCACATAGATATAGTCAAACTTCGGCAACAAATACAGGCGATGTAAGGCCGACACCACCACCTTATCTGAAAACACCTCAAACATCCGGTCATAGATCAGCATCTCGGTTTTCGGGTCCACACTGCTGGTGGGTTCGTCGAGCAGGATAAGGTCGCTGTCTTTTGCTGCGAACACGCCCCGCGCCAGCGCCAGCCGTTGTTTCTGGCCGCCCGAGAGGTTCACACCTTTTTCCATGATGTTGCTTTGCAGGCCCTTGGGCAGTTGTTCGATGACTTCCGAGAAGTGGACGGTCCGGCAAATCGCGCCCAATTCCGCCGGCTCGAAAGGCAGGCCGAGCGTGATGTTGTACTCGATGGTGTTTTCAAAAATCTCAGGCTCCTGCGGGAACAAAGTCACGTCGCCGGCGATGATGTCGAGGCCGTCTTGGGGCTTTCCGTCCACCGAAACTTGTAAGCCCGGTTCGGTCGCATACAAGCCACGCAGCAAAGCGAGGATGGTGCTTTTGCCGCTGCCGCTCTCTCCCACCAGCGCGATGCGTTTGCCGCGTTGGAGGCGCAAGTGCACGTTTTTTAAACCGACAAAACGCTTTGCCGTATCAGGCAAAATAGCCTCGTCGTAGCCACGATGTGAGAAGTTTAAATTTTGAATATCAATGACTTGCCAGTTTTCCGGCAACTGGTGGTCAGTCTCCGGAAGGTGGTGTTCGTCGTAAGCGTCGAGCACCGCGTAGGCTTGTTTCACGTCGGTGTGGTGTTTCACCACATCGGTATAGAGGTAAGCGACGTTGTGGAACACACTCGTGAAACGCTCCACGTAGCCGACCAGCATGACTAAGCCGCCGAGCAGAAAAGTTTCTCCCGGCGTCCAGTTTTGCCAGACATAACCGATCAGAATGACCGCGTAGATCACTCCCACCAGCATATCGGTCACAAACCATTTCCATTCGTTCACGGCCACATTGCGCTTGAACGGCGGCAGAATGTCGGCGACTTTGCGCAGCAGGCCGCTTTCCATGCGTTTTTCCAAACGCAGCGTGATGACCGTGACGATGTTGGAAAGGCTGTCGAACAGTGTGGACGACACGACGTTTTCGCGCTCGTTCACTTCCGTTTGAGTGGCGATGAAGGGTTTGTCGAATTTGATAATGATAAACACGACCACAAAACCCATCGCGACCGCTACAAGACCGAACACCGGCGCGAAATAGATCATGGCGGCAAACGAAAACACAAATTTGAAAAAGGTATGCAGATACTCGAATCCGTTCTGGAAGAAATCGCGCAGCGCCTCATAGGCCTTGCGCACCCGGTTGATCGTGGCGCCGGAGTGGTTGTCCTGGTGCCAGCGCAGGGGCAGGTGCAGGGCTTTGTGATAGAGTTCCTGCAAAAAATTGCGGCTCAGGCTGAAGGCCAGTTCGCGCTCCATCAACCGTGCCGGACCGTGAAAACACCAGTCGATGAAGCGAATACCGAGGTATGCCAATCCGTAGAGCCAGGCGCTTTTCAGCACGTCGGCGCCCTGTTGTTGCGCGGCGTTGATGAACAGACCCCACACGACCGGGTACATCGCCATCGCTATGTTGCTGAACATGAACATGGTATACACCAGGAGGTAGCGCCCCCGTTCGTTGCGGGCGTACTTCCAGGCGATGGCGAGCATGGAGAGGTAAGGATTTGTTGCCATAGCGAGTTTCATTTACATCATAAAGCCTTCTGAATGATTTACGATTACAGGATTGTCAGACGAAATTTTGAGGGAAAAGTTGTGGCAGTGAGGGGCGCAAAACAACTTGCAGGTAAGGGCGAAAGTTCCAAATGTGAGTAAGTTTGCTGCCCGCATGGACACATTTCTTCGCCAACTCGACGCCATTTACCACCTGCCGGAACCGGCACGACAGGCTTTTTTGATGCAGTGGAAACCCATGCGTCACCCCAAAGGTCACTTGTTGGTGCGCGAAGGAGGTGTTTGCAACCATTTATATTACGTGTCGAAAGGGTTGGTGCGTATCTATTACCACAATCGCGACCGCGAGATCACCGAATGGCTGGCGCCCGACGACTCGTTTTGCTTTTCCATCCGCAGTTTTTTCGAGCGGACGCCGAGCCGGCTGATCATTCATTTGCTGGAACACTCCGAATTGCTCGCCATCCACCACGACGACCTGATGCGGCTCTGCGACCAATACCATGAAGTGGAAAAATTATTCCGCCGGATGATCACCGGCTCATTGGTGTTGTCGCAAATGCGGATGGAGTCTTTGCAGTTCGAGACGGCTAAGCAGCGTTACCAGAATTTGTTGGAACAGTTTCCTACTTTGTTGCAGCGAGTACCGCTGGCGTATATTGCTTCGTTTTTGGGGATTACGCAGGAGACGTTGAGCAGGATACGGGCGGGGAGATGAGTTATTTTGGGTTCATTCAAATTGTTAGAATTCAAATAAGTCAAAGTCTTCCTCTTCTCTATATTTACTTTTTTTGTCTAAGTATTTTGCTAAGATTAATGCATAAGATTTTTCTAATAAGTTATGTTCAAAATGATATGCATTTTTTGTTATACAATGTTCAAAAGCGCCTGTTGTTTTTGAAAAAAAATCTTCATGAATTCCTTCTTCCATAATTAGCATTACTGGCAAATTAAGTCCTAAAGCCATCCCTTTTTCTTCAATAGTCCAAACACTAGGAGTCCAAAATTCTTTATCTTTAACGTGAATTTTGTTTTCCTTTGTATATATCCCAACATAAACTGTCGCGCTTTTCATTTGATCCAAGATACTTCTTATAACTATTCCTGCCGATTTCGTTGACGACTGAAATCCATCTGTAACAGTAAAGCCTTCCTTTTCAAGCTTTTCTTTTAATAAATTATAATATTCTTGTCCATTGTTTTTTGTATAAGAGATAAAAACTCTTTTTGGAATACTTGACCCATATGCGAGTTTGCTATAGTTTATAATTTCACTTTTAATATACTCTTTCCGCAGCTCCCATCTTGCCCACTTAGCCATATCGGTATCCTTTGCATCACTTGCAATTTCAATAGATTTTTGAAGTGCTTCTTTCAATTTTTTTAATAAATGTTGATTGTCGTTAGTCATGGCCATTATATTTTTTCATCTCAGGAAAAATTACCTCAAATTCATAATAATCTTTATATCTGCTTTTGTTAAAGCAATCCTTTAATTTTTTTCTCAATTGATTATCATCTAATACTTCACTTGGGTCTACATGATGAATCAGAAAGTCGGTTAAGGCGTAGTTCCCATCGGTCACAGGTCTACTAAACATTTGGTTTATATTAATTTTGGCGTCATACAATAATTCTGACATTGTAGCTATTGCGCCAACTTTATTTTTTGCCTTAATCCGAAAGTGTAAGTGCCCTGTATCTAGAAAAAAAAGGAATATCCTTATCAAATAGCTCTCAAAATCAGCGGCTACTGAGGCAATGGGAAGACCTCTTCTCCCTTTTAAGTTAGAAACCAATGGGTATTGATTCTTAAATTTTTCAGTAATGTCATTAAGCATTTCACTTGGAATAGTGATTCGTCCATCAAGCAAATTGACTTTATCAAATGATTTAAATTCTACACATGATCTAAATAAAGGTAGGTTTCTTTTTATTTTTACAAGTGGCCTTGCTTTTTTTTCACTATTAACAAACAATACATCTTCTATAAATTCAGCAATTATTAGGTTTTTAAGTTCGTCAAGATAAAGATGCTTGTTCTTCTTTCGAGCTGATGTTTCTTTGTCAAAATATCCTTTATATAACTGGCAATCCATATCAAACTCGACGTTTAGATACCTGTTTTGGTCTACTGTGGATACTTTTGCTGACAATATATTAATATTCAATAACTTAAATATATTTGATAATTCTTTTACTATTCCTTTCCTATCTCGAAAAGACGCAGTAAATTTCCACAGATCCAATCTATCAGTTAATGGAACTGTTGATAATATTAATTCATTTGCCAGATTTTCCTTCAAAACAGGATGTTGCAATGATGATAAATACATGCCCAAATGATCGTGCCATCCAAAAAACGCTCGAAAGTTTCGCGGAATGTACACCATTTTGTTTTCAACTACTTGATTATATGAAAACAGGCTCATAATATATTATAAATTAATAATAGAAAAAATGAGTATTACGATATAAGGAATTGACATTAGGATTGGTGAAAATTGTTCTAATCTCGTAGCTTGATAATATTTATCAGGCTTTTTGCCTTCTCCCAACATTTCCCATTCTCGCTTATAGAACTGGAATTGCAAGTTTATCTCTAATTCATGTAAAATTAAGAATTTTCCAGAATTTATTTGTCTATATGAAAGTATATTTAGCCACCACTGAATGCAAAGTAAAATGCCTAAAATGCTTACAATTATTAGAAATATTTCTGTCTTAAGAATGGGATTTGCAATTAATTCTTTTAAGTAAAATCCAATCCCTACCAAAAGTGCAGATAGAAGTGAAACATAAAATTGATTGGCTTTGCCTCTTCTTTCACTAACTTTGTCTGCAATTTCTACATGGATTTTGTATATCTCAAGTAATTCGTCCGAATTTTTTTTATTCATGTTGTTTTCTTTTTATTTACTGAAGCACCTATACATCACAGAGAATGGAAAAAGGTAGACGTTCAATGAACGTATATCCAACATTCTGCATTCCTACTTGTCATTCGGTAGTTGATGCTATCCTTGCGCTTGCTTGCTGCAAAAATAGCCCCATTAATCAACTATGCAAATTTTTTGTTGGTATTTTCTTTAAATTTTCAAATCCCTTTTTGCCATTTATCATTTTCCCAATTTTTCTCATCACCATCCCCCATTCTTTACCCCAATTACCTCCGCCGCTATACTTGCCGAAATCTCCTCCGGGGGGGTATTTTTTTGACATTTGTCAAAACAACCTTCGCTGCCCTACCCCATCTTTGTACCTCTTCCGGAAAACCGCTTTTCATTTCTCTCTCCTACAACATTTTAAAAACATGAAAGCAACAGGCAAATATTTGCTCTTTCTTCCCCTTTTGGCGCTCGCTATTTTCTTCATCGCCGCTTTGTCTTTTCAAACTCAAAATCCCCCTCCACCCGGCGCGCCGATACTGACAACCGACGGCTCCTCCTTCCGCGACCTGAACAAAAACGGCAAACTCGATCCCTACGAAGATAGCCGCCAATCCATCGAAAAACGCGTGGATGACCTGCTGTCGCAAATGAATCTGGAGGAAAAAGCAGGTATGATGTTTATCAACGGCGTGCTCATCAATGCGGACGGTACGCTCGACAAGAAGCCCGATGCGCAAGGCTTTGCCGCGCGACTGCCGACTGCCATAGATTATATCAACGGCAGCAAGATGAACCATTTCAACTATTGGCAGGCGCCGGGTACACGTGCCCTCGCGGATGGCTACAATGCCATGCAAAAAGTCGCCGAAAGCAGCCGGCTCGGTATTCCGGTCACGATTGCTTCCGACCCGCGCCATTATTTCAGCAACAACATTTTCGCAATGGCCGCCGGCGGATTTTCTCAATGGCCGGAGCAACTCGGTTTTGCGGCCATCGGCGATGAAAAACTGGTGCGCACGTTTGCCGACATTGCGCGGCAGGAGTATGTGGCGGTAGGTATCCGCGAGGCGCTACACCCCATGGCCGACCTCGCCACGGAGCCGCGTTGGGCCCGGGTGAGCGGCACTTTTGGAGAAGACGCGAAACTTTCTGCCAAATTAATCAAGGCGTACGTACTTGGTTTTCAGGGAAAAAAATTGGACGCCCACGGAGTGGCCTGCATGACCAAACACTTTTCCGGGGGCGGCCCGCAAAAAGAAGGGCTCGACCCGCACTTCGAGTTCCAGAAAGGTCAGGTGTATCCGGGCAAAAACTTCAACTACCACCTTATTCCCTTCGAGGCTGCGTTTGAGGCGAACACCGCCTCGATTATGCCCTACTACGGCATACCAACCGACCAGACCAGCGAAAACGTCGGTTTTTCCTACAACAAAGACATCATCACAAAACTGCTGCGCGAAAAATACAAGTACGACGGCGTGGTTTGTACCGACTGGGGTTTGGTGACCGACGCCAACATGGGGCCGGTGGTGTGGCCGGCACGCGCGTGGGGCGTGGAAAACCTGAGTCGTGAAGACCGCGTGAAAAAAATTATCGACGCGGGCTGCGACCAGTTTGGCGGCGAAAACTGCCCGGAACTGGTAGTCAGTCTGGTGAAATCGGGCAAAGTGAGCGAAAAAAGGATCGACGAGTCCATCCGTCGTTTGCTCCGGCAAAAATTCGTACTTGGTCTTTTCGACAATCCTTTCGTGGATGCGAATAAAGCCCTGCAAATCGTGGGGCGCGCCGACTTCAAAGCGGCAGGCGAGGCGGCGCAACGCCGTTCGTTCACGTTGCTGAAAAACGAAGGGAAAACGTTACCACTCAAAACGGGTAAATTGAAAATTTATGTCAAAAACGTAGATGCCAAAGTGGCAGCGCAATACGGACAAATCGTTGACAATCCGAAAGATGCCGATATTGCAGTGCTGCGCGTCAACACGCCCTGGTATCCGGTGGAAACTCAAAATCCGTTTGCAAAAGGCTTCCACCATGGCGACCTCGATTTCAAGGGAAAGGAACTGGAAGAGACGCTCGCTCTGCTCAAAACCGTCCCGACCGTCGTGGATATCTACCTCGACCGCCCGGCAGTGATTCCCGAAATCAGCGCTCAGGCGAAGGCCTTGCTCGCCAACTACGGCGCGAGCGACGCGGCCCTGTTCGATGTTGTTTTTGGCAAGGCAAAACCCGAAGGCAAATTGCCCTTCGAGTTGCCTTCGTCCATGGAAGCGGTGCGCAATCAAAAAGAAGATGTGCCTTATGACTCGAAAGACCCCTTGTACAAATTCGGGCACGGACTATCTTATTAGGGTTTCTGGTTTCAGGGTTTCTGGTTTCTGGGTTTCTGGTTTCTGGTTTCAAGGTTGCTCAGACAAATGACGAACCTTAAAACCAGAAACCAGCAACCTTGAAACCCTTTTCAACGAATATTCCCGCCAAAAAAGCCATTTGTCTTCTTTACGTCGAAACGATACAGGTAGGGCGCTTTGTGCGCCCGGCCCGAAAACTTCTTTTCCACCCGTTCGAGGATACCCAGATTGAGCATCTTGCGTTGGAAATTGCCCCGGAGCATTTTTTTTCCCAGGATCGTCTCGTAAAGGCTTTGCAATTCCTGCATCGTAAAAGTTTCGGGCAGCAGGTTGGAACTCACTAAGTTGCTGTTCAGGCGGAGCGGCAATATTTCCAAAGCCTTCTGTACAATATAGGTGTGATCGAAAACCAAGGGCGGCATTTCATCCAGGGTGTACCAGCAGCACTCATCGGAAGTGGCATCGGGAGTGGGTATGACTTCGGAGAAATCCACCAGGGCATAGTAACCGACCGAAACAAAACGCCTGGTAGTCCAGTGATCCGGCGAAAACCGCCTTCCCACCGATTCCACTATGACACGTTGCACTTCTTTGTCCACCCGTTCCCGCTGGCCGAAAGTATAAAATTGCTCCAGGTAGATATCTTTCACGGCAGTGCGTTCCTCCAGAATACGGTTGGCGGCTTCGTCCATATCCTCATCCAAACGTATGTATCCGCCGGGCAATGCCCATAGATCCGTATGCCTGAACCGAACCAGCAGGACCTTCAACTGCCGGTCGTGAAAACCGAAAATAACGCAGTCGATCGATACGCTCGGCAAAAACTTATGGCTGCTGTCCAAATGGTCAACAGGAACCTCCAGGTGCTTCATTTAAAAATTTTTTGCAAAAATAGTTGCTGCGTTCCAACAACCGCCGTACCATTGTACCAAAATGATACATTGGCATTAAATCAAAATTTATAGCCCGGATTTGCAGCATTTTTCGAATATAATTTGTGGAAAAAACACGCCTGCGTCTTTTAGTATCCTTTTTCGATGATCGTGCGCCGCACGTTTTCACGCCCAGCCACCACACCAAAGGGACTTGTAACCCCTCCCCGAAACTTTCCGTAGTACAGCGCACCTGGTATGACTGAAATGTCTGTCGATTTGAGTACAGTGCATCATATACAGGTGTACACGATAAATGAAGCTAATCAAATTTTAATCAAATACACTCCTTTCATTCTTTACTTAACCTAAACTCTTTCTATTATGAATCAAGCATTACGAACGCCTAAACCGGGACTGCTTATCTTGCTCCTGCTGCTATTAGGCTTTGCTTCGTTGAGTGCGCAAGACCGTACCATTCGGGGTAGAATTACTGATGCCTACAATGAATCGATCCCGGGAGCAACGGTTGTGCTCAAAGGCACTACCACCGGAACGGTCGCCGACGTTGACGGCAACTTTACCGTTGCCGTGAGCGGCGAAAATCCAGTGTTGGTTATTTCCTCCACCGGTTTTGAAAAGCAGGAAATCACTGTCGGAGCAGAATCCACCATCAATGTGGTGCTGAAAGACTCCGAAGCGCTGCTGACCGAACTGGTCATAACCGGCTACACCGTGGATACCCGCAGGCAAACAACCGGCGCCGTATCGACCGTAAAATCACGCGACCTGACGGCTGTGCCGACGGGTAACGTGGAGCAACAGTTACAAGGGCGGGTAGCAGGCGTCACGGTCATCACCAACGGCCAGCCGGGCACGAACAGCATTGTCCGGGTGCGCGGATTCGGTTCATTCGGGGGCAACGAACCACTCTATGTGGTGGACGGCGTGCCGACCGACAACACCCAATTCCTGTCGCCCGACGACATCGAGACAACCACCGTGCTGAAAGACGCTGCAGCGGCCTCTATTTACGGCGCCCGTGCAGCAGGTGGCGTGATCGTCTTCACGACAAAAAAAGGCAACAAATCGGCGCAAAAAATGAAAGTCACCTACGACGGACTGGTTGGGGTCACCACACCCGGCAGTGCGCAGACGATGTTGAACCCGCAGGAACAGGCCGACTGGACCTGGACGGCGCTTAAAAATGCCGGCCAAACGGCGGAACACCCGCAATATGGCAACGGCGCCACGCCTGTGCTTCCCGACTACATCAATGTAGGCGGCGCATCAGGCGTATTCGGACCGATCGACCTGGAAGCGGAAAAAGCGAAGTACAACATCGATCCGGCTGCAGGCGCGATTTACCAGGTCGTGGCAGCCAATAAAGGCGGCACGGACTGGTACGATGCCATTACCCGCACCGCGCCGATGCACCGCCACACGCTGGGCTTTACCGGCTCGACTGAAACTGCCCGCTATTACCTTAGCTTCAGTTTGCAGGATCAGGCCGGTATCCTGAGTTACAACCACTTCAAGCGCTATTCATTCCGCACCAATACGGAGTTCAACATCGGTAAGCGGGTACGCATCGGTGAAAACATCCAGTTTACTTTCCGCCAGGTATTGGCGCAGGGTGGCGACAACAACGGTCAGGGTGTTGCCGACGACGAGAACCAGATTCTCTCCGCTTTCCGTATGGCGCCGATCATTCCGGTGTACGACGAGTTCGGCGGTTATGCAGGCACGGCAGCAAAAGGTTTCAACAACCCGCGCAACCCGGTAGCCGAACGCGACGGCGCAAGCAATGACAGTGGACATGGCAAAATCGGCTTCGGTAACGTCTATGGTGAACTGGACATTCTCGAAGGCCTTACGTTCCGCACGAGCATCGGGGGTACTTATTCCGACTTCTTCAGCCACAGCTATAGTCGCCTTCAGTACGAAAACTCGGAGAACAACGCCAGCTTCGGCTATGCTGAAAACGGCGGCACTTTCTTCTCCTGGGTGTTCACGAATACACTCAACTACAAAAAAACGTTCGGTTCGTCCACCATCGACGTGTTGGGCGGTATTGAAGCTCTGGAAAACAACAAAGGCCGCGTATTCAGCGGTTCGGGTATCAACCCGTTCTCTACCGACCCGGACTATGTAACACTCAGCACGGTGTCTTCAAGAGTTGTGAACAGCAGTATTATCAACGGCGTGCGTTTTTACTCCATGTTCGGTCGTTTCAACTACTCGCTCAACGACAAGTATTACCTCTCGGCGGTCGTCCGTCGCGACGGTTCTTCCCGCTTTGGCGAAAACAACCGATATGGTGTGTTTCCGGCATTTTCGGGTGCCTGGCGCGTTACCGGAGAACGCTTCATGAGCGGCGTATCCTGGATCGAAGACTTGAAAATTCGCGTGGGCTGGGGTCAAATGGGTAACTCAAACAACGTGAACCCCAACAACCAGTTCAGCCTTTTCGGTACGAGCTTAGATAACTCTTCTTACGACATCAATGGCTCCAATACCAGCGCCGCTGAAGGTTTTTACAAAACACGTATCGGCAACGCAGATGCCAAGTGGGAAGCCAATACGACGTCGAATATCGGTTTCGACATGTTGCTGTTCAATGGCAAGTGGGACATTATTGTCGACTTTTGGAGAAGAGAAACCGATGACCTGTTGTTTGCCGTGCCACTTCCTACCGTCATAGGTTCTTACGCCGCTTCGCCGTCTGTAAACATAGCCAGTATGTTGAATGAAGGTATCGACCTTCAGGTCGTAAACAAAGGCCGTTTCAGCTCGAACAGCACGTATGAATTGACACTCACGGCCGGTTGGCTCAAAAACGAAATTCAGGAGCTCGCGCCCAACGTCGACTATTTCGACGGGCCGGCAGGAAACTACCGTTTGGGCTCGAACCCCATCCGCAATCAACTGGGTTACAGTATTTCTGCATTTTTTGGCTACCAGGTGGTCGGATTTTTCAATTCCGACAACATGGTGCCCGACTCCGTACAATCCGGCGCAGGCCCCGGTCGCTTCAAGTTTGCCGACCTCGACGGTTACGACGACAGCGGCAAACTCACCGGACGCCCTGACGGTAAAATCGACGCTGCCGACCGTACTTTCATTGGCAGCCCGGTTCCCAAGTTCACAGGTGGTTTGAATTTTAAAGTAAATATCGGTGCATTCGACGTGGAAACTTATCTTTACACTTCGTTGGGCAATAAAATTTTCAACCTGTCGAAGTGGTACACCGACTTCTATCCGTCATTCTCCGGTGCAGCCGTCAGCGCAAGGGTAAAAGAATCCTGGACACCGGAAAATCTGGACCCGGAAACGCCGATTTTCGAAAACGTTTCCAACTTCAGTACCAACGTGGAGGCAAACTCCTGGTATGTGGAAGACGGTTCTTATCTGCGGATGCAAAACCTGTCCATCGGCTACAACATTCCGGCAGCATGGTTTAATAATAAATTGTCGCGTGCACGGGTGTATGTTTCTACCAACAACGTCTTCACCATCACCGGATACAAAGGACTTGATCCGGGTGTAGGCGGTGCAGTGGACACCAACTTCGGTGTCGACATCGGCAACTACCCTGTGACGCGCAGCTTTATGTTTGGCGCAGGCTTTACATTCTGATTCACCCGCCGAAGCCATAGCGAAGGCGGGTATAAGCAGAAAAATCCGATGTTTACCTTCGATAAGGCGAAAACGAATGAAAGTTGTTGACATCCATTATTAAAAAATAAAAAAAACATGAAAAACACAGCAAATAAATTCTTGATAGCGCTCAATATCTTCATGGTATTGAACCTATTCCTGAGTGCTTGCAAAGACAGCTTCCTCGAAGTACCGCCTACCGGTTCGCTCACCGAAGAGGTATTGGCAACCGAAAAAGGCGTTGACGGGCTGCTCGTGGGCGCTTACTCCATGCTCAACGGACGCTTCGCCTGGTATGCCGGTTCGTCCAACTGGGTACACGGCAGTATTCTTGGCGGCGATGCCAATAAAGGCACCAACGCCGGCGACCAGGCACAAGTGAATCCGGTGGAACGTTACGAAACACTTCCCACCAACGTAGTGGTTTCTGACAAATGGAACGGAACTTTTGAAGGCATAAGCCGGGCGAATGCCACACTCCGTGTATTGGCCGCCTCCGAAGATCCCAACCTGACGGCAGAAGACAGGGCCCGGATTTCGGGTGAAGCCCGTTTCCTGCGTGCCCACTACTATTTCGAATTGAAACGCCTCTTTAACAATATTCCTTTCATCGATGAAACGCTCACGACCGACGAAGCCGTGAAAGTGCCAAATACGGCGAACATCTGGCCGAACATCGAGGCTGACTTCCAATACGCCTTCGACAACCTGCCGGAAACGCAGGGCGCTTTGGGTCGCGCAAATAAATGGGCTGCCGGCGCTTATCTCGCCAAAACATATCTTTACCAGGGAAAATACGCAGAAGCAAAAGCTTTGTTCGACCAGGTAATCGCCAATGGCAAAACCGCCGGCGGACTGAAATACGGCCTGTTGCCCAGCTATGCAAGTGCATTTGATGCAGAATTAGACAACAGCGAAGAATCCGTGTTTGCAACTCAGGCTGCCGCCAATACCGGCAGCACTGCCAACGCCGACTATGAATTTGTGCTGAACTTCCCGTACAACACCGGCCCGAGCGGCCCCGGCAACTGCTGCGGTTTCTTCCAGCCGAGTTTCGAACTGGCTAACTCGTTCCGCACGGATGCCAACGGCCTGCCGCTGCTCGACGGCTCTTACAATTCAGCCGCCAACGCACTGAAAACAGACCAGGGCGTACCTTCCGCCGATGCGTCGTACACACCCGATACTGGCCCGCTCGACCCGCGTGTCGACCACTCCATCGGCCGCCGCGGCCTCCCCTACCTCGACTGGCAGGATCACCCCGGCGCCGACTGGATTCGCGACCAGGGCTATGCAGGTCCGTATTCACCGAAGAAATTCATCTACTACAAGTCGCAGGAAGGCACACTCACCGATGGCAGTGGCTGGACCCGCGGTTATGCTGCTATGAACTACAACATCATCCGTTTTTCGGACGTATTGCTCATGGCTGCCGAGTGCGAAGTCGAATTGAACAACCTGGAAGCCGCCCGTGCATTGGTGAACCAGGTGCGCGCCCGCGCCGCCGATCCGGCCAGCTGGGTGAAAAGAAGCGACGGCTCCAACGCCGCAAACTACGTCATCGGTTTGTACAACACACCGTGGACGAGTGCAGCAGCAGCACGCGACGCCGTTCGTTTCGAGCGCAAACTCGAACTCTCCGGCGAAGGCCACCGTTTCTTCGACCTCGTGCGCTGGGGTATTGCCGCCGAAGCGATCAATGCTTACCTGCAATTTGAAGGTGCGATCCTCACCGTCCAATTGGGCGGCGCCACCTTCCAGGCAGGCAAACATGAACACTACCCGATTCCGCAGACACAGATCGACCGCCAGGGTACGGATGTGTTGAAGCAGAACCCGGGGTACAACTAATTTTCGGAGTTAGGTAATTTTTTGATTGTAAGAGGCTGTATTATAAGTCATTAAGTAAGTGTCATTAATAAGAGTCATTGAGTCATTTCCGTTTTTTTGTAAAATAATGTTTTGCAAATCCGATAATGACATTTAATGACCCAAAATGACTTCCAATGACTTCTATACAGCCTCTTTTCATTTTCTATCGTATCAATTTCCTGAAACCTTTTCCGGCTCCATGCAATGGTCGCCCGAATCCTCTTTGTACTATTGCTACCATGAAAAAACTAATCCCGTTTCTATCGTTTTGTATTGTATTGGTCTCGTGTAAAAAAGAGTCGACACTCTTTGTCCTGCTCGACAGCAAACACACCGGCATCACCTTCAACAATGAAATAACGGAATACGACTCGCTCAATATTCTCAACACCGAGTTCATCTACAACGGCGGCGGAGTCGGCATCGGCGATCTGAACGGCGACGGGCTGCAGGACATCGTTTTTACCGGTAACCAGGTTCAGAACAAACTTTATCTCAATAAGGGAAACCTTCGCTTCGAGGATGTTACCGTTAAAGCAGGCCTGGTAAAAAAACACCCGTCACAATGGTCGTCCGGCATCAATATCCTGGACATCAACCTCGACGGGAAAGCGGATATTTATATCTGCAACACCATGCACCCCGATCCCGGGATGCGTCGCAACCAACTGTTTATCAACCATGGAAATGACGCGGAAGGCATTCCGGGTTTCGTGGAATCGGCTGAGGCTTATGGAATCGCCGACACCACCCATTCTTCCAATGCGCAGTTTTTCGACTACGACAATGACGGTGATCCGGATCTGTTTATCAGCACCAACTACATGGACCGGCGGAATCCAAGCCGCTATGTGGAAAAACTGAAAGACGGCACGGATATCAACCGCGACCGGCTTTATCGCAACGACTGGAACACGACTACAGGGCGTCCGTTTTTTACAGAAGTCACAGCGCAGGCGGGTATTATCTGGGAAGGTTATAGTCACAGTGCCCTGATCACCGACTTTAACCTCGATGGCTGGCCCGACATTTACGTCGCCAACGACTATGTTACCAACGACCTGATCTATATCAACAACCACGACGGCACGTTCAGCAATAAGATTGCAGGAATATTCAAACACCAGGCATCCTCCTCGATGGGCAGCGATGTGGCCGACGTAGACAATGACGGCCGCCTCGACATCTTTGTCACCGAAATGCTGCCGTATTACAACAAGCGCAAAAAGTTGTTCCTCAACGCCAACAACTACGCTACTTACGTCAACAACGAAACCTTCGGTTATGAGTACCAGTATTCGCGGAATATGCTCCAACTGAATTGCGGCATCAATCCCGAAACGGGGCTGCCCGTGTTCAGCGACGTGGCTTTCTTCACCGGCACACAAGAGACCGAGTGGAGCTGGACGCCGCTGATGGCCGACTTCGACAACGACGGCAACCGCGATATTTTTGTCACCAACGGTTTCCCGCGCGATGTGACCGACCACGATTTCGGCGCCTACCGGAGTTCGTACAATTACCTCATACCGCCTATGGATTTGCAGGAAATGATCCCGCAGATCAAAGTCCCCAAATTTCTCTTCAAAAATGAAGGCAACCTTCAATTTAAAGACTACTCAAAGGAATGGGGCGTCGCAATCCCTGCCTTCTCCAACGGCGCCGCCTGCGGCGACCTCGACAACGACGGCGACCTGGATCTGGTGGTCAATAACATCGACGATGCGGCCTTCGTATTTCAAAACACCGCCAATGACAAAAAGGAAAAAAACAACTTCGTGCGACTGAAAATCGAAGGCAAAACCCCCAACAGCGATGCCTTCGGCGCCACAGCCACGATTTTTTTTGAAGGAAAAAAGCAAACCGCACAGTTGGTTTCCGCACGGGGTTACATCTCAGCATCCGAAAATATCATCCATTTCGGTGTTGGCAAAGCCGGCAAAGTGGACTCCGTCGTGGTGCGCTGGAGCGGAAACACTACAACAACGCTGACCAATGTACCGCTCAATCAGGTGATTACAGTCAAATTCGGGACCCCGGCTCCAGGCCCTGTTATCGCCCGTCAGCCCGGGATTTTTGAACATATCAATCCCGCCGATCTTGGGCTGGACTATGTTCACCAGGACAAGGACTTCATCGATTTCGACTACCAGAGAACCCTGCCGCACAAGTTTTCGGAATACGGCCCCACCCTGACCACCGGCGATGCGAACGGCGACGGCCTCGACGACGTTTACCTCAGCGGCAGTGCTTATGCCAACGGAACATGGCTGATTCAAACCCCCGAAGGAAAATTTTTGCAAAAAAACGTCGCATATAAAACTGACCTTTACAAACGTGAAGAAGAACTGGGCGCCGCATTGTTCGACGCCGACGGCGACGGCGACAACGACCTCTACATCGTGCGCGGCGGCAGCCAGCACCCTGCGGCAGACACCTTGTACCAGGACGTGCTGTGTGTCAACGACGGCAGGGGCAATTTTTCCATCGCCAAAAATGCGTTGCCCAAGGAAACATCCTGCGGCCAGGTAGTGCGGGCTGCCGATTTCGACGGCGACGGCGACCTGGACTTGTTCGTCGGCGGGCGCGTGATGCCCCGCGCCTATCCGAAAGCCGACCGGAGTTTTTTGCTGCGCAACGACTCCGGGGAAAAAGACCACCCCGTTTTTACCGATGTTACAAAAGATGTTTGCCCTGATATTGAATACATTGGAATGGTCGCCGATGCGCAATGGACCGATTTTAACGGCGACAAACGACCGGATCTGGTTTTGGCCGGAGAATGGATGCCCATTACTTTTTTCCGGCAGGACAATGGAAAACTATCAAACGTCAGCACCCAAAGCGGCATCGCCGACAAATTGGGTTGGTGGTCAAGCCTCGCCGCCACCGACTTCGACGGCGACGGTGACACTGACTATGTTGCAGGCAGTTACGGGCAAAATCTGTATTTCAAAGGCGATGAAAAGGAACCGCTCCGCGTATATGCCAAAGATTTCGACGGCAACGGTTTTTACGATCCCTTCATTTCCTGCTTCTGGCTCGATTCGCTCGGCAACCGCAAGGAGTTTTTCTACCACACCCGCGACGATATGATGAAGCAGTTGATCGTACTGCGCAAAAAGTTTTACAGTTACGGCGCTTTGGGCGAAGCGACGGTCCAGGACGTTTTTTCCAAAAAAGAACTGGAGGGCGCTCAGATTTTGGAAGCCAATTGGATGAGCAGCAGTTATATTGAAAACCTTGGCAACGGCAAATTTACGATTACGGCCCTGCCCTGGCAGGCACAACTGGCGCCGGTTCACGGGATGTTGCCCTATGATGTGGATAAAGACGGTCTGACAGACCTCCTGATGGTAGGCAACGACTATGGCATGGAACTGTTGCAAGGCCACGCCGATGCTTTCAACGGATTGGTTTTGAAAAACCTGGGTAAAAATCAATTCAAAGCGATCAAACTGGAAGAGAGCCATTTTTTCGTGCCGGGCGATGCGCGGGCGCTAACGAAGGTCCGGTTGGCGGGTGGACGGGAGATCATTGTAGCGACGCAAAACCGGGGCAGTTTGCGGGTGTTCGCTCCTTCTTTGACTCGCATGCAGTAAATAGCGCAGGTAGACATTGTATCAAAGTTGCTGTTTTAAAAGCCTTGCCAAATTATATTTGTTGCGCTGCCCGAACATGAGTCATCCCGAATTTTGAAAAACAGGCTTTGGTTCACTATTATACTGAAAATCAAGTNNATTCCACCCCGCTGGGGCTTGGAAGAAGGGATGGGTGTCATTTTCTACCAATATTCAGCCCCGCTGGGGCAAAAATTCGGGATGACTCATGTTGCCCAGGAATAAAGAAACAATCTATGATCGCGCAATTATGAGGTTCTACCCATGATACAGGCCTATTGCCGGATAATTAAGTACTGTTTACAATAATAGTCAAAAATCACTTCCAACGATGAAACAACTCCTCACATTCGTACTCACCGCACTGGCGGCAATCACTTTCGCCCAACAGGGCATTTTAAAAGAAAGTCTTAAAGTAAAAAGCGCCACCCTCGGCAAAGAAGTGGAATACAGCATCTACCTGCCCTCCGATTACGAAACATCGAATCGCCGCTACCCGGTGTTATACCTGCTGCATGGATACACGGACGACGAAACAGGCTGGACGCAATTTGGGGAAGCCAATCTCATCGCCGACAGGTTGCTCCAAAGCGGCGATATCCCGCCGATGATCATCGTCATGCCCGACGCGGGTGTGAGTTGGTACGTCAACAGCGCCGACGGCAAGGTGATGTACGAAGATTTTTTTATCAAGGAATTTATTCCGCACGTGGATGCGGCTTACCGGACCCGGAATACGAAGGAATTCCGGGCCATTGCCGGGCTATCGATGGGCGGACACGGGAGCCTCATCATGGCCATGAAACACCCCGAACTTTTCACGGCAGCAGCGCCCTTGAGCGCGGGTATTTTTACGGAAGACGAACTCATTACCATGCCCGACGACAACTGGAACACGGTTTTCGGGCCGCCTTATGGCAAAGATTTGAAAGGAAAAGAGCGCCTCACCGCGCATTTGTTCCAAAACTGGATTCTCAAAATCGTGGAAACCGCCAATTCGGACGACCTCAAAAAAGTGCAGTATTACATCGATTGCGGCGACGGAGATTTTTTGATCAAAGGCAACATGGCGCTGCATGCTGCGCTGATCGACAAAAAAGTACCCCACGAATTCAGGGTACGCGACGGCGAACACAATTGGGACTACTGGCGAACGGCGCTCCCCGACGTGCTGAAGTTTGTCGGCGCGCGTTTTCACCGGTAAGGTGTTTCAGTTTTTTAAAACACACAGGCACATAGAATACATAGTTTTTTGTCATCCTGTAAGGAACTATGTGTTCTATGTGCCTATGTGTTTTAAAAATCACTTCGAATAATTTAGCGCCTTCATCAATTCCTCCAGATTCGACTCGCCGACCGGGATTTCGTGTTCGCCGATCTTAATCTGGTTGCGGCGAATGGATTCGATCTTGTTCACGTTGACAATGTAGGACTTGTGCACACGCATAAAGCCCTGAGTGGGCAGTTTTTCCTCGATGCCCTTCAAGGTGGATTTGGTGAGCACGGGTTTGCGCAGGTTGGAAAGATAGATCTTGACATAATCTTTCATGCCTTCGACGTGGGTGACTTCTTTGATGGAAATTTTCACGATGGAATATTCTACGTTTACAAAGAAATGATCGGGTGGATCTTCGACTGTTTTCGATTGCAAAGGCGGAATAAGGTTGGGATTAAGGAGCGATTGCCGTTTCCGGTGTTCGTCCAGTGCTTTAAACGCTGCCGTGGTGAAACGTTCCAGACTAACGGGCTTCATTAAGTAATCAATAACATCCAGGTCGTAACTTTCTACGGCGTAGTTGGAATAAGCCGTTACAAAAATCACCATGGGCTTCTCGGGCAAACTCTGGAGGAATTTTGTCCCCAGCATACCCGGCATCTGAATGTCGAGGAACATCAGATCCACTTTCGTCTCCTGCAACACCTCCATCGCTTCGAACGCGTTTTTGCAGGTGCGCACCAATTCCAAAAACGGAATCTGCCGGATGTTTTCCTCCAGCATTTTGCGGGCCATACTTTCGTCGTCGACGGCAATACAGGTGAGTTTCATAGTGTAGTTGATTAGGTTTATAAGGGTTGATAAGGTTTATAAGGGTTTATAAGGGTTGATAAGGTTTATAAGGGTTTATAAATGTTGATAATTGATGTTGTAGCGCAACAGCATAACCCCGGTATTGTACGTTTTTGAACTCGTCAGGGTCAGGTTTACGTTTTTTCTACATCCGCCGAAAAGGGGGATTCCGCTGCCGAACACGATGGGATTGAGTTTAATCAACAGTTCATCGAGCAGATCGTATTCCAGCAGCGAGCCTGCCAGTGCTCCGCCGCCGCATAGCCAGATATCCTTGCCTTTCTCTATTTTCAATTGTTTGATAAATTCGATTTCATTCTGTTTGACGAGTTGTACCCGGTCGTTCGAATCGAATTGTGCCGAACGTGAAAAAACGTAGTTTTTCATATCAGGATTGATGTCGCCATACGCCGGGTCGCCGGGTTGAAGACCATATTTATAACCAACTTCGTAGGTATTTTTGCCCATCAGGATGGCGCCGTAGTGTCTGATGCTATCCAAAAAATCCGTAACGTGATCGCCTTCCGCTACAAAGCCGTCGAAGGAACCGTCCTCATGAGCGATGAAGTTGTCTAAGGTGGTGGCGACGTGGTAGATGATTTTTCTCATAAATATTTCATTTCAAATGCCCGAATATCAACCACAATTCCGCTACAAACCATTCGTTCGACCGGTTTAATTCCAGCCGGTGCGCCTCCGGATACAACAACTCCAGCCTCCGCCGCACATTTTGCAGGCCGATGCCCGAACTGTTGTCTTTGTCGGCCGGTGTGTCGGGCGTGATTTTGTTCCGCACGCTAAAGGTCATCTCTTTTTCATTGAATTTCAGGTCAATTTCAATCACCGGCTGCGCGACAAGCCCGACGCCGTGTTTAAACGCATTCTCCACGAAGGGTATCATCAGCATCGGTTCGATAAGTTGGCCGGCAATTTCGCCTTCCATGTTCAGGCGGATTTCGACGTCTTCTTCGAAGCGGATCCTTTGCAATTCGACGTAATTTTCCAAATAACTCACTTCTTTTTCAAGTGGAATCTGGGCGTCGTTGCTGTCGTAAAGCATATACCGCATCAGTTCGGAAAGTTTGATCGTCACCGGCTCGGCCAGGTCCGACTTCGAACGGATGAGATAAACGATGCTGTTGAGGATATTAAAAATAAAGTGGGGGCTGATTTGCGAGCGCAGGAATGAGAGCTCCGATTGCATCCGCTCCTGACGCTCTTCCCGACTGGCCTTCTCACCGTCGAGCATATACAACACCAATGCATAGCCGGTGCTCACTGCGGTGACGAACAGCACGGGGAACAACGCTTTGTAAGAATGGAAAGCCACGCCCTTACAGTCGGGCGCAAGCAGCCAGTTTTTCATAACCCCTTGCAGCACAATAAAAAACAGCGCCAATCCAAGCAATGAAAGCAGGTAAGCCGTCAACCCGCGCTTGCGCAACAAACGCGGTGCGAGCCATTCCGTATTCAGGAAAAACAGAGGGATGTTCGTCAGCGAAGCGGGCAGTATCGTGAGAAAAAACTGCCGCTTCCAGCTCTCATCCTCATTGAATGAGATAAACGGCGCAGCGAACCATATCCCGAAAAAGGTAAGGATGAACAACCAGCGCGTGAGCCGGTCCGAGGAGATATTTTTGCCGAAAAGGTTCATATTTGGCGAGCGCAGGAAGTGACACTTTTTGGAAAAATGTCACTTCTGCATTTTGCTCCCGGCAAATGTAAAACCGCCGGGCCTGTTGGCAAGTGGGTTGGCGACAAAGCCGGTAATTCAGGCGATGTAAAGGGAATTTCTGGATTTATACTTTAGAGTGGCACCGGTGAACGAGGGGTAGGACACCCCCACGACGCGCTTTTTTTAGTTCGTCTTGTCCATGCTCGATTCGGCGAAAGACCTGATCGAACTGTTGCCGCAGGAGATCATCGATTGTTTATTTTTTCAGAATCACCGACCTTCGCGGAGACGAAGGGAAAAAAGTTATCAATCAACTTCCGAAAATTATGCAACCCACAGCAAGGAGTACTTACGACAATATCGTTCTGGAAGGCCGAATGCAGGAAAAGATTGCAATTGCTGAAAATTTCATTCGAAAATACCCGGATTGGTCTGATGAGGCCATCGCTGCTTTGCTGGCCGAAGTTGATCTGATCCGGCAGATCCGCCAAGACCTGAAAAAGCGGAAACTCATTTCGCAATAACATTTTCCGCTTCCCTGCATGGAAGCCACATCCCAAAAAATTCCTTACATTTGTCAAAAAAACAAGGATATGGAGGCTCTTGCACCCGTGCCTGCGCTGCCGAAAACGCGTAAAAAGCTACTGACCTATAAGGACTACGCCACGCTGACCCCGCCGGACAGCGGCAACTACGAATTGCATAATGGAAAAATCATCTATATGCCCTCGCCTACTCCCCTCCACCAGCGCGTGGCGCGCCGCTTGTCCACACGGATCGACAACTTCCTCGAAAAGAACAAGTTAGGAGAAGTTTTTTTTGCTCCGTTAGATACTTTTTTTGACGAAATCAACACCTTTCAGCCTGATGTGCTGTTCATTTCCAAAGACCGCGCTGCTATCGTCAGCCTGAAAAAAATCGAAGGTGCGCCCGACTTCGTTGTAGAAATTCAGTCCGAAGGCAACACACCCAAAGAGATGAGTTACAAAAAGCACATCTACGAAACCTTTATGGTGCGTGAATACTGGGTCATCAACCTGAAAAAAGAGACGATCACACAGTACCTGAATGATGAAGGGGAGTTTCGGCAGACGGGTATTTTCAGCAAGGACAAAGTAGTAGTTTCGGAAGTATTGAAAGATTTCCAAGTGTCGCTGAGGGAATTGTCGGATTGACCCAGCCTCCACCCAGCCCACCGGCACTGTTCTACGCCATCCCCGCTCATCTCCACATTTCCCCTTTTCATCTACTCTCCTGTTTTCCGGCCGGGCGAAGGGCGTTTCTTTGTCCCCGGTTGCAATATTTTTGCCGGCGACGAAGCCTTTTCGCAACAGGTCAAGTGCTACATGCATCCGCTTTTCCCACGTTGAACACAAAAACTACTTACTTATTTATGATCAATCCGACCCTCCGCCCCGTATTCCTGTTCGTTGTCGCATGGTTGACGCCCTGGCTCTCGGCTGCCCAGGTGCAGGAATCAAGCGGCAGGACCGGCTCATTGAAGGGCATGCTGGCAGAAGAAGCGTCGCAACAACCGCTCGCCTACGCCTCAGTGACGCTGTTTTCCCTGAACGACAGCACAGCAGTGACAGGCGCCATCACAGATGAAACGGGCGCCTTCGGGTTGCAGGCTAAACCGGGCAACTACTACCTGCGGGCACAACTTACGTCTTACCGGACAGCGTTCAGGGGCGGCATTGCGCTGGCGGAAGGCCGCACAGCAACGGATTTGGGGATGATTTTACTCGCACCGAGTGCCAATATGCTGGAGGAAGTGGTGGTGAAAGCGGAGAAAAGCCAGGTGCAATTCGATTTGGATAAAAAAATCTACAACGTCGGGAAAGACCTGGTGAACAAAGGCGGATCGGCAGCAGAAGTGCTGGACAATGTGCCTTCCGTGACGGTGGATCCCGACGGGAATGTAAGCCTCCGGGGCAGCGAAAGTGTGCGGATCCTGATCGACGGCAAACCTTCGGGCCTGGTCAGTTTCGGCTCCAATGGCCTGCGCAACCTGCCCGCCAATATGATCGACCGGGTGGAAGTGATCACCAATCCTTCGGCGCGGTACGAAGCGGAGGGCATGGCCGGCATCATCAATATCGTGTTGAAAAAAGACCAGCAGAAAGGCGTCAACGGCTCGGTCGACCTCACGGTGGGGCACCCGGACGAGTATGGCGCGGCGCTCAACTTCAATTTCCGCAGAAACAAGTTTAATTTCTTCACGAACTACGGCATCCGCTATCGTAACAGTCCCGGCAGCGGCAGCCAGTACCAGGAATATTACAGCGGCGACACCACGTTCATCACCGACCAATCGAGCAAGCGGCAACGCGCCGGTCTGTCGAACAACGTACGCTTCGGCTCGGACTATTACATTACGCCGAAAAACATCCTCACCACCGCGTTTTCGTGGCAATACAGCGACCAACAGAACACCAGTGTTATTGATTATCACGACTATATCAATAGTCTGGATAATCCCGTCGGCATTTCCCAACGCACAGACGACGAGACCGAAACAGAGCCGAACCTGGAATATTCGCTGACCTACAAAAAACTGTTCGCGCGGGAAGGCCACGAACTGATCGCCGATTTCCGCTACCAGAACAATTCTGAAACGGAAATATCAGATTTTACGGAGGTGTATTTTAATGCGGACGGCACGCCTTCCGGTCAGCCGGATTTGTTGCAACGCTCCGAGAACCGCGAAGGCGAGCGCATGATCATCACGCAGTTGGATTACGTACAGCCATTCGGAAAAGACGGCAAATTTGAAGCGGGCTACCGGGGCAGTTTGCGCAATCTTACCAACGATTACCTCGTGGAAGAGCTGGAAGACAACACCTGGCAGACGGTGAACGGGCTGAGCAACAACGTGTTGTACGAAGAAAACATCTTTGCCGGGTACGCCATTCTGGGCAACAAAATCAACAGGTGGTCGTGGCAGGCGGGTATGCGCACAGAGGTGTCGGACATCAAAACGGAGTTGAAACAAACCAACGAAGTGAACGACCGGCCGACCTACGTCAACCTGTTCCCCAGCGCACACCTGAATTATGAATTGCGGGATGAAAACGCCGTGCAGTTCAGTTACAGCCGCCGCATCCGCAGGCCGCATTTCAGGGAACTGAACCCGTTTTCGCAGTACAGCGACGACCGCAACTACTGGGGCGGCAACCCGAATCTCAACCCGGAATATACCGACGCCTACGAGATCGGCCACCTGAAACGCTGGCAAAACGCCTCGCTGAACTCCTCCGTTTACTACCGCCACACGACCGATGTCATCGAGCGTGTCCGTACACAACTATCTGATACTTCATCCATTACACGCCCGGTGAACCTTTCCGATCGCAACGATGTGGGCTTCGAATTCACCGGCAGTTATGAGCCTTTCAAATTTTGGAAACTCAGCGGCAACCTCAACCTTTTCCATTCCGTCACCGACGGCGAATACGAGGAGCAGGTTTATCATGCAGAGACTTTCTCCTGGTTCGGACGCACATCGTCGCGGCTCACGCTCTGGAAAAAAGTGGATGTGCAAACAACATTCAACTACCGGGCGCCACGCAAAACGACACAAGGCCAATCCAAAGCCATGTATCACTTCGACCTCGGCGCAAGCACGGATATCCTGAAAAACAACGGTACCCTCACGCTCAGCGTCCGCGACGTATTCAACACCCGCCGCTGGCGCAGCGCCACCGAAGGCGACAACTTTTACGCGGAAAATGACTTCCAATGGCGGGCAAGGCAGGTATCGCTGACGTTCAGTTACCGGCTGAACCGGCAGAAAGAGCAGATGAAAGAACGCGACAGAGAAGGTGGCGGTGACGAGTAATGTACGGCGGACTTCCAGGTCCGCCGATTGATCTATGGCGGACTTCCAGGTCCGCCACCCGACGCAATAAAAGACGGACTTGGAAGTCCGTCGTACATTTTAAGAAAGAGTTTAGGTTAATCAGCCGCTTCCCGACGGAACGCCGGGAAGTGGCAAACCTAAATCGCGCCTTAAAAAATGCCAACAGCCATCATTATTATTGAAGACCGGGCGGCAAGGATATAATCCGGCAATTTTTCGATCTTTGCACCTGATTCTCAAGTGCTTGAATAACTAACATCACCATGAAAAAATACATCAAACCCGTCCTGCTCGGCCTTTTAGCAATTTTTCTCCTTTCTCAATTGATCCGCCCGGCAAAAAATCAGTCTAACGACCAGGCAAACGACGTTTCCAAAAAATACCCGGTGCCCGATTCGGTACAAGCCATTTTGAAAGTCGCCTGCAACGACTGCCACAGCAACGCCACTGTTTATCCCTGGTATGCCGAAGTACAACCGGTAGCGTGGTGGCTGGCGAACCATGTGGAAGAAGGAAAAGAGCACCTGAATTTGTCCAATTTCACTGCCCGGCGCGTGGCAATACAAAACCACAAGTTTGAAGAGATCATCGAGATGGTGAAGGAAGGTGAAATGCCGCTGGCATCCTATACCTGGATTCACCGCGACGCGATTCTGACGGAGGGCCAAAAACAAACCCTCATCAACTGGGCGCAGACGAATATGGATTCTTTGAAAGTGCAGTACCCGGCGGATAGTCTGGTGTTGCGGCGGAAATAGTTCGACCCCACCCCCGGCCCCTCCCCCGAAGGGAGGGGCCGGGGGTGGGGTCGAATGAGAGCACCACCCTTTACAATTCATTTTCATTTCGAAACAAAACCTTCCCCGGATTTTCCTGTCTAACCCCGTACAATAAGAAGTACATTGCAATTTACAAAATGACATCAAATCGAATTATTCTGCCGGCTTTTCTCGCTGTTTTGCCTTTATTCTTGTCAGCGCAAATTCCGCAGGGTGGTCGACCCGCAGGCGGGCAGCCCAATTCCGCACAATTCAACATCGGTCGTTTCTATGGCAAAGTAGTGGACGAAAACAAAAAACCGCTCGCTTATGCTTCCGTTCAACTGACCGGCATGCGCTTCGACAGCGTGAGCAAATCCATGAAGGAAAAGATCATTGCGGGTCAATTGACGGAGGAAAACGGCGATTTCAGCCTGGAAAACCTGCCGGTGCGCGGGCAGTTCACGCTGAAAATCAATTTTATGGGCTATGCCACCCATGAGCAGAAAGTAGCCTTCGACGTAAAAATGCCTGCCGGCAACGGCGGCGGCGGTATCGGCAACATGGCCGCTTCGGTGGATAAAGACCTGGGCAACATCGTACTGCAAACGACTTCACAGGTGCTGAAAGAAGTAACCGTCAGTGCGCAAGGATCCCAATCCACACTGGCTTTGGACAAAAAAGTGTATCATGTGGACAAAGACGGCGTGGCGGCAGGCGGTACCGCAGAAGATGCGATGAAAAATATTCCCTCGCTGAATGTGGACCTCGACGGCAACCTGACGCTGCGCAACGCTGCGCCTCAACTTTTTGTCGATGGCCGACCCACTCCGCTGACGCTCGATCAAATTCCCGCAGATGCCATTGAAAGCGTGGAGGTTATCACTAACCCTTCGGCCAAATACGACGCCTCGGGCGGCGGCGCCGGCATCGTCAATATCGTACTGAAAAAAGAGCGCAAAATCGGCTATAACGGCAGTGTGCGGACAGGGGTGGATATGCGCGGACGCTTCAACCTCGGCGGCGACATCAACGTGCGCGAAGGAAAATTCAATGCGTTCCTCGGCGCCAACTTCAACCAGCGCCGCTCGCTGAGCACCGGGGGCACCGACCGTCAGAATCTTTTCGACGACCCGCAAACGAACGTCTATCAGGCGAACGATACGGAGAACAAAGGCTATTACGGCATGGTGCGCGGCGGCGTGGACTGGTTTATCAACAACCGCAATACCCTCACATTCAGCAGCACGTTCAACCGGGGGCAGTTCGAGTCGTTCGACGACCAGACGATCCAGACCGACACGCTTTTCGATACGTATGTTGCTACCAACAATTCGCTGCGCAACACCAACGGCGAGCGCAACTTCCGCAATTTCGGAGGTCAGGTGCTGTACAAATATCTTTTCCCCAAAGAAGGCAAAGAATGGACGGCCGACGTAAATTACAATGCCAGCAAATCGGACAATAAAAGTATTTTCACGACCAACTACATCGACCTGAACCCGCCGTTGGAAACGCACCAACGACAGACGATCGACGGCTCCAATGAGTTTGTTACTGCTCAGACGGATTTCGTTAATCCTTTGACCGACAAGATAAAACTCGAAGCGGGTGCACGTGCGGCTGTCCGGAATTACAGGACCAACAGCGCGACATACAGGGAAGAAGTGTACACACCTGGTTTTGCCGACAATTACAAGTACAACGACCAGGTGTACGCCGCCTACGGCAATTTTGCACATTCATTCGATCGATGGGGCTACCAGGTGGGCCTGCGGGCGGAAAGTTCGATCTACACCGGCACGCTGATCGACATCGATACTTCGTTCTCCAACGACTACCCGTTCAGCCTCTTCCCCAGCGCGTTTCTGACCTACAAACTCAACGAGAACGACAACCTGCAACTGAGTTTCTCGCGCCGCATCAACCGCCCGAATTTTTTCCAGTTGATTCCGTTTCCCGATTTTTCGGACTCACTGCAAATCTCGATCGGCAACCCCAATCTGAAGCCCGAGTTCACCAACTCGCTCGAACTTTCGTATCAAAATGTGTTTGAAAAAGGACACAACCTGCTGACTTCCATTTATTACAAACGCTCCACCGATCTCATCACCCGGTACCAGTTTACGGAATACAGCGAACAACAGCAGCGCGACATCATCGTTTCCACCTACGCCAACTCCAATTCGAGTACCGCTTATGGCGTCGAATTCACGCTGAAAAATACGTTTTGGCAAAAAGTGGAACTGACGTCCAACCTGAATTTTTACAATTCGATCATCGATGCCGAAAACATAGAAGCCGGATTGAAAAACGAGCAATTTTCCTGGTTTGTCAAAGAAAACCTGAACATCAAACTACCGGAAAACTTCACCGCCCAATTTTCCGGTTCCTACCAAAGCCGCACTGCGCTCACGGTGGGCGGCGGCGGTGGCGGGCGTGGCGGCGGTTGGATGAGTGGCCCTACCAACACGGCGCAAGGCTATTCGATTCCCGTTTGGTTTGTGGATTTTTCGCTGCGCAAAGACTTGTGGAACCGCAAAGCGACCCTCACGCTCAACATCCAGGATATTTTCCGCTCGCGCAAACAGGGTTCGTATACGGAGTCTGAAGGAATTTTCACCCAGGACACCTGGCGTCGCCGCGACCCGCAGTTGGTACGGTTGAATTTCTCCTATCGCTTCGGCAAATTTGACACCTCGTTGTTCCGGCGCAAAAACACCCGCACGGAGTCGGAAGGTATAGAAGGCGGTTTCTGACCTGCTTACCGACATAATTTATACTACACATAACTTTCCGAAAGTTGTCAACTTTCGGAAAGTTTGTTTTTTCGGGTAAAACCAAATGCAGGGTTCCGGCGTTTTTACGGGCTGATTATTATATCGCCCTCATTTGGTATTTTATCTTTGCGCACAAAGCATTCCGTTGCCGATATCATGCGTATGAGAACATATACTTGCCTGATTTTCGCGATATTGTCTGTTTGTTTAAAATTGCCCGGGCAAAATGTTCCGGAAACCATCCATCCATATCCTATATCAAATAATATGCACGACTACTCTCCCTCAGGTATACTTCCCAATCTTGAATTCCACACCGTACCGGGCGATCCCATCCATGTTCAGATGTACACCCTCGCCAACGGCCTGCGTCTTTTCCTGACCGTCAACAAAGACGAACCACGCGTTTATACTGAAATCGCGGTGCGGGTAGGCAGCAAGCACGACCCGGCAGAAACGACCGGTCTGGCACACTACTTCGAACACATGATGTTCAAAGGCACCGACCGGCTCGGCAGCCTCGACTGGCCGACGGAAAAAGCCCTGCTCGACCAAATCGAGCAGAAATTCGAAGAACACCGCCAGGAGCAAAACCCGCTGAAAAAGAAAGAATTGTATGCCGAAATCGACAGCCTGTCCTTCGAAGCCGCCAAATATGCCGCTGCTAATGAGTACGACAAACTCGTCAGCGCCATCGGCGCCAAAGGCACCAATGCATACACCTGGGTGGAACAGACGGTGTATGTAAACGATATACCCTCAAACGAACTGGAACGCTGGTTCGAATTGGAAAGCGAGCGATTCCGCCGCCCGGTGCTGCGCCTTTTTCACACCGAACTGGAGACGGTATTCGAGGAATACAACATCAGCCAGGACAAGGATTTTCGCAAAACCATGAAGGCGATGCAGGAAGTGCTGACGCCTACCCACCCTTACGGCACACAAACCACACTCGGCCGGGGAGAAGATTTGAAAAACCCGTCGCAGACCAATATTTACCGTTTTTTCGACCGTTACTACGTGCCCAACAATATGGCATTGGTACTTGCCGGCGATTTCGACCTGGAACAGGCAGTGGCATTGGCGGAGCGATATTTCGGGCATTTCCAGGCAAAACCAATCCCCGTTTTTTCGTTTGAAAAACAACCGGAACTGACTGCCCGCACCCGCCGCGATGTGTACGGCAACGAAGCCGAATGGCTCGAAATCGGCTGGCGATTCGACGGCGCCGGCTCTGAAGAAGCAGTGCTTTTGCCGCTGATCGCCAACATGTTGCACAACTATCAGGCCGGACTGTTCGACCTTCACCTCATTCAAAAACAACAACTGCTCGAAGCCTTTGCCTATCCCCGCGTGTACGAGGACTATTCGAGCTTGTTGCTTTACGGCAAACCACGCGAAGGACAATCGCTCGAGGAAGTGGAAAAACTGTTTTTGGAACAAATCGCCAACCTTCGCAACGGCCATTTCGAAGATTGGCTGCCGGCGGCGGTTGTGAAAGACCTGAAACTTTCGGAGATCAAGGAGTTCGAAAAGAATCAGGGCCGGGCCGGGGCCATTGTAAATTCCTTTGTGTTGGGCCTCGATTGGAGCGAAATGGTACAACGCTGGAAAAAACTGGAAAAAGTGACAAAGGCCGACATCATGGCGTTTGCACAAAAACACCTGCGTATCGACAACTTTACCGTCGTATTCAAACACCACGGTGAAGACAACTCCGTCATGAAAGTGGAAAAACCGCCCATCACCCCCATCGAGGTGAACAGAACGGATATTTCCGGGTTTGCACAGGAATTTTTGACGCAGGAGTCATCCGATATCGAACCACAATTTATTGATTTTCAAAAAACAATTCATCAGACCAGTGTCGCGCCCCAGTTTGAACTTCGCAGTGTGCAGGAACCGGACAGCAAACTTTTCCGGCTATATTACACCTTCGATATGGGCCGCCTGAGCGACCGGCGGCTGGCACTTCTTGCTTCCTACCTGCCTTTTCTCGGCACATCAAAGTATTCCGGCACCGAAATGCAGCAAGCGTTTTACCGCCTCGGCGTCAACTTTTCGGCCAACTGCCAGGACGATCATTTTTACTTCGCACTCACGGGTCTGGAAGAGTCTTTCGAAGAAGCCGTATCGTACATGGAACACCTGTTGGCAGATGCGCAGCCCAACCCCGAAGCATTGCATAATTTGGTGACAGACATTTTGTTGCGTCGTGAAAACGACAAAAAAGATAAACGTGTGGTGCTCACGAAGGCGATGGCTAATTATGCCAAGTATGGACCGGTGTCGCCTTTTTCGGACAAACTCTCCAGGGAACAATTATTCGCCGTTAAGCCGGACGATCTGACTGATTTGCTGCGCGATCTGTTGACTTTCCAGCACGAAGTATTTTACTTTGGCCCACAGCACCCGACTGCGGTGGCAGAAATATTGAAACGGCGCCACACCCTCCCGGAAACGGTTTCTCTGAAAGGGCCTCTGAAAGCAAAAGAGTACCCTGAACTCGCCGTAGAAAAAGACGTTGTTTTCTTTGTCCATTTCCCCACGGTGCAGGTGGAATTGTTGCTGCTTTCAAAAGGCACACCGCAGTTCAGCCTCGACGAATATGTATTCGCGGAGTGGTACAATCAATATTTTGGTTACGGTTTGTCGTCTATTGTGTTTCAGGAAATCCGTGAATCAAAAGCACTGGCTTATTCCGCTTATGCTTACGCCGCAAACCCGGCGAAGAAAGACCGCGCTCATTGGCTGCAGGCCTACGTCGGTACGCAACCTGACAAATTGCGCGAAGCGGTAGAGGCGTTCGAAGCGATTTTGGAAAACATGCCCGTATCGCTGCCGCAAATGGAGAACGCGCGCCAAAGTGTGCGGAAACAAATCGCAGCCGGCAGGATCACCAAATCCGACCTTTACTGGACCTGGCGGGGCAATCGGGACAAGGGTTTCCCCAACCGCGACCTCCGCGCCGACGTGTACCAAAAACTCGAACACGCCGACGCTGCCGACCTCATTCATTACCAGCAACGGCACGTGAAAGGCCGGCAATACACCTGGCTCGTGCTCGGCGACCGCCAGCGTATTGATTTTGCGTACCTGCAGAAAATCGGCAAGGTGCAGGAATTGACGCTGGAAGAAGTATTCGGGTATTAGACATTGGACATTGGACTAAATGATTGATTTTTAGGTATGTATGTCCAAAATTTTATGCAAATTCATTTTGCCCAACGACTTAAAACTCATTTTTCATGAATGTCCAATCTGAAAAAATGCTCCGGCTGGCGGCCATCTTCGGCGCTGCGGCTGTGGTGATCGGCGCCTTTGGCGCACACGGCCTGAAAAGCGCCTTCGAAGCGCGGCAACTCGATACCCGGTACCTGATCGGCATCTATGAAAAAGGCGTGCAATATCAGTTTTACCACACGCTGGCGCTGGGATTGGTCAGTTTGCTGCTCTCTCACAAACCCGGCAGCAAGTGGCTGACGCGCGCCGCCTGGCTTTTTATTGCGGGTGTGCTGATGTTTTCAGGTTCGCTTTATCTGCTTGCCTGTCGCGATCTGCTGCCGTTTTCGGTTGCGTGGGCAGGCCCGGTGACACCGCTGGGCGGCGTTTGTTTCATCGGGGGATGGGTGGCGCTGCTGGCTTCGACTTTTGAAGGGAAGGGGGATTTAGGGATTGGGAATTTATAAAAATGCCAGCACCGACCTTATATGAATGCCGAAAGGCGAATACATGAAATACGAAATACGATGTTTTCCGCGCGTACCTACCCAACCCGGGCGCAGCGCTATACATCGTCAATCGTATTTCATGTATTCGCCTTTCGGCATTTTTGCCCCGCTTGGTGTTTTCACCAAGCGGGAAAGTATAGCACTAACAATCCTATTCTCTCTATCCAATCCAACGCACTAAAAAACGGCTGCTAACCACCTTCAAAAATGGTCGCATATCCAAGACATTGGATTGATTCACATGGTGTTATCGTGCTGTACGTTTGCTCTTGGTGAAAACACCAAGAGCGGCGGCAATTTTGACGATACTCCTGAAACTACAACCCGCAACCAAGCGTAAACTCAGGCATAAACTCAT
>CXWJ01009203.1_pt1 | contig 39398 bp, 29 predicted proteins | sample 590841 | NCBI WGS metagenome assembly CXWJ01 (sample SAMEA3498367, study PRJEB10139) | wastewater metagenome | biome: wastewater treatment plant; material: activated sludge | place: Austria | collected 2015-01-21 | reverse complement strand
CCGCGCAGCGCCGGCGATCATCTATCTGGGATTGCCGTTACCGGCAACCTCACGCAGCCTACCCGGACGTCAGACGGAACGAGCCACTCCGTAGGCGGACCCAACGGCCGCGCCTTTCGCCCTGCTTGGCCTTGCTCCTGGTGGGGTTTGCCTGGCCGGCGACATTGCTGCCGCCGCCGGTGGTCTCTTACACCACCGTTTCACCCTCGCCGGAAGAGTCGCCCCTTCCGGCAATGCACTTCTCTGTTGCACTTGCCGTCGAGTTACCCCGCCCGGCCGTTAGCCGGCACCACGCTCTGGGGAGTGCGGACTTTCCTCAGCCTCGGCGAACCGAAGCCGCGATCACCCGGCCAGCTTGCCACCTTTAATCATACCGAAAATGGGGTCTTGCGGCAACCTCGCTAATCCTAGGCTCGACCTATCAGGTCTGGTTGCTTGCCTGCCCGGCCGAACCGGATTATAAAGGCCCATCCAATCCACAAGGCGCGCTCATGGACTTGATTACCTCACCCGATGCTCCGTTCTCCCTCAACACCCTGCCCTACGGCGTGTTCCGCCCCGCGCCGGAGGCGGCGACGCGGGCCGGCGTCGCCGTGGGCCAATGGGTGCTCGATCTGGCGGCGCTGGAGGCGGCCGGGGTATTCGACGGCCCGGCCCTGCGCGGCCGGAGCGTCTTCGCCCGCCCGGCGCTCAACGCGTTCATGGCCCTCGGCCGCGCGGCCTGGGACGAGGCCCGCGCCACGCTCCAGCGCCTGCTGGCCGAGCGCCCTCTGTCGCCCATCGTCGCCCGCTCGCTGTGGCCGCTATCAGCCGTCCAGATGCAGTTGCCGGCCCACATCGGCGACTACACCGACTTCTACTCCTCGCGCGAACACGCCACCAACGTAGGGGCGATGTTTCGCCCGGCCGACGAGGCGTTGCTGCCCAACTGGCTACATCTGCCGGTGGCCTATCACGGCCGGGCTAGTTCAATCATCGTCAGCGGCGACGACGTGCGCCGCCCCTGGGGCCAGACGTTGCCCCCCGGCGCGGCCACGCCCGTCTTCCAGCCCTCCGGCGAACTGGATTTTGAGCTGGAAGTGGGCTTCTTCGTCGGCCCCGGCAACCAGCCGGGCGAGCCGATCCCCATCGCCGCCGCCGCCGACCACATCTTCGGCCTCGTCCTGGTCAACGACTGGAGCGCCCGCGACATCCAGCGCTGGGAATATCGGCCGCTCGGCCCGTTTCTGGCCAAGAACTTCGCCACGTCAATCTCCCCCTGGGTGGTGCCCCTGGCCGCGCTGGGGCCGTTTCGCTGCCCCGGCCCGCCTCAGGAGCCGCCGCCGCTGCCCTATCTGCAACACGATGCGGCGTGGGCCTACGACATCGAACTGACGGCCACGCTGCAAAGCGCGGCCATGCGCGCCGCCGGGCTGCCGCCGCTGACCCTGAGCCGCACTAACTTCAAACACCTCTATTGGAGCATGGCCCAACAGTTGGCCCACCACACCGCCAACGGCTGTACCCTGCGACCGGGCGACCTGCTGGCCTCGGGCACGATCAGCGGCCCCACGCCCGATTCCCGCGGTTCGCTACTGGAGTTGGCCTGGGGCGGGACGCGGCCGATCGCCCTGCCCACCGGCGAGACGCGCCGCTTTCTGGAGGACGGCGACCGCTTGACCATTGCCGGCCAATGCGGGGCGGGCGACGACCGGATCGACTTTGGCGACGTGACCGGCATCGTACAACCGGCCCATGCCTGAGCAAGACCAACGCGCCCGGCGGCACTTGCGTCGGGGCGCTATCGTCCTCGCCGCCCTCGTTGTCCTGGCCGTCGTCTTGATCGCCGCCGGGACGTTCGACCCGCAACCGCTCGGCCCGCTGTGGCGCACCGACCGGCCCGGCCGCCACGAGCTGCCCGGCGCGGGCGAGACCTTCATCCCCCAAGCGGCTCCCTGGCCGCCGGAAGAAACGCCGCCAAAGTTCTCCGTCCGGCTGACGGCTGTCTCCGATGGGGAACTAGATAGCGGTTACGGGTTGGCTCTGGGCGACGGCACGAACGAGTTGTTCGTCGCCGTTTCACCGCTGGGGTACGCGGCCGTCTGGGAAACACAGCCCGACGGCGCGGCGGAATATAGCCGCCCCTGGCAGGTGTGGCCCCACGTCCGGCCGGGGCAGGAAGCCAACGAACTATGGCTGGACGTTGCCCAAACCCCTCGCGGCGCGGCGATCACGGTGCGGATCAACCGGGAGTTGTTTTGGCAAGGGGAGATCGACACCTTGCCGCGCCAGGTCGGGCTATGGGGGCAAAGCTTCGGCGGCCCCGTGGGCGTCGATTTCCAGACGCTGGAATGGTTCGCCGCGCCTGATCTATAACAAGGGAGTGGCCCGGCGACCGCCGTCTATTCCTGGAACATAACCGGGATCAGCCGGAATTGCGTCGGCAATTGGAACCAGCTATAGAGCCGGTAGTAAAAGTCCTCTGCCTGGTCGGGGTAAGCGGCGATAATGTTTTCACCTTCGTAGAGAGAATTCGGCTCAACTTGATAGAGCGCGTTTTCTTCGGGAACGCCGAAGGCCAGGATGTACTTCCTGTTGCCTTCCTTGATCGAGCGCAGATGGTATCTCGGGGCCACCCCATAACTGATAGACGTGGGATTCACTTCGCCGTTCATCTCGGCATAGATCGGCCGCTCGGCGAAAGCGCCCGGCTCTTCCGTCAGCAAGGGTTTCAGACTGAGGCTATCCAACCCGTCGGGCACAGGCAGGTTAAGCAGGTCGAGCACCGTCGGCATCAGGTCGGCGGTCATCACCGGCGTGTCACTCACCCGGCCGGCGGCCACGACGCCGGGATAGCGAATGAGAAGGGGCACCCGCAAGACCTCCTCATAGAGAGAGTTGCCGTGCAACCACTTGCCGTGTTCGCCGAACATTTCGCCATGGTCGGAGGTAACCACCACCAGGGCGTTCTCCAGCAGCCCTTCGGCCGCCAGGCGATCCATCAACTGTTGAAAATGAATATCCCAGTAAGTGATCTCGCCATCGTAGAGGGCCAGCAAATACTCCACGTCGCGCGGTTCCAGGACAAGCTCGCCGGCAATGACTGAGCGTCCGTGGCCGTATAACTCCGGTGTCAACGGGCCGGTGTAGGTAGGATCGTAGAGCGTATCGTAGGGCGCCGGCGGATCATACCAGGAATGGGAATCGTAATAATACATGTACAGAAAGAGGGGTTGGCTCTCGCCCGCGTCCGGGTGCTCGGTGAGCCAGTCGAAGGCCATTTGGTTGAGGTCCTCGGCCCGTTCCGAGCCGTTCAGCCGGTCATAATAATCAAAGCCCTGGTTCAGCCCAAACTGCGGCCAGAGAAAGTAGTTCGTGACAAAGCCGACATTTTGGTAGCCGGCATCGTGGAGCAACTCCGCCAGCAGTGTGCGCTCGGCGGGGACGACGCCAGGCGGGCTGGCCCAATCCTTCACGCCGATATGCGACGGCAGCAGACCGGTCAGCATGGCGGCGTTGGAGGGATACGTCCAGGAAGAGGTGGACGTCGCTTCGGAGAAACGAGCGCCCGATGCCATAAAGGCGTCGAGGTTGGGTGAGGTCGGCCGCTCGTAACCATAGCCCGACAAGTGGTCGGGGCGCAGGGCGTCGACCACGATGAAAATGACGTTCGGCCGGCCGGCCTGGGCCTGGGCCTGCACCTGTCGGCGGGCCATAACGAGCACCGCCAGCAGCGCGACGAGTAAAATAATGAAGCCAACGGCTCCCCGTCTCCCCTTAACATTACGCAAACTGTTCATGACATTACACTACCAATAATCGATTACAATTCGTCTTACCGCACTAACTTTTCAATTCCAGCCAATTGTTGCCCGTCTCGACCTCGACCTTGAGCGGCACGTCCAGCTCGAAGGCATTGGTCATCACGTCGATGACCAGTTCGCGCACCTCTTCGATCTCTTCCTGGGGCACTTCCAGCAGCAGCTCGTCGTGCACCTGGAGCAGCAGCCGGGCGCGATAGCGGGCCGTTAGCTCGTCGTGCAGCCGGATCATGGCGTACTTGATGATGTCGGCCGCTGTGCCCTGGATGGGATGGTTGATGGCCTCGCGCTCGGCCCGTTGGGTGGCCTGGCGGTTGGCGTCGCCCATCGACGATTTGAAGACCGGGAAGTAGCGGCGGCGGCCGAAGAGCGTCTCCACGTACCCCTTGGTGCGGGCCATGTGCTTCGTTTCCTGCAAATAGCGCTCGACGCCGGGCAGTTGGTCGAAATATTTGACCACGTACTTTTCGGCCTCGCCCAGCGTCAGGCCCGTCTCGCGCGCCAGCCGGAAGGCCCCCATGCCGTAGATGAGGCCGAAGTTGATCGTCTTGGCGAAGCGGCGCTGGTTTTTGGTCACGCTCTCCAGCGGGATGCCGTAGATGGCCGCGGCCGTGGCCGTGTGGATGTCCAGGTCTTCGCGGAAGGCGCTGACCAGCGTCTCGTCGTGGGTGATGTGGGCCAGGATACGCAACTCCACCTGCGAATAGTCGGCCGACAGGAACAGCCAGCCCGGCTCGGTGACGAAGCCGCGCCGCAACTGCTGGCCCACCTCGCTGCGGATGGGGATGTTCTGCAAATTGGGGTTGCTGCTCGCCAGCCGGCCGGTGACCGCGCCGATCTGGCTGAAGCTGGTGTGCAGGCGGCCGGTGGCCGGGTTGATCAGCAGCGGCAGGGCGTCGGTGTAGGTGCTCTTGAGCTTGCCCAGCTCGCGGTGCTCCAGGATGGCGGCGATGATGCCGGTACTGTCGCTGGCCTTCAATCCTTCCAGCACGTCGGCGGCCGTGGAGTAGTGGCCGCTGGCGATCTTCTTCAGGCCCTCGCGCGGCAGTTGCAGCTTTTTGAACAAGATGTCGCTCAATTGCTGGGTCGAATTGATGTTGAACGGCTCGCCGGCGATCTCGTAGATGATCTGCTCCAGCCGCAGCAGCGCCGCCGCCAGGTCCTGGGACATGTGGCGGAAGAAATCGACGTCGATGCGCACCCCGGCGCGCTCCATCGCGGCAATGACCGGCATGAGGGCCATCTCCAGGTCATTGAGTTTAGTCAGCCCCTTCTCCTCCACTTCGCGCTGCAAGAGCGGCAGGAGGCGCAGGGTCATGTCGGCGTCGGCTGCGCCATAGGGCGCGGCCGTCTCAATCGGCACCTGGGCGAAGGTCACCTGCGTCTTGCCGCGGCCGATCAGGTTTTCGATGTCGGTCATCTCCGCCCCCAGCCGGTGGCGGGCCAAATCCTTCAGCCCCTTGTGCTTCGTCGCCGGATCGGTCAGCCATTCGGCGATCATCGTATCGAAGCGCACCGGAGCCACATCGATGCCATAGCGCTCCAGGATCATGCAGTCGAACTTGGCGTTGTGGGCCACCTTGGGGATGGCCGGGTTGGTCAGCGCCGGGCGGATGGCCTCGAGGACGCGGGCGATGGGCAGTTGGCCGGGGGCCGGCTCGGCCGACCCGGCGAACAGGTTCATCTGGCCGGCGTCGGCCTGGGCCGCGCCGCTCAGGTGGCCGACGGGCACGTAGTAGGCCGTGGGCGGGGCCACGGCCAGGCAGAAGCCGACGATGCCGGTCGACATGCGCTCCAGACTATCGGTCTCCAGGTCGAAGCTGATCCACTGAGCGCCGTCCAATGCCTGGCGCATCTCCTCCAGCGCGGCCTCGTCGCGGACGATGACCACCTGCGTCGGCTGCCAGCCCTGCCCCTCGACCACCGGTTCGGCCACGTCTTCGGCATCCAGCCCGGCCATGAGGGATTTGGACAGCGAGCGGAACTCCAGTTCGCGGAAAAGGGCCAGCACCGGCGCGGCGTCGAAGTCGCGCGTCAGGCACTCCTGCAAGTTGATGGTGATGGGCGCGTCGATGACGATGCGGGCCAGTTGGTAGCTCAGGTCGGCCGCCGGGCGGCCATCAGCCAGCTTCTGGCGCAGCGCGCCTTTGATGTCGTCGAGGTGGGCGTAGAGGTTAGCCAGTGTACCGTATTCGGCCAGCAGCTTGACGGCCGTCTTCTCGCCGATGCCCTTGACGCCGGGGATGTTGTCGCTGATGTCGCCCACCAGCGCCTTGTAATCGACCACCTGATCGGGCCGCACGCCCAGATAGCCGACGACACCCTCGGCGTCGTAGACCTCGCCCGGCTGCCCCGGCCGCCGCGACGGCAACTCGACGCGCGTGTTGTCGTCCACCAGTTGCAGCAGGTCGCGGTCGCCGGTGATGATGTGCACCGGGGCCTGGCCGCGCACCTGCCCGGCCACCGTGCCCAGCACGTCGTCGGCCTCGAAGCCCTCCAGTTCCAGGATGGGGATATTCAGGGCGCGGACGACTTGCTTGATGCGCTCGATCTGTACGCTCAGTTCGTCGGGCATCTTCTCGCGCGTGCCCTTGTAGTCGGCGAACAGGTCGTCGCGAAAGGTCGCCCCGGTGTCGAAGCTGACGGCCAGATAGCGCGGCGGTTCGGCGGCCAGGATGAGATCGAGCAGTGTGCGGGTGAAACCGAAGGTGGCGTTGGTCGGCTCGCCGCTCTTGGTCGTGAACGATTCCAGCGGCAGGGCGAAGAACATCCGGTAGGCCAGCGCGTGGCCGTCGATGAGCACCAGTTTTTCGGCGGTCATAAGCTTTACTTCTTGGTTCCAGGAGACTTCTTAAGTGGATACAAGGTGCTTATTATACCGGCTTTCGGCCGATCCCGGCGACTTCGAGAATGCCTAATAACTGGTTACTCAGCTTGCGCAATGGCTCCAGCGGCGCGTCTTCGGCGTCGGCCAGGATGAGCCGGTACGTATCACGCAGCGGATAGGTGAGCAGCAGCAGGGGTTGGGCGGCCAGCGGCAAGCGCAGGAACTGGATGCGCACCGTCTGGCCGGCGTCATGCCAGGCGGCATCGACCTGCCCGGCCACGTCGAGCGCCTCCACCTGCTTGAGCGCGCCGCGATAGGCGAGCAGTTGCGCCCCGCGCGCGACGAGGATCGTCTGCGCCGCGCCGATGGGCGCGTGGCGCAATAAACCGCGCACAACTTCCGGGTCTACCTCGCCCGTGGATCGTTCGTCCTGGGTATCGTTCACGTCAGCCATTCCCACTTCCTCTACCCTGGATGCTACACCGCCCGGCCGGGAACGCGCCATGCAGGAAGCGTAAAAAAACGACCACAGACCGCAGACCGCAGACTACAGACCACAGACCAGAGACCACAGACCACAGACCGCCGAATGCGGGAAAGACCACTTGCTACCTACTGCCGCTTAGCGGCGCGCCCGCAGGAACAGGATACCAATCAGGGCCACGACGGCCAACCCGCCAAGCCATAGATAAGGCCGCCACCCCTTCGCTGCGGCCGACGGGCGGTTGACCGGTAGCGGTTCGGCGGCCGCCTCGGCCGTCGGCCGCGGGCTGACGACAATCGCCTCAATGGTCGGTTCAGTCGTTGGTTCGGTCGTTGGCAATTGGCTGACCACAGTCGCCTCGATGGTCGGTTCGGCCGTCGGCTCCGCGGTCGGCGGACTGTCATCCGCGATCTTCCCCAGCGCCACCACCACCGCATCGTGATCCGACACGCGGAACGGCAGCCGCCCCGGCGACGTATCCAGCCGCCAGCCGGCGGGATAGTCGGTGTTGCTGTGCACAACGGTCGTCCAGCCCAACTCGGCGGCCACGGCCGGCGACAGCAACACGGCATCGATCTGCTCGCTGAGGCCGCCGAAGTTGTAGGTATAGCGTTCGGCCGCCGGCAGGCCGTCCAGTACCTGGCGGAAATGGCCGCCCTGGGCCGGGTCGGCCAGCAGGGCCAGCGCCGGCGACAGGTCGGTGTCGTTGAAGTCACCCAGGGCGATGACACGCGCCCGCGGGTCGGCCGCCAGCCGCTCGGCGGCCAGCCCGTTCAGGTAGACCGCCTGCCGGATGCGCTCCAGTTCGGTCTCCGTCTCGCCGTCACGCTTGGATTTGAAGTGATTGACGTAGAGCGTGTACGCCTGGCCGTCGATTACGGCTTCGACCTCCAGCGGCGGGCGGCCAAAGAGCGGCTCCTCGCCCGCCGGGCAACTCACCGACGGATCAGTGACCAAAGTGGGCACGGGCGAGCAAGCCTGTCGCAAGGCGACGCCGCCGACGGTCACCCGGCGCGGGTCGCTCAGCAGCGCGTTGTCGATGCCGCGGGCGTCGGGCGTCTCCAGATGGCTCACCTGATAGTCAAAGCCGCACGGCTCTGCCAGTTCGGCGGCCAGGCCGTCAAGCAAGGCCGCGTGTTCCACTTCTTGCAGGCCGATAAGCGTCGGGCAATGGAGCACAGCGGCGATCAGGTGGGCCAGCTTGCGTTGGCGGACGGCGACCTCTTCGGCCGTCGGCACGGGTTCGCCCTCTTCGGCCGTGTCGCGCGTGGTGTCGAAGTAGTCCTCGGCGTTGAGCGAAACGACGCCGATCTGCCGGGGGCCGAGCGCGGGTAGCTCCGGCGCGGCGGGCATTGCGCTCGCCTCCACGGTCAGTTGATCGGCGGCGTCGAAGATGATCTTGAACTGGTCGAAGTTATAGGTCAGCGCCCCGGCCAGGCCGGTGATGCGGTCGCCGGTCTTGACCTGGGGGATGTCGTCGCACGTCCGGTCGCTGGGATAGAGAACGGGCACGACACGGCCGGTCGGGTCGTCCTCGGCGCGGCGAATGGTGGGTAACTCAGCGGCATATGCCTCAGCGATGACGGCCAAGCCGCAGCCCTCATGCGTCGGCCCGGCGACGATAACCGCGCCGTCGTAGGCCACGCGCATCCCTTCCAGCGCCTCAAAATAGGCCGCCGCCTCAATTACGTCGGGCGGCGGATCCAGCATGACCGGCGGCGGCAGCGCCCCGGCCGCTGCCTCGACCGACACGACCAGCCCTTTGTCGTCGATCTCGGTCAGCCCATAGAACTCGGTCACCTTGCCGCCGACGAGCACCGTCGCGCCGAGGGGGATGTCGTCGCGCGGTTGGCGGCCGAGGAAGACGGCGATGGCGTCGGAGGTGGCCGGGTCGCCGTCGGTGGCACCGGCCGCGTCCTGCACGAAGAGGGTGTAATAGACGTCGCCGCGCGTGTTCTGATCCTCATAGCGGCCAACAACCACGCCGCGAAAGTTGACGAAGCGGTTGAGAGAGGGCGAGACGCCGGCCGCGCCTTGTATCGTTCCTATGGGCAGTAGCGCGGTCTGGGCCAATACCCAAGATGGCGCGAAGAACAGCGATATTAAGAAGGCCATCAGCAATTGAAAGCGCGCGATCATTTTTACTCCCCCGGTATTGTCGCTACACTTTGTTCGTAGTCAGGCGCTTTAGCGCCGTTGGTGGGCAAGCGTCCGTCATATGACAAGAGTCACCTTCAAGAACGCAACTAAAGTTGCTTACTACGAACAGTGCCTTTATTTTCGCTCAATGGGAGAATCGGGCAATGACGACAGCTTATGATGAAATCCTGCGCCGCCTGCGCCAACAGGCCGACCCGGCGGCCGTGGCCGGCATGGCCCACTACGGCATCGTCGGGCAAGAGGTCTTCGGCGTCAAGGTTCCCGTATTGCGGGCTATGGCCAGGGAGTTCGGCCGCGACCACGCGTTGGCCGCGCAACTGTGGGCCTATCCCAGCCGCGAGACCCGCGTCCTGGCGACGATGATCGACCATTGGCAGTGGGTCGATGAGGCCCAGATGGAGGCTTGGGTCGTAGACATTGACAGTTGGGAGGTGTGCGATCAGGCCTGCGGCAACCTGTTCGCTTATACCCCATTCGCCTATGCGAAGGCGATGGAATGGAGCGCCCGGCCGGAGGAATTCGTCAAGCGCGCCGGCTTTGTCCTCATGGCCGACCTGGCCCACCGCGACCAGAAGACGACCGACGCGGCGCTGGCGGCCTTCCTGCCGGTCATCGAGCGCGAGGCGGGCGACGGCCGCAACTTCGTCAAGAAGGCGGTCAACTGGGCGCTGCGCGACATCGGCAAGCGCAACCCGGCGCTCAACGCCCAGGCCATCGCCACCGCCGAACGGCTCATCGCCCGGTCTGAGCCGCCCGCCCGCTGGAACGGCCGCGACGCGCTGCGCGAGCTGACGAACGAGAAAGTACAGGTTATGCTGAGCAAGCGTTGAAAGATCGCCGACGGGCCGCGCTTGCGCGCGGCCCGTCGGCGATCATTTTCTTACACCTTTCATACACGCCGCTATCGCAATGTATATCTCAGGTCGTTAAAATCCCACCATCGCATTTTATCCATTGGTAGATGCGGCAAAAGGGAGATTATGAATAACGTATTTGAAGCAAAACCGATCCCTGTCGTGCCGCTGCGCGGCGGCACAGTCTTTCCCGGCGTCACCACCACGGTGTCGATTGGCCGGCGCACGTCGCTGGCCGCCGTCCACGCGGCCATCGAGCGCGGCGGCGACCTGCTGGTCGTCGTCCAGCGCGACGCCGAAGTGGAAACCCCCGGCTTCGACGACCTCTTCCCCGTCGGCATCCTGGCCACGGCGCGCGACATGCTGCGCACGCCGGTCGGCATCCAGATGCTGGTGGAACTCCACCGCCGCGTGCAGGTGACCGGCATCGACGGCAATGATCCGTTTCTCATCGGCCGCTACGAAGAACTGGCCGAGGAAGACGCCATTGACGAAGAACTCAAGGTGGAGACCATCGCCTACCTGGAGAAGTACATCGAACTGGTGGGCGAAACCAACCAGCAGATTATGACCATGACCCGCGCCAGCCGCACGACCGGCGAACTGGCCGACTACGTCGCCGGGCTGATCAGCCTGCCGTTCGACGTGGAAATCGCCCTGCTGAGCGATCTGAACGGCCGCTCGCGGCTGGAGAAAATCCTGGAGCATCTGCGCCAGGAAGTGCGTATCGCCGACATCCGCAGCAAGATTCAGAGCGACGCCCACCAGGGCGCGGAGAAGGCTCAGCGCGACTTCATGCTGCGCGAGCAGATGAAGGCCATCCGCAAGGAACTGGGCGACGACGATGAGAACGCGCCCGAAGATTTGCGCAGCAAGATCGAGAACGCCGGGATGCCGGAGAAGGTGCTGGAACGCGCCCTGAGCGAACTGAAGCGGCTGGAGTACCAGGGGCAGCAGTCGGCCGAGGCCAGCGTCATCCGCACCTATCTGGAGTGGCTGACCGAACTGCCGTGGACGAACGAGACCGAGGACAACTTCGACATCGGCCATGTGCGCCAGGTGCTCGACGCCGACCACTTCGGCCTGGAGGACGTGAAGGAACGCATCGTGGAATACGTGGCCGTGCGCAAGCTGGCCGGTAAAGACATGAAGGGCGCGATCATCAATCTCAACGGCCCGCCCGGCGTCGGCAAGACGTCGATCGCTACGTCCGTGGCCCGCGCCGTGGGGCGCGAGATGGTGCGCATCAGCCTGGGCGGCGTGCGCGACGAGGCCGAGATTCGCGGCCACCGCCGCACCTACATCGGGGCCATTCCCGGCCGCATCATCCGCGCCCTGCGCGACGCCAAGACGCGCAACCCGGTCATCGTCCTGGACGAGATCGACAAGGTTGGCACCGATTGGCGCGGCGACCCGGCCTCGGCCCTGCTGGAAGTGCTCGACCCGGAGCAGAACCACAGCTTCACCGATCATTACCTGGAAGTGCCGTTCGACCTGAGTCAGGTGATCTTCATTACTACTTCGAACCAGTTGAGCACCATTCCGGCGGCCCTGCTGGATCGCATGGAGTCGATCACCATGCCCGGCTACATCGAGGACGAGAAGCTGGCCATCGCCCGGCAATACCTGCTGAAGAAACAGCAGGAGGCCAACGGCATCGGCGGGTTGGAAGTCAATATCGACGACGAGGCATTGCGCGGGCTAATCCGCTACCACACGCTGGAGGCGGGCGTCCGCCAGTTGGAGCGCAACCTGGGCAAGGTAGTGCGCAAGCTGGCCGTGCGCGTGGCCTCGGGCGAGACGGGGCCATTCACGGTGGCCGAGGCCGACGTGGACGAGATCATGGGGCCGCGCAAGTTCACCTATGGCGTTATCGAGGAGCAGGACGAGATCGGTCTGGTGACCGGGCTGGCCGTGAATGCCTACGGCGGCAATACGCTGCCCATCGAGGTCAGCCTGAGCGAGGGCAACGGCCGCATCACCCTGACCGGTTCGCTGGGCGACGTGATGCAGGAATCGGCCCAGGCGGCGCTGACCTACGCGCGGTCGAACGCGCGCAGTTTAGGGCTGGAACCGGCCATCTTCGACAAGGTCAACGTCCACATCCACGTGCCCGACGGGGCCACGCCCAAAGACGGGCCGAGCGCCGGCATCGCCATGGCGACGGCCATCATCTCCGCCTTCACCCGGCGGCCGGTGCGGCGCGACGTCGCCATGACCGGCGAAGTGACGCTGCGCGGCAAGGTGCTGCCCATCGGCGGGCTGAAGTCGAAGACCATCGCCGCCCACCGCGCGGGGATCAAGACCGTGCTGCTGCCCAAGGACAACGCCAAGGACATCCCCGAGCTACCGGAACGTATCCGCCAGGATCTGGAACTGCACCCGGTGGGGCATCTGGATGAGGTGTTGGCGATTGCGCTGCTGGAGCCAATCGGAGCGCCGATGAAGGTGGGGGATGAGAAGGCGGGAGAGCCGCTTGTTGTGCCGCCGCCGGTGACGAATGGGAATGCGGGCGAGCGGATTGGGATGCTTAATTAAGGCCTCTCGGGTTACTGACAAACCCTAGAGATCTAAATAGTAGAAGAAGCGCTGCTGCCCGTACTGGTAGCAGCGCTTTTTTGTTAAAGCAGCCAGGCGCTACGGACGCAATCCATCCGTTATGGACAGCACAAGAAAGGCCTTGTTGAAATCCACCTAATCAATGCCTGCACGTTGGCACACGAATTAAGCTATAATGAGTTGGCTACTGTGCCAAAATCACATTATGATGAGGTTAACCATGACGCTTGACCAAGCAGTCGACGCCGCGATGCAGTTATCTCTAGAGCAGCGGGAAATGTTACTCACCATTATACGTGGCCGCCAGATTGAGGCTCGCCGGAGTGAAATTGCGCGGGACGCCCAAGAATCATTGGCTCAATTCCGATCCGGTGAGTTGGAACCCTCAACAGCAGAAAACATTATCGAGGAACTTCACCTGGCACTTGAGGAAGGAGAATGAGACAACTCGTCCTAACCTCAAAGTTAAAACGAGCCTATCGCAAGTTTACCAAACACGATCCCGCATTAATAAAACAAATTGACGCAGCTCTTACACAGTTACAATCGGATGCCTTTACTCCTAAATTGGGGACACATAAGCTGAGCGGCGTATTGTCAGGCCTATGGGCTTGTTCGTGCGGGTATGATTGTCGAATCGTGTTCGCTTTTGAAGTTGACGACAAGACAAAAGATGAGGTCATCACTCTACTAGACATCGGCACTCATGACGAAGTGTATTGAACAAGTAGTAAAAAAAGTGCCGCTGCTTTGGAAGCAGCGGCACTTTTATTTATATCTGTGCAATCTGTGAAATCTGTGGATTCTCTTCCTACAGTTTCGGTATCTTCAACACCTGCCCCGGCCGAATCAAACTCATATTGTCGCCGATGACGTCCCGATTCGCTTCGTAGATGATGCGAAAGTTGCCCTGGTGGCCGTAGTAGCGCTGCGAGATGAAGCTCAGGTTGTCGCCGGCCACAACGGTGTGCTCGGCGATGAACTGGGTGTACTTGGGCGCGGCGGCGGCTTGCTTCTCGGCCGCGGCCTCCAAGGCGGCGGCCTCGTCGCGGGCGGCGGCTTCGGCTTCGGCTTCGGCCCTGGCTCTGGCCTCGCGTTCGGCCTGGGCTTCGCGCTGACGGGCCTCGGCTTCCTGGCGGGCTTTCTCCAGCCGTTCCTTCGCTTCCTCATCCTTGCGGGCCTCGGCTTTGGCCGCGGCATTTTGGCGCGCCCGCTCCTGACGCGCCTTGGCCTCTTCTCTGGCTTTGGCCTTCGCCTCGTCATCATCATCATCGCGTTTGGGAGTGGCCGGGGCCGGTTTGGGCTGGGCCGCGACCGGCTTGGGCGTCGTGGCCGCCGGCTTGGGGTGGGTCGCCGCGCCGGCTGTCGCCGCCGCCGTGCCGGCCGGTTTGGGGGCCGGCTTGGGCGCGGGCTTGGCCTGGCTATAGGCGCTGGGCCGCAGGGCGGTCTCGACGCGCTTCAACACCGCCTCTTCCTTGTCGCTAACCTTATCGCCCAATACGCCCTCGCGCGAGGCTCCGGCCACGCCCCTTCCGGCGGCGAGTAGAAACGCCCGCAATTCCTTCAGATCATCGTCGCCTAATTTTTGGTCGACGATGGTGGCGATACGGCCGAGGGCCAGTTCGGCATCCTCGACTGACGCCTTCTCGATCTCCTGGGCCGGATCGCTGTCGTCGGCGGCAATATCCCTCAGCAAGGCGTTGCCGGTCTTATACGCCTTCATCGCCTCTTCCAGCGCTTTGGCATCGCGCCGCCGGCCAAAAATAGCCACCCGGTTGTCGGCCGCGTTCAGGATACGATTCACCCAAAAGGGCGCGTCCTTGACCATTTCCCATTCGGCTGCTGTCAGTTTACCTTTGGACATCGTTCTCTCCTTGTGTCTAAGCTTTTTATCCGCCTGACCATCCCGTGTGATTGTGGGTTAGATCAGAGGGCAAAAAGGCATTCTATGGGGTGTTCCACACCTTGAGCATAGCACTCATTGCCTTTCCTGAAATCGGTCAAAAAGCCCATTACACGCCCATCATAGCTCCGGCAACGCTTTACAACCGGCGACGGCACTTGTAAGATTGGCGGCTATACGTTCAGACCTCTAATTGCAAACAAGATAGTCATGCCTCTCCATAGCGCCGGAATCCTGCTCTATCGCCTGCGCGGCGAACAAGTGGAACTGTTCCTGGCCCACCCCGGCGGCCCCTTTTGGGCCGGTAAGGACGATGGCGTATGGTCACTCCCCAAGGGGCTGTTCGACGAGACCGAAGCGCCATTGGCCGCCGCCCGGCGCGAATTCCACGAGGAGACCGGCCATGTGCTCGACGCGCCCGACGACGCTTTCATTCCCCTGGGCGAGTTGAAGCAGAAGGGCAACAAGATCGTCCACGCCTGGGCCGTGGCCGGCAACCTGGACGCCGAGGCCATCCGCAGCAACACCTATGCCGTGCAGTGGCCCAAGGGCACGTGGCGGCGCTATCCGGAGATCGACCGCGCCGGCTGGTTCACCGTGGCCGAGGCGCGGCGCAAAATCCTGGGCGGGCAAGAGCAGTTCATCGACCGGCTGCTGGTCGCGCTCGATGCGGCGGAATAGAACGCGGATGACACGGATCGTACGGATTTTCGCGGATTAACTTTATTCCGATCCGCGTTTATCCGTATCATCCGTGTTATCCGTGTTCAAAATTCTGACAGGGTTAATCTTCCTGGCTTGGTGTGGCGACTCAGCCGCGATTGGCTACAATTAGGAGAGAGGTTTAGCCTGATCGGCTCAAGTAGCTAATGCGAGGAGAGAGCGAGATGGAAATGAACAGCAGCCCCGTCGCCGGTTCGCCGCAGATCATGATCCTCGACCTGGACGGCGAACTCGACGCCTCGAACTATCTGGATGTCATCGACCACGTGCGCCGGCTGTATAAAGATGGCGCCCGGCATCTGGTGCTCGATCTGTCGGACCTGAAATTCCTGTCTAGTTCGGGCCTCGTATCGCTCCATAGCGCGGCGCTGATCATGCGTGGCGAGGAGCCGCCCAACCCCGAATTGGGCTGGAGCGCCTTCCACTCGATCGCCGCCGACGTGGAACAGGGCTTCGAGACGTGCTGTACGCTGGTCAATCCCCAGGGTCGCGTGCGCAAGACATTGGAGATGACCGGGTTCAATACCTTTTTACGGATCTTCGACGACACGGACGCGGCCGTCCGCTCCTTTTCAACCGAGTAGACCGCCGGCCGCCGGTGGACGATGGACGACAGACCACAGACCACGCTCATTGACCGACCGAGTACGGGTCACTGCCCACTGACCACTAAACACAGTCCACTGCCCACTGGTCTGCCCATCTGGAGGTGAGCCATGCTGTTCGATACCCCTTCGGCCGAGATGCGGCTACTCTTGCGCACGCTCGCTGAATTCGTGCGCGAGGAGCTGCTGCCGCTGGAGCGGCCCTTTCTCTACCACGACTTCGATACCCTAATGCCCATTCTCGAGGACAAGCGCCGCCTGGCCCAAAGCCTCGGCCTGTGGCTGCCGCAAATTTCGACCGAACATGGCGGCATGGGCCTGTCGCTCTATGAGCACGGCCTGGTCAGCGAGGTGCTCGGCCGCACACCCCTGGGCCATTACGCGCTCAACTGCCAGGCCCCCGACGCGGGCAACATGGAAGTGCTCATCGAGCACGGCACGCCGGAACAGAAGGAGCGCTTCCTGCTGCCGCTGCTGGCCGGCGAGGTGCGTAGCTGCTTCTCCATGACCGAGCCGGAAAACGCCGGCTCCAACCCCACCCGGCTCAGCACCACGGCGGTGAAGGATGGCGACGCGTACGTCATCACCGGCCACAAATGGTTCACCACCGGGGCCGAGGGCGCGGCCTTCGCCATCGTCATGGCCGTCACCGACCCGGCCGCCGCCCGCCACCAGCGGGCCAGCATGATCATCGTCCCCACCGACACGCCCGGCTTCCACATTGTCGAGAATACGTCGGTCATGGGCGAGCGCGGCCGGGGCTGGGCCAGCCATGCCGAAATCCGCTACGACGACTGCCGCGTGCCCCTAAGCAATCTCCTCGGCGCGGAGGGCATGGGCTTTGTCATCGCTCAGCAGCGGTTGGGGCCAGGGCGCATCCACCATTGTATGCGCTGGATCGGCATCTGCGAGCGGGCTTTCGACCTGATGTGCCGCCAGGCCGTGCTGCGCGAGGTCGCGCCGGGGCGGGCGCTGGCCGAGATGGGGCCGGTGCAGAACTGGGTGGCCGAGAGCCGGGCCGAGATCGACGCGGCGCGGCTGTTGGTGCTGCGCGCGGCGCAACGCATCGACGCCGAGGGAGCCTATGCCGCCCGCGACGACATCGCCCTGATCAAGTTCCACGTGGCCGGCGTGCTGCAAGCCGTGCTCGACCGGGCCATCCAGGTGCACGGCGCGCTGGGCATGACCGACGAGACGCCGCTGGCCTTCTGGTATCGCCACGAGCGGGCGGCCCGGATTTACGATGGGCCGGATGAAGTCCATAAGTGGTCGGTCGCCAAGCGCATCCTGGGCCGTTACGCCTTATGAGTGAAGGAGTACGCGGCGTTCATTTGACTGACCTGAAGGGCAGGGCCTGGCCGTGGCTAGTGCTCATTGTCCTCGTGGCGGTCTTGATCCGGTTGCCCTATTGGGAGGTCATCCCCGCCTCGTTTGACGAGGTGGAGCAAACGTCCTACGCCTATCAAATTGCGCAAGGTCAATTTCGGCCGCTCGTCGGCAATGACGCCTATGCCGGGCCGTTTTATTTTTATTTGGTGGCCGGGTTACTTCGGCTGGGCGTCACCAACCCGATGATCGGCCGCGTGGTCATCCTGCTCAGCGGCATCCTGACCGTCCCGGTCACCTACGGCTGGGTTCAGGCAATGGGCAAAAACAGGCTGGCCGGTCTGCTGGCGGCCTCGTTCGTGGCCCTCAGCCCCGACCTGATCCTGGTCAACAGTCACCTGGGCGGCACGACCATGCTGTTGCCTTTGCTTTCGACGCTCTTTCTTCTCGGACTCACCCTGGCCGTAGCTCGCGACAGTGCCGGCTGGCTGCTCTTCGCGGGCGTGGCCGCCGGTCTGGCCCTCCAGTCCAACCTGGTGGCGGGATTGGCCATCGCCGGCGGCTTGCTCTGGTTCCTCTGGCAAACAAGGGGCAAGCCACGGCTGGGGAAATGGTGGCCCTTCTGGCCGATTGTTGGCGGCCTCATCGTCCTGATCGTCTTCAGTCCGGTGATCATCTATAACCTTACCAATGATCTCGGCTCGCTGGCCGCGCTGGAAGGGAAGTCGTATCTGTGGGAAGACAACCCATCCGTCGCCACCACCTTGAACAATGTCCGGCGTCTCTTCCTGCAACTGGGCCGGCAGGGAAGCGGCGTCTTGACCGGCGACGAAGAGTTCGGCACGCTGGTCGGGTTTCCCTTGCTGTATCTGGGATTGATGGCCGGCGGCCTGGCCTACACCAGCTATCGGGTGTCCACTCTACCCCTGCTGATCATCGCGCCATTCGCGCTCATCATGCCCATCATCAGCAGTCATTACGGGTTCGCCACCATCGGCCGGTTCACGACGTTGCTTATACCGGTCTGGGCGGCCGTCATCAGCTTTTTGCTGGTCGCGGCCGTCGGCCGGTTGGCGCGCGTCCAGAATCGCCGGTGGCAAAAGCTCTATGGCGGCGCACTACTCGCCCTATCGCTCCTGTTGGTCATCTTTCCCGTCGTCTCTCTGTTCCGCTATTACCGTGCGGTGAACGAGGCCCACAATGACGGCCGCGCCTTACTGGAGCTAGCCCGTTATGCCGTCGCCAACAATCGCGGCGAGCCGGTCTTTATCAGCGCGATCGAGGAGTTATTCGACGTGCGCGGCATCCCCTACGTGCCCCACGCCGCCTTCCTGCTGGGGGATATTTATCACGAATTCCTGACCCCGCCGGAGATCATCGGCCGCTTATTCGAGAATCCCGCGCCGGCCTTTTTCCTGCTCAGCGACGCCGACGCCGACGTTCTATCGGCGGTGATGCCGCTCGAACGGGTCGCCATTGCCGCGAATGAAGTGGCGAGTCTCCGCAACTATGGCCTCTACCGGCTGGAATCGGCCGGCGGGCTGCAAAAGCCCGATTTCGTTCTGGGCGCGGGCGACGTTCCCAGCGGCCTGGCCCCCACGGTGACGATTGGCGAGGGCATCGAATTACTGGGCTGCGATACGCCGCAACTCGCCGCGTCGGGCGATAACCTGTCGGTCAACTGTTACTGGCAAGCGCTCCATGACCTGCCGCCCAACCGCTATATCGGCTTTGTCCATCTAATCGACCCCGCGACCTCGGCCTTAATCGCTCAGGACGACCACATCCTCGGCCAAGAAAGCTATCCGCTCAACGCCTGGCAGCCGGGGGAAGTCATCCGGGAAAGTTTTACCGTGGGCATTCCCGACGGCGTGACGGCCGGCGAGTACCGGCTCGTGGTGGGCATCTATACCTGGCCCGAGCTAACGCGCCTAAATGTGCCGGGCAGCGTGGACAATGTGGTGGCGCTGCCCCCGGTTCATATCACGCCGGTTCAAGCCCCCTGAGCAGTTAGCCCATAATAGGCAGGTGATCGATGGCCCTTTCCAACCCCCAAGACATCATCCCGACCCGGCCCGATGAGCGCTTCGATGAAGAGCGCCTGGTTTCCTATCTGGCCGGTCAATTGCCGGGCAGCGACAATCCCCTGACGATCCGCCAGTTCAGCGGCGGCGCGGCCAACCTGACCTACCTGCTCGACTATGGCCCGGCCGAGTACGTCCTGCGCCGGCCGCCGCTTGGCCCCGTCGCCGCCTCGGCCCACGACATGGGGCGCGAGTATCGCGTGCTGTCCGTGCTCCATCGGGCTTTCCCCTATGCCCCACGCGCCTTCCTCTATTGTGACGACGCGGCTATCATCGGCGCGCCGTTTTTCGTCATGGAGCGGCGGCAGGGCGTCGTCGTGCGCCGAACGATGCCGGATGCCTATGCCAATGCGCCCGATGCCGCCCGCCGCATGAGCGAGGCTCTCATCGACGCGCTGGTCGCCTTCCATGCCGTGGATTACGAGGCTCTGGGCCTGGGCGATCTGGGCAAGCCCGAGGGGTTCCTCTCCCGGCAGATCGAGGGCTGGTATCGCCGCTGGCAGGCGGCCAGGACGGCCGACCTACCGGACATGGACGCCGTCTACGCCTGGCTGCGGGCCAACCAGCCGGCCGATAGCCGCGTGTCGCTCGTCCACAACGATTACAAGCTCGACAACGCCATGCTGGCCGCCGATGATCCCGGCCGGGTGGTGGCCATCTTCGACTGGGACATGTGTACCCTGGGCGACCCGCTGGCCGATTTGGGGGCGCTGCTGACCTACTGGACCGAGCCGGGCGACCCGCCCTATCTGCAAGCCACGGCCATGATGCCGCTGGGGCAGCCCGGCTTTCTCAGCCGCGCCGAACTGGTGGCCCGCTATGCCGCTAAGAGCGGCCGGGCCGTGGCCGACATCGCTTTCTATCACGCCCTCGGCCTCTTCCGCCTGACGGTCATCGTCGCCCAGATCTACATCCGCTACGCCCGCGGCCAGACGCAAGACCCACGCTTCGCGGCGATGGCGCCTATGATCCCCGCCCTGGCCCGCCGCGCGGCCGAGATCGCCGAGTTGACCACTGACCACTGACCACTGACCACCGAGGCCCCCTATGTCCTATCACTCCATCTTTCGCCCCGGCCTGTTCGACGGCCAAACCATCATAGTCACCGGCGGCGGCACGGGCATCGGCCGCGCCGTGGCCCACGAGTTGGCCGCGCTGGGCGCCCACGTCGTCCTGGCGGCGCGCACGCTGGAGAACCTGGAGCGCGTCGCCGCCGAGATTCACGCCGCGGGCGGCGCGGCCTCCCATTTTGTCTGCAACATCCGCGAGGAGGAACAGGTGGCGGCCCTGTTCGATTTCGTGCTGGCCGAGCGGAACGAAGTCCATGGCCTGGTCAACAACGCCGGCGGCCAATTCGTCAGCCCGGCGGAGATGATCTCGCTCAAGGGCTGGCGGGCGGTGGTGGAGACGAACCTGACCGGCACGTTCCTGATGTGCCGCGAGGCGTTCAACCGCCACATGAGCGCCCACGGCGGGGTCATCGTCAACATGCTGATCGAGATGTGGCGCGGCTTTCCGGGTATGGCCCACTCGGCCGCGGCGCGGGCGGGCATCGAGAATCTGACCAAGACGCTGGCCGTGGAGTGGGCGCGGGCCGGGGTGCGGGTCAACGCCGTCGCCCCGGGGCTGATCTCATCCAGCGGGCTGGAGCGCTACCCGGAGGCGGTGCGGCCGATGATCGAGCAGAACATCCGCGACATCCCGATGAAGCGCATGGGGACGGAGGCCGAGGTGAGCGCGGCTATCGTCTTCCTGCTCTCACCGGCGGCGGCGTTCATCAGCGGGGAATCAATTAAGATCGATGGGGCGGGGTCTTTGTGGCGTAAGACGTGGGAGGTGGGGGAGCACAACAATGCGCCGGCAACATATGATGGTTTTTCAGAGGACTCGCTTGTTTCTTAGTCCACAGTGATTTTGTAGTATGGATGGGGCAAACGCAGAAAAGTTAGCTTCAAGACTCTGGCGAGAGGTACGCGAATAAATCGAGCATAGCCGGCGTCAACTCGTCGACACTGACGCTGCCTGACGCGTTAGCCAGCTTCAACTTTTCATACTTCTCGATGATGCTTTCCAGAGCAAGCGTGTAAAGCCGGCTGCGCGAGATTTGCATCTCTTGGGCCACTTCTTCGGCGCGGTTGAAGAGCGCTTCGTCGATGGAAACCGTAGTTCTAATCGTAGCCATGCCAGTAATTTATCCGGTTCTATCATCGGTGCAAAGAGCGCATGGTTCTTTCAATCGGAATCCCAACGCAACACGGTGACAGTAAAACACCGTGGGCTTTGTGCATTTTTTCCCAATGTTGACATACGAAAGAAAAAAAATAGAATGTGAATATTCCAGTATGTTCACTAGGTGTCTGACTCAACGCTATTCAGGCGTGCAACTTTACTAGTTCTCAAAAATAGCATACCTATTACAACTTTTTATACGAAGAGAATAAGTTATGCCACTCGATCCTGAGCTTCGAGAAGAAATAGAAGCTAAACAAGAGGAAAGAAAGACTCTTAACAAGCTTCGTCTCAATTCCTTCACCGCTACTCCCTCAACGATTGATCCGTTCGATGAATCTACGCTCTCGTGGAGCGTCTTCGTTCCTCCCGAGGCGGCTCACGTGCCTTTCTCGCTTGCCGGTACCACTGTGGATCGTACAGGCTCAAAAGTCGTGTCACCGTTAAAGACGGCGGCCTTCCTCCTCGAAGCATGTGGGACTCGCACAAACCGGGTCCTTGGCTCCGTCGTCGTAACAGTTAACACCGGCGACTGCCAACAGCTCGAATTTAGCCCTTCGCAACTCAAGCCAAATGTCGAAAAATTGCGGGATCGATTTTTAGGGGGGAACATAACGTCGCGTGGAGAAATAAGCGTTACGACCGGCGATTGGGGGATTGGAGTGGACGTGCCATTGGGCCTTGCCATCGAAGATTTCTACAACGCGGACGCGGTTGTGATATTGAAACTCATGCCCTCCGTTCGCGACGGTGAGGCGGTATTTAAATTAGTCTCTGTAGATGTTGACATCATTTTTCACTTAGCTGAGCATATCTTTTCTGCCGGGGCTGCAACCGCCGCACAGGCAGTCTTGCAGCCCCTCGCCAATGATCTCATAATGAATTTCCTTGGTGCTCAGTTAGAGGGCGATACCGCAAGAGAAGTCAATGAAATCATTCGCCAGGTGCTCGAATATTTCAAGGCTAATGATCCAGAAAATCGCGATTACAGGCTCTATGCTCTTAGTACCTCGAATACTGGGTTAATGATGACGGCCTGTCCAATATGAGCGGACTATTGTAACCGTCCACCAGGCGGAGAGTAGTCACTCGCCCGCCATTTATTCAATCTCAAATGGTTGCTGTCCTCCGGCCCGATTATTTCGCACAGTTAGGAAAACGCGAACGCGGTCAACCCAATGGTGAAGTCCATATAAGCGCTTAGCATTATTCGAAGACTTTTAAGGAGGATACCATGCCAAAATTTGAACTTGGTGCATGGGTAACACGGGAATTCCCAAAAGCCTGGACCCACGTCATAAAAGGATCGTTCGTTGATCCACAGTCCGGTACTCAAGCAGGAACAGACCTTTTTTGCTACGACCGAAATACCGGAGTTGGGGCATTCTTCGCTACCGTAAGAGCTGGTAGATTAGATGATGGAACAATCGTTCAGGATGGCCCGAAACAAATCGGGATAAATCATTCCTTTGGCAATCGATGGACTCACATCGTTTTTATTCCCCTCCGTATCTTCATTGATCGGCCCTGGCCTTTTCCCGACATAGATAAAGATGCACCAGACCTGTTACTCTTTTATGACGCCTCCACCGGCGTGGGTCAGTTCGATCAGATAGATGGACTTGGTGATATGTTTCTGGTGAAACGGCATACCGGCTGGCGTACCTCTTGGACGCAGATTATCGCCGGACGCTTCGGTAAGGCTAACTTGCTTTTTTATGACTCTGTCAATGGCGTGGGCGAATTCTACTCTGTGAACAACTCAGGAGACATACGTTTAATACGATCGTTTGCTAACTGGCGCACCAGTTGGCACTCAATCATTACTGGTAATTTCAGCAACAGCCCGAATGATGATTTGCTCTTCTATGATAAAGGAGCAGGTGTTGGAGAGTTTTACAAGGTCACTAACGATGCTGAAATAAGCCAATTTGCTCTGTACGAGGACTGGCTAACGACTTGGGAGCACATCGTTTCTGGCCAGTTCCTGCAGAGCTCTACCTCTGATGGCCTGTTGTTCGAGGGTGGTGGCCACACCGGGTTCTATTCGACTTTTGGTAGCGGCGGCATTAGCGAGATGGATGTCGATCCTGGGAGTCAATGGCGTCTCCCATGGCATACTATTCTTGCAGGGCAATTTACCCCAAACATCGGACTCATTGGTACCTCGAATCTTTGTAATTATGATTCAAGAGACGGTGTGATCCGCTATTTTTACCTTCAGAATGCCACGATTAGGACCGTGATAGACTTAAATGGCCAATGGACGGCCGGGAGTCCCCTGAGTGCAGTTATTACTGCCTCATTCACATTTCTCTCGATCGATATGTCCGCTTTTAATCGACCTGGCGCTAGTGGGACTATTGTGGATGGCTCCACCATTACGGTATCTTTTCCAGACGATAAGACTTATACAGGCATACTTCAACTGCCAAATACGATTAGATGGTCCAACGGCTCAGTCTGGACGAAGCTTTGAGGTCTCGTTCGAAGATGTTTGAAACGAGAGAGTTGGGTTGGGCAACGGTTTTTTCTTTGACCAAATGTTAATAGAGCAAATAAAGAGGAGTGTTGCAAGCTTATAAGCGCACTGGCGCTCTCCTGCCCGTCAGAACAGGGCGATGCAACCTTCAGTTTGCCTGGGCCGAGGGCGGGCGCATGTCGCATGAGGAAGCCATCGCCAATGCTCTGGAAGAAGAGGCCTTAACTCCAATTACCTCCTCCAGCCCATACGCCCCCTCTATCAACCCCCTCAACCGCTCCGCAAAGCGCGCCGCCGACGCGCCCATAGCGAAGTAACAGCCTACGGGTTTAACGCCGCCAGACTAAAACGCCCCACAATTTCACCCGTCTCCCCCAGTCTATCGGTCGCGCGCACCCAGTTATTGGCAATATGAACGCCATTGAAGAACACGCCACCGCCCGACGCGCCCCGCTCCACAAACGAATCCAGTTCCACGGTGGCCGTGCCGCCCGCCATGTGTACCGCCGTCAGCCGCGTCCACACCACGCGAGCCACCGCGCCATCCCAATCTATCTGGGCCAGTTCCATGCCGGGTTGCAAAGTAACGGCTGCCTCCCCGGCGAATTCGGCCGAGGCCAAACCGGCGACGCCCAACAACCCCGGCCCGCCGTAATCGCCGAAATCGAGTAGCAGCGCTTCGGGAGCGACGGCGATCACCGACAAGGAGGCGGGCCGCACGTCTTTGAGGGCCAGGCTGCCGTCAGCCTTATAGACCGTCAGGCTGACCAGCCGGCCATTGCCAAATTCCACCGGCGTCAGGCCATAATGGTTGTGGGTTAAAATGTAACGCCCGGCCATCACCGTTCCATGCCCGGTCAGGAGTTCCTGGCCGTCGCCATCCGGTGTGAATGCGATCAACTCCAAGCGCACCGTCGCGGCCAGAATGCGCTCGGCCTGCGCCCGGCAGTCGGCGATCATCTCCGGCGTTGGAGCGGTGCACGAGGCGGCCGATGTCGCCGATGACAGGGTTGACCCACCGGCTACAGGCGGATTTTCACGGGCATACACCTCGCGCACCGGTGAGGAAGCTATCAGGTTGAAGGCTACAAGGATCATGATGCCCAGAAAACCGAGTCTGGCAATCATTCGTCGTATATCTGCCGCGCATTTTGTTTGGTGTGACATGCCGGCAGTCTCGCAGCCGGGCGTGATGAGCGAGTCAGACGGGCGTCATTGGCGCCCCTCGGGGCGTCATCATTCCGTCATCCGGCATAACGCCCGGCGAAGCGCGGGGTAGAATTGTCTTTCCGTTCGTGCTAGAATGTTCCCATCTCGCCCACTTACGGCGTCGCCGGCAGTCCCCCCTCCGCGGCGCGCCAAGGAAGCGAACGATTGTCAGGTCTTACGTTGTCTCTGTTGGGGCCTTTTACAGTTTCGATCGATGACCAGCCGTTCGATGGCCTTCGCAACCGGCCGGCGCTGGCGCTATTGCTGTACCTGGCTTGCCAACCGGAGCGCCACCGCCGCGAAAGCCTGATGGCCTTGCTGTGGCCCGACTGGCCGCAGGCTTCCGCCCAGCAAAACTTGCGGCAAAACCTCTACGTGCTGCGCCAGGCGCTCCCCGGCGTAACTTCCCATCACGGCGGCGCTCCCGTACCCCTCATCCTGTCCGACCGCGAGACGCTGCAACTCAATCCCGACGCGGCGGTGACGGTGGACGCTCGCCGCTTCGCTGCGTTGCTGGAGCAGCCTCAGCCCACCATAACCCACCTGGCCGAAGCCATAGCCCTCTATCGGGGTGACTTTCTGGCCGATTTCTACCTGCCGGACAGCAATTCGTTCGAGGAGTGGGCCGCGTCCCATCGCGAGGCATATCGCCGGCTGGCGCTGGATGCCCTGGAACGTCTTACCGATGATGCGCTGGCAATGGCCGATTACCCGGCGGCCGAGCGGTATGCCCGCCACCAACTGGCAATCGACAACCTGCGCGAGAGCGCCCACCGGCAACTGATGCTGGCTCTGTCTCTTCATGGACAGCGCGCCGCGGCTTTGGCTCACTATGAGGCGTATACACGCATCGTCAAGGAGGAGTTGGGGATTGAGGCGACCAGCGATATGCGCGCGCTGGCGGAGCAGATCGCCCTGGGCCAACAAGCGCCGCCTGTCAGGTCGGAGAGCACTATTCAGGCCCGCCTCCCGCGCCACAACCTGCCGGCCGCCGCCACGGCATTGATCGGCCGCGCGCGCGAACTGGAGGCTTTGGATGCTTACGTACGCGATCCGGCCATTCGTCTGGTAACCATTGTGGGGCCGGGCGGCATGGGCAAGACCCGTCTGGCCCAGGCCGCGGCCGAGACCGTGCTCCACGACATCCGGCAACCGCCGCCCTTCCCCGACGGCGTTTATTTCGTCCCGCTGGCGTCGCTGGCGACCGCCGCGCTGTTAATCCCGGCCATCGCCGGGGCCATCAATTTCCGCTTCCATGAGAGCAGTGAGCCGAAGGAGCAGCTACTCGACTATCTGCGCCGCAAACAGATGCTTTTAGTGCTGGATAATTTTGAGCATCTCATCGACGGGGTGGAACTGGTTGACGAAATACTCAAGACCGCGCCGGGGGTGAAGCTGCTGATCACTTCACGGCAAAAGCTGCTACGACAGGCGGAGCAGTTATTTCCCATTAGCGGATTGTCCCTGCCCCCCGACACAGCGGTCCAACCGAACGGGGCGGAAAGCGATGCCGTCCACCTCTTTCTGGAAAGCGCGCGCCGAACTCGCCCCGCCTTTAGCCTGACCGCCGCCAACAGGCCCGACGTGTTGGCCATCTGTCGTCTGGTAGAGGGCATGCCCTTAGGTATCATTCTGGCGGCAACGTGGCTGGACACACTGTCCACGGCCGCCATCGTGGCCGAAATGGAGCAAGACCTTGATTTTCTGGCGGTGGAGGGCGGCGATCTTCCGCAACGGCAACGCAGCATGCGCGCCGCGTTCAATCACTCCTGGCGGCTTTTGGACGAGCGCGAGCGAGCCGTTTTCCGGCAGCTATCCGTCTTCCGCGGCGGCTTCACGCGCGAGGCGGCGGCGGCCATCGCCGACGCCTCGCCGCGCGACTTACAAACCTTGATCAACAAGTCGCTGCTCATTCGCGAATCGCCCAGCCGCTATATGATGCACGAACTACTGCGCCAGTTTGCGGCCGAGAAGCTGTCCGATACGCAGCGTGAAGAAGAGGCCACACGCGACCGCCATAGCGCCTATTTCTGCGACTTTCTGAATGACCACACCCAGGAGTGGCACAGCGCCCAACAATTTGAAACATTGGCGACCGTAACGCGGGAAGCCGACAACGCCCAGGCAGGCTTGCACTGGGCGCTGGCCCAGGAGCAGTGGCCGCGGCTGCTAAATGCCGTCGATAGCTGGATGGAATATCAGCAGTGGCAAGCCTATTGGCAGGAAGGGGAGCGTTTCTGCCGGGCCATTGTGGATAGAGCCGAACAGCTTGACAAGGCGAACGGCGTTGTCCCGCCCGACTGTTTACGCTTGTGGGTCAGGGCTTTTCTCTGGATGGCGACGCTCAATGGCTCGGATCGCCACGCGGCGATGGACAACAGCCAAATGGCCCTGGCGCTTCTGGAAAGACCGGAATTGGCCGGTCAGGACCGGCGGCGCGAGGAGGCCATTGCCCGATCCATCAAAGGTTTCCACGTGCAGATGATGGACTTGCACGAATCACAACGCCAGTTGACCCAATCTCTGGAGATTTTCCAGGAGTTGGGCGATCGCTGGGGAATCGCGCAAAGCCTCGCCGGGTTGGGAAGCCTGGACTATATCAATGGCCGATTGGCCGCGGCGTTGGAACGCACTGAGGCCGCTTACGAAATTCGGCGGGCGATGGGCGATCGGCCCGCGCAAGGCCGCTCCCTCAACAATCTGGGCTTGATCCATAAATGGCTGGGCCATCTGGAATCAGGCGAACGGTTTCATCGCGACATGGTAAGCCTGCAACTGGCTATCCACGAGTATGCAAATCTGGCCGACTCCCAGGCCAACCTTGTCCAGACCTTGAACCACGTCGGTAAATACGATGAAGCCTACCAGGTGGCCATGGACGCCCTGGAAAGCGCCCGCGCGCGGGGCAACAGAACGCACGAAGCCATTATAACCATAGCCGCCGGCAATGCTTTGTTAAACCTCGGCCAATATGAGCCGGTATACGCGTTGGTGGCGGAATCATTGGCCGTCGTCAGGGATAAAGGCCAGCGAATACACGAAGGGGTATTGCAGCAGTTATACGGCGCACTGGCTCTGGTCGGTGAATCCTATGATGAGGCGCAAACGGCCTATCGTTCATCTTTAGAAATATTCCAGCAAATTGCGCGGATGACGGTTGTCTGGCCGCTGTCCGGCCTGGCTCACGCCGCTTTTCGCCAGGGTGACCTGCCCGAAGCGAGAAAACAGATCATCGCGGCGATGACAAGCGCCCTGGATACCCGGAACTTTTTCATCGTGCGCGCCCTGCCGACCGCGGCCCTGCTGTTAGCCGACGCCGGTCAGGTGCGGCAGGCCATCACGGCCTGGTCGCTCGCCAAATCCTATCCCCACATCGCCAATTCCCGCTGGTTCGCCGACATTGCCGGGCGCGAGCTGGATGAATTGGCGGCGGCTGTCCCATCGACCGGGGCGACCACGGCGGGACAATCCGGCCGGGAGATGGATTTATGGGCGATGAGCGCGGCGCTGCTGGTAGAGTTGGAGAAGCTATCCGGTAGAAACTCCACCCCGATAATGCTACAATAGAGGGATCGGGTCATTCGGATTTCGCGTCATTGACATTCCTATCATCAACCACTTGGTGGGGGACATCGCTTGTCAGGCTTAGCACTCTCCCTACTGGGGCCATTCACCGCCACGATCGACGGTCAATCTTTGGGCGAATTTCGCACCCGGTCGGCCCAGGCTCTCCTGGTCTATCTGGCCTGTCAACCGGAGCCACAAAGTCGCGAGACGTTGACCGCCCTGCTATGGCCCGAAACCCCCCAACTCTCAGCCCACCAAAACCTGCGCCAGACGCTCTATTTGTTGCGCCAATGGCTGCCCGATGTTCCCGCGCCCGCCGGCGACCGCCGCCCCCTCATCCTGGCCGGCCGTAAGTCCATTCAGCTTAATCCCGAATCGCCCATCGTTCTTGACGTGGCCGTTTTCAACGCCCTGATTGACCAACCGCAGCCGTCGCCCCAACAACTGGCCGAGGCGATCGCCCTCTACCGGGGCGACTTCCTGGCCGATTTCTACTTGCCGGAGAGCAATCCGTTTGAAGATTGGGTCACCGCGCGGCGCGCCTATCTGCAACGCCGGGTGCTTACGGCGCTGGACAAACTGACCGCCCACTCGCTCCAGGATGGCGACTACGCCACAGCCGCGACCCTGGCCCGGCGGCAGGTTACGCTAGACAATCTGCGTGAGAGCGCCCACCGCCAACTGATGCTGGCCCTGGCCGGCAACGGGCAACGCGCCGAGGCGCTGGCCCAGTTTGAGCAGTGCGCCCGCCTGTTGCGCGAGGAATTAGGCATCAAGCCCTCGGCCGAAACGCGCGCCCTGGCCGAGCAAATTGCCGCCGGAGACGACCAGCCCGCCGCCCCAGCCCACTTACACGCTCGCGTCCCCTTCGCCCCCCGACCGCGCCACAATCTGCCGCTGCAACTCAGCAGCTTCATCGGCCGCGAGCGCGAGATCGCCGAAGTCCGGCGGCTTCTGGCCGGCGCGCGTCTGGTGACGCTGACCGGCGCCGGCGGCAGCGGCAAAACCCGCCTGGCGCTGCAAGCCGCCGAAGGGCTGCTGGGAACTTTCGCCGATGGCGTCTGGTTCATCGAGCTGGCCGCCTTGTCCGAACCGGCGCTGGTGGTGTCGGTCATCGCCGCCACATTGGGTATCGTGGAACAGAAAAATCGACCGCCGGCCGAGGCGTTGCGGGAACACCTGCGCCCGCGCCACACGCTTCTGGTGCTCGACAATTGCGAGCATCTCATTCACGCCGTCGCCCAATTGGCCGAAACCCTGTTGCATCACTGCCCGTCGTTGCGCATCCTGGCGACAAGCCGCGAGATGCTGGCGATTGCCGGCGAGGTCGTCTGGCTCGTGCCCACCCTGTCCTTGCCGCAGATAGATCTGCCGCCGCGGGTCGAAGACCTCAGGCAATTCGACGCCGTGCGCCTGTTCCTCGAACGGGCCTCCTCCGCGCTGCCCTCGTTCGACCTCTCGGAGCGCAACGCCGCGCCCGTTACCCAGCTCTGCCGCCAACTCGACGGGATGCCATTGGCTATTGAACTGGCCGCGGCGCGGGTCAAAATGTTGCGGGTCGATCAAATCGTCGCCCGGCTGGATGATCGCTTCGGCTTGCTCGCCGGCGGCAGCCGCACCGCCCTGCCGCGCCATCAGACCCTGCGGGCCTTGATCGACTGGAGCCATGACTTGCTGTCGCCGGCCGAGCAATGCCTCTTGCGCCGCCTGTCGGTCTTCGCCGGCGGGTTCACCCTGGAAGCAGCGGCGGCCATCAATGGCGAGGCCGACGACCTGGATACCCTGGCGCTGCTGACACAACTGGTCAATAAATCACTGGTCGTCGTCGATCAGTCTTCCGAGCGGGACGCGCGCTATTATCTTCTGGAAACGATAGCCCAATACACCTGGGAAAAGCTTCAGGCGGCCGGCGAGAGCGACCACATGCTGGATCGCCACGCCCGCTACTTCTGTCGCGTACTGGAGGAGGCGCTCCCTCAGTACGACTACAACGACCAATGGTATCAGCGTCTGAACTGGATTGAGACGGAATACGATAACTGGCGCGCCGTCCTGAGCCGGGCCTTCAACGACCACACCATCGCCCTGGAGTGGGGCGGCCGCGTGGCCGCGCGCATGGGCAGCTATTGGCTGATGCACGGCCGGCTGAGTGAGGGGCGGCGCTGGCTGGAGGTCGCTCTGGCCGGGGTTGACGCGACGATGACCGCGACCCGCGCGGCCCTGTCGCTGTGGATGGCCTCGTTGATGATGCGCGAAGGCCACCCGCGGGGGCCAGGGCTGGCGGCCGAAGGGCTGGTCGCCTATCAGGAATTGGGCGATAAAAGCGGAACGGCCTGGGCCTTGGTCGTCTTGGGCCTGCATAAGGGCAACGACCCCGGCCGGACAATCGCCTATCTGGAGCAGGGCCTCCAATTGGCTACCGAGGCGGGCGCTTATTCGATCATGTCCGGCGCGCATTATGCCCTGGCGCGGGCGGCGCTGCGGGCCGGCGACTTTGAGCGGGCCACCGACCACGGCGAAAAGGCCCTACAACTGGCCGCGAAGCAGGGCAATCAGATCCGCATGGTCGATCTGCTGCGGCAATTGGGCGTCATCGCCTCCTGGCAGGGACAGTATGACCACGCGGCGGCGCTGTATGACGAGTCCATGACCCTGGCGCGGGCCTTGCAGGCCAAAGGCTGGGTGGTGGCCCAGATATTGAACTCGCAGGGCGAAAACGCCCGCCGGCGAAGAGAGTATGACCGGGCGCTGGTCTACTACCGCGAAGCGCTGGCCATCGCCCACGAGATCAGCGACGTCTCGCTCATCCTCGGCGAGCATCTCAACATGGGGCTTGTCCTGGTGCGGCAAAACGATCTGGATTCGGCCGTTAGCTCATTGCGCGAGAGCCTGGGCATCATCGCCGGCGGCCATCGCATCGATGGCGATTTCATCTGGAACCTGTGGGGGTTCGCGGTGGCGGCCATGCGGCGCGGCCGGCCGGAACGCGCCGCCTGCCTGTTCGGCGTCGCCGACGGGATGCGCCACCAGACCAGCCTCTATCTGTCGCCGGCTGATGCCGAGGATTACCGGCAAGACATGGCCCAGGCGCGGGCGGCGCTGGGCGACGACGCTTTCGCCGATGCCTGGGAGCAGGGCCGGCGGATGTCGGCCGATGAGGCGATCGCATTGGCCCTGGAGTAACAGGAGCTTAAGAAACCGAGTTTCGGCGAAGCGGGCTTTGCATCGGAGAAACTCGGTTTCCGGTGGGCGATCAGTTGTAACTATATTCGATGAGCATCCATGTACTTCAACCAGGGTTGATACCTTAGCCACCTACCGTAGTTTGATGCGCACGATCCCCTCTCCACCAACGATGTCGACCAACGAGACGGAGAGGCGGAAACGGCCGCCGTCCTCAAGCGCGCCGCGGGCAACAATCCGAAGTGTACCCAGTCCGTTTGCAGGGTTTTGCCAGGGACGCACCACCTCTCGGTAGTACTCGGCCGATCCCTTGCGCAGCGAGGGGAGTGCCTCCAGTTCGGCGATTGTCAATACATCGTCGCCCATGGCCGTCTCCAGTTCGGATAAGGTGACAAACCATATCGGTACAGCACCCAGGCCGCGGAACCTGACGAATAACGGCGCCATATCCACCTCCGGGCCGTTTTTCCACCGTTCGAAGCTGTCCGTCGTCGGCGGGTTACAGCCGAAAGCGCCTGGGCCTGACGAGCTCGGCAAATCGAAGAAATCGAGCATGTTGAACTCCGCCGGAATACAGGCAGCAGGACGGTAGAACACCACCGCGACCCACTCGCCATCGGTGATGATCTCGTCACGCGGGACACGGGCATAGAATGGTAGTTGGCCGTTGGAATCTATGATGACGGCGGCCATTACGCTCGTTGCCGCCAATAGCAGCACGAGCAAAACGGGTACGAAAACAAGTAATCGACGTTTCATAATTTTTATTCTCCTTGTTGTATTCTTCTTATGAACGAAGACCGATTCCGGGTGTCGATTCGCGCCGTCACGCCCCCGAACCGCATGACTGCCGTGAACCTCTGTGGTCATTGAAACAAAAATCGGCCGCCCGCTGGTGCGCATTTATGGTACACTGCGGGGGTACTCGGGGGTACAAACATGGAGGACGTTTACTCTTTCGGCTATTGGGTCATGCGGCGGCGGAAAGCGCTGGATCTGACGCGGGCCGGTCTGGCCCATAGGGTAAGTTGCTCCCCGGAGACAATCAAGAAGATCGAACGCGACGAACGCCGGCCGTCACACCAGGTTGCCGAACTCCTGGCGGCGGCGCTGGCTGTGCCCATCGAGGCGCGCGCTCTGTTTCTACGAGCGGCGAGGGGCGAGGGACCGGTCGACCGGCTGTCCATTGACGGCACTCCGCTGCCTACGCCGGTTCAAAAGCATCGCCCCGGAAAACCGGGCCACAACCTACCCCTGCACCTGAGCAGCTTCGTCGGCCGCGAGGATGAGATCGTCGAGGTCCGCAGGCTGCTGGCTAAATCGCGGCTGGTGACGCTGACCGGCGTGGGCGGCGGCGGCAAAACCCGGCTGGCGCTGGAGGCCGTCAGAGATTTGCCGGCGCCCTTTCCCGACGGGATATGGCTGGTGGAACTCGCGCCACTGTCCAATCCGGCGCTGGCGACTTCGTTCATCGCCTCAACACTGGGTTTGATGAACGATCCGAACCGGCCGCCGCTCGACGCGCTGCTGAATTATCTGTGCGACCGGCAACTCTTGCTCCTGCTGGATAACTGCGAGCACCTCATTGAGACGATGGCGCGACTGGTCGATACCCTCGTCCGTCATTGTCCCGACTTGCACATCCTGACTACCAGCCGGGAGCGGTTGGAGATCGACGGCGAGGCGGTCTGGCTGGTTCCGCCCCTGGGCCTGCCCCCGGCGGACGAACACGATTCAATCGAGGCACTCATCGGCCACGACGCGATCTCGCTGTTCGTCGAACGGGCCACGGCCGCCCTGCCCTCGTTCAGCCTGACGGAGGGGAACGCCGCGGCCGTGGCCACCCTGTGCCGCCGGCTGGACGGCATCCCCATGGCGATTGAACTGGCCGCGACGCGGGTGAGGCTGTTGCGTGTGGAAGAGATCGTGGCCCAGCTGGAAGACCGCTTCCGCTTTTTGACCGGCGTCAACCGCGCCGCGCCGCCGCGCCACCAGACCCTGCGGGCGCTAATCGACTGGAGCTATGATCTGCTGCCGCCGACTGAGCAGCGCTTGCTGCGGCGGCTGTCGGTCTTCGCCGGCGGCTTCTCCCTGGGGGAGGTCGAGGCGATTTGCGATGAAGAAGGCGAAGGCGGCGTGCTCGACCGGCTGGCCCAGTTGGTGAACAAGTCGCTGGTGGTGGCCGGCCGCGTTTCGGGCGAGCAAACTCGCTACAACCAGCATGAGACGATCCGGGAGTACGGCCTGGAGCGGCTGGCCGAGGAGGGCGCGGTGGAGGCGATGCGGGATCGTCACGCCATGTTCTATTGCCGGTTGGCGGAGGAAGCCGAGCCGCAACTCTATCAAGCTGGGCAGATGTTGTGGATGGACCGGCTGGAGGAGACATACGACAATTTGCGGGCGGCCCTGAATTGGGCCTTGGTCGATCATCCGCCGGCCACGGAAACGGGCCTGCGTTTGGCCGCCGCGTTGGCCTACTACTGGGAAATGCGCGGCATTCTGGTCGAGGGCCATCGCTGGCTGACGGCCGCGCTGGAGAAGGTTGATAACGCCGCTGTCCCCTTACGGGCTTCAGTCTACTTGAGCGCCGGTAATTTTTTTCTCGAACATTTAGACGAAAAAATAGCGTCATTCTCCGCCAAGGAAAGTCTGGCCTTGTCAACGAGGCTGGAGGATGAAAGAGGTATTGCCTGGGCATTACGGTTGCAGGGGAACTGCCTCGCGTACATTGAAAATGATTTCGAGAAGGCAATCATCCTTCTGGAACAGAGCCTGGTCCTGGCCGAGGAGCTAAATGATAAGGCGCTCATGACACGGGTCTATCAAAACCTGAGCCGGACAACGATGTTTGGCGGAGACCATTCCGGCGGGGTGAAACTGGCTGAGAAGGGTTTGAGCCTCGCCCGCGCCGAAGGTGACCGGTGGGTCATTGGTTATCTCTCATACCAACTAGGGGTGGCATCCGCCCGGCTGGGTGACTATGCTGGAGCCGAGGCCTACTTGCTGGATGCTCTAGCCGTTTGTCGCGAATTGAAGCTCGAGGTTAACGCCGCGAAGGTACTCACTGTGCTGGGCGAGATGGCCCGCCTCCAAAAAAAGTACGACCAGGCAGCCGGCTACTGCCGGGAGAACCTAACACTTTCCCGGGGAATTCCCGGATGGGAAAATTATTCAACGCCGCTTGTCAATCTGGGACATATCACCATTCGCCAGGGCGATCCCGGTCGTGCGATGCAACATTTCCGCGAAAGTATCGCCAACGATAAGGAAAATGATGTTGCCTCCTGGAATCTTTGGGGGTTAGCTCTGACGGCCGCGGCCCGGGGCATGGCCAGCCGGGCCGCCCGGCTCTACGCGGTCGTCGACAAGTTATTTGAAGCCAACAATAACGAAATCGCCTTCCGGGAAGATCGGGAAGACTTCCGACGCGATATCGCCTCCGTTCGCGAGCGATTAGGCGACGCGGCCTTCACCGCCGCCTGGGCCGTGGGTCAAAGGATGTCGCCGGAGGAGGCCATCACCTACGCACTGGAAGAAGGGGCTTAAGCTCCCACCGCCTCCTCCAACCCCTCCGCCCCCTCAATCAACCCCTTCAACCGCTCCGCAAACCGCGCCGCCGGCGCCCCATCCACAATGTCGTGGTCAAACGACAGCGTGACGCTCAGGAATTCGCGCGGCTCGATGCGGCCGTCGACGATCCCCGGCTTCGTGGCGATGCCGCCCAGCGTGACGTTGAGCGTATAGAGCGGGAGGGGAATGCCCCAGCCGCCCCCCTCGCCGAACATGCCCACGGCCGTCACGCTGACCGTGCCGCCGATGCGCTTCAGCCAATGCAGGTTCAACGGCAGGGCGCGAAAGGCCAGCCGGCGCACGAACCCCGGCAGCCGGGCATACCAGCGCATCCGATTGAAGGTTTCTTCGCCGTAGCTCCGCTGTGGATTCTTCTGCACCGAGCGGATCTCGTCGTGCAATTCGCGCACGCCGCGGCGATTGACGGCGCGCACGACGTATGCCAGCGGGAAGCGGCGCTCTTCCAGTTCGATCTCGATCAGCGTATTCACGTCCACGTCATCGAACAGCACCAGCCGGCCGCGCCAATCGCGGTAGGCGTGAACCATCTTATCCTCGGCCACGGCCGCGCCGACGCAATGGAGCACAAACGCCGTGAACGACAGCGATTCGCCACTGCGCGCCTTCTGTTCGCGCAGCAGGCGGCGCGGCTCGGTCACGTCGTATTCGACCAGGCCGTGGATGATGTGCTTGCGGCTACCGGCGTGCATGGCGTCCAGCACCAGCCGCCGCGATAGGGGAAAGGGTTCAAGAGTGAATCCGGGTTGCTTTGATTCAGCCATACCTACCTCTGGTCATAAGCTTCCGTCTAAGGTGCAACGCACTTCGGAAAGTGCGTCGCACCATTCGTGGTGGGCGGGTGCGATGCACTTTCTGAAGTGCGTTGCACCCGCCCAAGGTGCGTTGCACCTGCCCAAGTATGCTATACCTTCAGCCTGATGACAGCCAATGTGACACAGCAGCTAAAATCGGCTAACTTATGGGCGTATTCTGGATTGCGCCAAAAAATCGGTGCAATCGCGGCTGAGGACAGCCGTGCGCGGCTGAGGACAGCCGTGTGTAATCTGTGGATTCTTCTTCTCTTTCTCGGAGGAACCAACATGACATACGCCCACGGCGGCGAACTCGTCGCTCGCTCGCTGGCGGCCCAGGGCGTCAGCACTATCTATACCCTCTGCGGCGGCCACGTGGCCCCCATCTACGACGGCTGCCTGAACCACGACATCGCCGTCATCGACTTCCGCCACGAACAGGCCGCGGCCCACGCCGCCGACGCCCACGCTAGGCTCACACGCAATATAGGCGTGGCCCTGGTCACCGCCGGGCCGGGTGTGACGGATGCCGTCACCGGCGTCGCCAATGCCTACCAGGCGCGCAGCCCGATGATCCTGTTGGGCGGGGCCGCGCCGCTGAAAACCAAAGGCATGGGCGGGCTGCAAGAGATGCCTCAGACGGAGATGTTCCGCACCTTCACCAAGGCCAGCTTCACCATCGAACGCACCGAGGACATCCCCGAACAACTGGCCGAGGCCTACCGTCACGCCCTGAGCGGTCGCCCCGGTCCGGTCTTCGTCGAGTTGCCGTTCGATGTGCTGTTCAACGCCGTCGATGCGCCGGAAGCCATGCCGGCGCGCGTCGCCATCGCCCCCGTCGCGCCGCCGGTCGCGGCCGTGCAGGCCATGTTCGACCTGTTGCGCGCCGCCGAGCGCCCGCTGATCATCGCCGGGACGCAGGTCTACTGGGACGGCGCGGGCCAGGCGTTGCGCGATTTGACCGACCAGACGGCCATCCCCGTCTTCACCAACGGCGCGGGGCGCGGCGTGCTGCCGATGGATCACCCCCACTGCTTCAAGGCGGCGCGGAGCAAGGCGCTGCGGGCGGCCGACGTGGTGCTGCTCATCGGCACGCCGCTCGATTTCCGCCTGAAGTACGGTCGCGAGGATTGGAACCCGGCCGGCAAGCTCATCCAGATCGAGAACGACGCCGCCGAGTTGAACCACAACCGGCAGGCCGACGTGGCCGCCGTGGCCGACGCGCGGCTGGTGCTGGAGGCGTTGGCCGAGGGGCTACAGGGTATCCGCTTTCAGCCGTGGCTGGCGCAGGTGGCCGAATGGGAGCGGGCGCGCAACGAGAAGCAACAGGCGTGGGAGCAACTCGACGACGCGCCGGTCAATCATTTTCGTTTCGCGGCCGAGGTGGAGCGCATCATCGACGAAAACACCATCGTCATCGGCGACGGCGGCGACATCGTTAGCGCCTGCGCCAAGGTGCTGACCATCACCCGGCCGGGGCAATGGCTCGATCCCGGCCCGTTGGGCTGCCTGGGCGTCGGCGCGCCGTTCGCCATCGCCGCCCAGCATCTCTACCCCGACCGGCGCGTGCTCATCCTCAGCGGCGACGGCTCCTTTGGCCTGAACGGCTTCGAGTTCGACACGGCCGTGCGTTTCGGCCTGCCTATCGTCGCCATCGTCGGCAACGACGCCGGCTGGGGTCAGATTCGCGGGCCGCAGATTCAGATGGTCGGCGCGGAGCGGGCCATCGCCACCTCGCTGGCCGCCACGCGCTACGACAAGGTGGTCGAGGCGCTGGGCGGCTATGGCGAACTGGTCGAGGAACCGGGCGGCATTGGGCCGGCGCTGGAGCGGGCGTTCGCCAGCGGCAAGCCGGCCTGCATTAACGTGATGCTCGACCCGGCGGGGATGAGCAAGACAGGGGCCAGTTCGCCGTATATTGTCTGACGGAACAAAATCAACGCAAACAATGGTATCATAGGATAATATGCCTGAAATCTCACGGTTCTACGGGATCATTGTAAGAGTGTTCTATGAGACCACTCGCCATCAACTGCCCCATTTTCACGCGGCCTATGGTGATCATCTAGCCAGCTTTACAATCGATCCCCCGGCATTGTTAGCCGGCAGTATGCCCAGAAAGCAGTTACATCTGATCCTGGCTTGGGCCGAACTCCATCAGGATGATCTCCTGGCAAATTGGGAACGAGCGCGCGACCAACTGCCGCTTCATAAGATTCCCGGCTTGCCGTAGGACAAACACAATGAGCACGCAACTTCAAGACTTTCCTATTTTGCACCGGGTTGCATCGTTTACTCTTGGCGATGAATACATCATACGAGTTAAGTTTGATGATGGTACTGAGCAGGCTGTGGACTTCGAGCCAATTCTATCTGGGCCGGTCTTTGGCCCGCTGCGTGACTCGGCTCGATTTAAGGAAGTAGAACTCGACCCCGACTTTGGCGCGCTGGTGTGGCCCAACGGGGCTGATATCGAACCGATGGTGCTATACGATTGGCCTGCCTATGTGAGTGACATCATTAGGCGGCGGCAAAACACCCCCCACCCTATTCCCTAAAAACTATCATTATGATCTACGGATATTGAATCCGTTTTTCCCGTTCTTTATCCGTAGCCAATCTCTTACTCTTCATCCTAAACCGGGAGAGCCGCATGGAGTTCAAAGACAACGTTGTGATCTTAACCGGCGCGTCAACCGGCATCGGCGAGGCCATGGCCCACCAGCTGGCCGGGCAGGGGGCGTCGCTGGCGCTGGCCGCCCGCAGCGCTCAAAAGCTGGAAGCCGTGGCCGCCGCATGCCGGCAGCGCGGCGGCCGGACCCTCGTCGTGCCCACCGACGTGACCGACGAGGATGAGTGCCGCGAACTGGTGGAGCGCACCGTGGCCGAATTCGGCCGCGTCGACACGCTTATCAACAATGCCGGTCTCAGCATGTGGATGAAGCTGGAAGACGTGGCAGACCTCGGCTCGCTGGAGTACATCATGCGCGTCAACTTCTTCGGCAGCATGTACTGCACCTA
>CXWJ01000966.1_pt1 | contig 40331 bp, 51 predicted proteins | sample 590841 | NCBI WGS metagenome assembly CXWJ01 (sample SAMEA3498367, study PRJEB10139) | wastewater metagenome | biome: wastewater treatment plant; material: activated sludge | place: Austria | collected 2015-01-21 | reverse complement strand
GTACTACACAGACCGGTCGATCATCGGCTCGATCTACACAAGGCTCGCAGTCGACTTCGCGGGCACGGAGTTCTACCACGCTCGGCTCAACAAAGACGGCGTCCCGATGGATGTCATCCCGGATAGCCTCAACGATTGTTTGACGCTCAATCCCAACATCGATCAGACAGCGCACGCGTTGAAGATCGACTGGGCGTTAACTCTCTTCGAACAAGGCGAGGTGGCAACGGTACTCACAGATGCAGACCTCGATCCCAACCAAACGATGAGTTATGACGTCCGATCTTTCCGCGTAGCGCCGATTGTCGGGTATCATCCTCGTCGAGTCACGGTCAACCTGTACGACGACCGAGAAGTGGACGACGAAGGCGAACCGGTCAACGGCGGAATCTCGAAACAGCTGACGGTCCTCAAAGAGAACACGATGGTCGTCGAGAATCCCTTCTACGGCATCATGAATGAACCCAACGGCACTCTTCAGCGGCTCATCCGGGCCCTGTCGCTGTTGGACTCGATTGATGAGGCCGCCGGATCGGGTAAGTTGGACATGCTGTTCCAGCTTCCGTACACCGTTCGAGGTACGACGCGAAAGCGGATGGCCGAAGAGCGACGTCAGGATCTTGCTGACCAACTGAAGGACGACGAACTGGGCATCGGCTACATTGATGTCTCGGAGAAGGTCATTCAACTCAACCGTCCGGTAGACAACAAGTTGCTGGCCAAGATCGAGTACCTATACAACGCGTTGTACGCGCAGTTGGGTCTCACCCCCGAGATCATGAACGGTACTGCCGATCGTGACACCATCAACAACTACTACAACCGGACCATCGAGCCTTTGGCCGTAGCGTTCCAGTTGGAAGCCAAGCGGAAGTTCTTGACAAAGACCGCCCGCACACAACGGCAGTCAATCGAGGCGTATGTGGACCCATTGAAGTACATCCCAATGGCAGATCTCGCCGAGATCATGGACAAGGGCACTCGCAGCGGTGTCATGACCGGGAACGACATCCGACCCAAGATTGGCTTGCGCCCGTCGAAGGATCCGGCTGCAAACAAGTTGGGCAATCCGAACATGCCGGCTGATCAACAGCTTGGCGCCGCCCCTCCGGCCCCGAAGGAGGTACCGGATGAAGCATAGACTCGCCGATTATGTCGCTACCGACATGAAGAAAGGCGACATCAAGCAGTACGGCCGTAAGGGCATGAGGTGGGGCGTCATCACCTCAAAGCCTTCTGGCAAAGCTGCGTCAGGAGGCGATGCTGCCGCCAAGGCCTTGATCCAAGGCACCCAAGAAGAACCTCGTCAGGTCGTTGGCGCTGCATCGGGAGAGACGTCCACGGACCGTTATGCCCGGTTGGTCGCCCAATCCAAAGGCGACGCTTCCTCGCTGTCCGATCAGGACCTCAAGTTTGTCAACGCGCGCACGGAGGCACTCGGCAAGATTGCCAAGATGAACGAGAAGAAACCAGGCTTCCTGGAAGAAACCGTTCGCAAGGTTGCGAAGCAGACTTTCCAAAATGCTTTGCAGTCCGCGGCAACCGCCGGTGCCAACAAGCTGTTGGAGAACACTCTAGGCATTACCCCCAAGGGTAAGATCAAGAGCAAGGACAAGGAACCCAACGCCGCAGCAGATGCTGCCAAGAAGATTGTTGATGCCGCCGCCAAGACGAAAACGGTCACACCAGCAAACGTGACCACGGCCAAGACAGCGGCAGCGGAAACAATTTCGAAAGCAACCAGCGGATTGACACCAGCGCAAAAGGTCGCCGCACTCAAGGCAATGCCACAGATTCAGCCCCAGGTCGTTCCCAACGATCTGTTCATCTCGATCATGAGCGGGCTGAAGCGATGAGACAGAATCCCTAGAAAGGCTCAAAATGCCAGCAGAAACCGAAGAAAAGGCAGTACCGAACTTCAGTGGGTTCGTCTCAAAGGCGGATCTGAAGTGCACCGATGGTCGGACCATCATGGACGGCGCTTTTGCGCATCAGGACGGCACCACGGTGCCGCTGACGTACGAGCACAAGGANNGCCAGGATCGACAACTACAACGATGTTCTGGCGCACTCCGGCCTGGACGAGGAGGATCTGCTGCTGGTCATCGGCGGCGAGATCATGCACACCGATGGCGGAGCAGCCGTGAAGGAAGCTCCAGCCGAAGAAGAGGGAACCAAGGTCGGCGACGTCCTTGCGACCCTCAGTGATGAGCAAGCCGCAGCGGTCAACGAGGTCTTCACAGCCGCCGTTGAAGAAGCCGTCACCACCGCCCTCACCGAGGTAGCGGAACAAGAAGCCGAGAAAGACGGCGAAAAGGACGGCGAACCAGCCGGCACAGAAGATGTCACCCACAGCGACAGCACCTCGAAAGGAACCAAAATGCCTCGCAACCGCTTCGATCAGGAGAAGCAGAACTACGGTCCGACTCGTCCGGAGAAGGAACTCAAGCACTCCGACGTGGGGATCATCCTCTCCGCAGCCAAGGGCACCCCCGGTCGTCTCGACGACTTCAACGAGAACTCGGCCACCGGTTCGCTTCGCGACTTCGTTCGCAGCGGCCGCGCCAAGGAGCTCATCCACGCCGACACCTACGGCATTGACAACATGGAGGTCATGTTCCCCGATGCTCAGAACATCATGGCACGGCCGACCTGGGTCGACCGTCGTCAGGACTGGGTGAAGGTCTTCATGTCCGGCGTTGGCAAGACGCCGTTCTCGCGTGTCAAGACCATGCACGCAGACATCACCGCCGATGAGGCGCGCGCCCGGGGTTACATCAAGGGCAACCAGAAGGTCGACGAGGTGTTCCCCGTGTTCAAGCGGACCACCGGCCCGGCCTGGATCTACAAGCGCCAGAAGCTGGATCGCCAGGACATCATCGACATCGTCGACTTCGACGTCGTTGCCTGGATGAAGGCCGAAATGCGCGGCAAGCTGGACGAGGAAATCGCACGTGCGGGTCTCCTCGGCGACGGCCGTCCGGTCATGGTCGGTCCCGACCTCAACCCGGACAAGATCCAGGAGCCCGCCGCTTCGGCGACTTCCGGAGACGGCATCCGCTCGATCCTCAACGACAACGATCTCTACACCGTGACGTACTCCGTTCCGTTGGACGCAACCACGCCCACCGATGACGAGTACTACGCGATGATCGATCAGGTCGTCGAGAACCGTGAGGACTACCTGGGTTCGGGCAACCTCACCTGCTTCATGAGCTACCGCCTCGCGGCCAAGCTCCTGACGCGTCGTGACGAGTTCAAGCACCGGGTGTACTCCAACCTGGATGCACTGGCCGGCGAGATGGACGTGCAGCGCATCGTCCGTGTCCCCTCAGCGTTGATGGAAGACGCTGATGCGTTGATGATCATCATCGACTTGGCGGACTACAACTTCGGCGCCAACAAGGGTGGAGAGGTCACGCTGTTCGACGACTTCGACATCAACGTCAACCAGTACATCTACCTGATGGAGACCTACCTGAGTGGTGCGCAGACCCTGCCCTACTGCTCGCAGGTTTACCGCCGGGTCGATTCGGATGACACCGCGGTTACGCCGCTGCGTCTGCTCTTCACCAACCCGGGCACCGTCGAGTACGTCGCCCAGACCGGTGTGGTCTACAAGCGGACCGACACGGGCGCCACCCTGGCGGCCGACATCACGCTGACCGAGGGTCAGTCTGTCACGGTCGAGGCCTCGCCGGCTTCGGGTTACTACTTCCCGAGCAACGACGACAACCTCGACTCGAACGACTACGAGTACGGCGATCCGACTGGTTGAGATCCGGACCTGGGGGGAGCTCCTCTAGGTTTTGGGGGTGACGACGACCCCCATTATCCGGGGGAAGACGTCTTCCCGCCAGTCGACATCTAAGGAGAACCATGACGCGATGGTCTGGAGTGATCGGGTTTAGCAACTCGTATAACTCAACGGAAGTGTCGCCTGGTATCGTCGAAGATGTGATCGTGGAGCGCGAACACCTTGGTGTTGTTGAGCAGAGGACGGAGACGTTCGATACGGTAGGTTCGGTAATTCCGGAATACCGCGTCACAACGAGCATCTCCGTCCTCGCTCATGGCGTAGATCGGCGTATGTACAGCGAAATTCGGTATGTCACGTTCGAAGGTTTTAAATGGGCGGTCACTTCGGTCGTTCATCAATGGCCTCGGATAACTTTGTACATTGGCGACAAGTACAACGGACCTGGACCGATACCCTGATGGGGACTCGACTGGAGTTACAAGAACTTCTCACGAGTCTGCCTGAAGTCACATACGCATATTTTCAATCCAATGAAACGTTCTCGATGGGTGATGGACCCAACTACATCGTGTACGAAATCAGCGGATCGGAGAAAACTCACGCCGACAACATCCTCTATTTGGGGAAAAAGCGTTATACGGTCACGGTGTTACACCGTCGACCAGACAGCCTCGTTCCCGATTTGGTCGAGGCGCTTCCATACTCAACCTTCGATCGAAAATTCGTTCGAAACGGGCTCAACCACACCGTATTTCAGCTGTACTTCTAGAAGGGAAACACAATGCCAGCAGGAGCTCTCGTATGGGACGGCTTGGCCGAACGGTGGTTCACCACCGGGGCCAGCAAAGGAGTCCTCTACCACCAGGTCGGTGGCGTTTACAACGATGGTGAGGCCTGGAACGGTCTGACCAACGTCACGGAACAGCCAACCGGCGGAGAATCCAACAAAACGTACGCGGACAACATCCCGTACCTCAACCTGATCTCCATCGAGGAGTTCGGCGCGACTGTCGAGTGCATCACGGTGCCCGATGGTTTCCTCCAGTACGACGGCAAGGCGAAGACGGGCAACGGTCTCTTGATCAGCGGCCAGAAGCGCAGCACGTTCGGTTTCTGCTGGAGGACCGAGAAGGGCAACGCCGACGACGAGGAAGCAGGGTACGTACTCAAGATTGCGTACGGCCTGTCCTCGGGTGTTGCCGAGAAGGTCAGTGCGACCAAGAGCGACACCCCCGAACCGGCGACCTACAGCTTCCCGTTCACGAGCATTCCGGTGCCCGTCACGGGTCGTCGTGCCTCCGCGTTCGTTGAGGTCGACTCGACGGACCCGCTCATCGATCCGGCCAACCTGGCGGCGCTCGAACTCATCCTGTACGGAACCGTGGGCGTTGCCCCGCGTCTCCCGCTGCCGGACGAAATCGACACCATCCTCGGCGCCGGCGTTGATCTGGTCACCCCGCTCAACCCGACCTTCGATGCCATCGAGGACGAGATCACCATCCCGTCCGTCGCTGGTGTGGTCTACTACATCGATGGCGACGTTGTCACCGGTGTTGTCGCGATCACGGAGGACACCATTGTTACGGCGGCTCCGGACGAGGGGTACACCTTCACGGGCGTGTTCGTCACGTCCTGGATGTTCGACTTCGCGTAACAACCGAACAAGCAGAAAGGAGAAGCGAGTGCTTAGGTTTACAATTCACGACGGCAAGAAGAACGTGAAGCTCAAGCTTGAGCACTCGCTTCTCTCACTGTCAAAATGGGAGTCAAAACACAAAACCCCATTCTTGGCTACCCCGACAAAGACCTCCGAAGAGATGATTGACTACTTTGTGGCCATGATTGTCTCACCCGAAGGCACACCAGACTTGATTTACCGGTTGAGCCCCGAACAACTGGACGAGATCACGTCATACATCAACGATTCAAGAACCGCGGCGATCGCGCCAACGTCTAAGGCAAAGCGGTCAAACGAAGTCCTGACCAGTGACCTCATCTATTCGTGGATGGTTGCGCTCAAGATCAATTGGGAAGCACAGCACTGGCACTTGAATCGACTCATGATGTTGATTCAGATCATCAACTCCCAGCAGGAAGCCCATAAGCCACAGTCTAAGGCCGAAGTGCTTCGTGATTGGCGAAAGCAAAACGAAGACCTTCGAAAAAAGTACGGATCTAGTGGCTGAGAGGAGCCCCTAATGGCATACACACCGCAAGACTGGGAAGATGGAGTCGAAGGTGGTACCCCCATCAACGCTGCCCGTCTTACCCACATGGAAACGGGTATCGATACTGCTGACTCGTTAGCAACAACCGCGGGAAGCGATGCAACTGCCGCACTCGCCTCTGCCGCCACTGCCGCGAGCAACGCTGCCGACGCACTTGCTGATGCAGCCACCGCAACCAGCCTCGCAGGAACAGCCGCTGCCGATGCCGCAGCAGCCGTTGCCGCAGCAGCCACCAAGCAGCCGGCGAGTGCCGATCTGGATCTTGTTGTCGCCAGAACATTGACGACCTACGGTCTCGACTTCCTCGAGCTGGCTAACCAAGCGGCTTTGATGAGTCTGATTCAGGCGGCTTCGTCAACTGTCGCCGGTAAGGTCGAACTTTCGACCGATGCGGAAGCGATTACCGGCTCGTCGACCACGCTGGCGATCACTCCGGCTAACTTGGCCGCGGTCAAGGCACTTCTGGTCGGTAAGAACGGTACTCAGATCGAACTGACCGCCGCCACGGACGCTTTGTCCTTGATCGAGATCAATGACGACGGTACTTCAACGGCCGGCTGGCCAAACCGGTTTGCGATCTCTTTCGATCCTGTCTCCGGCGAGACCATTCAAGTCTTTGTCAACAACGAGTACGGCGAACTTCGCCTGATCGCGGCCAAGAACAACACGGTGCCGTTCCGAGTCTTCGAGCGTCAGTTCAATACCTCGGCCGCTCGTAACGCATCCACCCCACTGCTGCATGTGGTGAACAACCGCTCCGATGATGTCACCCAATGGGAGGTCATTGCCGGCGGAAACCAGAACATGGTTGGTTCGTTGGCCGTGGGCGCCGATCTCTCCGTTGGTGATGATCTGACGGTTACCGGTGATACGACACTTGGTGTTGTGGTGAATGTGGACGGCAAGACTCTTGCCGAATACATTCGAGACACCATCCAGACGGCCATGGGTACCACACGAGGACTCATCTACGACGATTCCGGCGACACGATCAGCGCTGACAATGTCGAGTGGTTTGCGACTGGTTCCGAGCCCTCGTGGTCCGGCCATCAGGACTGCTACATCGTGGAGTACACACCGTAATGGCGCACTCTTTCGGAACGCCGTTCAAGGCCGAACACGTCACCTCAAGCGCAACGGGCCCCGCCTTGGTTGCGCCCGCAACACCGACCGGTCGACGTTTGATCATCGTCGAAGCGTCGGGCATTAGTGGAACAAACAACGCCGGTCTAGCCTCGATCGGCGCGGATACGAACACGCTTGTGCGACGATGTTCTGCGCAAAGACAAAACTCCATACATTCTTCAATCTGGGATAGTGTTCTGAGTGATGCGTTAGAAGCCAGCAATCCCGTCTCACCGGTCTACTCCTTCTCTTGGTCACGCAAGGTCGCGATCGGTGTTGCAATTGACGGTCTTGATGGGACAGTCAACGCACAAAGTTCTGGATCAGTGGCCCCAGGAGATACCAGCGCAGCATCTAATGGCAGCAGCAGTTCTCCAGCGGGCGGATCGATAACCACTACTGTGGCCGATTGTTTGTTGATAGCAGCCGTTGGTACTGTTGGCGACTCCAACACGCTTACTCCAAGCGGCGGCTGGGCCGAATTAGACCACATGTACAGCACCGCAGCGTCAACATACCGAAACATCCACCTGTGCTACCGAGTGGTTTCGGCAACGGGAACATATTCGTTCTCTGGCACTACGGCGGCGTCAAGCGGATGGTCTGTCTGTTGTGCAGCATACCCAATCGCTGGCGGTGGCGGTGGTGGCGGTGTTCCCGGAGATGTTCTCATCAGTAGTGTCAAGAAGACTGCTGTTGACGACTGGGTCCTCATCGGCGGTGTCAAGAAGAACGTCGTCAATCGCTGGCAGCTAGTTTCCGGCGTCAAGAAGTCCATCCCCTAATCAGGAGAGGAGGAGCGTATGCCGTTTCCTTCGATGTTACTCTCGCCAGGTCCAACCACATGGCCTGGCGGCGATGCTCCTGAGCCAACTCCCGGTTTGGGGTTGGTTTGGGATGCACCAACCGATCGGTACTTCCATCACGGCGTCGACCGGGGTGTTCTATATCCTACCGACGGCGATCCCGTTGTCTGGAATGGCATCACGGGGATGGACGAGTCCGGAGGCGGCGATTCTGCCGTCTACTATGTGGATGGCAACATCTACATGGCTGACGTCGAACCTGGAGACTTCAACGGCTCGCTTACGGCATATTCCTGGCCCGAGGCATTCTCTCGGTGTATGGGTGTGCCGCAAGCGGCCGATGGTCTCTACATCGACAACCAGAAGCCACGCCGTTTCCATCTGTCCTATCGGTCTCTGATCGGTTCTGGTCTGGATGGTGACATGTTTGGGTATCAGATCCACTTGGTCTACAAGGCCATTGCGTCTGTGGGTGCTCGTCAACGAAAGACGATGGCCCAAACTCCCGAACCGATGGAGTGGAACTTCGATATGGTGTGTACGCCGATGGCTCTTCCGGGCTTTCGGCCTTCAGCGCACTATATTCTCGACACGAGGTACATCAGCGATGCGAACCTTGTGGAGCTCGAGCATATTCTCTACGGGGATGGCGTAACGGCGGGCCGAATGCCCGATCCGATCGAACTCTACGACATGCTTAGCTTCGGCGACGCAATCACCTTTGTGGATCATGGCGACGGCACCTGGACAGGCACAGGCTCATTCGAGAACGTGCACTGGCTCGATGCAGATACCTGGGAGATCCTCAATGTCAATGGCACCGATCTTGGTGACGGGGAATACACCCTCGAAGACACACCCTAGGAGAACACATGGATGTAGACGGAATTTCCATCGCACGAGCGACGGCAATTGCAAACGCATCGGTGGTGTCTGGAGCCGTGGACCCGGAAACAGGCCACCTAATCCTCACCACCGGTGGCGGAGCAACAATGGATGCGGGGAACGTTACTCCCGATATTCCTGAAGACACATTGGTGATTGCCCCACCCGGCGATTACTCGTCCGACAAGGTCATCGAGGCCTCCGATCCACGAAACGTCCGACCCGGTATGGTCGTCATGGTCTTTGACGATGCCGATTACGCCGGTTGGGTCAAACTTCGCGGTCAGGCGGTTCTTCGAGCAGGTACTTATGCCGCTCTATTTGCCAAGTGGGGAACCACATTCGGCGTCGGCGACGGATCGACAACGTTCAACCTGCCTGATCCGACGAACAAGTTCCCTCGAGGTGCTACGGCGGATGGTCAGATGGGTACCGGCGGTGGTTCATCTACCAAGGCAGTTCCGGTTCACACCCACTCGGTTCCAGCTCACGGTCACGCGGATACGTTCGCTACAAGCGGTCCCGATGGTCTGGTTGCACGAGAGCCTTCTGGTGGCCCGGAGAACGCAGCGGGTGGCTCTCACCAGCACACCGTTACGGGTTCTGTGACCAATGCAGCAGCGGCCACCACAGGCGCAGCATCAGGTTCGGCGTTCGACGTCATGAACCCATTCCTGATGGTGAACTTCCTCGCGAAGATCTAGTCGTGATCGGCGTCTCTGTCACGGGGAACACCAACGCAACGGATAGTTTCCTGGAACGGATGATGCATGGAGATCTCACCTCCCGCCTGGCACCATATGCTCAGGCGGGGGTTGAGGCTCTCCGTGCGGCTACACCGCAAGACACCGGAAGGTCGGCTGATTCGTGGTCCTACGAGATCGTCAACGAAAACGGCCGAACGACCATCTGGTGGAAGAATTCAAATGTCGTAGAAGGGTTCCCCGTGGTGATTGGCCTGCAATACGGTCACGCCACGGGTACAGGCGGCTATGTGCCGGGGTACGACTTCATCAACCCCGCATTGAAACCCATATTTGACAAGATCAGCGACAGTGTCTGGGAGGAGGTTCAGAGAGCATGAGTTCGATAGACGAACGCACAGTCAAGATGACTTTCGACAATGCCTCCTTCAAGAAGGGTGCTGCGGAGACGAAAGTCGCGCTAGACAACGTCAACAGCGCCGTCGACAAGACTGGCACGGGTAAGGGCCTTCTGAGCCTCTCTGGACACATGGAGACGGTTCGAGTTAAGGCCAGCGCTATGCAAGTGGCTGCGGTCACAGCAATGGCAAACATCGCGAACCGTGCCGTCAACATGGGCATCAATGTCGCCAAGAGTCTGACGTTGGACCCGATCAAGGCCGGCTTCGACGAGTACGAACTCAAGATGAAGTCCATCCAGACCATTCTGGCCAACACCAAGGGTGAGAACCTTAAGAGTGTGACGTCGGCGTTGGATGAGCTCAACAAGTACGCCGACAAGACCATCTACAACTTCGGCAACATGACTGACGCCATCGGTAAGCTCACCACCGCTGGAATCGACCTGAAGACCGCCACATCGACGGTCAAGGGCTTCTCCAACATGGTCGCACTGGCCGGTGGTGACGCTCAGGCTGCATCCGGTGCCATGGAGCAGTTTAACCAGGGCCTTCAGGCCGGCGTTATTCGTGCCATGGATTGGCAGTCCATCTCCACCCGGGGATTGGGCTCGCAAGCGCTTCAGAGGTCCTTCTACGAGTCGGCTAAAGCAGCCGGCACGTTGACCGATGCTCCCGTTGGCGAAACCTTCGAACAATGGGGTAAGCGTGTCGGTGGATTCAAGAATTCGCTGGAAGCGGGATGGCTAACTGCCGACGTTGCTACCGGCGCTCTTGCTGTGATGTCTGGCGAAGTGAAAACGGTCTCTGCGCTCATGAAGCAAGGATACAGCCGACAAGCGGCTAAGGATCTCTTGCAGATCGCCAAGGATGCTGAAGAGTCAGCAACCAAGGTTCGTACCTTCACCGGATTTATGTCCACGCTGAGGGAACAACTCGGTTCTGGATGGTCCGGAGTCATGGAGAAGCTGATTGGTAACTTCAATCAGTCAACCAGGCTCTTCACAAAGCTTTCGAGCATCACCGGTGACGCTATCGGCGGAATGTTCACCTACATCGAAGCAACACTTGACGGATTCAACAAAATGGGAGGCCGTTCTGCGGTTCTCAAGACCATCAAGAACCTTCTGGCACCAATCGCCGCAATCCTGGGTCTGGTCACTAAGGCCTGGAATGCCGCGTTCCCGAGTGGTCGTGCTGGAAGCGGTTTGGCCGCCACAGCGAAGTTCCTCGAGCTGATTACTCGTCCACTGAAGGTTCTGGCCAAACTTATCGAGGGCGCCATTGGTCCTCTCACGGCTTTCTTCCGTTTGCTCAAAATCGGAGGAAAGATCATCAGTACGCTTGCGGGCGAACTGGGTGATTTGGTCAAGAAGCTGTTCGGCATGGTCCAGATCGACGCTCCTTCTAGTGGTGGCTTCATCGACTACATGAAGAAGATCGGTAAGGCTGTTGACGACGCACTCAAGAAGATTACGGATCTTTTGGACAAGGGCGCTTCACTCAAGGACGCGTTCAGCGGTCTCAACGTCTCCCTACCGAACATGCCAAGCCTTCCGGGTTTGTCCTCACTGAAGGGGCCTAGCGCGCCATCACTGGGCAACAAGCTCGCGGGTGGGGCCTCAGGCTTCTCATTCAACCCTGATGCCAAACTCGATACCAGTCGTGTGGAGCATATTGGCGATCAAGCCAAATCGGGGCTAGATGCGGCCAAGACAGAGATCACATCCAGCGGTAACGGACTGATGGACGTTCTAGGGGAGATCGGGAAGAAATTCCTGTCCTTCATCTCGAACTTCTCCATGGAAGATCTGATGGCATCGTTCAACTTGGCGGTGTTGTCGACATTCATGCTCAGCATGTCCCGCATGTTCCAGGCCTTCTCTAAGTCGGCCGAGGGCATCCTGGGTGTGGGTGAGGGTTTGGGTGATGTTCTAACTGGGGTTGGCGGTGCTCTGGATTCGTTCCAGAAACAAGCACAAGCCAAGCTTATTCTGAACATCGCTATCGCTATCGGCATTCTGGCACTTGCGCTGTGGGTTCTCTCCAAGATCCCCGGCGACAAACTGGCTAATGCTCTTCTTGCGCTGGCCGGCATTGCTCTCACGCTCAACTTCGCCATGAAGGGGTTCTCGGAGACCCTGGGCAAGATGGACAAAGAGGGCATGAACCTGAAGATGGTCACTCTAGGTGTCTCCATGATCCTATTCGCGATTGCTGTCACCATTCTGGCGAGCGCGATGAAGAAGATGAACGACGTCGACTGGGGCTCCGTCATCAAGGGTGCTGCCGCAATGTACCTCCTGGTCAAGGCCATGGGTGCGATTGCGGAGATGCCGAAGGAAGATCTGGTCAAGGCGGCCTTCGCCATGATTCTGGTCTCTGTCGCCCTTCTCGTATTCGCTACTGCGGTCTCAAAGTTCGCCAAACTAAACTTCGTTCAGTTCGCTGAAGGAATGGCTTACGCCGCGGTTGCGTTATTTGCCCTCAAGTTCGCTATGGACGGATTCACTTCGTCTGTTGCTGGAGCGGCAGCGTTGGTTATCGTTGTGGCGGCTCTTTGGCTGCTCGTCGATGTCATCGAGAAGTTTGCTGAGTTGGACTGGGGCGTGTTCGGTAAGGGTATGCTCCTAGCGGGCATTGCTCTTGGTGTGCTTGTCATCGCCATGGCCGGGTTCACATCGTCTTTGGCTGGGGCTGCGGCTCTGGTTGTTGCGGTGGGGGCTCTTTGGTTGATGGTCGATGTGATCAGCGCCTTCGCCAAGCTCGATTGGGGCGCCTTCGGCAAGGGCATGTTGATGATCACGATCGTCTTCGTGACTCTGGGTGCGCTTATGGCTCTCATGGGCGTCTTCTCGCCTTTGATCCTGTTGGGCGCTGCGGCACTGTTGATATTTGGTGCCGCTCTGTTCCTCATGGGCGCTGGAATTCTGTTCCTAGCCAAGGGAATGGCTGCACTCATATTGATCGCTGGTGGTATCACGGCGGCAATCACAGCAATGGCGGTTGGGTTAGCAATAGGGTTCGCGGTCTTCCTACAGACCCTGGCCCTACAAGCCCCCATCATGAAGAACAGCTTCTTGCAGCTCTTGCAGACGCTGATCGACACGCTTGTGGAAGCCGTACCGATGATCATCCAGGGAATCAAGGATCTCTGGGCAGCGATTAAGGCCGAGTTCACTTCCCCCGAAAAGAACACCCTGATGGCTGATGCCGGACAGGGGTGGATGGATAAGGTCTACGACGCAATCGTCAATGCACTTCCCAAGCTGGTCAAGCTAGCCGCGAATATTGCGGTGAAGTTCTTGGGCGCGCTGAAGAAGTACAGCGGCAGAATTGCAAGCGCTGCTGTAGACTGGATTCTGGGAATGTTGGACGCTATTGGTAGGCAACGCGACAAGCTGATCAATGGCGCCGTTGACCTGGTAATCCAGTTCGCGAAGGGGCTCAAGAATGGGGCTGTAAGACTGGCTAACGCCGGTGTTGCGCTCATTGCCCAGTTCCTCCATGATCTAGCCGACTCGATTCGAAACGGTGCTTCTGCCATTGGTGGTGGCATTACTGACGTCATATCTGCATTCCGTGACGTTGGTGTTCAGATGATTCAAGGCATGATCAATGGCATCCGAAGCATCGACATCAAGGGTGCTATCGAAGATATTGCGCACAGCCTCCCGGGTTGGGCCAAGAAGATCCTTCAGATCCAGTCTCCATCGAAGGTCTTCGCATCCATCGGTAAATTCATCGCTCTCGGTATGACCAAGGGCATTCAGGACTATGCCGGATCCGCGATCACCGCTGTCGCCTCCATGGTGGGGCTTCAGATTGCCACGGCCAGTCAGCTAATTGGCGAATTCATCCATGAACTCGATCAGAAAGCCATTGCCGCTCAAGGCAGGGCTGAAGGTTTGGCTCTTGCGGCGAAGGAAGCCGAGAAGCAGGCTAACAAGACCAAGACGAAGGCTGACGATAAGAAGGCCAAGAAGCTTGGTAAGGAAGCCGATAAGGCCGCCGCTGAGGCTGATAAAGCCGAAAAGAGGGCTGCGAAAGCCAGGGAACAAGAAGATCGTGAAGAGCAGTTCAGGGATGCGTCACTCCTGGACAAGGCTAAGATGCGATCCGAAGATGCCGCAAACCAGATCGATTCAGCGAAATCGTATGAGGCTAGCGCTGCAAAGAACCTTGCGGCGGCTAACGCTCTGGACAAACAGGCCCGAACCGAGGGTCTGTCCTCCAAAGAGCGTAAGAAGTTGCGGAAGGAAGCCGATGAATTCCGGGAGAAGGCTGAGGCCGACGCTCGGAATGCTAATACACAATTGGAGGCAGCTCGAAAGAGTTCCGCCAAGGCGCTGGATTTCCAGAAGCAGGCCGGTGCTGAGGCTGCGGCCCAGTACGCTGCATCATTCAAGAGTGAAGCGGACGCTGCGGTTAAGGCCAAAGAGTTCGAAGCGTTGTCAGCTACAGAGAAAGCCGAAGTGCGCCGTAAAGAGGCCGCTGAAGCCCAAGCGTCGGCTGATGCCAAACTCAAGGAAGCTCAGACTCTCGCATACACCGATCTGGCAGCGGCTAACGCCCTTGCTCAGCAAGCAAACGAAGAGGCAGCTAACGCCCGACGGTATCTCGACGAGGCCGCTGGGTTTGCCAGCAATACCGCTTCCTCCAGCAATCTGGGGACTGTGGTCAACTTGGATCCGACCGATGCGGCAGCAATCGCCATGTCGCAGTACGAAGGCGCATATTCTCAGGCAGTTGCGTCCGAGGCTGCTGGATCCCAGTACGAGTTCAACCAGTACAACTCATCACCGGAAGCCCTCAACCCCACCGAGGTCTACCGTCAATCGAACAATTTGTTTACCTTCGCCGTCGGTAAGATCGACGAGAAGGTTGCCTAGGCAGAAAGGCCCGAGATGCTCCAAACGGTTATCTTGGAGACCGAGAACCCGATGTCACTCAGCATCGGCGACGCGGATCCAGACGAACTACTCACCATCAAGAACATCTCGGGCCTTACTGCCGAGGGCGTTACGCTGTTCACTGGCGACTTCTCCAAAGAGGGAGGTTACTACCAGGGACGGCGTAGCGGCCGGCGTAACCCCGTGATCACGTTCAGACTCAATCCCGACTACGCAACAGACACGGACGTCAGCGATATTCGTGATCTGCTGTACATGAGTTTCCTTGAGCCGGCTCTAGAATCCGATGGGGTTCAGATCCGGTTTGTGGACAGCCACCGGCCTGATCGATATTTGATCGGGTACACCGAGACCATGCCAACGGAGGTCTTTGCCAAGTCTCCCGAGCTACAGGTCTCCATGATCTGCGTGGATCCGTACCTCAAGTCGGTTGACGCCGTCACCGAGGTAGCCGTGGGAGAGGGGTGGCTCACGCTGCCCCTCACTTACGAGGGGTCTGCCAAAACGGGCATGGTCTTCCAGGTCACGATCCTAGCTGACACGGACTACGTCTACATCGAGAACAACGGCAACATCATGACCATGTACGGCCCATTCTTGACGGGTGACGTACTCGACATCAACTCGATCCTTCGGGAACGCTACATCGAGTGGAATGGCATCCGAAAGATCGCTGTTCTCCAGGCCGGCTCAACATGGCTTGAACTCCGACGTGGCGAGAACAACATCGCGATCACTGGCGACGGTGGATCCATGCTGGCTTCCATCAACGAGTACACGTACCGCGCTGCGTGGTGGGGGATCTAATGGATTTGCTGATCCTGGACGAGACATACCAACCAACGAGGCTGATCGAGAACTATGACAGCCTTATTTGGACGGAACGTTTCAATACGGTAGGTGACTTCCAGATCATCACCGGCAGGGTCGATCAATTCATGGATCTCATGCCGGAAGGGACCGTGCTATCCCTGTTCGACTCGAACATCCCCATGATCGTGGAAACTCACTTGATCGAGCGGAAGAAGGGCGAACGCACCCTACTCACCATCAAGGGCCGTGCCTTTGAATCGGTCTTGGACCGTAGGGCGAGCATTGACTCGCTGACAAGCGGATTGGAATGGGTCGTTCTGGTGAAAACACCGTCCGACGCGGCCCATTACATCATGTACGAGGTATGTGTCGCTGGGGTCGCTGATCCCGACGATATTTTCCCCGCATTTGTCCAATTTGACACCCCAGATGACTATTTGGCGTCAACCGGCCCAACGAGGTCCTTCACAATACCCCGTGGACAGCTTCTACCGGCTGTTCTAGGGCTTCTGAACATATCCGCGTTGCCCGACCCCACCACGACTCCAGCAACGCCTGAGGTGGTCCCACACGGCCTTCGTGTCGTACGGCCCGCTCCCGGCTTTTCAGCAGTCACGTTCCAGATGTACACAGGGACGGATCGGTCGGAAACGGTCTACTTCGACGGTACTCGGGACCTGCTTGATGACGGTGCATATTTGTTCAGCAAAGTAGGGTCCGCTACGACGGCTTACGCCGCTGGAGATGGTGATGGAATCATCGTCAATATGGACTCTGCCGGACCTGTCACAGGCCTCGAAAGACGCGTCTTATTCGTCGAGGGTAAGGATAGTGGTTCAGATGCTGACGCCTTGACTGAGTTGGGGCGATCTGGGCTCGGAAACGCAACACCAACGGCCTTATTTGATGGGTCGATCAACCAAGACATCAGTCCTTACGTCTTCGGACAGGACTACTTCCTTGGGGACATCGTGAAACTGGTGGGCGACTACGGTTTGCAAGAACGTGCTCGGGTCACCGAGTATATTCGCACCGAAGACGCCACTGGAAGTCACGCATACCCCACATTTGCATCCGTACAAGAAGGAGTGGAATGACCACCGTACTGAACATCCTCAAGGGGAACCGCACTGTTCGCAAGGCGTCAGCGGCTCTCGGAATCACGCTCATCGGCGGCCTGGGATTGGCCCTCGGCGATGGCGGCCTCACCCTCCCGGAGGCCGGCAGAGCAGTCGGTTTGGCTCTCGTGGCCTGCGCCGGTGTTTGGAAGACGGCGAACGCAGCGGAGTAGGTATTACACACCCTAAGGTGGAATAACTCTCTCACCGAAGGAGCTCTAATGCCCAAACTACCGAAACGCAAGTTATCCGCCTATAAGGTGGAGCGCGAGCGTCTGATGGCTTACCTAAGCGTCAGTGACCCCAAGACGGACGATTACGCCACCGTGCTGAACCGTGTTGAACAACTCGATCAGATCCTCAAACGATCTGGAGAATTGTCCAAGACGCTCATCCCGGCCGGCGCGACCGCCCTCGGACTGGTCCTGATCTACGGTTTCCAGCAGTCGCTTGGTCTCCTCCCCAAGGCGGTTGACATGCTTGTCAGTCGTCCGCCCAGGACCCCCCAAGACTGAAAGCCGAATTCCAAAAAGACGTTGGGACCTTAACTGGTCCTAACGTTTTTGCGAAAAAATCCCCAGAGGGAAAATCGAAATCGACTATGAAATACACGCCGTAAGTAGAACCCACTCACCANNAACATCCAAGACTTCTTCCGTTACGAGAAACGAACCACTCCCACGGAAGCACTCAACGATGACTGGTACGCCAAGGTAGCCGAGGTCATGAAGAACCGAATCGACCATGAACTGAAGCACTTGCACAGCCCCTACCTCGACTGAGTTCCCGCCCGAAGTCCCTGTTTACAGGGATCTAGGGTTTGTTTTTACACGCGCTAAGTAGAACCCACTCACCGAAAGGAAACCCAATGGATTACTACCTCTGGCTTGCTAATCAGCAATACGAGCGATTCTTGGATTTCGTACAAGAAAACCCAAAGATGGACCTCATCGACCAACGAGTCGCCTTCTTTGGACAACGGTACGAAGTGCACCTGAGTCACTCGATTGCCCATGGCATCCACGCGTTTACTGATTCCGAAGGAAAACCATCGACCTGAGTCCTAAGCCCAAAGCCCGCAAGGGCCAAGGGTTTTGTTTTTACACGCCCTATAACGAACAGACCGCCATAAACCTCTAGGACGAGCGATAAGCCAAGAGCAGTCCCATCTCATCGAGATGAAAGCATTGGTCATCTGTTTTGTTTTTACACGTCGTAAGATGCAAACACCCAACTATCAAGGAGTCCTCATGGATACCCGTCGTGAACGTGTCGTCAACGCCATCGTGCGTGCTGTCGAAGAACAACCCGTTATCGCCATTGGCGTACTAGGAACTGTTGCTTCCGGAGTCCTCTCCGGCGGTGCCAAGTTCTGGAACGCCAAGACCGAAGCGAAGAAAGCGACCACGCAACGCCGCAACGTCGACCGCCTCATCAAGAAGTCCAAGAAGTCCTGATTCACCGTGCTGCAAGGCCCAAACCCCGCAAGGGGTAAGGGTTTTGCGCAAGAAAAACACGCGTCTAGTAGAAAGATACCCCTCAACGAATGGAGCACCAAAATGTTCATTCTCCTCATTCTGCTCATCAACTACTTGATCATCCAAGCGCTCATGCCCCTCAGCATGATCCTTGCGGTCATCATGTCCGCGTGGGCAACCGTAGGAATGACCGTCCTCTGGATTCTCATCACTCACCGAACCATCCTTCCCACCAATCGGCCGAAGCCCCCAATCAGGGCTTAGGCCTTTTGTCTCGGTGTAGGAAAAACACGTTGTAAGATGCAAACCATAAAACCCAATAAACCCGAAGAGATCCTTAGAGATCATGCTGAGAGAAGCCGTCCTCCAGCTTTGGTTAGCATTTTTGTGCGCACGAAAAACACGTTGTATAACGAACAGAATCGAAGCCAATCGATTTAAAAGTCGTAAGAAGCCAATCGCTTAGATAGGTGGCGAAGACATCTGTTCAAACTTTTGTGTGCAAGAAAAACACATCGTATAGTGCAGAGAAGCTAGTAGTCTAGCCTGTTCCCCTCAGAACAGCTCTCGCACATTTTGTCTCACCCAACGAAAGGAAACCCAATGGACCTGGTCCTAAGCTTTTTCTCAGATTTGATCCTGTTTAGCTTCGGACTCGCCGTGTGCTTCATCTGGATCATAGCGTTTGTCGCGATCGGCATCGAGGTCTACGACACCATCAAGGAGATATTCTCCAAGGAAGAACCACCCAAAGAGGAGGAAGACGATGTTTAAGAAGTTGCTCGGCGGCAAGTCCGGGACAACGAAGGCGGATCTCATCATGGCCCTAGCAACGGGTCTCATCGGCGTCTGGTCGGCGTTCGATACCGTCCGTGATTACAACGCGGAACAAGCAAAGAAGAAGGAGCTCAACTCATGATCGCACTACCCAACATCGGCGGTTTGGTGAAGGTCGGGAAGGTCTTCATGCAAGCCCGTCGCCCGGAGATCCTTCTGGGAACGTCCATCGTGGCTCAGATCTCGGCCATGGCTCTCGCAGCCAAAGCGGGGTGGGACTCCCGTGGTCAGGTCATCATCGCTGAGGTGGACAAGGGTGAAGCCCTCACCCCCAAGGAGATCGCTGTCCTCACGTGGCCGAACTATCTCAAGCCGGCTGCGGCTGGTGTGGTGGCGGTCGGTTCCACTGCTGGTCTCCATCTCGTTCACGTCAAGGACAAGAAGGCCCTCGTCCAGACTGGCCTGGCTGCCCTCGAGGAAGTCAAGCAGTCCGCCGAGGACTACAAGGCCGACGTCGAGGCCTCCCTCGAAGAGAACTTGACGGCCAAGCAGAAGGAGAAGGTGGACGCTGCCATCCACGAGAAGGTGGAACGGCGTCCCAATGAGCCGTACAACCCGCACACGTATCTCGTTCGTGAGATGCGCACCGGGCGCGAAGAATGGACCACACAGCTTCGTGTCGACCAGGCCATGCTCGCCGTCAACAACATCCTCCAGAACGACGACTGCACCATCAACGAGTTCTACAGTCTCGCAGGGTTCGATCACCTGCCTGATGGCGAACAGTGGGGATGGTCACCAGGGATCATGGTTGGGCTCGAGTGGGACACCACTAGCAACCACGAAGACATCCCTGTCCGAACGTTCACCTTTCAACCCGGCCCCGAGGCCCTCAAGCCTAAGAAGTGAAGTAGGCTGCGACATCTCTGGGCCTGATCCAGACCAACCACCCTGGTAGGTCACCACAAACGTACGGGGCAGCCTTGCGCTTCCGGGGGGTTGCCCCGTACTACCACGCAACACCACTCAAACAAGGAGAAACCAATGCAAAAGCGCACCATATTTGGCATCGTTGGCCTGCTCTTCATGACCGCCATTCTGGCTGGCCTGTGGATCAAGCCCGCTGGTGCCACCGAAGAGCCGGAACCCTGTGTTCCGTCGGACGCCTGGACCGAAACCATCCAGCACGCCGAGGAATCCCACCTCATCTACGAGTACCAGAAGTACGTTCGTGGGATCGTTCAACAGCGCGACAACGGACAGGACCGCTGGCACGACACCGGCAAGGGCTTCGATTGGGAGCCTTGGGTGGGTGGTTCGTTCCAGTGGGACGAGACGAACGTGGCGGTCTTGGAATCGGGCCCCCACCACGCGGTACAGGAAGAGTGGACCCAGGGCAACGGCAACAAGCACTGGCGCAAGCTCACCACCGAGTACCGCTACCAGCCCACCGGAAAGAGTGACAAGGTGGTCGACAAGGAGGCTTGGACTGAGGTCATCGAGCATCCTGCGGTGACGTGTCCGGAAGAGCCTGACCCGTGTCTGGAAGATCCTACGCTTCCGGAATGCCCCGTTGTGAACCCGAACTGTCTGGACACCCCTGACGCTCCGGGTTGCGAAGAGCCCGAAGAGCCTCCCGTTGTGGAGGAGCCTCCGGTGATCGACGAACCGGTCTGCCCCAAGGTGATCGCGAGCGACGAGTTCGAGGTGGACTGCGGGAAGGGTACGCCCACCAAGGTCTCCAAGAATCCGCCACATGCGTTCACGGTCGTCACATGCGAGGGAACCTTCCTCGTGACGATCAAGGGCGACAACTCCCTGTGGGAGTGGGTTTCTGACAAGTCCACAGGAAAGCGGTGCAAGATCGAAGAAGGCCTCTGATGGACTTCGGCTTTTGGGGGTGGGCGCTTCTCGGGGCGCTCATCCTGGTCATATTCATCCAAGGCTGGGTGATCCTGCGTATTATGAGGCGAAACGAATCGCTCAGAAGGCGCTTCAACGCCCATGAGCAAGGCTCTTCGGAGATCATCGACTCGTATGAGCAGGATTTCCTCACGCTCAAAGAGAACCTAGAGCAGGCCGAATCCAGCGCTCTATGGGCTCGTACTGAGGTGGCCGAAATCGAGCATTGGATGGACGAGCTCCGTGAAGTTGCGGACTTCTACATCGATGAAGTCGACCATCTCGACCAGATCGTCTCAGTGCACCAACATATTTGCCTTCCCCACGTGTAAGAAAAACACGCGGTAAGATGGCAAGACACCAATTCAACCATAAGGAGAACCAATGTCCAATCCCGAAACCCCGAATCTCACCGTTGTCGTCGAAGACGCACCGAAGTCGAACATCCTCGTTCGCGGGGCCCGTCGTGTGAAGTCCAGCATCGAATCCCACCCCAAGATCTCCTTGGCGGTCGGAGTCGCTGGTGGCTTCCTCGCAGGCTCCGTGTTCAACGTGTTCGGCCCGGACGCCTCCGACGACGAGGACGAGACCACCGAGGTCGAAGAGACCGACGCTGACGTCGCCTGACGTTCGAACCATCCCCTCGCCGAGACCGGAGTTCCTGTAAATCACAGGGACTTCGGTCTTTGTCTTTTTCTCAGAAAGGTACCACATGTCCAGCACACCAATCGTTTACGAGGCCCCGCTGTATTCACGCGAGATCACGTACCGAAACCTCAACGGTGAGGTCAAGACCTCCACCCTATTTTTCTCACTCGACCCGCTGTCTCTCATGCGGCTCATCGGCGAGATCAAGTTCAAGACGTCCAAGTCCAACAACCCGGCACTCAAGGGCCAGGCGGAGGAACTGGACGACGGCGCACAGCTGAAGTTGGTCCATGATCTCGCGTGCAAGGCAGCCGGCACCAAGTCCGAAGACGGCGAAACGTGGCGTCCGTGGACAGACTTCTCCGACGACATCGCAGGCAAGGCGTTCCTCGCCAAGTTGACGGCCTCCGATGGAGATCGTCGCGAGTTCTCGCAGAAGGTCATCCTTGACCCGATGCGTCAGTTCGTGGCTTACGCCATCGCGGATGAGTCCAACAGCCCCAAGGAGATCCAGGAGTTCAAGTCTCTCCTGGTCAAGATGGAGAACGTCTTCAAGATGCCGTCACCGGTGGAAGAGACCCGCGAAGAGAAGGCCGCTCGCCTGCGCGCCGAACTCGCCGGGGTTGAATCCGAAGGAACGGATTCCGATCGTCCGGTTCAGCCCATCTTCCCGCCCCGTACGTCCGAGTAATGGGGTTCGGTCGGAAACTCAGAAACCTCAAGAAGAAGGAAGACGCTCGGAAAGCGAAGGTGACTGATGCCTTCGAGAATTCCGGACCTCTTCGTGAGGTACAAGCACCGGACGAAGACAAGGCTGTTCTCAAGGAGGTGCCTGCGAAGGTTTGGCGCCACAAAGGAACGCCTGAGGAAGAGTTCGCGGTAGTTGGTTCGGCAATCATCTACGACGATGGTTCGATCGACATCATCTACTTCGAGGACCAATCCAACATCCCAGAGTGGGCGGTCGAACTCCTCGCGGTAACTCGTGGAGAATACGGCGCGTTCTACTCGCTTCCCAAGGAAGGAGAAACGGATGGTTGATTTTCCAGACAAGTCCAAGCCTGCTCCCGAAGAACCACCCAAGAAGGTTCTCCCCAAGGGGGTTCCTGCTGTAGCGGTGAAGCGTCCGGCTACCCGGCGTTTCCTCGACTACGTCATGGCGGAGTCCCCTAAGGCTCTCGCTAAGAAGATCGGACGCGACCAGATCGTGCCCCGTCTGAAGCAAGGCCTTCAAGAAGCGGTCTCGTCGTTCATTGACGGAATGCTTTGGGGCGATGGCGCTAACAGGCCTTCGGGTCTTATCTCGCAGCAGATGATGCGAGGTGGTGGAATGAACTACTCACAGATCTCCACCAGCGCTCAACCACTTGCTATCCAGCAGGCACGTCAGGCGACGGTTCAATCGGCTACGTCTCCTCATCATCACGATGTCGCGTTCACAACACAGGCTGGCGCCGAGCAGATTCTCGCCAACATGTATGACGTCCTCAACATGTACCGCGTCGTCGCTGTCGCGGACTTGAAGGAGATGTGTGAGATTCCCACCGAGACGCAGGACAATGCGTACGGATGGGTGTCGTTGGACGGCGCACGGATCACTCAGCAGCGTGCAGGATTCGTTCTGTCGCTGCCCAAAGCCACTCTCATCTGATGGCTAACGAGCCGATCCGGCGTTTAAAGTCTTGCGTGAAGGAATGGCCCGACTGCTGGGAAGGCGAGTACGATCCGTCTTGTTGTCGCTTCCCCAAGTCGTGCTCTTGCACCATATTTCACGACGAGACCCCTCGAGGACTTCTCGAGAACACGCCGACCGAACAGCGCTTCATAGACAACCAACGGGGCAGACCCGAACTCACCTAGGAGTGATCATGGGCTTACGAGGTCCACAACAACGCGACCTTTGTGTTGCTGGGCATGACCTCTCAAATCCAGACAACATCAAGATCGTCAAAAGACGACGTGCTAGCGGGATCATCCGTGAACGCCAGTGCATCATCTGTCAACAACGTCGAGCCCGCGAATGGTGGGCCAACAACCGTGGAAAGAAGGAAGCGTCATGACCGATTACGAAATGCGCCAAGCTCTCAAAACGTTGTATGGCCCATCATGGCGGGCCAAGGTCGACAAGATGAAAGAACCGCAAGTCCTCGCTCTATACCTCAAATGGAAAGCAGAAGGGAAAATCAAATGAGCTGGTTAAGCACCGCTTACTACGCAGCCAAGCTTGCTGCGAAGGCAAACGCCCCGACCATCCTGGTCTCAAGTGGCGTAGCCGCAATGACCGTGGGTGCCGTTGTTGGCGCTCGTAAGACCTTGCAGATCGAAGAGGTCCTCGAACCACACACAGCCATGCTGGAACGCGTTCAGCATGGTGCCGATCTCGACCTCCCGTCATATCCGGAGGACGCTTCACGTTCCGACCGCATCAAGATCTACACCCGTGTCTCTCTCGACCTGGGCAAGTTGTACTTCGTCCCCGGCGTGCTGTTCGTGGGCGGTGCTGCCCTTGTGTTTGCAGGTCATCGGATTCTCGTGCAACGAAACGCTACCCTGGCGATCGCGTTCACGGGTCTTCAGAGGGCCTTCGCCGTCTATCGAGGCCGAGTGCAGGAGCACATGGGCTACGACGCCGATCAAGCCTTCATGCATGGTGCGGTGATCCGAGAGATCCCGGACCCCGACAATCCGGGCAAGATGCTCGAGGTTGCCACGCGTGACTGGTCCGTCGCGTCAATCGACCCATATTCTCGGGTCTTCGAGCAGGGTGCCAGCAAGTGCTGGAAGAACGACCTCGGGATCAACCGGGGCTTCTTGCTCATGCAGCAGCGCTACGCACAAGAGCGTCTGTCTCGTCAGGGATATCTTTACCTCAGCGACGTCTACGAGTCGTTGGGCTTCCCTGAGAGCGACACTTCCCGCGTCGTTGGGTGGAAGGTCGAAAAGTTCGCAGACGGCAGCCAGACCTGGCCTGTCGTGGACTTCGGGATCGACAAACCCATGCCTGACGACTGGAAGTACAGCGAGGAGAACGCGATCTTCCTCGACTTCAACTGCCACGGACTCATCGTCGGCGGTCAGGTCCAGAAGAAGCTGGAGGGGCGCAAATGAACGCCAAGACAGTTGGCGCGCTCGTCGGCGCTTTCGCAGCAGGCGTGAGCGTCGGGTTCGCGGCTTCGGCAACGTACATCCGTCGCAAGATGGAGCTCGAGATTCAGGCACAACTCGAGTCCATGGAACGGGTCTACGAAACGGCTTACGCTCTTCGCGCCGAAGGACACACCGTCAACCCCAACGAATGGGGTGAGCTCCGTGTTACACCCAAGGTTGAGACTCCGTCCTTCCAAGAAGCCGCTGCGGTGGTAATTGAGAAGGCTACTGAGCCTGGTGTTGCTGATGTGACTTCGTTTGAAGGTGGTTTGATCGAAACCCACGACGATGTGGACGACGATCCGAACACCTACCAGGAGTCGGTGCAGCAACTCGGCGACTCGATCATGATCGAGTTCATTCCTGAGGAAGAGTTCGACGTGGAAGATGGTCGGTTCAAGGGGAACATCCAGATCGTTCTCCAAGAGCCGCCGGTCTTCGTCCTTGACGGGGAACCGATCGAGGACTGGGAACATCGCATCGGGTCGTCCATCATGATGGACTTCTACCGACTCGTCGGCCCCAACGATCCGCCGTTCTTGTGGGTGCGAAATCACACCCTCGACGAGGACTACGAAGTGGCTCAGGTCCTTCCATGACTCGTGATGTCTGGCTAGTCGAAACATATTTGGACTGGCTAAGACGTGAAGCATTTGTTACTCACGAGGAGCAGATGCGATACGACGGCGCCTTGCGTGTCCTTCACGATATTCCGTTCTACTGGTTGCCTGGCTTCTGGGACGACGAGAATAGAGGGGGAGACGCAATGTCTTTCCGGCAGTACGAGTTCCTCAACTTCCAGGGGGACCTCGATGGCCTTGACCAGATCTGGTTGGGGCAGTGGGCAACCTCGGCACCGACAGTTCTCGAAGTTCTACTGGGCATCTCCCGTCGTTGGGCATATTTCTTCGACAAGCCAGTGGATGTCTTCTTCGGGATCTTGTTCCGTAACATGGGACTGGATCGGTGCCGAGGCAAACAACTCAACGTGCGAACGCAAGAAGCAATTAGGGATTTGATCGACAACTGGCTCTCACGTCAGTTTGATCCAGACGGCACGGGAAGTCCGTTCCCTGTCGGTCAACCCCTAGATGTGGATATGACTCGCATACCCATCTGGAGTCAGATGAACCAGTACTCACTAGCCCACTTCCAGTGAAGGAGGTCGAATGGATTTCATCCGTGCTGGAATGAAGGAGAACAAGGATGGAACCCGCGAGTTCTATCCCTCACTTCAAGCACTACCCAGTGAAGACCTTGTCATTAGAGGTGGCCAGTTCATGGCGGTCTGGAATGAGAGCACCGGTATGTACTCCCGCCGGCTATCTCACCTTCCAGCAATCATCGATCGATCTTTCGCGAAGATGATCGCTGATCGTGTCGGACCAGACGACATAGTCAAGAAGGTCCGTGTGTACGACAACGGGATCTATTCTCGTTTGATGGGGTTGATCAGAACTATCGGAGACATGGGTCCTGAATTGGACCAGCAGATCGTCTTCGCTGATCAGGAGCCCACAAAGGAGATGGCTTGCACGTTCAAGATGCCATACTCCATGAGCCAAGCACCGTGTCCTGCGTGGGAGGAGATCATCTCAACTCTCTACGATCCGGACGAGCGTGTCAAGATCGAGTATGCGATTGGGTCCATATTTGCAGGGGCATCGGTCAACGAAGTCCAGAAGTTCTACGTGTTCTTCGGTCCTCCAGGACATGGTAAGGGCACGATTCTGGAACTCATTGAACGGCTCTTTGCCGGGCATGTGGCCAAGTTCTCCGCAGCAGCGATGGGATCCTCACAAAATCAGTTCCCCCTGGAACCGTTCGTGAAGAACCCGCTTGTCGCTGTCGACTCGGATGGCGACCTGTCCCGCCTGGAGATCAACGTCAACCTGAACACCATGGTTGCCCATGAGAAACTCAACATCAACAGCAAGGGTAAGAACCTCTTTGAGATCAAGCCCCGATCCACGCTGTTCGTCGGTTCCAACGATCCGGTCAAGATCACTAACCGCAAGTCCGGTCTGTTTCGGAGGTTGGTTGATATTCAACCATCGGGTCGTCTACTGGATGAGGAACGCTATCACCACTTGATGCGGCAGGTCACCTATGAACTGGGCGCGATCGCCTATCACTGTCTGACAGTGTTCAATCAACTAGGACCGACGTATCTGTCTTCGTACAGGAGCACCGACATGATGTACCGCACCAACGACGTCTTCAACTTCGTCCAGGACAACCGGATGATATTGGAGAAAGGGCTAACGCTGAAGCAGGCCCACAAGATGTACGTCGACTGGTGTGCCGAGACGGACACACGCAACGTCTACAAGCAGTACCAGTTCAGGGATATTCTCGCGGACTACTTCGACCACTTCCACGACCAGCACATGGTGGATGGTGTTCGTTACCGTTCGTACTACGAGGGTCTCAAGGTTCTGGAAACGTTTGGCGGTGCCGTAGTCGGGCCCGTACAACGACTCAACTGGTTGGACAAAGAACAACTCAAGGAGCAGGCGTCCTTCTTGGATACCGAACTCCATGACATGCCCGCTCAGTATGCCTCGAGTAAGGGTACGCCAACCACCGCGTGGGACAACGTGGAAACCAAACTGTCGGATCTTGATACCAGCAAAGAGCACTACGTCAAGACACCACCTCAAATAATCGTGTTTGACTTCGACCTCAAGGATGAGAATGGACACAAATCGCTTGAAAGAAACCTCGCCGCCGCTGCCGATTGTGTTCCAACACATGTTGAGGTCAGTCGAGGAGGGGGCGGACTTCACCTCCACTACCTATATGACGGAGACGTCGGACGGCTCGCCAGTCGTAGTGAAGATGGAAGTTACGAGATTAAAACTCTCCGAGGCGGAGCATCATTGCGTCGGAAGTTATCACTCTGTAACGACCTACCCATCGCGACCATCTCATCCGGCATCCCCATAAAGGAGGAGAAAGTGATTTCATCCACGGTCATGAGTGGTGAGAAGTCTCTTCGGGACTTGATCCTCCGGGCACTCAACAAAGAGATCAATGGGGGCTACACCAAGCCCAGTATGGATTTCATCGCAAAGGCTCTCGACGACGCTCACAAGCAGGGCATGATATTCGACGTGTCCGATCTGGGACCCGACATCATGGCCTTCGCGATGGGCTCGAGCAATCAACGAGACAAGGCGTTGGAGATTGCAGTTGGTTTGAAGTTGGCTAGCGAGGCGACCTTCGAGGAAGCCGTCGTGGACAGCGACAAGCCGGTCGCATATTTCGACTGTGAGGTCTACCCGGACTTCTTCTCAATCGGATGGATCTACGAAGACGCTCCTGATGAGGCGTACGTCGAGATGGTCAACCCGACACCGGCAGAAGTTCAGTGGCTGTTCGACAACCTCCGTCTTGTGGGCTTCTTCAATCGCCCATACGACAACCATATTCTCTGGGCAAGAACACTTGGGTACGACAACCAGGCGCTCTACGAACTGTCACAGAGGATCATCACTAAGCGCGATCGCAGGGCGATGTTCGGGGCGGCCTACAACGCCTCTTACGCCGACGTCTTCGACTACCTGTCGATCAAGCAAACGCTCAAGAAGTGGCAGATCGAACTTGGCCTGCCACACATGGAGATGGACATCCCGTGGGATGAGCCAGTTCCGAAGGATCGTATCCCAGACGTCCTCAGATACATGAGGAACGACGTCCTGGCTACTCGGGAAGTTGCCCGTCACCGCGTTGGAGACTTTCAAGCCAGGCAAATTCTGGCAGAACTCTCCGGCCTAGAGGTGATCAACACCAACAGGCAGCACACAGAGCGGATGATCTTTGGAACGGTCGATGACACGTCAGCAGACTTGGTGTACACCGACCTCCACGAGATGTTCCCAGGCTACAAATTCGACCGCTTCTCCCCCGCAAAGGAGAAGTCAACCTACAAGGGAGAGAAAGTTGGAGAAGGAGGCTTGGTCCGTGAGAAGCCCGGGTTCTACCGTGACGTTGCTCTACTTGACGTGGCGTCCATGCACCCGACATCGATTGTTGAACTCAATCTCTTTGGGCCGCATACGAAAAAGTTCAAGGACTTGCTCGATGTGCGACTGGCAATTAAAGCCAAAGAGCTTGATCGAGCGGCGGGATATTTTGACGGTCGACTGCGACCGTACCTTAATGACGAAAGTACGGTCCAAGTACTATCGGACGCTCTCAAAATCGTCATCAACTCAGTCTACGGACTGACTGCTGCCTCGTTCCCGAACAAGTTCAAGGACGAGCAGAACATCGACAACATCGTCGCCAAGCGTGGGGCGTTATTCATGATGGATCTTATGGAGTTCGTGGAAAAACGCGGTTTCACCGTAGTCCACATAAAAACCGACTCTGTAAAAATCCCAGGGGCGACAATCGAACTCATCGATGAAATTTTCGAGTTCGGGAAGAAGTACGGATACACGTTCGAGCACGAAGCGACGTACGACAGGTTCTGCCTGGTCAACGCCGCCGTCTATGTCGCACATGATCCCGACAAGGGGTGGAGTGCGAAAGGTGCTCAGTTCAAGCATCCGGTCGTCTTCAAGACACTGTTCACGAAGGAGATGTTGGAACCCAGTGACTACGTCGAAGTCAAACAGGTCTCCAAGGGTGTTATGTACCTTGAGAGTCCAGACTCCGGAGAACGCCAGTTTGTTGGCCGATTCGGGGCCTTTGTGCCTGTGCTCAACGGTCGGCGACTGCTTCGTGTCGACGGCGACAAGGAAGGCGCAGTAACCGGCACCAAGGACTACCTTTGGGAATTGGACGAGAGAGTGTACGGCTCGGAATACGAGATCGACATGAACTACTTCCAAGGCCTGATTGGGGAAGCGATCCGTGATTTGGAGCAATTCGTTCCGATCGCGGAGCTAACTGCGTAAGGATTACACGTCCTAAGTAGAACCCCAACTAAGGAGCCCCTCATGAAGCGAATCAATCGTTACAACCTCAACGGCTACCCGGATTGGTACCTCGCGTCCTGGTGCGTGGTCGGCTTTGTATGGCTGGCCAACGACCTGTACACGAAGCGCCAACTTCGGAAAGTCCGCAGGCAACCGACGATTCACAACATCAACATCTGAAGTTCCGTTCAAGACCCCTATCAACTACCCCAACAGTTGGTAGGGGTCTTGTCTCATATCTCGAGGAGAAAACACTAAGGAGAAAAAATGCATAACCGTCTAGTGGAGCACTTCTTGTTTGTCTACGAGGCTCCACCCACAGAAGAGATCGTTGACCCGTTCCTACAACTGGCCAAACATCTCGACGCACTGATTGACGAGGGTCCCGAGAAGAACGCGGCCCTTCGTAAGTTGTTCGATGCTCGGAACCAAGCCCTCTTTGCTCGGAGCCTCGACATCCAGAACAAGGCTCGTGATCAACATGTCCATGAGATCGCAGGATCTCGCCCTCCGCTTCACCCTAACCCAGATGGAGATATTCATGGCTGACAACCAAGGAGTTCATCCCGAAACGGGGCAGTTCCCGGCAGTGCGGCACCCGAAGCAGCAGTTTCCGAAACTGGGAACATACGCTGCCCCGCTTGACGATCCCGGTCCCTTGCCGGACATCTACAACGACGCCAAGCTCGAGTACCCGGACATGGCTCGGACGATCGTCTACAACCAGATTAAGGAGACGTTCGGCAGTTCGGGCGTCACCTTTGTCCCTGAGGACGTCTACCTCGTGTGGTTCTGCTATATCCTCGGTGGGTGGAAAGCCTTGTGCTCTACCACTCTCCCGGATGGCAAGTACTACGAGGTGACCCACTCACCAGACGGTCGGACGTTCGTCGACACGTACGTCAAGATCTGGAATCGTCAGGTGCAGGACACACCGCAGGAGGTCTTTGCGAAGGCTCACCAGTCGATGACGAGCTACAACCCAGATCGGTCGAACCAGCACACAACGGGGCCCTGATGGCCGACCACGAAGACGAGTACCCCGACCCTCCTGGAGAACTCTACTCGGTGTTCTCCGAGGCGTCTCGCGATCCGATCAAATCGTGGGTCATTCGCGAGGGGGTACGACACGAAATCAAGATCGTCATGCAGTCCGAATGGGACGACATGGTGACCAAGTTGGAGGAGTGCAAAGAACAGATCGCGAACCTCCAACACCACCTAAACCAACACGCATCAGGAGCATTACATGGCAATTGAAATCAACACCAAGGTCGAAATCGCTCAGCCCCGCGGGAAGGGGTTGGGAAACCTCACGTTGTTGGACGCTAAGTTCTTCGGGCGTCCCAACTTCAGGGGCGAGAAGGACCGGTTCCAAGACGACCGACGCAAGTTCACGGTACTCGTACCGAACGAGCTCGCAGACCAGCTACGCCAGATCGGCTGGAACGTCAAGACCGATATTCCCACGCCGGAACAGAAAGAACTCGGTTGGGAGACGGTCAGCCACCTCAAGGTGTTCGTCGACCCGGGATCGTGCGACATCTGGTTCCGGATGGAAAACGAGGACGGGACCTTCGAGAACGAACACATCAACAAGCCTCCGAATCCGGAAGCACTTCTGCCGTTGGTCGATCAGGCCAACATCAAGGAGATGGACGTCGAGGTGCGTGCTTGGGAATACAACCGGGAGGAGCATCCGGGTGAGTACTCGGCCCGTCTTGTCACGGCGATCATCACGATCATCCCGAACACGTTGGCCCGCAAGTACGGGATCATGACGTGACATGGGACCTCATGGTCGCAATACAACTGACGATCCTGAGTCTCCTTCTGGTGGCGGAGGGGATATTCATCGCGGTACTGATCAAGTGGTACCGGGAGTAGTTCCGGGTCGGTGGGGGAGGAGGGTTTACGGTCGCATATTCAAGATGGACAAGTGCCTTTGGTTTATGCTTTGGCTAGAGACTGAAGAGGGAGTGTTTCTCAAAGAGCAGTTCATTTCCTCCGAGGTGTCATTCAGCCAGCCAGACAACCGGTTCTTGTACAAGTACATCTTGGACATGATGACCGTCCGCCTCGAGCGTCAATGGGTCGACCACCTGGGCAAGAATAACACACCCTAAGGTGGAAAACACCACTCACCTCAACCACAAGGAGTCACCATGTCGAAAAACCGTACCCCCCGCGTTGGAACCACCACCAAGTTGTTCCTCGCGACGTTCGCGTTCTTCCTCATCGTGTTCACCCTCAAGCGCCACAACGGCTGAGCGGTCAACACCGCACCACCCTCTACTACCTATCCCCAGGTGGTAGAGGTTTTCTCTCTCAGAAAGGTACGAAATGCCCAAGAAACCCAAGTTGCACCTGCGTCGTCCAGGCGGCCCGTCCGCAATCAACGAGCACGTCGGCAAGACCTGGCTGACCATGTGTGGCAATCAGGTCGCTGAAGACTTCACCACGGTCGCGGTCACGAGCAATACGTGCGGCAACTGTCGGAAGTCCTACGACGCTGACCCCAAGAAGTACGCACGAGAGAAGCGGGCAGCCCGCGTTCGTCGTCCTTCTGGTTTTTGATCCACCCGTTCGCCGGCACCACCAGTAGTACCCCCGCTAGACAACATGGTTTAGCGGGGTCCTCAAATTGAACCCAAAGGAGCATCATCATGAGCACCACAGCACAAGAGTTCTACTTCCTGTCCCCCGTTGAGGTCATGAAGGTCACCAGGGAGAACCTGGACGCCGTCGCCGAATGGTGCGGTGGAGCAGTTGCCGAAGTTGAGTCCCAACGCAACCCCGGCCGGATGGTCAAGTACGTGTGGGTTCCGACCCCGAAGGGAAACGCCACCTCATCGGCCTTCCCGAACATGTACATCACCAAGCGTGTTGTGGTGACGCTCAAGGATGAGTTCAAGATCACGTACGCCGTCTTCCGCAAGGAGTACTTCGAGCGGAACTACTTCACCAACCCTGCTGCCGCTGTCGATCTGACGTGGGGCGCCAAGGACGGGAAGAAGAAGGTGAACGTTCCCAAGCCCATCACTGAACTGTCTGAAGGACAGAAGAAGGCGTTGGAGATCGGGAAGACCGGTAACAAGGGCCGACGGAACAACGTTGAGCCTGTCGTGCCCAAGTCTCCGGCTGAGCAGCGGGAGGCCATCATCGAGGAGACCATTGAGGCGATCGTTGAGGCGGAGTCACGCCCTACGCCGAAGTTGGGTGAGCATGACGGTCGGATGAAGATGTCTGATGTCCTCAAGATGTCTGATCCCCTCGTCGAACCGGAGATCGAGGAGATGATGGACGACTTGACCACGCCGTTCTACCTCGTGCACAACCACGGTGTTGGCTTCTCATGCGACGCCAGCGGCTGCAAGGCGGATCGCTATGTTGACGGGGTTCACGAGTTCTCCGACGGCAAGTTCATCACGGCGGACATCCCGAAGACCCCCAAGGAGGAGATCGTCGAAGCAATCAAGGCACGTCCAACCATCGTGGAGGATCTGATCGAAACTCTGGCGGACAACGTCATCGCTCAGGCCAGCCACGACTTCGAAGACCAACCGAAGGAGAACAGCATGACCGAAACACCAGAAGTTGAGGAAACCGAAGAGGAGCGCGAAGCCAAGCGCATTCCCAACGAGGTTCTCTACACCACACCGATCGACGAGTCTCGCAACGTCCCAGTCGAGGGTGCCACGTTTCCTGTTCGAACCGAAGTACTCGGAGCCGATCCTGAAGGGGACGCCGAGGTGGGAGATGCAGCAGAGGCAGATGGCGGTGTACCTGTCGCTAGCGAACCTGCCCTGACCGAGCGTCAGCAGCAGTTGGCCGACAAGACGGACGACCAGTTGCAGTCCCTGCTGGATCGCAAGAAGATCACTGAGGAGGAGTTCCTGTTCGCCATCAGTGACGAGCGTCGGGCCACCATCGCGGTGATCCCGGAGTTGGTTGTGGAACCAAGCAATCACGCTTCGGGTCCAGCAATGGACTACAACGCCATCTCCACGCCGCCCCTACCCACGGTGGCCAACATGCCCGACGTCTACGAATCCGTAGTCCAGGACGGCGTAGGTGCACATACCGAGGCTCCGTAGCCTCATGCGTGGCCTGATGTTCGGATGCGCGCTCAGTCTAATTTGCTGGGCGTTCATCGGATTTCTGGTCTATCTGGTCCTCTTTGGGTGAGAGGGTGAGGGTGTTTGGAGGGGTCGACTGTCGCTGAAAAGTGGCCGAAGACCCCTCCAAACGTTACCCGTTTTTGGGTTTTTGCCCTGTTTGGGCGCAATGAAGGTCCCCCAGAATAGCTTACGGTCTTTTCGAAAAACGGGCATAAAAACGGGTAAACGGGTAATCGCTCGGATTTTTTCGGGAATTTGCACGAAATTGTACGGGATTACCCAAAAACTGCCACGCTCAGATACATGTAAAACGGGAAATAGGACTTGTGTGGTTTGCGCTCAATTACTACTATATTACCCGTTTACCCGTTTTTATTAGTAAGTTATAGAAAGAAGTAGTAAAATAGGGGGAAAATGACATATGCGTTTTTCGCTGGCTCAACTTAGTAAAATAAACGGGTAAACGGGTAATGGGTAAAAACGCATGAAAAACACATGCTAAGTAGAAAGAACCATTACTTCCCCTCACATAAGGAGATAACTCATGTTCACCATCCTACTCACCATCATCGGTGTCTTCGTCTTCATCGTCGCGATGTTCAAGACCTCCTTCGGGAAGTCCTTCAGCATCCTCGTTGGATTCGTCGTCACCGGTGTAGTGCTCGATGTGTTCCTGATCCTCGCCGCATATGGCTGGATGTACTGCACCCTCTGACCCCAAGACCTAGTCTATACCTTACACCGGTATACCTAGGTCACGGGTTTCTCTTTTGGAAAGGAGAGACATGACCTTTGCGTTATTAGAACATCAAGTCGATGCTGTTAAAGATCTCTCCACCGGAAAGATCCTCATTGGAGGAACCGGGTCGGGGAAGTCTATTACCTCCTTGGCGTATGCCGCCGAGCAGCATCCCGACAAACGAATCGTTGTGTTGACTACAGCGAAGAAGCGTGACAGTGGTGAATGGTTTGCCGATGCTATGAAGATGTCGCTTAGACAGGACATGGTTGTCGACAGCTGGAACAACATCAAGAAGTACGTGAACATCGAGGATGCCTTCTTCATCCTAGACGAGCAACGGATCGTTGGTAATGGTGCCTGGGTTAAGACCTTTTGGAAGATCGCCAAGAACAACGATTGGGTAATGCTCTCCGCTACACCAGCGGATACCTGGAATGATCTGGCTCCCGTTCTGATTGCGAATGGGTACTACAGGAACAAGACAGACTTCAACGATCAGCACGTCCGGTTCAGTCGCTTCAGCAAGTACCCCAAGATCGATGGGTACCTCAACACCTGGAAACTGATCGAGCATAGGAAGCACCTCTATGTTGAGATGCCATTCGAGATGCCCACCACTCGAGTAGAGCATATTGTGGATGTGGACTTCGACATGACCGAACAGCGTCGAATCTATGGTGAGCGTTGGCATATCTTTGAGGACCGACCACTCAAGGACGCTGGAGAGATGATTCGAGTTCTCCGTAAAGCGTGCAACCTTCACTGGTCGCGGTACGAGACACTCAAGGATATTTGTGGTCAGCACGACAAGGTCATCGTGTACTACAACCATGACTACGAGTTAGAGAGACTTCGTTGTCTCATGCCCGAGTTGGATATTCCATTGGCTGAATGGAATGGGCACTACCATCAACCCATACCGTATGGCGACCGATGGATCTACCTCGTGCAGTACCAAGCAGGTAGTGAGGGATGGAACTGTATCGATACCAACGTGGTGGTGTTCTACAGTCTCCCATATTCCTACCGCAACTTCCACCAAGCCAAAGGTCGCATAGACCGACTCAACACCACGTTCACCGAGCTCCACTACTATATCTTCAAATCCAAGTCGATCATCGATATCATGATCTGGCGTGCACTAACCAGGAAGAAGAGCTTCCAGGCTGGTGGGTTTGCGAAGAAGAACTGGCGTGAGCCTGAACCACCCAAGACAAGACTCAACTAATACACACCTTAGGTAGAAACCACCTCACCCAAGGAGTAATCATGCAAGAACAACGCCAAGCAACGCTCGAATTCATGGAAGCCCTTGTCGAGTCGCAAGATCGTATGATCACCGCCGTCACTGCGTTCCTCGATCTTTCCCCCGACCTAGACCCACTAGCTCGAGAGATCATCCAAGAACTCATGGACGTCGCTGCCATGCAGAACAAGCTGCTCGTCAAGAAGGCCGACCATGAAATCGAGATGTTCGATGCGCTGCAAGCCATCAATGACCGATTGAACCCGTAGTTTCTAAACCCTAGGGCCCCTGTATCTAATACATGGGCTCAAGGTTTTGCCAACAAATACATGCCTTAAGTAGCAACAATCACTCACCTAAGGAGTCACCATGTCCCAAACCACCGTCATCAAAGCCGGTCGCGTAATGGCTGCCGATGAGTTCTCGTTCGCCGGAAAGGAATATTTCATCACCGATGTCACTCGTAGTGCCAGCGGCGATGTGATCATCCGATTCGTCCCGAACGACAACCACACGCACAACTACTCGACCTTGGTCCTCGATGCTGAGGCACCGTTCGAGGTGCTCAACTACTGAGTTCCGTTGCACCAAAGCCCTCTAGGTCCTACATGGACCTATGGTTTTGTCTGCACAAGAAATACTTGCCTTATAATGAGAAGGAATACCGTATGGCATTCCTTTTAACTTTTGTGGAGGTGCTATGCTCGAAAAAGAGTACCAGAAAGCACTGATCCCCAGGATTCAACATCGACTCCCTGGGTGTCAGATCACAGTTGAGGACCCTTTAGTTCAGCAGGGTCGTCCAGATCTCACGGTTTTCTTCAACAACAAACGAGCCATACTCGAGGTTAAGCGATCGGCGAAATCCAAATCGCGACCAAACCAAAAGTACTTCGTTGAGAACCCTCATGTGTTGGGCGCTGTATTCGGAGCGTTCATCTACCCAGAGAACGAAGTGGAGGTACTGAATGCTTTGGAACAGGCACTTCATCCGTGAACACGACCATGCGTTCCTTGGTGCTAGCAAGTACCACTGGACCAACTACGACCTTGAGAAGCTCCGCCGTATTTGGGAGAATCAATTCGAGGCCGCTATGGGTTCACGCAAACATGCTTGGGCAGCAGAAGCAATTCGCCTAGGCATCAGGCAACAAAGAAGTAAGAAGACCATCAATGCCTACATCAACGATGCGATTGGCTTCCGAATGGATCCTGAAATCGTGTTGAAGGTGAATGATGATGCGTTCGGTACCTGCGATGCCATTAGCTTCAGAGATGGTGTCCTGCGTATTCATGACCTCAAGACGGGACGTCACCCAGGCAACATGAGGCAGCTTGAAGTCTACGCTGCTTTCTACTGCCTTGAGTACAACATCAACCCGTACAACATCGAGATGTACTTCCGCATCTACCAGTTGGATCAGATCATCGAAATGGTCGGCGACCCCAAAGTCATTCGTGATCTGATGAACCATACCAAGGCGTGCTGCGCCGTTATTGAGGAACTGAGGGAGTTGATGGCGTGAGCGACACATTCAATGACGACATGCGTCCCGAGTTTCGCCACTACGGGATCAAGCGCAAGTCTGGTCGTTACCCTTGGGGTTCCGGCGAAGACGAATACTCGCGTGCCTTAGCCTTTTACGAGATCATCGGAAAGCTCGAGGCTCGGGGTATTCCCGAAAAGGAGATGTACCTAGCCTTGGGTCTCAACCAGGACGAGCTGACTTCTAGTCATATTCGTTCTACTAGGACGATTGCTAAAGAGGTCAAGGTTCAGCAAGAGACACAAACCGCCGTGAACATGCGTGAGCGAGGAATGTCACCCAAAGCAATTGCTGAGGAAACAGGCATGTCCATTGCGACCGTTCGAAATCGGTTGAAGAATTCAGAGGACCTCAAGGCCTCGATGCTCACTCAAACCGCGTCTGTCTTGAAGAAGACCGTCGATGAGCATGACATCGTGGACATCGGTAAAGGCACCGAATTGTTGATGGGCGTCAGTGTTGAAAAGCTGAAAGCCGCTACATCGTTACTTCGAGATGAGGACTACCGAACACACTCCATCCCGATCTCCAATCCGGGAACTCGGTTCAACACCAATACTTTGGTCTTGGTGAAGCCTGGTACAACATGGGGTGACGCGGTCAAGATGGCAGGCAAACTCCACACCATGGGGTCATGGACAGAGGATGATGGTCTTACATACCGAAACCTTCGAGATCCGATCAGCCTGAGTTCCAAACGACTCAAGGTGGAATTCGATGAAGATGGTGGTAGTAACTCGGATGGCTTGATCCGTGTTCGTCCTGGTGTTGAAGATGTGTCCATGGGTAAGAACACCTATGCACAGGTCCGAATCCTCGTGGATGGATCTCACTACCTCAAGGGTATGGCGGTGTTGGATCACAAGATGGAGCCTGGTGTTGATGTCATATTCAGCACCAACAAATCCCGATCGGTTGGGAAGCTTGGGGCTCTCAAGGAGATCGAGGCCGATCCAGACAATCCGTTTGGGTCTAACATCAAACGACAGATCACTGAGAAAGATCCGAAGACTGGAGTTGAGAAAGCCACCTCGGCGCTCAACCTAGTCAACGAAGAAGGTGATTGGGATACATGGCGTAAGTCCGTCCCGTCGCAAATGTTGGCCAAACAACCTGGAGCCTTGATTGCTTCCCAGTTGCAAACCACCAGGGATCAAGCCCGCCATCGACTCGCAGAGATCAACCAGATCACAAATGCTGTGGTTCGTAAGAAAGCTTTGGCTGACTATGCGGACCAAGTAGATGCTGATGCGGTAGATCTTCGTGCTGCTCAATTCCCTCGTCAACAGACAAAAGTCATCATCCCCATGCCCAAACTGCGTGAAGACGAGATCTATGCTCCGGATTACACAAACGGAGAAAGGGTTGTCCTCATTCGCTACCCGCATGGCGGTAGATTCGAGATTCCCGAAGTCACGGTGAATAACAACAGCCGAATAGCCAAAAGCTTGTTGGGAAACGCCAGAGACGCAATCGGGATTCATCCTAAGGTGGCAGAACGGTTGTCCGGTGCTGACTTTGATGGGGACACAGTGATTGTGATCCCCAACGCTTCAGGCAAGATCAAGAGCGCCAAATCGCTCAGTGCCAAAGACACCAACATCTATGAGACGAATCTCAAGAACTTCAACCCCAAAGTACAGTATGGCGGTTTCGTTAAGACCGGTGTGGACAAAAACGGTAAGGATGTTGGAAACTTCCCGTTGATGAAGAATACCGGTCTTGAGATGGGAAGAATCACCAATCTCATCACCGACATGCAAGTACAGGGCGCAACACCAGAACACGTAGTTCGTGCGGTCAAACACTCTATGGTGGTGATTGATGCTGAGAAACACAAGCTCAATTACAAGGCCAGCGAACAATACCACAACATCGCCCAGCTTAAAGAGCTCTACCAGGGCAAGTCGAATTCTGGGGCTAAAACACTACTCTCTAGGGCTACTGCCAAGATCAAGGTAGATGAGAGAAAGATAAGGCCCATGAGCCAAGGTGGTCCCATAGACAAGGAAACTGGAGAGCGCGTTTACGTGCCCACTGGTAGAAGGGTCAATGTCTATGATGCCAAGACAGGTACCTACCGTGACGGGAAAGATGGCCGTCCTCTAGAGACCCGCCCTGTTGAGGGCAAGGTCAAGCGCCTAGAGCTAACTAACAACGCCTTCGATCTAGTAAGGGACCCTGCTGACCCTGTAGAACGCCTCTATGCAGAACATGCTAATGAGATGAAGGGCATTGCTAATGATGCCCGCCTACAGGCGTTCAATACCAAGGCTCCTCTACGTAGTCCTCAAGCTGCTAAGAGGTACCAGGCTGAGGTAGAAGACCTAGTACGCCAGCTCAAGGCAGCAGAGATACAGAAGCCTTTGTCTAGGCGTGCCAACACCATAGCTAATGAGTGGATCAAGGCCAAGCGCCTAGAAGACGAGACCCTTAGGTTTGATGCAGATCGTATGCAGAAGGTAGAACGTCAGACCAAGGCTGCTGCTAGACATAGGCTAGGGCTCAAGCCTGTGGTGATAGACATCACTGATTCACAATGGGATGCCATACAGTCGGGTGCTATTAGTAGTAGCCGATTGACTAAGATCCTAGCATTCACTGATAGTAAGCGCATCAGTGAGCTAGCCATGCCACGTACCAACACTGTCATGACTAGTGCTGTGGTCAGTAGAGCTAAGGCCATGTTGGCTGCTGGTACCTTGAGTACTGAAGAAGTAGCCTCACTCTTGGGTGTTAGTACATCAACGTTGAAGGCCGCCCAGTCGAGAGGAGACCTAGATGGCTGAAACAATGTTGTCTTTAGTCTCCAACCCTCACGATCCTTTCGATGAGTACGACTTGTGGATACTCTTCGATCATCATGAAGGTTTCGACACTGCTGGATTGCTTGCTAGAACGCTAGATCTTAACTTAGTAACGGAGGAATTCGCTACTGATGCCGAGGTTGAGCGCACTATCGATCAAATAGTGTCGAACCCTAGCTATCAGGGAATGTACAAGAAGGTTGTGCGTGCCTGATTCATCATTTGATGGGGGGAGGGG
>CXWJ01001148.1_pt1 | contig 40672 bp, 33 predicted proteins | sample 590841 | NCBI WGS metagenome assembly CXWJ01 (sample SAMEA3498367, study PRJEB10139) | wastewater metagenome | biome: wastewater treatment plant; material: activated sludge | place: Austria | collected 2015-01-21 | reverse complement strand
TCTGTAAGCGGCCGTTCGGTGGGCGTTGCTACAGAAGCGCCGCCGGCCGTTGCGCCCTGGGCTAATACGTTTGCCGCAATAGTCACAGTAGGTATCAGGTCGTGCCCGCCGCCGCTTGCGCCCGGCCGCGTCAAGTCCGGTATCATCCGCGTGGGGTCGGTCGCCCAGGTCGTGGGGTCGGTCATCTTGCGTCGTTTCAGCGTCATCATGGTACACCTCGGTTAGCGGCCGTCGGCGGACGGGAGTCCGGGCCGTTGCGTAGGGCGGGCGGGTTGCCCATGTCCATTCTCAGAGATGAGCGCCGCCGCCGGTTGCGCCGCCTCGCGCTCCCTTAGCCGCTCCTCTACCAAGTAGCTGACTAAATCCTCTAAATCCATATCGGCGGGGTCATCGGCGGCAACGTGCCGCTTGCTTGGCCGTTCGGTCAAGTCCGGTAAGCCGTCGCCGTCCATATCCACGCCCAGCTCGCTTACCAGCGTTTTGAACATGCCCGCGCCCAATTGACCACTCAGGAGCTTAGCGTTGTCATGTCGCCGGTTGCTCAGGTCGGTTAATGCCTCATCTACAACCGCGTCCTTTTCTTCCTGGATTGCCGCCGCTATGCGGGCATCGGGTGAGGAAAGATGGAAGGCGACAATCCCGGCGACATTGGCGAATGTCCAGATACCCACGCCCCAGATTGCGACCGTGCCCATGATTTCAGGGACGGCCGCCAGCGTTTGACCGCCCAGCACAATCTCGGAAATGGTCATTAAGCCCACGCCAATCAGATTAAAGACGGTCAAGCCCAGGGCGATTGACCGCTGCATACTGCCTTCGGCCAGATAGAGATAGACGAAAAGCCACCCAATCATGCCGCCGTCAAAGACTACCAAGCCCAGGTAAGGCACTATCCAGAACGCGCCGGGTAGGGCGTTGCTCAGGAATGACGTTGTAAGGTATCCCGTCCATAGCAGGATAACGACGCTAATCAGCCCGAATACAATCATGCTACCCGTTCGCTTTAGTCCACTTCGCTTTTTCATTGCTATAATCCTTTCTAGGTTGCGCCGCCCCGGTTACTGTCAGGTTGTCAGGGCGGCAAATGCTTGCGGGCCGTTCTATCCGGTAGGGTAGGGCGGCCCGGCCCTTGCCCTACTACCTGCTACGTTCTCAGTTCCTTCGATAGCCACCTCATAAACGAAAAGCGCTCACCCGTTGCCGGGTGAGCGCCATGTAAGCTAAAATCAACTTAGCTCCATTGCCGCTTATCCCGGCTTTGGGGTTAGGGCTTGTGACAGTGTTTCCAGCACTCCGCAAGCCCGTTATTTAGGTTAGATATGTTCTAACTAGTGAACATTATAACCCTTGCGTTTAGTAGTGTCAAATTGCGTTTATTGCTTTGGCCCGCGTCTTTTGTCCTCTGATTCGGCCGCTTGCGCCATGTAATCAAGTAGTGACTGCCGATGTACAAACCATAAGAAGCTAATCTTACGCGCCCGGATTGACCCGCCCCGTATCAGTCGCCTTAAGTGGTTCACATGATACCCGCTCAATTCGGCCGCTTCTTGCGTCGTTATCCATTCGTCGCCGTTCATAGTCGCCCCTTCCGGCGGACAAGAGTCCGCTCTGGGGCGATTGTAACACCGTCGCCCTATTCAGTTGTAAAAGTCCGGTCTATCTGCCATTGCCCCTAGAATGCGTTTAGAATGCGTTTGGATTAATCGCACTACCCGATAAGGTAGGGTGATAAACTAAATCGCCGTCTGATTCATAACCAAACGCATTCTAGACCGCCTCGCGCTTGCGGCCGTCGGCGGCCGAATTCCCGCCCCGCCGCTTGCCGTTCAATGAAGAAACGATGTACCAATAGCGCAACACGTCTAAGGTCATCTTGACGCCGTGCATCCGCATAAGCATCTCTAGCAGGTCGTACGCGCGTACCTCATCGGCCGCCGAATCCAACCCCTTAGCATTCTTCATTGTCGGTATTCTCGCTGTGCCCGGCCGCTTGGTGTTCCTTCCAAAATGGCGCATCTTGCCAACCTGGGTACTTTTCATCCCACACGGCCCAGATACGCGGCAAATTGCGGGCTATCCATTCATCCCATAACGCTTCTTGCTTGGCCGTGCTGTGGCCGCGCACATGGGCCAGGACTGCACTCACTTCGGCCTGATTCATCGTTTCCCCGGCCGTCAGTATCCCACGGGTTAAATCGCGCCACGTCGGCGGCAACCGCCGATTGAGCTTATCTAGCCGCGTACCGATGCTGGCCCTCATTGCCGATAACCTTTGTTTCCAATTCATCAAGCCGCTTCAAGATGTCGGTTGTCTCAATCAGTTTGACCGCCGTTTCTGTCACAACCTGGGCGGCTCGCAAGCGCACGGCCGCGGGCGCGGTTTCATCTTGCATGACCTCAGTCATAACCGTAACGGCCGTGTCCATTGCCGCCGTTAGTCGCCGTGTGGCGTCGTAAACCGCCTTTTGACTTTCCTCTTGCAGCGTGTCCCAAAATAGAATGTCCTCATTTATCCAGCGATTAAGCGTTCTAGGATTAACCCCGGCCGCCGCCGCCGCGTCCCCTTTTGTCGCCCCGGATAGAAGCGCCTCTAATGCCCGCTGTTGCTTGGCGCTTAACCGGGCAATTTCCCGGACGTTTTCAGACTTATCAGCCATAGCCTCTATTCCTCACTTGTGTTGCTCAGGGCGTCGATTGCCAAGCCCGCCCCCTCTAGCACCTCTCCCAGCGCCCCGCATTGCGCCAATTCCTCTAGCACCTGGGCCACGTGCTCAGGGTCATCATGGCAACGGCCGCCCATCGCCGTGGGCGCGGCCGAATTGCGGGATTGGCCCATATGACGCGCCAATCGGTCAATCCGCCGCCGCGTGCCCGTTGTCATTCGTCGCCCCAGGTCATTTGAATATGTCCGCCTTTGCCCGGCGGCCCGTCGCCATAACACACAATGATTAGCTGATAATCAGCCTGTAACGCCGTCATTTCTACCTCGGTATACGTCCGGTCGCCCTCATGGTATAGCCCATCGTCGCTGTCAAACGCCCCATAGGTCAGAATCTTGATAGGTAACACGCGCCCCACATTGCGCCGCGCCCATTGCCGTTCTAATCGCTTAAGCGCACCGGCGGCCTTCATGGCGCAATCCTTAATTCGGCTATCTGCCGCTCTAAGAATGCCGATGCGCCGTCAAGGTCGCCCGCGTCAATCATGGCGTCCACGTCGGCAATACGGTAGTTCTGAGTGGGCGGGCCGGCCGGCGGCCAGTCTCCCCAGCGATGGGCCAATCGCGCTAAGTTGCGTAGTCGTTGCTCTTCGGTCATTGCCTCTAGCCGCTCGCGCTCCTCTAGCGCGTAACGGTCAATCCCGCCCCGTTTGGCCCATTGCCGTTCTAATCGCCTGAGTGCGCTATCCGCTTTGCTCATCTGTCATCTTCTCTAGCCGCCCCGACAATAGCGGCAACGCCTCTAGGCAAGCGCCGGTTATGCTGTCATCGTGCATCATGTGGCCTGTTAGGGACACACCTCACCCCAGGGACACACCTGGACACACCTTTTACTATAGATTCCTTTTTGCATTTACCTACCCTATACCTATCCCCTTAATCCTTTCCTGCTATTAGTGAAAAAGGTGTGTCCCTATGTCCCTACCTCTGTAAAGGTATGTCCCCAGGTGTGTCCCTGATGGGTTAGGTGTGTCCCCAGGTGTGTCCCTTAAATAGCGTTCTTAAGCCCCTTGTAAGATGTCGTTTTTACACCGTCTATTTTCGGCCGCCCTTTAGTAACGCCCTCGGATTCTTTCGCCTTTAGAATCTGCCCAAGCTCCATCATGTTAGCCCGCTGATTGCCGGTCAAGCCGTTCACCTCTAGCGTTGTCAGGATGTCACGCACGGGTCGCCAATTCTCTTTATCCGGGTCAACCTCAAAAAACTCCCATAGGTATTCTTCAACCGTTGATAGACTGCCATAGCCCGAATTGATTAGCGATTGCTCCCTCTTTTCATCCGGCAATAACGCCCCGCGCTCCCCCTGTCTATAGGACGCCATGATTTCAGCCCATATCTGATTGACATCCAATCGGGTATAGCCCCAATCAATGTGCTTGATATTGACAACGGCAAAGCGCCGATTGCCCGTTCGGTCATCTAAAAAGCCGCTGCCGGATTCGTTGACCGTGCCAATCATTGACGCGCAAGCGGGCTTTTTCAGGTCGTGACGGCCAAACGGCCGCCGGACGGTTGCCCACGACATCGTTATAAAGTTCTTTAGTGCTTCTCTATCCGCCTTGCGAGTCGTGGATTGCAGTTCGCCTACTTCCCAAATCCAGTGCCGGATTAGCCTTAGTGTGCTGTCTTTGTCATCCGGCACAATTGCGCCTTCAATGAAGTAATCAGGTAAGGGGCAAAGCCAGCTAACAAGGGAGCTTTTGCCGATGTCCTGACGGCCGTCTAGCACAAGCATAAAGTTTTGGTCATGGTTGATGACCTTTCCAACCGCGCCCAGCATCCAGCGAACAAAGAATTTCTTGGCCGTCTTTTCATTCTCCGCAAAGGTCAAATGGTCAAGAAACGGCGTTACATGCGGCTGGCCGTCCCATTTCAGCCCGTTAAGATAATCCTTTATGGGGTGATAGCGGTTATCGTAAGCATGGCCCGTATAAACGTGTTCTACCCGCTCCATACCCTTAAAACCTCTATCCGCCATTTGGCTAAATATCTTAGCTCTGAGAACGTCGCTTATCGGCTTGCCGTTGACCTCTACAGTGTCATCCAATTCATTCAGCTTGAATGAATAACCCAGGCTATGCAAAGTTTCTATGTAGAAATCAGACTTTAGCACGGTCGCCGGGGCGCTCTGGGTCGCCGTCGCCCCGGCCGAATTTGCCGCCTTGCCATTGGCGGCCGGATGTCCGTTCGCCGGGGCATATTGCGCCACACTCGCGGCAATTGCCTTAACCTCATCTTCTGACAAGGGCGGGTCGCATTGTTCCGCGTTGACTTTCAGTAATGCCGCCTCAATAACGGCCGCGCCAAGCCCGCGCCGTCGCATACTGCCCGCCAAGCTGGTAAGGGTATTGTTGCGCCCCCCTTCGGCTATCCGTTCGGAAATGGAAGCGGCCCGCGGCCGTTGGCCGTTATCGCCTTTGCCGTCGCCCGCTTGTAACAAGACGCGCAACGGTTCGGGCAATGGCGCTATCTCAATTTCATGTGGCCCATAACCCGCTTCCCACTCGTAACGGTTGCCGCTCTTGTGCAAGCTGGGCGGGGCGACGAATTGCCCGCCGTGTGCCCGGATGTTTACCCAGGTAGGCAAGGCTTTGTCATCATTCCTGATTGGCGGCCCGCTTTCAGGATGTCGATAAATCAAGTGTTCCCCGCCGCCGCCGGTCAAGCTGGTAACAGTCACACTATCGGCAATGGTCAATATTCCGTCGCCGGCCACTTCCTGATACGTGTCCTTATCCACCACCACAAGATTAGACGGCCCGGCCGCAATGCCGATATTGGCCGTGGGCCATCTTTCCCACCATTGGCGGACTTGCGCCGGGTCGGTTGACGCCTTGTTTTCCCAATCCCTGATACGCGGATGCTTGCCGGGCGTGGGACATAGATAGCCGGGCTTGCCATTCTGCCGTTGCCAAGCCTCGCACGTGCAACCGCTGCAACGGCCGCCCGCATCGAATAGCGGTTCGTGAAGGGGGATGACGTGCCAGTTACTACGGGCGTACCATAGCGCCGCCGTTAGCATGTCCAGGGTTAAAGAGTCCTCTGTAGTCGTGTAATCGCGCTCAAATAGGTTGCCGTCATTGTCAGGAAACACGCCGCGCACCGTGTAACCGTAAGCGCCGCCGTTATCGTGGACGGCCGTCACAGTCGCCGGGCCGTCGGCGTTATGTACTTGTTCCAATATGACCACATTCACGCTATCGCCGGGCTTAAATCGTTGTCTAGCCGCGGCCGAATTTGCGCCGGTCACAGATTGGGCGGGCGGGTCATAGGGCGTTAGCTGGCCGTCGCCGTTGATTGTCCACTCTACGCCGCCCGCGCCGATTAAGTAGCCGTCGCCTATGCCGACAATCTCAATAGGCAATCCCCACTCATTAAGCGCCACATCGCCTATCTTGTAATCGCTTGCCATCGCCGCCGTCATCTTGACGCCCCGAATAGTGACAGTTGCACGGCCGCGGGCGCTTCCCCCACGCGCCGGACGTGCCAGTATGCCAGCGCCAAGCCGCGTTGCGCTCCATACCCGCGATTGACGGGGAAACCGTAACGCTGAAAATCCGCCAAGCTGGCCCGGTAAATCAACCCATCGCATTCAATTTCCGTGAATCGCGCCCCGGCATTTTCGGCCGCGTCAATGATGCTCGTATCCCACGCCCAGGCGGGCGGACGTTGCAGCATGTGCTCGCGCTTGGCGTTCTTGCGGAGTACGTCGCCGGCAAGCTCCCCCACTATCCGGCCGTCCGCCCGCCTGACTTGGCGGATTGAAACCGCGCCGGCAATCGTGTTATACTGCCCGTAGTTCGCCGTATTGGTTGCCGCCGCCCCGCCGTTAGCCCCGGCCGGGCGGTTGTCTTTTCTAATCATCGCCGTCACTCCGTTTAGCCGCCCGCTTCTCATCGGCCGTGGGCCAGCTTAATATGAGCGCGTAAACCCGCGCCAATACGTCGCCCGCGTCCTCAGTCGGCGCGGGTTGGGTTGCTTTGTAATCGCCTGGGCGTGGGTCAATGGGCGGCCGTTGCATGTTGCACCTCGGATAAGTCCGCCGGGCCGTCGCCGTTGGGGAGTAAGCCGCGCCGCTCTAGCTCGCGCCGGATGATTAGCGCCGCTTGCCGCGTTGGGTCTCGCAATTCACGTTGCGCCAACTCATTAAGGGCGCGCCGCTCGTGTTCACTCAGGACAAGTCTTAACATCGGCATAACATCTCCCATAACGAAAAAGAGAATCGTTTGTCACGATTCTCTTTATAACAGACAGGAATCTAGGAAATGTCTATCAAAACTATGGTAAATCTCTGTGTTTGCGCCACGAGTGAAAGGTAGAAACCGCAACCCTCAGAACGCCGTTATCCGCCCCAAACTTCTGTTCTAACCATTCATCCAACTTGATTGGATTAATGTCCTTGTCTATCTTGTCCCACTCCCTTACCGCCGCCATTTTGTCGGCTTTAGAGAGATTGCCCCGTTTGCCCCGCTTTTCCCCTCTCCTCTCACCTAGCGCCGGATTGGCGCGGCCCAGCCCAGCCAACCGTTTTGCATCGGACATAGGTATATGGCCCTGTGGCGGTTGAGCTTCAATCGTTAGGTTATCTTGGTTTGCTTCTTGGCGTGCATACTTCTCTCGCGCCCGTTCAAAGGATTCTTCGTCAAGCCCTATGGTGCGCCTTAGTTCTGTGCCAATCGTTTCTTTAATCGCTTCTCTCATAGGGGCGGTCATGGCATTCAAGTATTCATTCACCGCTGCCCTCAATGGTTCGGTCATCCCAACCATTGCATCGGCCACGGTTACACGCTCTGGGGCCGCCGTCGGCGTTATTGCCGTTACTTGGTCGCCAATGACGGCCGGCAGGGCGCGGCCGGATTCAAACTCATCTATAATTCGATTGACTTCGGCCACTTCGCCATAGAAGGCAAGAAGTTTTTCAACGGCCTGGGCCACGCGGTAAGGCCGATTAGCTGATAAGCTCAGAATGGGTATGTCCACCGGCCGCCCATCAATAAATACTTTCACGTCTAGCGGAGTATCCTCAAATGAATCCCAGCCGTGTTGGTCAATCAAGATAAGCCCCGCCGCTTTGTCCATTTCATGGTCAAGCACCTTCCATATCTCAGCGCCTATGTCAGCCCACAAATGGAATTCCCGATTGGAAGGAAAGGTATAGTAGCCCCAACCCAATAAGCCGGGCGTTGAATTGCCAACGACAATATCTAATCCCTTTTTGCCGCTTTCGATAGCCAATGTGAAGCGGACTTGGGATAGCCCCTCCGTTGGTTGGCATTTCAATTGGCCGTTCGTTTCCCGCTCAAATTGGGCCAATACGCCTTCAACTGTTTGAATGGCCGTATTAAAAGGCATTGTGCGGCGGGCATGGAATAGTTGCCCATCGGGAAACCTTTTTGTCCAAAGTAGCCCCCCAGCGGGCGGCACGGCATCGGTTTCTTGATTGCTTGAATCTCTCATCGTTACCCTTCAAAATAAAACCGCTCACGCTAACGGACATTAGTCCACTCGCGCAAGCGGCCGAAAAGTGTGCTACACTTCTCTTGTCAGCCGCTCGCATCGGTTGACCGTGCGCCCCAGAGTGTTACTAGCACTCGTGGGGCGTATTCTTTATCACTATCCCGTTACATCTTGAAGTACCCGCCGATGATAAGGCACGTGCAACCGCGCCACGGCCGCCGCCTTTGCCTTTTCGTCGCGCCGGTCATAGCGGGCTGTCGTTTCAACCGACGAATGACCGGCCAGCTTTTGCACCGTCACAATATCCGCGCCCGCGTCTAACAGGTCGCCGACGAACGTCCGCCGCAAGTCATGGGGCGACATGGTGGCAATCCCGGCGGCCGTCGCCCGCGTTTTCAGCATGGCGTAAACGGCCTGGGTCGTCATTCGGCCGCCCCGGTTGCGATTGCCGATAACGTGGAATAGCGGCCCATCGTTGCCGCCGCGCACGGCCAACCAATCGCCCAGCGCCCGCGCCGCGCCGTCAACGATGGGCACGTATCTTTGCTTGTTGCGCTTGCCGTGTACCAACAATCGGCCGCCGCCCTCAATTCGTTCGTAGTGGGCCAAGTCCAGATTAACCAATTCAGCCCGCCGCAAGCCGCAAGCGTAAAGCACGGCGATAACGGCCGCGTCCCGAATCCCGGCCGCGTCCTGAGCACACGTATTCAGAAGCGCCGCCAATTCGCCGGACGGGATAGACCGCCCGGCCGGCACGGTTTCCCCTATCACCCGTTCCACGCTGGCCGCCGTCTGATATTCGTCGGCGGTCATCATGCCCAGCTTCCAAGCCGCTTTCAGAACGCCGCGCATTGCCGATAGCATTAGGTTAGCCGTCGTGTGACTATAGCGGTCGGCCAGTTGCGCCCGGATAGCCGCTGTGTGCTGAAAGCGGAGCCGCTCCCAGGGAACGCCCAGGCCATCGGCCGCGCCGCCCAGCATCCCGGCGATAACGTCAAGTGCCCGGCGCATGGTGGCCCGGCTTGAAGGCGCAAGCCCGGCCAGATAGACGGCCGCCGGGTTGCGGTCAAGCTGGGCCGGGCCAGTGGTCGCTAGGTCATGTTGCCCTACTACAACTAAATCCATAGCACACATATTCTATCACCTCTGTGTCAGTGTTTCAAAACTCTGATTTCAATAAACCGTCATATGGCAAAAAAGGGGCATGATGGGCCATGCCCCTACCCCATTTCAGCCGACGGCCGCGCCCTCTACTTGGGCGAAAAACGCCGCTGGTAGGGCGTCGTCAGTGCTATCATCCGCTGGGTTAGCGTTTAAGTGGGCAGAGAAGATGAGTTTGTGTCCTAGACTATTCGGTCTTCAAACGCGACTAGAACGAAGAAGAGATTGGGAGATTGACCTGGTCTCCCAATCTCACAATCTCCTACCCCGCCCTCTCCCGTGTTAATCAATGGGCAACTTCACAACCCGATACTCTGTATCCGGCTCCGGGGGAATGCTGAACTTGGAACTCACTACGTACAGCGAATTGCGATAGATCGCACCCGTTGTCGGGTTGGGCCAGGGATCAAGAAGGAGGCTGGTAATGATCCCATCTACAACACCTGATGTTAGGCCGGAATCGAGTCGTACTTTGATGACCTGGTTATAAAACGTAACAACATAAAGCGTGTTACCACGCAACACAAGGCCATCAGACCCGTCCGCTCCAACCGGCCCACAACCTACACCAACTGCAATTTCCGTTGCTTGGCCGCTGCTCGCATCTACTTTATAGAGCTTCCCCAAGCCCGTATGGTTGATAATCAGGTTTCTACCGTTGGCCGTCGCCTCAATGCCGTTACTATTTAACGCCCCTGGAACAAACTCAAAGTCGCCACTCAGAGGAATTTCTTCTATAGCGGAAGGGGCCGGCAATCGGCCGCCCGCCAACAACGGTAGCCGGTAATACACCGGGCGAAAAGAATCGGTAAAGTAGACCGCGTTGTGGGTAAAAATGGCGTCGTTGATGAGTGTCTCCGGCTCCGTGGTAAGCTGGTAATTACCAACGGTTTCGCCAGTGCTCGCATCATACACGAAAGCTCGACCAGTCGTCAGGCCCGCCACGAAAAGATAATTTGTGCGCTTGTCAAAGGTCATCCCCACCGCATTTCTACCCTCTTGTGGTGGGACTAAAATCGAACCTTCGCCGGTACGCAGATTAATCTGGTAGACAGCACCCGTTGGGATGGAACCAACATAAGCCATTGTTCCGCGGCCGAGCGTGATCCCTTCCGGCTGGAAACCGTCTGGTAACTCAATCACGTCTGGGAAAGGCGTTGTCTGGGCAACAGCCGTAATTGCCAGCCCCAGCACCAGTGCCATCACCATAATAAGACCAAGCAGTAACAGCGTTATCTTTTTTCTACTACGTCTTTCTTTTTGATTTGGCAGGTCCATGTTCATTTTCTCCTTTGGTTGTGGATCACCAGCGGTAATCCGATCATTAAGTCCGCCTTCATTATCAACGTCATCGTCACAACAGCGTCACTAAACCTTTGGAATCGAAACATCCGCAGCCGTCACAGCCTATCGCTTCACAAACAGAGCTTTGATATGATTCGCTATCTGTTTTCGGGGGAATGAAATGCCGGGATTGTCAATTTCTCTACTAGGGTCGTTTTCGGCCGCTCTAGACGAAAAGATAGTAAGCGGATTTCCTACCCGCCTCGCTCAAGCGTTGCTGATCTACCTGGTCTGCCAACCGGAGCGCCATCGTCGCGAGCCTTTGATGGCGTTCTTCTGGCCGGAGTTATCCCCACCCACCGCCCAACACAACCTGCGGCAAAGCCTCTATTTATTACGACGGACTATGCCAACAATCATAGCCCGCGACGGCCGCGCCCATGTCCCCCTCATTTTGACCGACCGTGACACTGTGCAGCTTAATCCAGACGCAGCCGTCGAAGTAGACATCCATCGTTTTGCCACATTGCTCAAATGGACTTGGAATGAACGAGAAGAACTAACGGAAGCAGTTGGCCTCTATCGTGGCGACTTCCTGGCCGACTTTTACCTGTCGGACAGCAATCCTTTTGAGGAGTGGGCAGCTACATATCGTGCAGCGTATCGAAGCCAGGCGCTGATGGCCCTCAAGCGGCTAACGTCTATTTACCTGGCTGACGAAGCTTTTGTTACGGCCGAAACCTATGCGCGGCAACAATTAACAATTGATCCTTTACACGAAGCGGGCCACCGCCAATTGATTGAGTTACTGGCCCGCAGCGGGCGACGCAGCGCAGCCCTTGTCCAATTCGACATCTATCGTGGATTACTGAGAAACGAACTAGGAGTTAAGCCGGGGTCGGAAACGCTGGCGTTGGTGGAGGCCATACAGGCTGGTGAACTACTACCTGCCCGCCAGTACCGCGATCACATTCACGGCTACCAGGTCCAGGAGGAGTTGGGACGCGGCAGCTTTGGGGTGGTCTTTCGCGCTTTTCAAGCAGCTATCGGCCGTGATGTAGCCCTTAAGGTCATTCCTGCCCATTACGCCGACGATGTTGGCTTTATCCGTCGCTTCGAAGCGGAAGCTCAGCTGATTGCTCGGCTGGAACACCCACAAATTGTCCCCCTCCATGACTACTGGCGCGAACCGGGCAACGCCTATCTAGTCATGCGCTATTTGCGCGGCGGCAACCTGAAGGCTGCTATAGCAAAGGGGGCTTGGTCGCTTGAACAGACCATTCAGCTCGTCGAGCAATTAGCGGCCGCGCTCTACGCCGCCCACCGGCACGGAATCGTCCACCGTGACGTAAAACCGGCCAACATTCTACTAGACGAAGAGTCCAACGCTTATCTTTCGGACTTTAGCCTCGCCAAACTATTCCAGCCGGAAGAGACAAGGCCAACATTTGAGATCATCACGGGAACGCCGGCGTATCTGTCACCAGAACAGGCACGGAATGAGCCGGCCTCACCCCTCAGTGACCAATATAGCCTGGGATTAGTCGTATACGAAGTGTTACGCGGGCAGCCACCGTTTACGGCCGGCTCCCTACCCAACCTGCTCCAGATGCATATCCACGAGCCGTTGCCATCGCTCGTTGAGCATCGCCCGGAAATCCCTACAGAAGTTGAGGCAGTCCTCCGACGGGCCACAGCAAAGCAGCCAGAGGAACGCTTTGCCGATGTCCTCGCCTTCGCCAAAGCGTTCCGCGTCGCGAGTCGCAACCAGAGTGAAACAGTTCCATTCATCCAGAGCGAACCGCTGTTGCCGGTAACAAATCCATACAAAGGTTTGCTGGCCTTTACCGAAGCGGATGCAGCGCTTTTTTATGGCCGTACCACGCGAATCCAACAGTTGTTGAAGCGAATGAACGAAACAAAGGAGACAGGTCGCTTCTTGGCTGTCGTCGGCCCAAGCGGTAGTGGTAAGTCATCATTGGTTATGGCCGGGTTGGTTCCTGCCTTGCGGCAGGGTGCTGTTCCCGGCTCGGAGAATTGGTTTATTGTTGACATCATTCCAGGAACGCGACCCTTTGAGGAAATAGAAACCGCGCTCCTTCGTATTGCTGTCAATCCGGCGCCGTCTCTGTTGGAGCAAATCCAAACCGATGAGCATGGCCTACTTCGCACTGTAAAGGAAATCCTGCCGGCGAATGACTCCAGCGAACTTTTGATCATCATCGATCAGTTTGAAGAGCTGTTCACCCTCGTTCCCGACCCGCACGTGACTGCCCACTTCCTCGCCAGCCTCCACGCGGCCGTCACTGCCACACACAGCCCCTTACGAGTGATCGTGACACTGCGTGCTGACTTCTATGACCGCCCGTTGCTCTATCCTGGTTTCAGTGACTTAATCCAACAGCACACTGAGATTGTTGTGCCACTGACGGCCGATGAACTCGTTCAAGCAATTGAGCGGCCGGCAGCACGGGTGGGTGTAACCGTTGAACCAGAACTCGTCGCCGCACTCGTTGCCGGTGTCAATGATCAACCCGGTGCGTTACCATTGCTACAATACACGCTAAGCGAACTGTTTGAACAGCGCGAAGACAGTTGTCTAACCCTCCACGCCTATCGTCAATTCGGAACGATTAGCAGCGCATTGAGCCGGCGCGCCGACGCTGTCTACGCTCAACTAGATGAAGCAGGCCAAACGGCCACTCGTGCCCTCTTCTCCCGCCTCGTCACTCTCGGCGAAGGCGTTGAAGACACCCGACGGCGGGTGTTTCTTGCGGAATTAATGGCCCTGGACCTGGCAGGGGAGCAGGGAGGCAGAGGAACAGAGGAGCAAAGTGAAATCTCTCAATCTCCCAATCTCCTAATCTTTCCTCGCTCCACTCCTCACGCCCCACTCCCCACTATCCTTGACCTGTACGGCCGCTTTCGCCTCCTTTCCTTCGACCGTGACCCGCTGACACGCGGGCCGACGGTGGAGATCGCCCATGAGGCGCTGCTGCGTGCCTGGCCGCGCCTGCGTGCCTGGCTCGACGAGAATCGCGCCGAACTGCGACTGGGTCGTTTGTTGACCCAGGCCGCAACCGAATGGCAGGCAGCCGGGCACGACGAAGGCTTTCTGCTGCGTGGGGCGCGGCTGAACCAATTAGCTCCACTAGCCACCGGCACGATTGCCTTAACCGACAGCGAGCGACATTTCCTGGAAACGAGTTTAGAGGCGCGCCAGGCACGACAGGCGGCCGAGGAGGCGCGGCGGCGGAGCGAAATTGAGCAAGCGCGGAAGCTGGCCGAGACTGAGCGGCAGCGAGCCGAAGAACAGGCTCATCATGCACAACGACTGCGCCGGCGAGCGGCGCTTCTGGCCGGGGCACTTATATTGGCCCTTATTCTGGCGACGGCCGCTGTGCTATTCAGCCGGCAGGCTGGAGAAAGCGCCTTACTCGCCCAGACCAATGCCGGCGTGGCTCAAACGGCCGAGGCCCAGGCCCTCGACCAGCGGGCGACGGCTGCGGCTGAAGCCGACATCCGCGCTACAGCGGAAATAGATGCGCGCCAACAACAAGCCGAAGCAGAGGAGCAGGCTCGCTTAGCCACTTCGCGGGAACTGGCCCTGGCAGCACAAAACCAACTAACTATTGACCCTGAACTAAGCCTGCTACTAGCTCTACAAGCGTTGGAAATTCAAGATACAAAAGAGGCAAAGGAAGCATTGCACCAAGCGCTCCAGACTTCACGCACGCTGCAAACATTTGATCAACCTGAGCCAACTGTTGATACCGTTTTGGCTGGCCCTAAAGGCCCCTTACCGGCCACCTTGACAAGGGAAGTTATTACTATATTTGATCCGGTTTCAGGAGATGCCTTATATACCTTGCCCGACGCAAGTTTTAGCCCCTTCATTCCTTTTTATGCAGCTCTTAATCAAAAAGGAGATGAAATGATGCTACTACAGTGGCAGGGTCCCCAGATTACGTATAAGGCATGGGCCTTAGATAATGAACAACTAATCGTATCTCATATGCTACCGATCCAATTGGATCCAAGGTCTCCTTTGGCTATAGACTCAGATGGACAAATTTTGGCCGTGGGCTATCAGAACGGGACAACCAAGTTATGGGATACGAACACCGGCCAGTTACTAGTGACCCTGGGTGAGCAAAACGATGCACACGACGACTGGATCATTGGTGTTACCTTCGATCAAGACAGCGACCGCCTGGGAGCCATCAGTTACAATGGTCAGGTGTCTATCTGGAACGTGCCTGCCTCTATCGCTGCCGGTTCCGGACAGCAACTTATCTCGCTTGTAACCACAACTCTGATCGACAACGGCTCTCTTACTCAATTCGCTTTTATCGATGAAACAACTGTCGCAGTTGGTTCTGGTGGTGGCTGGCTTGAGATTTGGGATCTCACGAATACTCCTGGTGCCGTCTTCTCGCAGCTAGCGCATAATATTAACTTCACTGATTTTACGGTTAGTAAGGATCGATCAAAACTAGCCACGAGTAGTCCGGGCGCAGTCAAGATTTGGAGCGTACCCCGCGGCGAACTTCTTCTTACGCTTCCTACCGGCATTAACCGAGTAGAAGAAGTTTATTTTAATCTCGATGGCAGCCAGGTAATGACCGTTGACGCCGCCGGGACCGTGCGGGTTTGGGATGCGCGTCTTCATCCCTTAGGGGAAACCCTGTCATTCGACCCCTCGCCTACTACCAAGGTAGCGAAGGATTTACAAATTAGCCCAAACGGACAGCAATTGGCAATCAGCAGTGATTTCAAGCCGGCCTCATTATGGGCTGCAGCGACCGGCGAACACGTAAAGACATTGTTGGATGGTGAGGGGGCAACGTATGGCGCTGTTTACAGCCCGGATGGAAGCCGCCTGGCGACAGTCGGTCAGGACGACCGGATTCGGATTTGGGACCTGGCTAGTGGCGAAGTGCTTATGTCTTTTTCCGGTAATAGTTCCGGGCTGGTTTATGACTGGTGGCGAGGCATTATTGACATCGCCTACAGTCCAGACGGATCACGCCTGGCTACCGCGGGCGGCAATGGCGACGCAAAGGTGTGGGATGCCGAAACCGGTGAGGAATTATTAGCTTTCACGAGGCACACATCAGGATTGGCTAGTATCATGTATAGTCCTGACGGCCGCCTCATTGCTACCTCAAGTGATCAACCCGATGGAACCGCCAGAGTGTGGGATGCTCAAACCGGTGAGCAGTATCTGGTTTTGGAAGGCGGTGGTGGGATGATGTGGAAACTGGCTTTCAGTCCCGACAGCTCTCTTTTGATCACAGGTAGTGATGGTGGCGGGGCCAGAGTCTGGGATGTTGTCAGCGGCAATGAACTTTATGCTACCTCGCAGGAACCAGAATTTATTCCAGATGTTGCCTTCACCCCGGATGGAGATTTTTTCGTCACCGCCGGCGCGTCACTACGGCTGTGGCGGGTCGAAGACGGCGAAGAAGTGTTAACACTCTCAAATGACTTATTCTGGTGGTTTACGATCAGCCCAGACGGTCGTTACATTTACGCTACCGACTATCGAGAGGTTCTGCGCGTATTTACACTTCAATTAGAAGATACCATCGCTCTGGCCCACGCGCGCCTGACACGATGGTGGCGCCCGGAAGAGTGTCAACGTTATCTGCACACGACCGAATGCCCACCTTCACCTCAAAAGTTCAATCCGGACAGATAAGGCTCCATATAGATGTAGAAAGCTATCGTCACTTCGTTTTTGGTTGTATTATCATCCACCGGGTTACTATGTAACTGGGCAGTGAATGAATATTTGTGTTCCGGATTATTCAAATTCAAGGGCGATTAAACCATGACCTATCAAGTTCTTCCTGACGGCGGCGTGACCACGCCGCGCGGATTCTCGGCCGCCGCCGTGGCCGCCGGTATCAAACAATCGGGGCGGCCGGACCTGGTGCTGGTCGTCTCCGACCGGGACTGCGCCGCGGCCGGCGTCTTCACCCGCAACCAGGTCGCCGCCGCGCCGGTGCTGCTCGACCGGGAGACACTGGCCGCCAATAGCGCCGCCATGCGCGGCGTGGTCATCAATGCCGGCAACGCCAACGCCTGCACCGGCGCGCCGGGGCTGGCCGATGCCCGCCGGATGCAGACCCTCATGGCCGAGGCCGTCGGCGGCCGGCCGGATCAATACTTCGTTATGTCAACAGGCGTTATCGGCGTACCCCTGCCGATGGCCCGCGTGGGCGACGGCATCCGCGCCGCCGCGCCGCTGCTGGGGGCGGCCAATGGGGCCGCGGCGGCCGAGGGCATTATGACCACCGACACCCGGCCCAAATCGCTGGCCCTGACCGTTGACCTGCCCGGCGGCCGGGTCACGCTGGGCGGCATGGCTAAGGGCGCGGGCATGATCCACCCCGACATGGCGACGCTGTTGGGCGTGCTGACCACCGATGCCCAGGTTGCGCCGGGCGATCTGGCCGCATTATTGCGGGAAGCGGTCGCCGGCAGCTTCAACGCCATCTCCATCGACGGCGACACCAGCACCAACGACACCATCCTGCTGCTGGCTAACGGCGCGAGCGGCGTGACCGTGGAAGATGGGCCGGGTCGGGCGCTCTTTGCCGCCGCGCTGGGTGAACTGTGCCGGGCGCTGGCGATGATGATCGTGCGCGACGGCGAGGGCGTGACGCGGGTCGTCACCGTGCGCGTCACCGGCGCGGCCACGCCGGCCGACGCCCGCCGCGTGGCCGACACTATCGCCACCTCGCCGCTGGTCAAGACGGCCTTTGCCGGCGGCGACCCCAATTGGGGCCGGATTATGATGGCGACCGGCCGCAGCGGCGTGGTCCTCGATCAGCACAAGTTGGCGCTATGGGTCGGCGGCCCCGGCCAGACGCCGCTGCAACTCGTCCGCGACGGCACGCCCACCGATTACCAGGAGAGCGAGGCGGCGGCCGTCTTCGCCCAGCCGGCGTTCGTCGTCCACGTCGATCTGGGCCTGGGCGCGGGCGAGGCCACCCTGTGGACGACCGATCTGACCCACGACTACGTGACGATCAACGCCGACTATCGTACCTAGACCCTGGGAGACACTCCATGACCAAACTATGGGGCGGCCGGTTCAACGAGCCGACCAACGCCCTCGTGCACCGCTTCAACGCCAGCATCGGCTTCGACGCTCGCCTGTACGATGAGGACATCACCGGCAGCGTGGCCTGGGCTGGGGCCTTGCATGACGCCAAGCTGCTGAGCGCCGCCGAACGGGATACGCTCATCGACGGCCTGGAGCAGGTGCGCGCCGAGTTCGCCGCCGGGCGCTTCGTCATTCTGCCGGAAGATGAGGACATCCACTCGGCCGTCGAGCGCCGCCTGACGGCGATCGTCGGGCCGGTGGGCGGCAAGCTCCACACCGGCCGCAGCCGCAACGACCAGGTGGCGACCGACTTCCGCCTGTGGTTGATGCGCGCCTGCGCCCATCTGGACGGGCAACTGGCCGATTTGCAGCGCGCCCTGATCGTCAGCGCCGAGAGCGCGCTAAACCTGCCCATGCCCGGCTACACCCACCTCCAACACGCCCAGCCGGTCACCTGGGGGCATTGGGCGCTGGCCCACTTCTGGCCGCTGGTCCGCGACCGGCGGCGACTGGGCGCGGCGCGGCGGGCGGCGGCCGTCTCGCCGCTAGGGGCCGGGGCGCTGGCCGGGTCGGCCTTCCCCATCGACCGCGAACGGCTGGCGGCGCGGTTGGGCTTCGCGGCCATCACGCCCAACAGCCTCGATGCCGTCAGCGACCGTGACTTTGCCGCCGAGTTTCTCTTCGCTACGGCCTTGCTCGGCGTCCATTTGAGCCGGCTGGCCGAGCAGCTTATCCTCTTCAGCAGCGCCGAGTTCGGCTTCGTGCGCCTGGCCGACGCCTACACCACCGGCTCCAGCATCATGCCCCAGAAGCGCAACCCCGATACGCTGGAACTGACGCGGGGCAAGAGCGGCCGGCTCATCGGCCATCTGACCGGCTTCCTGGCGACGTTGAAGGGCTTGCCATCGAGCTACGACAAGGATTTGCAGGAGGACAAGGAGCCGGTCTTCGACGCGTTCGACACGCTCGACATGGCTCTGCCGGTGATGAGCGGCCTCATCGCGACGCTGGAGATTCGGCCGGAGCGTCTGGCCGCGCAACTGGAGGCCGGGCTGCTGGCGACGGAGCTGGCCGACTATCTGGTGCGACAAGGGTTGCCGTTTCGCGAGGCCCATCATCTGGTGGGCCGGGCGGTGCGGCTGAGCGAGGAGCGCGGCGTGGCCCTGACCGATCTGACGGCCGATGATCTACAAGCCATCAGCCCCCATTTCGGCGCGGATGCCGCCGACGTTCTGACCGTGGCCGCGGCGCTGGCTGCCCGCGCCCTGCCCGGCGGCACGGCCCCGGCGGCGCTGGCCGACCAACTGGCGGCGGCGCGGCAGGCTGTGGACGCCGCAGACGCCGGCTACTTGAGCCAGTAACCCAGCGCCACGATCAGCACGGCCAGCAGGCCAAAACCCGTCTCCAAAAAGCCGAGGGCGATGACCGACGAGCGCCAACGCCAGGGCGACAGCCCCCACCCGGCGCGGGCCAGCAGCATGGCCGTGGCGACAATGCCCAACCACGGCAGCCACCCCGCCCAGACCAGCGCCGCCACGCCGCTGACAGCCAGCGCGTGCGTGCCGATGACCGCCGCCAAACTCTCGCCCGGCCCGGCCGGCCGCCCTTTGTCCAGCCGCAGCCGGGCGCGGATGAACAGCACGGCGGGCACGGCGCGGGCGACCATGAAGCCCCACAGCCCCAGCGCCGGAGGCCAGCCCCAGCCATCGGCCAGGGCAATGGCGGCCACGATGGCGGCGAAGGCCACCGGCGCGGCCAGTTCCGCCTGCCAGAAGCGCCCCGGCCGCTGGTCATAGAACACAAAGATGAGCAGCAAGGGCGCGGCCACCAGGACCGGCGCGAATGGCCGCGGCCCGGCCAGACTAAACGCGACGGCGGCCAATAGCAGGCCGACGCCGCCAAAGATGAGGGCAAAGCGCCGGGCCAGCCGCGTGCGCGCATAGGTCCGGCCGCGGCGGCGATCTGCCCAATAGACCTTGAACGGGCGATTGAACAGGAAGAGGGCAAACGCGGCGGCGGCCAGCGCCGCTCCGGCCCACGACGGCGCGACCAGCAGGCCGAGCAGGATCGGCTCGGTCACCAGGCTCCAACTGCCATGCTCGGCCGGCAGGGCGACGCTTTTGAATGAGGGTGGCCGGGCGGTCGAGGTGTCGGCGGTTTTTGGCGGCAGCGATTGAGCCATCAGTCCGTGGCGTCCCGGTGCTCGATGGTTTGTACGGCGATAAAACTGCGCGGCAGGCGGGCCACAAACGGGCAGGCCATCGCGCCGGAACAGGAGCCGCAGCCGCCACCATCGGCGCAGGGCGAGGCCGCCCCACTCTCGACCGTCAGCCGCCCCCGTTGCGCCCAATGCTCCAGCATCCCCGCCAGCGCGCCGGGCGCGATGTCCAGGCGGCGACTCAACTCCGACAGGGTGATCGGCCCCTCGGCCGCCTCAACGGTTTGCAATACCTGGCGCAACATTAGAAGCCTCCCAACCAGACGCCGGCGCGAAAGACGACGAAGGCCATCAGCCAGGCGATGATCAGTTGACCGATCAGGCTGAACCACGACCAGCCCGCGCCCAGTTCGTGGCGTTCGGCGGCGATGGCGGCCATGCACGGCGTGTAGAGCAGCACGAAGACCATGAAGGCCAGCCCGGCGGCTGTGGCGTGGCCGCCGCTGGATTCGTCGAAGCCGGCGCGAATGGCCCCGGCCAGCCCGGTGGTGTCCTCGGTCGCCTCGGGCTGGAGATTGATGCCGATCAGGCCGGGCAAGGCGCGCAGCGTGTCGGCCACGGCCCGGCCGAACGACGTGACGATCTCGGCCAGATCGCCCAGGAAGGTCGTGTCGCCGGTTTCGCCGGCCGCGCTTTCCACGCCGTATATCTGGCCCAGGGTGCTGACGACGACTTCCTTGGCTACCAGACCGCTGAGGAGCGCGCCGCCCGATTGCCACGAGCCGAAGCCCAGCGGGCGCAGCACGGGCGCGGCGGCGGTGGAGACGCGGCCGAAAACGCTGTCGGCCATCGGCGTCTGGGCGAACGTGCCCGACCCGCCCCAGGGGATGGCCGTCAACAGCCAGATGACCAGCGTCGTCAGCAGGATGAGCGACGCGGCATGTTCCAGGAAGGCCCGCGTGCGCAGCCACATGTGATAGCGGATGCTACGGGCATTGGGCAGGCGATAGGGCGGCAACTCCATGACCAGACCGGGGGCGGCCGTGGCCGGCAACAGCGTGCGCTGCAACAGCAACCCCACCACCACGGCCACGGCGATACCCAACAGGTAGAGGCCCAGGATGACCAGGCTGGCCGCGCCGGGGAAAAAGATGGCCGCGAAGAGGACGTAGACCGGCAGGCGGGCGCTGCAACTCATAAACGGCACGAGCAGGCCGGTCAGCACGCGGTCGCGCCGGTTCGACAGGGTGCGCGTGGCATAGATGGCCGGCACCGAGCAGCCAAAGCCGACCATGAGCGGCAGGAAGCTGCGGCCATGCAGCCCGATGCGGTTCATCAGGCGATCCATCACGAACGCGCCGCGAGCCATGTAGCCGGAATCTTCCAGCACGGCCAGGGCGAAGTAGAGCGACAGCAAGACCGGAATGAAGGCCAGCACACTGCCGACGCCGCCCAGGACGCCATCGACCAAGAGCGAGGCGAACCAGCCTTCGGCCAGCCCCAACAGCCCCAGGATGCTCACCACCCACCGGCTAATCGGCCCGGTCAGCACCCCGTCCAGCCAATCGACCCAGGGGGCCGACAGGTCGGTCGTGATCTTGAAGACGAACCACATCGCCACCAGAAAGATGGGGATGCCCAGCCAGCGGTTGGTGACGAAACGGTCGATGCGGTCGGAGCGGGAGACGGCTTCGGCGCGATCTTCATTGATCACGCGGCCGGCCAGGTCGTGGATCCAGGTATAGCGGCGGTCGGCGATCAGCAGGTCGGTCTCATCGCCCAGGCCGGTCGCCAGCCGGGCGCGGCCGATGGCGGCGGCGCGATGCAGCTCCTCGGCCGCCGGGCCGCTCAGCCGTTGGGCGGCGTCGCTGTCGCCCTCCAGCAGCCGGACGGCCAGCCAGCGCGGCGAACAAATCTCGCGCCCGGTGGGGTGGGCGGCAATGAGCAGCTCCAATCGGGCGATCTCCGCCTCAATCGCCGGCCCATAGTCCAACCGGAATGTCTCGGCATCGCCGGCGGCCACCCGGCAGACCGTGGCGATCACGTCATCCAGTCCCTCTTCGCGGCGGGCCACGGCGGGCAGGACAGGCGCGGCCAGGGCGCGGCTCAGTTCGTCCAAGGCAATGCGCAACCCCTGGCGCTCGGCGGCGTCCATCATGTTGAGGACGACGACGGTGGGCAGCCCCAATTCAAGCAATTGGACGATCAGGTACAGATTACGCTCCAGATTGGAGGCGTCGGCCACGGCGACCACTACGTCGGGCCGCTCGCGCAACAGGAAATCGCGAGCGACGACTTCTTCCAGCGTGTAGGCGCTGAGGCTATAGGCCCCCGGCAGGTCGGTGATGGCCAGGCGCCGGCCGTCGTGGCGCATTTCGCCGGTCTTCTTCTCGATGGTTTTGCCCGGCCAATTGCCGACATGCTGCCGCGCGCCGGTCAGGGCATTAAAGACGGTGCTTTTGCCCGCGTTGGGATTGCCGGCCAGGGCGATGGACAGGGTTGGCGGCAGCGGGCTAACGTCGGTGTTGATCATGGATTAATCAGTCGTGATGGGCAGTGGACGGGCCGTGTCGGGCAACTCGACCCCAACCCATAACTTTTCGGCCAGATCGCGGCCGAGGGCCACGCGCGAGCCGCGCACGGACAACAACATCGGCCCGCCGGCGTCCTGCACCACGCGCACCGCCGTGCCCGGCGTCAGGCCCATTTCCAGCAGGCGATGGATGACGCAGCGGTCAACCTGGATACAGCGCAAGCAGGCGTCGCAATCGCGCGGGCAATCGACCAGCGGCAACAGCCCGGCGGCCAACAGATCTGCGGCGCGGCTATCGACCGGCAACGCAGGCCGCCGGGCCGCCCGCGCCGCCAACCAGGCGCCGGCCATTCCCAGCGCCAGGCTGAGCATCAGCAACGGAAGCCAAATCTGCGGATTCATACTGTTTCCTCCACCGGGTAAACGAAGACCCGTGAGGCCGCCTCCAGCCCCACATAGCGCGCGTCGCCGTCCAACAGCAACACCAACGGGCCATGGAACGGCAAATATTCGCGCACGGTCAGCCGCCGCCCCAACACCAGCCCCAGTTCGGCCAGATAGGCCAGAAGTTCATCGGTTTCGGGATGAATGCGACTGACGACGACCGTGCACCCGGGCCGGACCGCGGCCAGCGCGGCATCGGCCGGCAAGTCCACCGCGCCGTCGGGGCGGGGGATGGGGTTGCCGTGGGGGCAGGTGGCCGGATAGTCGAGGAAGCGGTCGAGGGCGTCCATCACCTGCGGGTCGGTGGCGTGCTCCAGGCGACAGGCCAAAGCGTGGACCTGATCCCAGGGCAGGGCCAATTGGTCGGCCAGGAAGCGCTCCCAGAGGCGATGGCTGCGGATGACGCCGTCGGCCTGTTGGCGGCCGTCGGCGGTCAGGGAGATGCCCTTGTACGGGCGGTGGTCGATCAGGCCGCCATCGCGCAGGCGGTGGATCATCTCCGTGGCCGAGACGGGCGACACCCCCAGCCGGTCGGCCAGGGCGGAGATGGCGACCGGCTCATCGGCCACGGCCAACTCGCTGACCGTCTTGAGGTACATCTCGGTGCTTTCGTTAAAGGAATCGTGTCTCATGCGCGCTCCCGGTAATCATAAGGCAACCCCTAGCCGGGTTTTCAGGTTTCCCTGATCATACGAGCATGGGTCGTCCTAAAGGAGTGACATCCGTCACCACATTAGGTGACATTCGTCCTGAGTTTGGGAGATAGGAGTGGGAGAGCTACTCGACGGCCGGGATGACGTCGCCGCCGCCGCCTTCGTAGACGTCGGCCACGGCCAGATGGACGGCGTTGAGGATGGCGTTGACCCGCCGCAACAGGCGCACGTTGGCCTCGGGGCGGATGTTGGCCGTCTCCGGCAATTGCAGGGCGGTCTCGATCAGGCTGTCGCGGAAGAAGATCGACGCCTCCAGGGTCATGCGCAACGGCAGGCCGCGGGCCATGCAGTTGCGGGCGTAGAGGCGGCCGATGCGCCGCGCTTCTTCCAGAATCGAGGCGCTATTCTCTTCGTTCGATTCGCTGGAGAGGTATTGCAGGGTCAGGCCCATCAGTTGTTGGCCCAGCAGCCGCGTCTGGCTACGCCCTTCCTCGTCAAAGTAGGCCATCCAGCTTTCATGGCGGTGGACGCTGACGTCCTGCCGGGTGCGGGCCAGGGCCTTGGTGGCCCACAGTCCGGCGAAGCCGTTGACGTTGCGCAGGGCGCTCCGCTCGCGGGCAAAGCGGGCCAGGTCCGACGCGGCAAAGCGCCGGTGGCCGCCGGGCGTCACCATGACCGGGATGTCGCCGTTGTTTGCCCAGCGGCGCAGCGTGGTCGGATGAACGTCCAGTTGTCCGGCCGCTTCGCTCAGCGTCAACCACGTTTCATTGTTCGATGGTTCCATGAACGGCATCCAGTCCGGTTAAATCTATGTAAATCTAGGCAATGGTGGCGTATTCTACTAGGGTATTGTCGGCCGTCAATGATTGCATTCAGACCTGACGGGGCTTTAGTACACTGCTCCGCAATTATTCTGCGGCTTGTAGTTCGCAACTTTAGTTGCGTTCCCAGGTACGACGCTGGGGAACGCAACTAAAGTTGCGAACTACGATCCTCACAATCCTTTAGGTTAGGGCGTGGTGCGGATCACTTCGTCGAGCGGCCGTTTGCGCTCGCGCGTGGGGATTTCGGCCGGGTAGCCCATATAAAGGAGCGCGATCAGTTCATAGCTGGACGAAGCGACGCCGAGCAGTTCGTAGGCCAGCGGATCGCGGATGATCGGCCCGGTGCTCCACTTGACGCCCACCCCCTCGGCCCAGGCGGCCAGTTGCACGTTCTGGATGGCGCAGCAGACGGCGGCGTAATCCTCGCGGCGACGCCGCTCGTCCCCCTCTTGCAGCGCGGCCACGGCGACGATGGTCGGAATCGCCAGGAACTTGCGCTCGCTCTCCTCGCGGCGGCGGGCGCGCCGCTCGGTGGTCTCGGCCGGGGCTTTCTCCATCCGCAGTTCGGCGTAGCGCCCGGCCAATCCGTGGCGCGTTTGCGGCCCCAGGATGATGAAGCGCCACGGCTCGGTCAGGTGGTGATTGGGTGCCCAGATGCCCGCCGCCAGGAGGCGGGTCAACGCCTCCGGCGGGAGGGGTTCGGACATGAATTTTGAGATGGATCGCCGGGCGCGAATCGCGGCGATCATATCCAGCGCTTGCGTGTCGGCCATCGGCAACTAACGGCCGCGGAACAGTTCGCGGACGATGATATTGCGCTGGATCTGGCTCGTGCCCTCGTAGATCTGGTAGATCTTGATGTCGCGCATCAACTTCTCGACCGGATACTCGGACATATAGCCGTAGCCGCCGAAGACCTGCACCGCGTCGACGGTCACCTTCATGGCGATGTCGGCGGCGAAAGCCTTGGCCATGGCCGCGTGGCTGGTGTTGCGCTCGCCACGGTCGTAATCCCAGGCCGCGCGCCAGACCAACAGCCGCGCCGCCTCGACCTGCGTCGCCATGTCGGCGAGCATGTGGCCGATGGCCTGGTGCTGCCAGATGGGATGGCCCATCGTGACGCGCTCGCGGGCGTACTTGATGGCCTCGTCCAGGGCGCGCTGGGCCACGCCGACCGCGCCGGCGGCCACCGACGGCCGGCTCTTGTCGAAGACCTTCATCGACGTGGCGAAGCCCGTGCCTTCCTCGCCCAAAATATGATCGGCGGGCACGCGCACGTTGTCGAAGATGACCTCGGCCGTGTCGGAGGCGTGCTGGCCCATCTTCTCGAATGGCTTGCCGACGCTGACGCCTGCCCAATCGCGGTGGACGACGAAGAAGCTCATGCCCTTGTAGCGGTGGCGGTGGTCATCGCGCATGTCGGGTTTGGTGTAGGCCAGCACGGAGTAGAAGCCGGCGTTGGTCGCCCCGGTGATGAACGTCTTGCTGCCGTTGAGAATGAAGTGGTCGCCGTCGCGCACAGCCGTCGTCTTGATACCGGCCACGTCCGACCCCGCTTCCGGCTCGGTGACGCAGTAGGCGGCCAACTCGCCGTTCGCCATGCGGCCACCGTACTCATGCTTCTGCTCTTCGCTGCCGGCGATGATGACCGGCAGGACGCCCAGGCCGTTCACGCCGATGGCCGTGCTGATGCCCGAACAGCCCCAGGCCAGTTCCTCGGTCACCAGGCTCTCCTCGAAGAGGCTGAGGCCCAGGCCGCCGTACTCTTCGGGAACGGCCATCGTCGTCAGACCCAACTCCTGCGCCTTGCGGATGATCGGCCACGGGTATTCGTGGGTCTTATCGTAATGCTCCGCCCGCGGGGCGATCTCATTGCGGGCAAAATCGCGCGCCAGTTTTTGAATCATCTGGTGCTCGTCGTTCAGACAAAAGTTGATCGAATCCTTGCCATTGGCGCTCATGCTTGCGTTCTCCTATCGTTGCCGGCGAAGTTCAGATGGAAATAAGTCTCCGGCGGGCTTGGCTGCCGGAGCGGGCATCGTTCATCAGTATAACGCGATGCGTTATGAGAACATTGTAGCCCACGGGGATCAGGCCGTCAAGTGAACGCCGCGATGGGAAAGGCGGGTATAATGGAGTGAAATCCAAGGAGAAGAACCCCATGATATTCGACCCTGAACGCCTGCGCGCCCAGTTCCCCGCCTTGCAACGCACCATCGACGGCCGGCCGGCCGTCTACCTCGATGGGCCGGGCGGCACGCAAGCGCCCGAACAGGTCATTGCCGCCATGAGCGACTATCTGCGCCACGGCAGCAGCAACCTGGGCGGCCCGTTCGCCACCAGCCGCGAGGCCGACGCCGCGGCCGACGCCGCCCGCGACGCCCTGCGCGACCTGCTCAATGCCCGCCGGTCGGAGGAGATCGTCTTCGGCCAGAATATGACCAGCCTGACCTTCGCCATGAGCCGGGCCATCGCCCGCGAGTGGCGGGCGGGGGACGAGATCATCGTCACTCGTATCGACCATGACGCCAATATCGCCCCCTGGCTGCGGGCGGCCGAGGATCGCGGCGTCACGGTCCGCTGGCTCGACTTCCGCCCGGAGGATTGCACGCTGGCCCTCGATACGCTGCCCGGCCTGCTGAACGAGCGTACACGGCTGGTGGCGGTCAATTACGCCTCCAACGCCGTGGGCACGATCAGCGACGTTGCCCAGGTCGCCCAATTGGCCCACGCCGTTGGCGCGCTGGTCTACGTCGATGCCGTCCATTACGCTCCCCATGACGTGATCGACGTGCAGGCGCTCGATTGCGATTTCCTGGCCTGCTCGGTCTATAAATTCTTTGGGCCGCACACGGGCGTACTCTACGGCAAGTATGAGCACCTCGACCGGCTTACGGCCTATAAGGTGAGGCCCGCGTCCGACGAGCCACCGGGCAAATGGGAAACGGGCACGCAAAGCTTCGAGAGCCTGAGCGGGGTGACGGCGGCCGTGGAGTACCTGGCAAGTATTGGCGGGCAGACCGGCTCGCGGCGCGAGCGGCTGGCGCGGGCCATGCGGGCCATCAAGGAGTACGAGGCCGGATTGAGCCGCCGCTTTCTGGAAGAGGCGGCGCGAACGCCCGGCCTACGCGTCTACGGCATCACCGACGTGGAAGAAGTGGAACGACGCACGCCGACGTTCGCCATCGGTCTGGCCGGGCACACGCCGGAAGCCGTGGCCGCCTATCTGGGCGAGCGGAGCATCTTCGTCTGGCACGGGCATTACTACGCCGTAGCGGTCATGGAGCGGCTGGGCGTACTGGATAGCGGCGGGCTGGTGCGCGTCGGCTTTGCCCATTACAACACGGCGGAGGAATTGGCCAGGCTGTTTGCCACCTTGCGTGAATTAGGTCCCGTCTGACGGTAAATGAGCGCGTATTGACATACCCCCTTGGGTATGCCATAATCCTTCATATTATTCGCGGCTTCGGCCGCCAGCTATCTTTACTAAAGGAGGTGGTGTATATGAGTAGTTATTCCTTAACCTGCACCGTAGCGCCGCCTCCTCGTGAGAGCTAGTGGCGCTGCGGTGCAAAGACAAAAGCCCTGTGTGGAAACACACAGGGCTTTTGTTTTGGGGGGAGGTTTCCCGGAACGCCGTGGTGGGGTTGAGGCTGCGGGAGTAGATTGCCTTTAGAAGATTTCTTCGGCCGTCGGCACGTAATCCAGCGGCGACTCGGCCACGCCGTAGGTGGCCGAACTGACGGGAGCCGGAGGCGCGGCCGGCGTCGGGGCGACGTATTCGCCCGACTGGCGGCGAATCCAGTCTTCATACTTGGTGCCGTCGGGCATGGTGGCGTTAGCCAGCGTCTTGGCCGTCGAGAGCGCCTTGAGCGAGACGCGCGCGCCGAAGAGAAACGCGCCGGATAGATTCGCGCCGTGCAGCCGGGCATCGTCCAAATTGGCCCCGCTGAGATTGGCCTCCGACAAATTGGCCTTCTCCAGATTGACCTTGCCCAGGTTGGCCCAGCCGAGGTTAGCGCCGATCAGCGTGGCCCGCTCCATATTGGCATAGGCCAGATTAGCCTCGACCAGGTTAGCGCGCTCCAGGTTCGCGCCGTTCAGTGCCACGCGCTCGCCCTGGGCCTTGGTCAGATTGGCCTCGACCATCGCCGCGCCGCTCAGGATCGTCCCTTCCAGCGCCGCGCCGGTCAGGTTGGTCTCATTCAGCGAGCCGAGGCTGATGTCGGCGCCGCGTAAATCGGTTTCGGTCATATCGGCCAGGTCCAGATTGGCGCGACCCAGCAGCGCTTCGCTCATATTGGCGCCGCTGAAATTGCCGTAGCTCACGTCGGCTCCCTGTAGATTGATGCGGCTCAGGAAAGCGCCGCTTAGATTAACCCAGCCCAGACTGGCCCCTTTCAGATTGGCCGCGGCCAGATGGGTATTGGCCAGTGTGCCGTCGGTCAGCCAGCCCTTGCTATCCAGTTCGCGGATGGCTCGCGTCGCCAGACCGGCATCGCCGCTGGCGATCTCGCGGATCAACTGCGTCTTAGCCAATTGGCTTTCGCGACTCAGTTGCGCGTCTTCCTGGGCCTTGCGCTGGTCTTCCAGATAGGTCATGAGTTGTTGTTCGCGGCGGCGGCCGAGTGAATCGGTTAGATAGACCACCAGCGCCACGCCCAGCAACGTCAGGCCCAACCCGCGCGCATACTCGTTGAGCAGCGTGCCCGGCTGATAGCCCAACCACCCCAGGAACAGGGCCAAAACCAACAAAATGCCAACGATTACCTGAATACTCAAGCCTTTTTGATTACCGGCCATGATACTCCGCTACCTCCGAAAAGTTCGACCGCCGGCCGGCTGTGACCGGCCGGCGTTGAACGAGTGCCGTCTACAGATCGATCGCCGCGTCGTCGTTGTAATCGATGGTGATGAGACCTTGCTCAATGGCATCCACGACGCTCATGTCGGCCCGTGGCGCGCTCCCGGATGAGGTCAGACGGCGATTGNNCCGCGGCCACTTCTTGATGGCGTCGGCCTGGGCGGCCTGCACGCGCCAGATCAAATTCCTGTTATCCTGCTGCAATTTCTGGATAAGTTCATCCACCGACGCCAGTTCCTCGCGGCGGAGTTGTTCGCTGCGCCGGGCGCTCGACCATTTCTGCTCGTTCTCCAGCTCGAACGCCTGCCATTTCTGATTCAATTCCAACTCGAAGTTCTTCAGCTTTTCCTGAATCTCCAGCAGGAACCCGTCCCAGCGCGACTGCATCCGGTTCGATTCCAGGCGCAACATCTCCGAGGCCTCGCGCTTCTGCTGCTCCAGTTGCTTCTGCCAGTGGGCGAAGTTCTGGACGGCCATCCGCGCCTCTTTGTACTGGTTGCTCAGCGTGATCCACTGCTGGGTGAAGCGTTCGATGGTGTCCTTGTTCTCATCCAGCGTGATCTGCCAGCCTTCCAGTTGCCGGGCCACGTCGCCCCGATTGCGGCGGATTTCGTCGGTCAGGTCGATGACGGTCTCGCGCATCTCAGATTGATCACCCGTGACGGCTTGCAGGCCCGCCTCGGCCTTCATAATGTTGTTGCTGAGCACCGTGTTCTTCTCGGCGATGGCCGTGATGCGGCGGTTGGCTTCGCTCAGCGCCGGCTTCCAGTTGTCGTTGAAGTCACGAACACTGCCGCGCATCTCCTCGATGAGCCGCTCCGATTCCGACACCCGACTGAGCAGGCCATTGGCGATGGCCCCGGCCTCTTCCAGCGCGGCGGCCAGCGGCGCATAGCGGTTTTCCTGCGTGCCGATGAGGTTCGACAGGCGCACCTCTTCGGCCTGGCGCAGTTCCAGCTCTTGCTCCAGCCGATCCAGAATGGGCATTACTTCGCGCACGTGGCCGAGTTTGGTCACGTTCTCTTCCACGCTCGCCAGATTGCGCCGGACGAGGGCCAGATTCTCCTCCAGTTCAGTTGACCGATCAACGAGGGCCACCAGGTCGAGCACACGCGATTGCAGCGGGCCAATGGTCTCGTTCAGTTGGTCGATCTCGCGGGCCAATTGCGCTCGTTCGAGATGCAATTGTTGCTGGCTCTGGGCCAGTTCGTCGATCTGGCGCGTCGTTTGCGCCCGCTCTTGTTGCCATTGCGGCTGGCTCTGGGACAGTTCGTCGATCTGGCGCGTCATTTGCGCCACTTCTTGCTGCCATTGCTGCTGAGTCTGGGCCAGTTCGTCGATCTGGTCCGCCGTTTGCGCCCGGTCCGCTTGCCACTGTTGCCGGCTCTGCGCCAATTCATCAAGCCGCTGGTTGATTGAAAGCAGTTCCGGCGCGGGATCATCAGTGGCCGCCGGCAAGGCGTCCAACCTGGCCTGCCAATCGGCGGCAAACAGTTCAAGGCGCGCCTGTTGTTCGCCGGTCATATCATCCAGGTGTTCTTGGAGGCGTGAGGCCAGCGCGCTGATATTGGTCTGCGCGTCGGCGGCCAGGCTCACCGTGCGCTCACGCAATTGGCCGGAGAGAACGGCGACGCTCTCCTGCAGAACGACCGTTTTGCGATCTACCACGTCGATGGCCTGCACCTGTTCTTGCAGCCCGACAACCGTATGGGCGAGTTGATCGAAGGCCGGGAATTGCTGTTGCAATCCGGCGTAGCGGCGCTCCATATCTTCGATCAGCCCCGTCTGTTGTTGCAGGGTGGCATATTGCTGCTGCAACTCAGCGATGGTGCGTGTTTGCTCTTCCTGGCGTTGGCTCAGCACGCGTTGTTCGTCGGAGTCACGCAACTGGACGATCTCCGTGCGCAGGCGGCTTTCCAGCAAGGACTGCCCGGCTTCGGCGCGTTCCTGCGCGGCGGCCAGATTGCGATTTACCTCGTCCGAGAGACGCGCCCGTTCTTCTTCCATATTGGGCAGCCGCGTCGTCATCTGGGTGTTCAGATTCGACAGATGCCACTCCAGGTCTTGCAGGCGCTGCTCGGTGCCGGCCACGTTGGTATCGAGGTCGGGCATGCGCTCGAAGCGTTCGGCAAAGTTGGCGACGTGCCACTCCAGCTCTTGAATCTTGTGATCGCGGTCGGCCAGATCGCGCCCTTGCTGGGCTAATTTTTGTTCCAGCTCGGCCATCTTGCGACCGGATTTCCGTCGCTCCTCGTCCAGCCACTTCAAGTGGTTCCGCAACTCGGTTAGTTCGCGCGTCTGTGCAGTATTGGCACTGATAGACATCGGGAGAACTCCTTAGGCATCAAAGATGTCGAAATGTAAGAAATAGAATTCGCGCGCCGGCGCGCTCAAGGGGTGGATTAAGTTCGGTCTGCCCGACTCATGCCGCCGGCAGAGTAGATGGATCGACGCCTGTTGGTGGGGAACGCCGTCTTTCAACTCAATGAAATATTGCCACAGTACAGCGATTGCGAACATGAATTGTACGTGAAATGTTTGATCCCTAGGCCATGAAGGCGTAGTGAAATCACGTAGGGGGCGCGTGGCGGGCCGGGTCACCGGCAGGAGAGGGGCGCGGCGAGGGCCAAATTATTCGCCGGCGGCCGGTAGAGAGTCCAGGAGAGCAAAGGGGATATTGAGCGGCCGATTGTTGTCGCCGGTCAGCGGCCGATCGATCTCGGGCGTTTCCAATTCCTCGGCCGCGCCGTCATCCCAAACCATGACCAGATGGAGGGAGCCGGCCGCGGTCGACGGGTCGATTTCGACCGCCACATTCCGGTTGACCCCCGCCGGAACCCACGTCTGGCCGAGCAACTCGCCGGTCTGACCATCATCGTCGCTATAGACCAAGGCCCAGGCCGGGGCCGGGATGACGATGGTGGCGATGGTGACCGTGCCGTCTTCGCCCAGGCGCTGATCGTTGACAAAAGCTTGCGCGCCCAGGTCGGTGCGGAACGCCGCCGCCCGCGGCATACGATTGTTATAGAGCACAGGCGGATCCTGGCCGGGGAAATTGAACGCATCGCCCGCCACGGTGTCCTGATGGAGCCAGGCAAAAAGCTGCGTGGTGACGGCTGACTCGCGCAATTCGACCTCAATCGCTTCGTTCAGTCCGTCCTGGAGCGGCGCGGAACCGACAATAAAACCGGGTTGCCCGTCGGCTTCGTTGTAGATGACGACCCAGCCCGGCCCCTGGCTGATGGCGCGCTCGACCATGATCGCGCCGTCAATGATCGGCTGGTCATAGACCAGCACTTCCGGCGGATAGGTGGCCTTGAAAGCGGCCAAAATGGGTTCGCCGCCTTGCAGCAGCGGCATGTCGCCGGCCGGATAATCCAGCACGCCCACCTCGCCATCGTCTTCGTGCAACACGGCATAGAGGGCCGGCGTGGCCCGCCGCCAATCAATCGTCAGGGCCACATCTTCGTGCAATCCCGGCGTCAGCAGCCGCCCGCCGATGGCCGGGCCGATTTGACCATCCACCACAGTATGGATAAGCACCCAGGTCGGCCGCAGCGCCTCGACCAGCGCCAGCGAAACCACGCCATCTTCGGCCACCGCCTGATCGGCCGCTTCGACGCGCGGCTGCGGCAGCAGGAGATCGACCGTAAACGCCGCCTCCGGTTCGCCCGGATAGGGTTCATCCTCGCCGGGGAAGTCGAAGACCCCCTCCGCGCCGACATCCAGGTGGACACCGGCGAAAAGCTGGGCGGTCACGTTGTCCGTAGCCACGCCGACTTCGACGTTCTCATGGAGGCCGGCGGCCAGCGGCACCTGGCCGATCACGCTCTCCGCCGCGCCATCCACGGCGCGATAGATGACCAGCCAGCCCGGGCCGGGCAGGGCCACCTGGGCGGCGACGAGCACACCGCTTTCGTCCAGGGTTTGATCGTCAATCACCACGCCGGGGGCGATGGGCGTGGGTTCGGGGGTTCGCGTGGCGGTGGGGGCCGGTTCGGGCGATCGGGTGGGCGACAGAGCGGTGCCGGTAGCCGTTACCGTTTCCGTGGGCGTATCGGAAGCCGCGCCGTTGGGGCGATTACAACCCACGGCGAACAGGAGTACCAGCGAGGCCAAGCCCCGGAACAAGAAACGCTTCGTTGCCAAAATAAACACCTTAATGGCCTGTCGCCGAGGATTGTAGCCGCTTCCTGGCAGCCCGCCACTCCTCTCAAGCGGTGCTCAGCGAGAGAAGCCTAAGGCACTGGGGCGGCCTCGCGTTCGGCCGACCACCACATCCGCGCTCCATCGCTGGTGACCTCCAGCGTGCCGGATTCGTCGGTGCGCAAGACGGTGGCCCCGATGGCCGCGGCGCGGGCCAACATGGCCGGGTGGGGATGGCCGTAGCGATTCTCGCGCCCGGCGGAGATGATGACGATTTGCGGCGCGACGGCCTGCAGGAAGGCGGCGCTGCTGGACGTATCGGCCCCATGATGGCCGGCCTTCAGGATGACCGAGGTCAGCGGCGCGTGGCTATCCAGCAGGTTGGCCTCGGCCGCTTCCTCCGCGTCGCCGGTCAGCAATAAGGACAGTTCACCATACGTCAGACGGGCCACAACGGAGGCTTCGTTATCGTCGGCGACGGCCGGCGACGCCGCGGCGTGCAAAATCTGCAATTCCACGTCCTCCTCCAGGCCCACAGTCTCGCCAATTTGCGCCGGATGGATGACCACGCCGCGGGACTCGGCCGCGGCCAGCAGCGCCGCATAGGCCGAATCATTGGCCTCGACCGCGCCGTTGGTGATCAGGCCGCCGATGCGGTAGCGCTCCATGACCTCGACCAGCCCGGCTACATGGTCGGCGTCGGGGTGGGTGGCGATCACCAGATCGATGGAGCGATCCCAGAACGGCATGTGGCGGCCCAATTGATCGAGGGTATCGCTGGCGGTGTAGCCGCCATCGACCAGCAGTTGCCGGCCGCCCGGCGTCTGAATCAAGATCGCATCCCCCTGCCCCACGTCCAGGAACACCACGTGGAGGCGGCCGTCGGGCCGCTGGGCGTTCCAGGCCACGGCCAGGCCCGCGGCGACGGCGACGATCACCAGCCCCGCCAAAATCCGGCCGGTGGTGGGCCGCTGCAACGAGACGGCCACGGTTTGCCGCCGGGCGACCGCGGCCAGCCCGACGCCGGCCGCGATGAGCGCATAGACGGCCACCAAGCCCGTTCCCGACAGGGCCAGGGGCAGCGACGCGCCCGGCAGCCGCGCCAGCAGGTGAATCACGCCGATTGTATAGTCGAGAAAGAGCCAGGCCGGCGGCGCGACGATTGGCCCGGCCGCGGGCCACACCGCGCCGGCGACCATCGTCAGGCCGCCGGTGAACATGACCAGCGGCTGGACGGGCAGAGCCAGCAGGTTGGCCGGCAGGCTGGCCGGCGAGAACCGGCCAAAATGATAGAGCAACAAGGGAACCGTCAGGAGCTGCGCGGCCAGGGTGACGATGAGAAGCTCGGTCGTCCACTTGGCGATCCACGGCCGGGTATCGGCGGCAAACAAGGCGGCCACGCCCCGATCCACACGGCGCGACCACGGCCCGGCAAAGAGCATGAGGCCCAGCGTCGCCGCGAAGCTCAACTGGAAGCCCACGTCCCACAGGGCGTTGGGATCGGCCAGCGTCATCAGAAAGGCGGCCGTGAACAACCCGGCCACGGCCAGCGACGGCCGCCCCAGCAGGCGCAGCCCGGTCAGATAGGTAGCGCCCATGATCGCCGCCCGCACCACCGAAGCCGCCGCCCCGACCAACGCGGCATAGGCAAATATCAAGACCATGATAACCACCGCCGCCGTGCGACGCGGCAGGGCCGGGGCGGTGAGCAAATCCAGCAGGCCGATGATGACGGCGATATTGAAGCCGGAGATGGCGATGATGTGGGTCATGCCGGTGGTGCGAAAGTCGTCGGTGAGGTCGCGGGGCAGGCCGCTGTCGTCGCCCAGCAGAATGCCGGTCAGCAGCGCGGCGTGGGGTTCGGGCAAGGCAGCGACGATAGCCGCCCGGCCGCGCGCCTTCAGACCCAGCAGGGCGCGGTAGAGGGGCGAGCCGCCGCCGGTGGCGACGATTTCGACGGCGGGAAAGGACATCAGGCTGCCCACGCCCTGCCGCTCCAGATAGGCGGCGTAGCTGGGGCTGCCGGCGGCGATGGGCGCGTCGAGATCACCCCTCAACCGCACCGTCGCCCCGTAGGGAATGGCCGGGTGGAGGTTGGTCTCCAGCAGGAGCGCGCCCGCCACCGGCCGGACGCGGCCATCGCTGTCCAGTTCCATGGCGGCGACGCGCAGCCGGGCGCGGTGGTCGTCCCGTTCCGGCTCGGCCGTCACCCGCCCCAGGATGACCACATCTTGCGCGCCGTTATAGTATTGAACGATGGCCGGCGACGGGACGGGCAGCGAGGCCACATAGCGCGCCCCGCCCAAAGCCATGGCCCCACAGGCCGCCAGCGCCAGACCGACCCGACCGCGGCGCCACCACAGGACGGCCGCGGCGCTGGCCGGCAGGGCGACGGCCAGCCAGGCGGCCACGGACAAATCGAGCCGGGCGGCCAGCCAAATACCGGCCAGCCAGCCGATACCGCCCACCGGCGCGAGATAGAAGCGCGAATCGACGGCCGGCGCGGCCGTGGCTGAGCGAGGAAGTTGCGCCGCGATGGGGAAGCGCATACTACATTATACCCCTGGAATATTAGCCAATGAAATGATCGCTATAAGTTAGACACCTATAAGGCCTGGTGGGTGTCAAGTATCTGCCTGAATATTTAGCGAACGAATCGTGAAAAGCGCTTGAGTCGCCGCCCGTAGTTTGTTAGAATGTAAACGGGAGTCGGATCGAGGGCAGTATTCCGTCAATGACGAAAAAGATAGGGGCACAGTCGGGGTAATGATGATCCGATTGGCTGAACAGATCAATTCGCATCCTGCTCGCTCTCACGAGCGTAACAGGCCAAACGGTATGACTGCTATGACATCCGGCTTCGAAGAGACGGCATTTAGAATACTCGTCCTCGACGATAGTTATTCCATGCAACGGCTGGTATCGACCGCGTTGCAAAAATCAGGCTTCGAGGTGTCCACGGCTTCGTCGGCCGAGGAAGCGCTGGATAATATCCAGCGGCATGGCCTGCCCCATCTGGCCCTGGTCGATATCCATATGCCCTTCGGTATGAATGGCTTGGAGTTCTGCGAGGCGCTGCTGGCCTATTCCGACATTCCCATCATCATGCTGACGGCCGTCAACGAAGACGAGACGATCATCCAATCCATCGACCAGTTCGCCGAGGATTACATCACCAAGCCGTTTAATCCGGGCGAGATGGTCGCTCGGGTGCGGCGCGTGTTGCGCCGGATGGGGGATTTCGCCTACACCCTGAGCACGGAAACGGTCGTCGATGAATATCTGACCGTCAGCTTTCCCTTCCAGCGGGTCTACGTCAATGGCGGGGAGATTGCCCTGACGCCGACGGAGACGAAGCTGCTCTACATCCTCATGCGCCACGCCGGGCAAATCGTCACCACCGACTTCATCCTGCGCCGCCTGTGGCCGATGGAGACGGCCTATGAGGATCGGCTGCGCGTTTACGTCCACCGGCTGCGGCGCAAGATCGAGCAGCAGCCGGAACAACCAAAGTATATTACTTCGCAGCGCGGCATCGGCTACTCCTTTGCCCGCAACTAGCGCGCCGGGCGGGCCGGTTCGACGCTTTCCATCGCCGCGGCTTGCATGGCCGCCTGGCGCTCGTGTTCCACCTTCTGTAGGCCATTGTGAACGACCGTGAGCGTTCGCGTCAGGTCTTCTTCCAGCCGGTTCAACACATCCATGATGTAGACGTCGGCATCCTGCCGCAGCGCCTCCGAGTCACGACGGGCGCGCTCGACGATGTTCTCGGCCCGGCTCTGGGCGGCGTTGACGATGGCGTCGCGTTTTACCAGCTCGCCCGCTTCCTGGCGCGCCAACTCGCGGATCCGTTCGGCCTCTTCCTTGGCCTGGGCCAGGATGCGATCCTTTTCGGCCTCGATGCGGCCGGCGCGCTTGATCTCTTCCGGCACGGCCACCCGCATCTGGTCGAGCAGGCTATAGACCTTCTCCTCGTTGACCAGCAAGAAGGCGCTCAGCGGGATGCGCGTGCTCTCGTTCAGGGCTTGCTCAAGGTTATCGACAAGGTGTTGAATGTCCATGCGTCTCACCTAATCACGTAGCGGCAAATTGCCGGTGAAGCCGCCGGCTTCGGCATCGCGGAAGCGCGCGTAGAGTTTCGCGGCCACGTTGGCCGGCACCATACTGGTCACGTCGCCGCCCAACTGGGCGATCTCCCGCACCGTGCTGCCGCTGACGAAGGAATTTTCCTCGCGGGTCATCAGACTGATCGTCTCGATCTCCGGGGCCAATCGCTGGTTTGCCAGCGCCGAACGAAACTCAAACTCAAAATCGGAGAACACGCGCAAGCCGCGCACGATAACCCGCGCCTCGATGCGCCGGGCAAAGTCCACCAGCAGGCCGGTGAAGGGCATGACGATGATGTTGCCGGGATTGGGCAAGGCTTCGACGATCATCGCTGAGCGTTCCTCGACAGAGAATAACACCGACTTCGTCGGCCGGCTATGATCGTAAACGCCGACCACGACCTCCGCGAATAAATTAGACGCGCGCAGGATCAAATCTACGTGCCCATAGTGGACAGGATCGAATGTACCCGGATAAACCGCCCTTTTAATCAACTCACTCCCTCCTGAATCGTGTCACCCAATCGTTCGTTGAGACGTGGACGCCGGCAAGCGCAGCGCGCGCCATCAGCCATTGGCCGGGCCATTTAGCTGGCCTCGGCCGCGCTCGCCCAGAATGCCTCCAGTTGCCGGCGCAGATAGTCGTGCTCCGGCTGCTCCAGTTGCGGATCGGCGTCAAACAAGCCGGCGGCGTCTTCCTGGGCCATCTTGAGTATATCCAGGTCGTGGAGCAACGACGCCAGCCGCAACTCCGGCAGGCCGCTCTGTCGCCGGCCGAAGAACTCGCCCGGCCCGCGCAGTTCCAGATCGCGCTCGGCCAACACGAAGCCGTCGTTGGTGGCCTCCAGCGCCGCCAGCCGTTGCTCGGCCTCGGCCGATACATCCTCGGCGATGAGGATGCAATACGACTGGTGCTCGCCCCGGCCCACACGGCCGCGGAACTGGTGCAGCTGGGCCAGGCCAAAGCGGTCGGCCCCCTCGATGACGATGACCGTGCTGTTGGGCACGTCCACGCCGACCTCGATGACCGACGTCGCCACCAGCATGTCGGTGTTGTGCTCGGCGAAGGCGCGCATGGCCGCGTCTTTCTCGTCGGAGCGCAGGCGGCCATGCACCAGCCCCACGCGCCGGTCGGGGAAGACATCGCGACTCAGCCGGTCGAACTCTTCCACCGCGGCGCGGGCGTCGATTGAATCGGACTCTTCCACCAGGGGGTAGATGAGATAGGCTTGCCGCCCCTCGGCCGTTTGCCGCCGCACGAAGTTATAGGCCCGCTCGCGTTCCGAAGCGCGCAGCCAGCGGGTCTTGATCTCCTGCCGGCCGGGCGGCATTTCGTCCAGCGCCGACAGGTCGAGATCGCCATAGAGCGACAGGGCCAGCGTGCGCGGGATGGGCGTGGCCGACATGACCAGCAGATGGGGGCTGATGGCCTCGCCGTTGTCCGACGGCCCCTTCTCGCGCAAGGCGGCGCGCTGATCAACGCCGAAGCGGTGCTGCTCATCGACGATGGCGACGCCCAGGCGGTGGAACGCCACCGTCGGCTGGATTAGGGCATGGGTGCCGATGGCGATGTGGATTGAACCGTCGGCCAGCCCTTCATAGACGGCGGCGCGCTCGGCCGTGGCGGTGCTGCCGGTCAGCAGGGCGACTTTCAGCCCCAGCGGCTCCAGCAGACGCGCCAGGCCGCGGAAATGCTGCTCGGCCAGGATTTCGGTGGGGGCCATGAGCGCGGCCTGCGCCCCAGCCCAGGCGGCGGTGATCATAGCCGCCGCGGCGACCATCGTCTTGCCCGAGCCGACGTCGCCTTGCAGCAGGCGATTCATCGGCCGGCTCTGGGCCATGTCGGCGCGAATCTCGTCGATGACCCGCGCCTGCGCGCCGGTCAGTTGGAAGGGCAGCGCGGCCAGGAAGGCGTCGAAACGCTCCGGCTCAAGCGACAGCGACATGCCCGGATGGGCCTGCCAACTGCGGCGCTGGCGCTGCATACCCAGTTGCAACAGGAATAACTCGTCGTAGGCCAACCGCTGCCGCGCCCGGCGCAGGGCCTCCTGGTTGTCGGGGAAGTGCAATTGCTGGATGGCGGCCGGCAGCGAGAACAGGCGTCGGCGCTTACGAATGGACACGGGCAGCGGATCGGGCACGCGCGCGGCCCACTCCTTGACCACCCGCTGCATGATCTCGCGCATCTTGCCGGCGTTCAGGCCGTCGGTCAGGGGGTAGATGGGCACGATGCGCCGCGTGCGCAGCGGCTCCAGCTCGAGCGGCTCCCACTCCGGCGAGTTGAACACCAGCCGCCCCAGGAACAACTCAACCTTGCCGCTCAGTACGATCTGCATCCCGGCCGGCAATTGCTCGGCCAGCCAAGGCTGGTTGAACCAGGTTGCCTGAACCGACCCCGTGCCGTCATTGATGATACATTCGGTGATGGGTTGGTTGGCGCGCGAGCGGCGCACCTTCGTCTGCCAGATCGTGCCGATGATGGTCACCTGCTCGCCGAAGGTAAGCTTGCTGATCGGTTTCAGGAGCGTGTAATCGTCGTAGCGGCGCGGGAAGAGATAGAGCAGTTGCCCAATCGTTTCCACACCCAGCTTGTTCAGCTTCTCGGCCATCTTGGGGCCGATGCCCTTGAGCGAGGTAACCGGCCGGGCCAGACCACCCGGATCGGGCGCGACACGAGGCACATCCGGCTCCATCTCTTCTTCAGCTTCCACCGGTTGTGGCGTCGCTTCCGGTTCGGCCGTTTCTTCTTCTTCGGCCTCATCAATTTCTTCCGGCGCGGCGACAGCGCTCTGCGGCTCCTCCGCTTTCGGACTCTCGTCCGGCCGCCTTCGCCCCTGCTCCCCTGCCCCCCGACTCCTGTCGGGCCCCTGCATCCCCTGCTCCCCCGCTTCCCCGCCCCCCTGCCGCCGACGCCGCCGCTCGACGCTGACCAACAGGGAATCAATGGCCCTGGCGCGGGCTTCGCTCCCCGACAGGCGGTTATAATCCATCAGGACTTGCGAGACCTGCTCGGCCAATGCCTGGTCGGCTTCGTCGGCCGCTTCCTCGCGGGCCTGCGATACCCAGAAGACGGCAAACTGACGAATGCCGCCGACGACGGCCTTGTTCTGATAGCCTTGCTGTTTTTCCAGTTCGAGCACCCGCTCGAGTCTTTTTAGTGCCCGTTCCATATGTTTTGTTTCTTGTAGCTCCCGTTGGCGCGGCCC
>CXWJ01001653.1_pt1 | contig 40837 bp, 29 predicted proteins | sample 590841 | NCBI WGS metagenome assembly CXWJ01 (sample SAMEA3498367, study PRJEB10139) | wastewater metagenome | biome: wastewater treatment plant; material: activated sludge | place: Austria | collected 2015-01-21 | reverse complement strand
GAACTAAGGTCGAAACTTTATGACCGATATGGGGCTAAAACTTTATGGCGCACGTCAGGTTTTCGAAAACCTTATAGGTCTGAAGACGCGCGAACTAAAAATCCAAATCATCATCTGTTCGCCAATCATATCCCTGATGACGAGCAATAAACGATTCTCGGCCGCCAAAGCGTGCGATGACCACTTCCCGCTCAATCAAAGTAGGCTGGTTGCTCAAGTAGGCTGGATAGGAGGAGAAACGATAATCCAGCGGGGTGTCGCAAAAGTCGTGTCGCACAGGATTGAAGTGGTGGTACAGCACGACCTGTTGAAAATAATGCGTATTGCTCACCAATTTGCGACGAAGATAATCCACAAACAAGGCACCTCGGCGATTGTAACGTTTGTTGTAAGCCTTCGCATAAGCGTTGAAAAAATTGCTGAACTGTTGCATCACAAATTCCGCGGCATCGTCGGGTGTAGTCAAGAGTTTTCGAGATTGCGCCAGCGATGCGAGCAACTCCATGGGGCGTACCTGCGCAAGCAGATGAAAGTGGTTGGGCAACAGAGCATAGGAAAAAGTCCGGCAGACTGGAACGAGGTGTTTATGATACAAGTCAAGGAAATAGAGGTAGTTAGCATCTTCTCGAAAAAGGTTTTCGCTGCCGACCGCATGGTTGTATAGATGATATACTTGGCCGGGGAGAAGGGGGACGAAGTCGTTTTGCATGACCGTGATGTTGGTTCGAGACCTATAAGGTTTTTAAAAACCTTATAGGTCTGAATGGTGCGAAAATGCAGATTTTTCTCCAAACCTATAAGGTTTTCGAAAACCTTATAGGTTTCGTAGAAAATACGCCGTCTCCACCCCAAAATCCAGCCCCGGCCATTCCCTTTTCAAATTTTCAATCGCATCCAATTGTGCTTGTGCGAACGCCCGGTGCTCCGTCGTATCCGGGTTGAATGGCCTGTGTTTTGCTGCCGCAGCGATTTTCCCAATGCGCTCATTCAGCCTTTTTGTTGCTTCCGAAAAAAAAGTATCCGAAAAAAAATCCCAGATGTATTGCACCGCTACATCCGAAGGGTGCACCATGTCGGGTGCGTAAAAACGGTAATCGCGCAGGTCGTCGAGCAGGAGTTCGTAGGCCGGGAAATAGTAGGCGAAGTCGAGTTGGCGGCAAATTTCTTCGCAGGCCAATACGAGTGCGGCCTTGCTGCGCTGGTTTGCCACAGCGCCGCCGCGCAGGTGCCGCACGGGGCTGACGGTCAGTACCACTTGAAGATCGTGATTTTGATTTTTGATTTTTTTCAAAACACCGGTCGTATCTTCCACAATTTCAGCAACAGACAAACGGCGTTCCCGAAAAAAAGCGGCGGGCATTTTGTGGTTGTTGGCGACAATCTGGCCGGTAGATTGCAATTCAAAAACATCTGCCGTGCCGAAGGTGAGCAGCAGGCGGTTCGTTTTTTTCAGGAAGGCCACAGATTCAGCGTAGGCGGCATTCATGCCTGCCAATGTTTCATCCCTGCCGGGTTTTGAATACATGCCATGGTGTTCCCAACTGTGCCACAACCCTGTATTTTCAAAAATATCATGCCCGGTAAAAAAATGATTTTCAGCTAACAGCCTTTCAAAACACCGGACAATCGAAGCGGGGTTGTAAACAATCCCGAACGGATTGGTCAGCACCGGGAATTTGAATGCCGCCAACTGCCCGCCGATATGCCCGGTAAAACACGAGCCGGCAAGCAACAACCGGTCGGAATGGCCCACTGAAAACGGTGCGGGCGACACCTTTAACACAGTGCGAAAAGTCTCCATATTTGACAAAAAATAATTTCCCGGCAAACTTGCTACTTTTGGCGCTCATTTTCAACCCCACCCCCGACCCCTCCCCCAACGGGAGGGGAGACGTGGCAAACACCGTGTTCCGGTCTACGTCTCCCCTCCCGTTGGGGGAGGGGTCGGGGGTGGGGTCGGACCAGCACCTAATTACATGAGCATCTTCAACCGCCTTTTCGGTTCAGGTAAAAATTCCGCCCCGCCAGACATCCCGTTTGGCCGCTATACCGATGCGTACAAAACGGATGCGCAACAGCGGGCGTTTGACCGTTCGCTCGAGCTGTTCGACGAAGGCAAACACCTGGAGGCTTACCGTGATTTTATGACCTATCTGAAAGATCCTCTGGTTGAGAATATCGAATGGAAGGAGGTTGACGGTGTACTCCATTTTGAATTCTGGCAAGGTTCTCAGCGCATTACCGGTGCGGCAACGGGAGAAAAAGTGAAAGCAGAAAGCAAAATCGCCCGCGCCGACGATCTCAACGTGGGGTTTCTGCGGCGGCTCATGGAAGCCAACTTCAACCTGAAATTCAGCCGGTTCGCGCTGGCGCCCGATAATTCGCTGGCGATTTTGTTCGATACCTACGTGACGGATGGCTCGCCTTACAAACTGCTATACGCCCTGCGCGAACTGGCCATTCACGCCGACAAGCAGGACGACCTGTTGCTGGATGAGTTCAAAACCCTCCGACCCGTGCAGGAACGTACCTTCGGCGACATCCAGGACGTGGAAAAAGAGGTCAAATACAACTTCCTCCGGCTTAAGGTAGAAGAGGTTTTCGCTGAAATGGACAAAGCCAAACCCGATCCCAACACGTATCCCGGCACATACGCGTACCTGTTGCTGGCACTGGCCTTCAAATTGGACTACCTCGTTCGGCCTGAAGGTTTTATGATGGATACGATGGAACGGGTACACGGTATTTATTTTGCCAAAAACGACCGCACCCCGCAAGTAAAAGTGACCAGTATCCGCAAAGAGTTTCAAAAACTTCTGGACCGCCCGAAAGAGGCTTTTTTTAAAGAGATGTACCGTACACGCAGCACGTTCGGCATCAATCCGGCAGTGAACCACGACAGTATCGTAAGTCTCATCGAAGGCGAATTGCCGAATATGGAGTGGCCTTTGCAACAAAATTACGAAACGTTGGCATTAGCGGTACCTCAATATGTGGCGGGTTTTGCCCTGTTCCACTACGCCCCGCCAAAACCGGACCGGGAATTGTTTCATCTGTTTTTCCAAATTATAGAACCTGCGTTTTTCCGTGACCTGGGTTTTCAAGTTCCATATACGGACGCGAGCGGGAGATTGAACCGGAACGAAATTTCCAAAGGAATCAAAAATGTCGCAGAACGCGATCGTGTCCAGTACCCGCACCTGCGACCCAATACCGACCGGCTGGATTTCAGTTCGCCGGTGTTGTTCGCCAAGTCGTACCTGTTGATGATGAAGGAATTGAATTTAACCAAAGAAACATAGTGACGAGGAATCTCATAAGTCATTAAAAGTCATTAGGGGTCATTTGTAGCAATTCGTAAAACCTTCTAAACAAGGGCTGTCAAATCAAAAATGACTTTTAATGACCCCTAATGACTTAAGATATCCTCGTCCAACATCCGAAATGAGCGATTTTGTAGAAACATACCGCAACGTCATCGTCCAGATTGCCACGCCGAACAGCACGGGCACGGGCTTCTACCTGCGCGACCGGGGACTGATCGTCACCAACCACCACGTGGTGGAAGGCAGCCGCGCCGTCGTGGTGGAAGGCGCAAGATTTACCAAACAACTGTCCCGCGTCCGCTATGCCGATCAACGCTATGACCTGGCTTTTCTCGACGGACCGAAAGAGCCCGGAGAGCTGCCCGAAGTCCGCCTCGGCGTGGGTAAAACCCTGCGCGAACGTGATCCGGTGACGGCGATCGGTCACCCCTTCGGGTTGAAATTTTCGGTGAAAAGCGGCATCGTATCCAATACGCGTGAAGTGATGAACGGCATCCCGTACCTGCACATCGATGCGGCGCTCAACCCCGGCAATTCGGGCGGACCGCTGGTCGACAATGACGGTGAAATCGTCGGCATCAATACCTTTGTGATCCGCGACGGCGACAACACGGGGTTTTCGCTGCCGGTCAATTTTCTCGAAGAATCGCTCGAAGGTTTCCTGAAACTCGAAACGGATGATGCCTGCCGCTGCCCGGCTTGTATGAACATTGTAACCGAAAAAACCGTGGAAAACGGCTTTTGCTCATTTTGTGGAAACAAAGTGGAATTGCCATCCGTCGTGGAGGAGTATGTACCGTCGGGAGTGGCTAAAACCATCGAATCGCTCATCGCCCAACTCGGCCACGACGTATCGCTCAGCCGTTGCGGGCCGAATGCATGGGAGATCAGGCAAGGCAGCGCCAAGATCATCATCACTTACCACGACAAATCCGGACTGATGTCGGCCGACGCAGTATTATGTCAGTTGCCAAAAGACAACATCAAGCAGCTTTATGAGTATTTATTGCGTGAAAATTACCAGAATGAGGTGCTTACCCTCAGTGTACACGACCAGGACATCATTCTTTCCCTGTTGATCTACGACCGCTACCTCAACGAAGATACCGGCCAGAAAATGCTGCAAAACCTGTTCGAGAAGGCAGATTTTTACGATAATAAACTGGTGGAAGAGTTTGGGGCAACGTGGAAGGTGGAGGATTGAAATATTCTTTTGAGTTACCTTCGCTCCGATTTTTTTAAAATAGTTACCATCATACATTCTGATTCAGTCACACTGACACATGAAAAATCTACCAATCATTCTCAATATCATTCTCTTTGCACTTGTCGGCACGTTGTTTTACCTGCATCTGAAAAAACCCCAGGGCGCCGGAGAACAGGTGATCGTCCCGCCGGCCTCCCAGTCGGGCGGCGTAAAAATCGCCTGGGTAAATACCGATACGCTCAATCTAAAATACGAGTGGTTGAAACAACAGCAGGAAGCTATTGAAAAACGCATTTCAAGTGCGGAAGACAACCTTGCCGCGAAGCAAAATGCCCTCGTGAAGGATGCTTCAGCCGTCGAAGAGCGCGCACAATCCGGCAATATGACCCAGGCCGAATACGAGAAAGAAATGATGGCGCTCCAGCAGCGTGGGCAGAATTTGCAGGACGATGCCAGGCGTATGCAAAAATCGCTTGCCGACGAACGGAGAAAAGCCCTTACCGAGATGTACACCAATCTGGAATCCAAACTCAAAGAAATTTCCGGACAGATCGGCTACGATTATATTCTCTCTTATCAGCGCGGCGGCCCGATCCTGTTGGCCAACGACAGCCTGGAAATCACGAAACAGGTGCTGGAAATGCTGAATGCCAAGGAAGAAAAGAAGCAGTAGCAGTAGCAGTAGCAGTTTACAGAACAGCAAATCTTAGATATGGCCATCACACTCCAGCAAGCGACGCCCGGAGATATCCTGCGGATCAGCACATTGGCGCAGCGTATCTGGCGGGCGCATTATCCGCCCATTATTGGCGAAAAGCAGGTGGAGTTTATGCTCGATCTGATCTACAAACCCGCTTCTTTGCAACGACAGTTCGAAGAGGGGCAGGTATTTCTACTCGTGATGGAGGAGGAGGAAGTATTCGGCTTTTTGTCCGTCAGCGACCGGGGTGAAGGGCGTTATTTCTTTCATAAATTTTATTTGGACAACGAAAAACGCGGACGCGGCCTTGGAAAAATCGTGTTTGAACTCCTGCTGGCGCGCTACCCCGGTTTGCGCGAATTGCGCCTGACCGTGAACCGCCAAAACTACAAGAGCATCAATTTTTATTTTAAAATCGGGTTCATCATCGAAAAATGTGTGCATATTCCCATCGGCGAAGGCTTTGTGATGGATGATTTTCAGATGCTGTACACCGTACATGGCAGCCAGCTTGCGAACGTTTGACCACAATCATCCGTAACGGCCCACTGCTACTGCCAACTGCCACTGCTCACTGAAATGTCACGCGCCTACCTTGCCCTCGCTGCGATCTGCATCATCTGGGGAACGACCTACACGGCCATCAAATTTGCCGTGCGCGACTTCCCTCCTTTTATGCTCGTCGGCATCCGGCAGACGGCTGCGGGAGCTTTATTGCTGGGGCTGGCGCTGTATTCGGGCCGGATCGTTTTTCCGGGAAGAACACCGGCCGGCACAATGCTCGATGCGCCGCTGAGCGATGACACAAACCCGCTCACACAAAAATACGTTTTGCGCCAGATGCTCACCGGCCTGGCTACTATCACCGGCGGCAACGGTTTCATCACCTGGGGCATGCAATACGTTTCGTCGGGTGTGGCGGCCATCATCGGTTCGCTCACACCGGTTATGGTGGTTTTGATTTCGCTGCTTTGGAAAAGTTCGGAGCGCATCACAACGCGCATGGTTGCCGGCGTTCTGCTTGGTTTTGGCGGCCTTGGACTGATTTTCGGCGAAGGCTGGCAGGATTTTTTGAAGCCTGAGTACCGCTGGGGAATCGCCGGCTGTTTTGCATCGTGTTGCACCTGGTCGCTCGGTACGGTCATGGCCAAACGCTGGAATTCGCCAAAGGTGTCGCCTTTGCTCAACGCCGGTTTGCAGATTACTGCCGGAGGCTTGGGCGGTCTCGTATTGAGCCTGTTATTTGACAAAAGTCACGTTATTCATCATACTGTGGAAAGCTGGTTGTCCATGATTTACCTCATCACCATCGGCTCGGCATTGGCTTTTACACTCTACATGTACGCCCTGAAACATCTGAGCGCGACGGTTTCTTCACTTTATACTTATATCAATCCGCTGGTGGCCATTTTGCTGGGCTGGGCGGTGCTGGGCGAGTCGCTCACACTGGGCACCATCGCAGGGATGTGCGTGACGATAACGGGGGTGTGGCTTGTGAATATGGGGCAGCGGTAAATCTAAAAGTTATACTTTATGCACCTCGATAAAATGTGGGTGCAAATGGTCGAAATCGTTGTCGGTAGTAATCAGAGGAAGACCAAATAGGAAAGCAGTTGCCGCAATCCAAAGGTCATTTTTACCCATGTTACGGGATGAAAATCCTTGTGGAGGCAGGTAGTTCATGTGTTTCCCCTGGCTATAAGTGTCAATGTCGGCATAAGCGCTCATTAGTGGAGATGTGCCGTCAACAGGATGACAATCGAGAGCATTCAGCAGAATATTGAGCCTTGAAATCTTAGACTGCCCCCAACGGGATTGTTTTGCGAAAGACAGGATTTCGCCTTTGGAAACGGCAGAAATAAATACTTCTTTCCCGTCTGAAAAAAGGTTAAACTCCTCAATGACGGTCAATGCCTTCTCACTGCGTCGGATGAGGTGAATCAATATATTTGTATCGAGGACACAGGTCATTTAGAAAGCGTTGCAATAATTTCTTCGGCAGGAGGTGCATCATCAAATAACCGTTGAAGTTTTATCAGCACTGATTCGTCAATCGCATATTTTCCATGTAGTTCTTCCACATTTTGACGGTAAGGAGGTACGATTTTTTCTATTGGCGGCTTCTTTCTCTTCGAAAAAATCTTCGGTGCTGCAGCGCCTTGTGCAGGCGCGGCATCTTTCAGCGCATCGGCCACCAACGAAACCAAGAAATCCCTGTCCGATTGAGCCAACTCAATCAGTGCTGTTTTGAGCAGTTCCTTAGAAATGGTACCGGCTTCAGACATGGCAATATTTTTTACGGACAAATATAGACGTTTTCTTCTGATTTTCCGGATAGGCTCTTAATCTTCTCCAAGGGCCCCTTCCACCAGTTTTACCTTCAACTGAGTCAGAATATTTTGCTTCCGGGTCAGTATCGTGACTTCATAGTTGTCGAGTATGAAGGTTTCGTTGCCCGGCGGGATGCGCCCGAAGCGATTGAGAATGAGACCGTTCAGCGTGTTGTATTGTTTGTTTTCGGTAAAAGGTACCGGCAGGTAATTATTGATGTCGTGTATGGGGGCAATCCCGGAGATAGAAAACGAGCCGTCGTCGTTTTTCACCACAGGGTCCGTCTCTTCGTCGTATTCGTCGCGGATTTCACCCACCAGTTCCTCCAGAATATCCTCCATCGCGATCAGCCCTTCCGTGCCGCCGTATTCGTCGATCACCAGACCGATGTGAATGCGTTTGCTTTGAAAATCTTTAAGCACCCGGTTGAGGCGGGCCGAATTGTAGACGTATTGCACCGGGCGCAGCAGGTCTTTTAAATTCCAGTCGGGGCTTTGGATATTTGCTTTAAAAATATCTTTGGCAAACACGATGCCCAGCACATTGTCGATGTCGTCTTCATATACAGGGATACGCGAGTAACCGCTCTCCAGCAATTCTTTTAAAATTTCCTCTTTGGGCGTATCGATTTCAAGTGCGAAAATACTTTTGCGCGGCACCATCACCTGTTGTGCGGTCAGTTCTGAAAAATCGAACGCCTTCTGAATGATTTGATAATTGTCTTCTTTGATAGCGCCGCTTTTCTGGCTTTGTTTTACCAAAAGGCGCAATTCTTCGGCACTGTGCGCTTCGTGCTCGTCCACCGGCTGAATGCCGATGGATTTCAGGATAAAATTGGAAAAACCGTTGAGCAACCAGATCACCGGCCGGAAAAGCAGGAAAAATACCCGCATCGGCAGCGATACGGCTAAAGTCGTCTCCTCCGGCTTTCGGATGGCGATGGATTTGGGCGCCAGTTCGCCAAATACAATATGCAAAACCGTGATGAGTGCAAATGCCACCGGCAGGGCTATTTTATGCGCCAGCTCGTCGGGCATATCCAAACCCACAAGGTGAAAAAGAGCAATCAGCAATTTGGATACCACCGGCTCACCGATCCAACCCAGGCCAAGGCTCGCCAGAGTGATCCCCAACTGAGTGGCCGACAAGTAGGAATCGAGGTGATTCAAAATGTTTTGCGCCACATCTGCCAGGCGATTGCCCTTTTGCGCCCGCAGTTCGATTTGTGAATAACGGACTTTGACAATGGCAAATTCGGCAGCCACGAAAAACCCATTCAGAGCGACAAGAAAAAAGGTCAGGAGTATATCGAACAACATGTAGTCAGATTTGTAACACAGAATTTTGCAAAAAACTGAAAAAATCACGTACCAAATGGGAAAAGGCCGTTTTTTTTGAATCGTCCCGTCAAATAACACAAACCTGTCGTTCCTGAAAACAATCTTTTTACCGAACTTTTGCCAACTTTGCCGTCCCTTTATCGGCATACGAAGATTTTCCCTGCAAAAATTCTGAAATCAAAATCTCTAACGGCTCTCACTCCTCTCACGTCTCTCACGCCCTCTCACACATGAAACGCAGCAAAATCGCCGGCATCGGCTATTACGTACCCGAACGAATTGTCACCAATAATGAACTGACCAGCGTGATGGATACCACCGACGAGTGGATTCAGGAACGCACCGGCATCCAGGAGCGGCGTTACGGTAAAAAACACCTGGAAACAACCTCTTCGATGGGTGCTGCCGCCACCCGCATCGCCTGTGAACGCGCCGGTATCCGGCCCGAAGAAATAGACTTCATCATATTTGCCACGCTCAGCCCGGATTATTATTTCCCCGGCTGCGGTGTGTTGCTCCAGCGCGAACTCGGTATCACGCACAAAGAAGTAGGCGCTCTCGATGTGCGAAACCAATGCAGCGGCTTCATGTATGCCCTAAGTATCGCCGACCAGTTCGTGAAAACCGGCATGTACAAAAACGTACTCGTCGTCGGCTCCGAAATGCACTCGATGGGGTTGGATTTCAGCACCCGCGGCCGCAATGTAACGGTCATTTTCGGCGACGGTGCAGGCGCGGTCATCATCCAGCCCACCGACGATCCGAACCGCGGGATTCTGACCACCAAACTGCATTCCAACGGCACGTATGCCGAGAAACTCGCCTTCATCAATCCCGGCTCGCACGGCGGCTATCATTTCAAAAAATTGGGAGAAGAAGCAGATTTCGGCTATCCGCCGGAGGATACATTCGGTGAAATATTTCTGACTCCTAAAATGAAGGATGAAGGGTTGTATTATCCCAACATGGAGGGGCAATTCGTTTTCAAAATGGCTGTGCAAAAATTCCCGGAAGTCATCCGTGAAGCCTTGGACGAAGTGGGGTTGAAAACTTCCGATATTGCCATGTTTATCCCGCACCAGGCCAACCTGCGCATCAGCCAGTTTGTGCAAAAAATACTCGGCCTGCGCGACGACCAGGTGTGGAACAACATACAGCGTTACGGAAATACCACAGCGGCGTCGGTACCGATTGCGCTGTGCGAGGCGTATGAAGCAGGGAAAGTGAAAGAAGGCGATCTGGTTTGCCTGGCGGCGTTCGGGAGCGGATTTACCTGGGCAAGCGCGTTGATCAGGTGGTAAACTTGCGCCTTTTCACCCGTTCAACAAACCTCGCCACAGCCATCCGGCAACGCCACGCATGAAGGCTCTCGCCCACAATAAAAAAACCGATACCCGTGCCAAGCAGGAGGTTGTGCACAATTTGCATGGGCATGAGCCATGTTGCGAAAAAGTGTTTGACAACAAAGAGTTCCACGATGATAACCGCCGCTGCCAACAGTGAGCATGCCACACAGGCTGCGCGGGCCTTCATTAGCCAGGCAGGTTTTTGCCGGAGGAGGCATTTCTCTAAAAAACGGCGCGGCAACCCATCCGCCGGATCGATTTTCACCAGCTCACGGAGCACATGTTCGGCTTTCGGGTATTCCTGCAAGTGGTAGTATGAAGTGGCTTTTCGGAACAATACCCGCGTGTATAAGTCTTCTCCGCCCCATGATTCGATGTTCTGCATGATGATTAGTTCGAGCAGATGGTCGCACATCACAAGATGTTTGCCATGAAATCCCGTCTCGAAAAGTGCGTTTGTGTAAGCCAGGGCGCACTCAAAGTATTCATCGAAATCAAGTGCCCGAATACCTTCTTCATATTGCTCAAAATACCGCACAATACCGTGAAAGTCATTGGCATCCAATGCTTTGAAATCGCGATAAAGACGCAGTCGGTTGGCCGGAAGGAAATTCATGACAAACGATTGGCAGAAGATTACAATGTTCGGATGTAAGGTGCTCGACAGCCCGAAAATAGGGAGTGTTTCAAAGAAAACAAAACACCCCGGCGATTTTTCCTTATCACCGGGGTGTTGGTTCTTAATCGCTAAACCCAATCCCTACTCTCCTAATTTCTCCTCACTGCCACTGGCATGGCATCGTCGTAGTCGCCGGTCAGCACGGGCGTCTGCACGTTGGTCGTGTATTCCCGCACTTTGGCGTACACATAATTATAAAGTTCTTTGATCGAAATGAGGTAGTCGTTGTTGGCATCGGCGGCTCCTTTCATGCCCTGCAGGACATAATAGGTGAATACACCCTGACGCAGGCCATGGTCTTCGAGCGATAGTTCTTCGGCTTTCGACGACATGAGCAGGGCAACTCCGCCATCGGTGTCTTCAAATGCCTGATAGTAGCGCTGGAGCGTCACCGGCGCCGGGCCTTTGGCTGCCAATGCCCCGCTGCCATCGTTGAGCGAGCCGCTGTGGCAGGCATCGGCGATGCAGAGTTTGTGTTTCGCTTTACTTTGTTTGAAAACCTGTTTGACTTCGTCGTGGCGAAGTTTGTTGTTATAGCCATCGTAATCCACCGGCAGGAAACAGCCGTTGAGACCGTGGCCGCTGAAATACAGAATCACAACGTCGTTGGCATCGGCTTTCAGGAAGTACTCACGCATCTTTTTTATGATATTATCGCGGGTGGCGTCTTCATCGATGAGAATGGCCATCTGGCTTTGCGGTACGGCGCCGCCTTCGACGCTGCCGAGGAAGGAATAGAACCGGTATGCGTCATCGTCGGTGAATTTGAGCGAAGGCATTGCGGTGTATCGCCCCACGCCGACCACGACTGCCCAGATTTTGACTGCTTTGCTGGCATCCATCCGCACCGGATCGGCGGGAATAGCCTCCTGGGAATCAAGTTCTTTTACCGAAGCGCCGTTGACCCACACTGCGCCGTAAACACGACCGCCGGCAAAATACATAATACCTTCTCCGTTGGGGGCGTTGCTGGCCCATTCGCCTTCATAGCGGTTGCCGTCGGAGTAATAACAAATGCCTTTGCCGTTCGGGTAGCCGTTTTTGAACTCGCCGACCCAGCGCGAGCCGTCGGGGTAGTCATAATACCCTTTACCACTCGTGCAATAAACCGACCCGCAATTACGCAAGCCGGCCACATCGGGTTTGGTTGACGTCGGTTTGTTGGTAGTTGTTGCCGGGGTGGTCGGTTTGGGTTTGTTCTGGGTTTGGGCAGTCGAAGTACTGGTGTTGGCCGCTGGGGTCGTACTGATCAATTTGCCCAGCGACCAGGTGCCGTTGGTGGCTTTGCCTTGCGCATCGACAAGTTTGCCGCTGCCGTTTTTGCGGTTGTTTTTCCAGGAACCGGTGTAATAGGCGCCGTCGGGATAGTACATAGTGCCTTGCCCTTCGAACTTGCCGCTTTTAAAGTCGCCTTCGTAGCGTTCCTTGGATTTGAAATAGTATTTTCCCTTGCCGTTGCGCTCATCAGAGAACCAACTGCCCACGTATTTGTCGCCGTTGGCATAGGTCATCGTGCCTTCGCCGTTCATGCGGTTGCGGCTGAACTGGCCCTCATAAACGTTGTTGTTGGGAAATGTGAGTTTGCCCTTGCCTTCGCGGTTGCCGTTGACAAACTGGCCAGCGTAAACGGCACCGTTCGAGAAGCGGTATTTCCCCGAACCGTTTTGGCAGTTACCGCTGAGGCATTGAGCGGAAAGATTGTTGGTGATGAGCGTTGTGGCGATCAGGAATGCCGGCACAAGCAGGCGGATGATAAGATTATAACCCTTCATGTGTTGAAGCAGGATTTAAATTGTTTTTGCAAAAAAAGTGCGGGTAAACGAAGGGTGCAAGCAGTCTTGTTTGAATTGATAAAAAACCTTAGCAGGGACGGATTAGCGATGCAAGAACAATTTTGAAAACCGAATATTGTGCCACAGGGTTTCGGCATTGGACAGTTTTGTAACTTTGCAGCAGAATTCTTTATCAAGAAATTGATTTTCAACAACTTGTAAATTGTTTAAAACCATGTTAAAAAAATTCATTTTCACATGCTTTGTCGCTACGATCCTCGCTTCCTGCGGCAGTGATCAACCCGTAAAAACGGATGCACAAACTACCGATCCTGCCAACGACGGCAAACACTTCGGCTCTACAATTGACGCGGCTAATGCTATCGCTTACGATGAATTGATCCCGAAAATGGCTGCTACCGACTCATTGGCCGTGAAAGTGACCGGCAAAGTAGGCGAAGTATGTCAGAAAAAAGGCTGCTGGATGATGCTGGTGCCCGAACAGGCCGGCCAACCCGAAATGCGCGTGACATTCAAAGACTACGCCTTTTTTATGCCCAAAGACCTTACCGGTAAACGAGTCGTCCTGGAAGGCTATGCCTATGTGGACGAAACGCCGGTAGATGTTTTGCGCCACTACGCCGAAGACGCCGGTAAGTCGAAAGAAGAAATCGAAAAAATCACTGAACCCAAACGGGAAGTATCCTACGAGGCGTCGGGAGTGGTGATTGTGGATTAAAAAGGTAGAGGGTAGTACTTTAACCGCACCTAACTTTACTTCCTCCCTATCCACACCATCACCTTTCCGCTCATCTGATTGCCCAAAAGCCGCTTTCCATCCGGTGTATACACCAGGTTATAAACGGCAATTGTTGTTGGCAGCGTCAGCACCCGGTCACCGCTGCGGGCGTCCCAAAGGCAGGTGTTCAGATCGCCCGAACCGGTGGCCACCCGGCTGCCGTCGGGCGACCAGGCGACGGCCCACACCCGTTGGGCATGACCATTCAATTCGTGCTGCAATGTACCGTCGGCGGCATTCCATATCCGGGCAGTTTTATCTTCGCCACCGGTCAGCAGTGACCGGCCATCGGGTGAAAAGGCGAGCGTGTAAATGATCTCCTTATGCGCCTGCCATTCGAGCGTTTTTGCAAATTGTGTTGTTTCCCAAACCGTTATTTTTCCATCGTGACCAGCAGCATACAGGTGTTTACCGTCCGGACTGAATGCGACATCGTAGCTGCCGCTGCCTCGTTCCAGTTTATATACAAGTTTCCCTGTGCCGGCATCCCAAACAAACACGGCGTTTTTGCGCGAGGCGGCTACGACCCAGCGGCCGTCCGGACTGTAGTCGCAGCCGCTGCTGCCGCCTTCCAATCCTTCCAGCCGCAATACTACTTCGCCTGTGCGGGCATCCCAAATACAAACTTCTTTGTCCCAGTTGCTACCTGCAAAACGGCCGCCGTCGGGACTGAATACCAGCGCGTTGAGCGGGTCTTCAAAACATTTGATCTGTCGTTGCAAGTCGCCCGATGCAACATCCCAAAGTGAGATATGACCGTCGGGAGCGCCCATGGCGAGCGTTTTGCCGTCGGGCGTGAGGTTAAAAGCATAGACATATTTATCCCGGCCGCCCGGGTCAGTGAATTCAAGCCCTGCGGTTGCATTCCAGCGGCGCAGGGTGAGGTCGTCGGAAAGCGTAATGATTTCCCGGCCATCCGGCGTCGGGCAAATCCGGTTGATACGCCCGGAGTGACCGAATTGTTTAGCCAGCATTTCGCCCGTGGCGGCATCCCAGGTATGCAACACTCCCTCATCGCCGCCCGTAAAAACATGCCGGCCATGTACGCTGTAAGCAACAGCCATTACGGCCTGGCGATGGCCGCGCAGCTCGGCTATTTGTTTGCCTGTTTCGACGTCCCAGATACGCGGTTCGCCGCATTTTGTGGCGGTAACAAGGTGTTTCCCATCGGGACTGAAGTCAAGGTCGTCTATGGCGGTATAGTCGCGGCGATCGGAATAATCCATGATACGTGGTGCAGCAGCCAGGTTGGCAAGTTCCCAGACGCCAACCTGACCGTCCCAATTTCCGGCGGCCATATACTTTCCATCCACGCTGAATTTCAGCCCTAAAATGGGTTTGACCCCAAAATCCATTTTCCAGGTTTGACTACCTGTCGCGGCATCGAACAACGCCACAAAACCGACGACACCACGATCTTTTCCCCGGTACCAGGAAGCGAACGCCACGCGTTCGCCACCCGGAGATATCGCGACACAAGCCAGGCCGGAGCCGCCGGTGCGCGTGTTCCATATTTCTTTTCCGGAAGCAGCATCCCAGCACCGCAATGTCGTGTCACGGGAGCATGTGAAAATGCGTCGGCTGTCAGGACTGAAAACCGCCGCATAAACAGATGCCGTGTGTCCTTCCAATTGCCTGGTTTCACGAAAAGTATGGGTGTCGAGCAATCGAATTTTGCCATTGGCCAGTGTCAGCGCGCAGGCGTTGCCATCCGGGCTGAGCGAGAGGTTGACGGGTTTTTCACCCTCGATCGTAAAACTGCTCAAACTGGCGTCACGAAGGCCGTCGAGATAATGCCATTCCCAACCCCGGTGTTCGGCGGGCGCTCCGGCAATCCAGCGTTGCGCCTCCATTGGTTCGTTAAGCCGGTAGGCGGCGTTGGCGGCGGCGATGTGGGCGAAATAGGATTGGCGCGTGGCGGGATTGGGTTGGGCAGTCGCGATCCGGGGTAATAAAAGCAGCAATGGGAAAAGGTATTTCATGGCTGAGTTCATTAAGTTGTGAATGGCGGCAAATATAAATAAAAAAGTAGTTTTTCGTGCCAATCCACCCATATTAACAACAAATTGTTTTTTAATTTGAAGTTTTGTCGCCGGCCACATGAAGTACTTAATGAATTTATCAGACACTAAACACAGAGGCATACATATCATATAGCCTTGAAAGTGAATGAACTATGTTGCCCATGTTCCGATAGATTTTCACTTGCTCCGCAATCGTATCACCGGACAGATCATCTCTTCCAGGCTGATTCCGCCGTGCTGAAAAGTATTTTTGTAATAGTTGAAGAAGTGGTTGTAGTTGTTCGGATAAAGGAAAAAGAAGTCCTCTTTTGCAAAAATAAAGGTGCTGCTAAGGTTGGGCCGCGGAAGCCCCGCTTGTTTGGGGTCGCGCACTTCGAGCACGTCGCGGCGCTCATATTGCAGGTTGCGGCCCACTTTATAGCGCAGGTTGGTGGTCGTTTCCCGGTCGCCGACAACTTTGGAGGGGCTTTGCACCCGGATGGTGCCGTGATCGGTGGTGACGAAAAGCTGGACGTCGCGCCCCTGTAGTTTTTGCAAGGCGGCCCAGAGGGGGCTGTGCAGGAACCACGAGCGGGTAAGCGAACGATAAGCGCGCTCGTCGCCGGCGAGTTCTTTCAGCACCTCCATTTCGGTGCGGGCGTGCGAGAGCATGTCGATGAAGTTGTACACAATGACCGTCAGGTCGTTTTTGAGGCAGTGCAGAATGTCGTCCACGAGGTCTTTGCCGTGTTGTACATTGGTGACTTTGATGTATTCCCACTTGACGCCTTTGCGGAACACGCGCTCCAATTGTTTGCCCAAAAAGAAATCTTCAGCCAGGTTTTTGCCTCCTTCATCAACGTCGTTTTTCCATTTGTCGGGGAAAGCCAGTTCGATGTCGGCGGGCATCAAGCCTGCGAAAATGGAGTTGCGGCTGTATTGAGTTGCCGTAGGCAGAATGCTGAAAAAGTAACCCTCATGCTCCGTCCTGAACTGTTCGTTGATAAAGGGTTCGATCACTTTCCATTGGTCGTAACGCAGGTTGTCGAGCAGCAACATGATGGTAGGCGCCCCTTTGCCAATGTGCGGCAGGATGTGTTTGCGCATCATGGAGTGCGACATCACCGGACCGATTTCTTTGTTTTTGTCCACCCAGTCGAAGTAGTTTTTTGTTACGTACTTCGAAAACTCTGTATTCGCCTGCTGCTTTTGCTGTGCGAGAATATCGCCGACTTCGGCCTGGTTGGCATCGAGGCGCAGCTCCCAGTTGACAATACGCTTGTAAGCATCCACCCATTCCACGTGGTCGAGCCCGCCGGTGATTTGCATAAATATCTGGCGGAACTCCTGCTGGTAGTCCATCGCCGTTTTTTCGCGCACCAGGCGTTTGTTGTCGATGATTTTTTTGAGTGTCAGCAGGATTTGGTTCGGGTTCACCGGCTTGATGAGGTAGTCCGAAATCTGAGAGCCGATTGCTTCTTCCATTACGTGTTCGGCCTCATTCTTCGTGATCATCACCACCGGCACCACCGGGTTGATTTCCTTGATTTTGGGCAGGGTCTCCAACCCCGTGAGCCCCGGCATGCTCTCGTCAAGAAACACCACGTCAATTTCGTTGCTTTGTTCCAGGTAAATTTCTACCGCGTCGTGGCCGTTTGTGGCTGTTATCACTTCGTAGTCTTTCGACTCGAGGAAAATCAGATGCGGTTTGAGCATATCGATCTCGTCGTCGGCCCAGAGGATTTTAATTTTGTCCATTATTAGTTTGGCTGAATTTGGTTGAAACAGTTGAATTTAGTTGAATGCGGCTGAGGTAATTGAGGTAGCAGGTTTTTCAAAACCAGGTTCAACTACTTCAACTTAATTCAACCCTTTTGGTGTGTTGCAAAGGTGGTAATTTTAACCAATAAAAAACTTCCAAAGTCGCCGGTTTCGCGGACTTTGGAAGTTCGTTTGGCAATTCGGGAAACGCAGGCCGCAACAGGTTATTTTCATACAGGAAAAACTATTTTGTCGCTTCCCTGATGAATCCACACCTTTGCAGAACCGGGATACAATGATGCACAACCGAAAAAAAATCTTCAACGACCCTGTTTATGGCTTCGTTTCCGTGCCTTACGGCCTGCTGCTCGAACTGATCGACCATCCGTTTTTTCAACGGCTCCGGCGCATCCGGCAGTTGGGTCTTGCTCCTTACGTTTATCCCGGCGCCTTGCACACCCGCTTCCACCATGCGCTGGGAGCCCTGCACCTCACGCAGGAGGCCATCGAAGTGCTGCGTTCCAAAGGCGCCGATGTTTCCGATGAAGAAGCGGAAGCCGTCAACGCTGCTATTTTGCTCCACGACATCGGGCACGGGCCTTTTTCACATGCGTTGGAACACACGCTGGTCGATATGCACCACGAAGACATTTCGAGCCTGTTCATGAAGGAATTGAACCTGCAATTCGGAGGACGACTGGCATTGGCGATTGAGATTTTTCAAAATCAATACCACAAAAAATTTCTGCACCAACTTGTATCCGGCCAATTGGACATGGACCGGATGGACTATCTGAACAGAGACAGTTTTTTTACGGGCGTGAGCGAAGGCGTGATCGGTTATGACCGGATCATCAAGATGTTAGCCGTGCATGAAGGCGAATTGGTCGTGGAAGAAAAAGGAATTTACAGCATCGAAAAGTTTCTCATTGCCCGGCGATTGATGTATTGGCAGGTGTATCTGCACAAAACCGGCGTGTCGGCTGAACAAATGTTGATCCACACGCTCCTGCGCGCCCGCGAACTGGCATTGGAAGGCGTACAATTAGAGGCGCCCCGTCACTTGGCATGGTTTCTGTACCGCCGGGAAGGTCGTGTTATCGCACCCGAAGACCTCTCCTCCCACTTCGCCCTCCTCGATGACAACGATGTAACAGCCGCCATCAAATATTGGTCGGAAGCCGCCGACTTTACCCTTTCATTTCTGTCTAATGGCTTGCTCAATCGCCGGCTTTTTCGCCTCGAGTGGCTGAGCGAACCCGTCTCTGCCGCCCGTCTTGAAGAAGTGCGGCGGGGAGTGTACCAATTATTTGGGGACAGTGCTGTGTTGGAGCACTTCGTGTATACAGGCTCGGAAAGCAACCGTGCTTACGACGACGCCGAGGATCAAATTAAAATTCTGTTTAAAAACGGCGATGTTCGTCCCATTACTGAATGTTCCGACGTGCCGCTATTTACACACCTTGTAACGAAACATTTCATTTGCTACCCCAAACAACTGAAGTGAGGCATTAAATTAGTTGAAATTTTAACAATTAAGCTACCTGTTTCGAGGCGGTTCACTTACTTTTGCCCGCAATCCGAAAAGTTTTTTTTCACACCAGAGTCAAACAATCACTTATGTTCATAAATCCGATTCACGTCATGGGAAAATTGAAATTCATTCTTCCTCTTTTTATGGGTATCGCCTTCGCCGCCAACGCTCAGCCGGGCGATGCGCCACCCAACGCCCAACCCGGTAAATGCTATGCCAAGTGTCTTATCCCCGACCAATACGAAACTGTCACCGAACAAATCGTAGTGAAGCCGGCATCCACCCGCACCATAGCTGTTCCGGCAGAATACGAAACCAAAAGCGAGCAGCAATTGGTAAAAGCCGAAAGCAAACGTATCATCACTGTACCTGCTCAGTATGAAACAGTTACAGAACGTGTGGTCATCAAAGCCGCCTCCAAGCGCCTTATCCCTGTGCCGGCGCAGTACGAAACGGTGGAAGAGCGCGTGGTGGTCAAGCCGGAAAGCAAACGCCTCATCACCGTGCCTGCCGAGTATGAAACGGCCACTGAGAAAGTGATGGTCAAACCCGAAAGCAAGCGCATCGTTGAAGTGCCGGCAGTTTATGAAAACGTGACCGAACAATATCAAATGGAAGCTGCTTCTACCAAAATCGAGGTGTCGCAACCGAAATACGAGACCGTCACCGAACGTGTGGAAGTGAAACCGGCCTCCACCAAATGGGTGAAGAAAAAAGCCGATGCCAGCTGTCTCAGTGCCAACCCCGATGATTGCCTCGTATGGTGTTTGGTAGAAGTTCCGGCGGAATACCAAACCATCACGAAGCGCGTAAACAAAGGCTGTGACGGTTCCGGCGTAGCTGATGCAGGTTGCACGAAAACCATCCAGATCCCTGCAAAAATGGGTACGCGCACCGTCCGTAAAGTAAAAACGCCTGCTACCACCCGTGAAGAAGTCATCCCTGCCGAATACAAAACGATGACTGTTCGCAAAGTGAAAACGCCTGCTACCAGCCGCGAAGAAGTCATCCCGGCTGAATACGCTACGGTGAAAAAGCAGGTGCTGAAGACTCCGGCCACCGTTCGCGAAGAAGAAATTCCGGCAGAATATGCCACGGTGACCAAACAGGTACTGAAAACGCCTGCCACTTTCCGTGAAGAAGTCATCCCCGCAGAATACAAAGCCGTTTCCGTGAAAGGTGTGAAAGCGCAAGCCAACACCCGTTCGGAGCAAATTCCGGCAGAATACGCCACGGTAACCAAGCGTAAGCTGGTGAAGCCCGGCGGTTTCACCGAATGGCGCGAAGTCCTGTGCGGCGAAAAAGTGACCGGTTATACCATTCGTCAAATCCAGGATGCACTCGTGAAAGCCGGCTACGACCCGGGCCCGATCGACAACGTGATGGGCACCCGCACCAAAGCCGCGCTCACCAAGTTCCAGAAAGACAAAGGCCTGCCGGTTGGCAACCTCGACTTTGAAACGCTCAAAGCGCTGGGTATCAACATCTAACGTCCCTCTTTCAAGGACATATCCACAGCGACGGGGCTGTATTAATAGTCATTAAGAGTAATTAGAAAAGTCATTAGGCGTCATTTTTTCCGATTCGTACAATCACAAACAAGATTTTGCAAGTCGAAAAATGACGCTTTATGACTCTAATGACCTCTGATGACTCTTGATATAGCCCCGTCTTTTTTTTGCAAGTTTTCTTTTTGTTAAACCTTGCTGACGCAATGGCAGTTCCGGCTGGTTTTTTGGAAAATTTGCACGGTTTTTGAACCGCTGTAGAAATTGTTGAAAAGGACTTGCGTACTTACATTTATTTTTATTTATATTTGTCCGGCGCAATTTCATAAACACACAACATTCATGGAAGGCAGTCTAACGCAATACATGGTCGATTTTACCATGCCCCAGGAATTACCGGAAGAATTCGTGAGCCGTATTCCGCACCAACGCGCCGCCGTCAACCGGCTTCTCAACGAAGGAAAAATCCTCAATTATGCCCTTTCGCTTGAAAATTCAAAACTTTGGGCAGTGTTTTCAGTACACTCCGAATCCGAATTGATGCAAATTATTCAGACTTTGCCCCTGACCCGTTATATGAAGGTGCGCATCAACGAACTGACTTTTTACAATTCGGCTCATCCCTTTGCCCCGGCATTTTCGGTGAATTGATATTGGGTTTTGGACATCAGGCTCCGGACTTGTTTGATTTATATTTGTCCGGCATCCAACGTCTAATGTCTAAAGTCAACGCATGAAAACAATCCTCAACTTTTTACCTGCTCTCCTTACAGGATTCCTTTTCCCTTTTATTTCGTCGGGCCAGGTTTTTCAGCCCGACACCAACAGTATTTTTGGCATATTGCTGCAATATACTCCACTCAACGTCAGCATTGAAACGGATCTGAAGCGCCTGGTGAACGACAAAGCCGACGAAGTATGGCAGCCGGCTGTTTTCAAAGTGCTGACAGGCGACAGCGTGGCATTGCAGATCGATGTGCAGGTGGCTGCACGCGGCAATATGCGCAAGAAGAACTGTGATTTCCCCCCTGTTAAAATCCGTTTTTACAAGCAAAAACCCCTGAACGACAGTATCGCCGACATCAATGAAATAAAATTGGTGACCAGTTGTAACAATACCTCGCAAAACGAAGAATGGGTAAAACGCGAATACCTGCTGTACGAACTCTACAACCTCATTACCGAACAAAGCTTCCGGGTCAAACCGGCCACCGTCCGTTTTGAGCACATCGGTAAAAAAAGCAGCCCGATCGAGGGTTTTACTTTCTTTATCGAAAGTGAGGATGCATTAGCCGCCCGGCTTGGCGGCAAACCTGTGAAACCCCGCATCGGCAGCACGCGCAGCCTCGATTCTGCTTCTTATGACCGGATGTGCCTGTTCGAGTTTATGATCGGCAATACCGATTGGAGCGTACGCGCCCGCCACAACATCAAACTCATTTATCTCAATCAGGCCGGTTCCATCATCCCTGTGCCCTACGACTTCGACTATTCCGGGGCCGTGGGCACCGATTATGCCGTTCCCAACGGCGACTACCCCATCCAATCGGTGAAAGAACGGTATTACTTAGGACTCTGCCGCACAACAGCCCATTATCAACAGATTTTCGACTTTTACCTTTCCAAAGAATCAACCCTCTTAAAACACGTCGAACAAGCTGATTATTTGTCTGCCAATACCCGGAAGCAAATGGCTGATTATCTGAAAGGTTTTTTCAAAACGCTGCAGGATCCACGCCTGGCAAAGCGGGATATTTTACAAAATTGTAATAAAGGCAGGTAGTCTTCAAAATGGTTTTTTGTAAAAACCGTTTTTTGAGCCATGAAAAGTATTTTACTACCCGCTTCGTTGTTTTTGACCCTGCATCTTTTTTCCCAGACCGAAAACATACTCAATGACCCGTCGGTAGACTGGGCCGCAGAAATCGAACTCACCTTGCCCGCCGACCCGCTGGAGTTTTCTGCGAATGAAGACCGCACAGCTGCACTCGCCGTGCTGAAACTCTCGGCAGAATACGAACCTACCCTGCACGGCTACCTCAACCACTCACTGAATGCCAAACTCTGGGACATCGCCGAAAACGGCGATTGGGAAGCCTATTCGAATGCCGAACTGACCCGTCCGCTGGACGCCGAGGAGCTCCGGCAAATGATCAGCGGCCCGGACACGATCGTCACATTCGACCAAACGACCTACGAAGAAAAAGTACAGATTGCCTGGGACATGCGGCCTTTCCCACACGAAGCGCGCTTTGTCAAAGTGCGGCAGCTGTTGACCTACAACGACGAAAATGCCCGGTTTAAAGTCTACACATTGGCCATTGCGCCTTTTACCGGTAGTGAAGCGCCGCGTTTTTGGCTGAAAGTGCCCGAGACGGAGGCTTTCGAACCCGATACCCTTGTTATTCGTCCGGATGTGACCTGGGCATGCCGTTACATAACGAATGAGGCCAGCCCGCGGGTAAGCGATTTTCAGGTGTTAAAAGACAAAACGGGCCCTGTTATGGAGCGTTTTTTCGACCGCATCATGGCCGACACAACTGTATTGTTGTATGCCAACCGGACGGACGAAGAACCGCTTGCCACTGACAAACGCGCCTGCCTGTTCTCCTGCACCGATTCGGTCAGTACCTTTGATCCGGAAACGAATGTAGAGCACGTGGAAGTGTTCTATACCGAATTGATGCCCGACCAAATCATTGACCTGCAACTGATCGAAGAATTTTACTGGCAGGACGACGACAGCCTGCTTTATACCCGGCTGGTGGCTGTGGCGCCACGGCACAAGTTTTACTACCAGGAAGGCCAATGGTACCCGCGTGTGGGTTTTTGCAGGCGCTGTGACAAGTGAGATGGTTTCAGGGTTTTTGGTTTCAAGGTTGCTTGTACGCCGAACCATGGAACCCAGAAACCCTGAAACCCTCCAAACTTTCTCACAATTTAAACTTCACCGGCAATGCCATTTCGCAGGGTACGGCTTTGTCTTCATCCCGGGCGGGCGTCCACTTCGACATACCTTTCACTACCCGGATCGCTTCCAGGGCAAGATCGGGGCGGAGGTTTTCGCCTTCATTCACCGTGTTGACGTTTGACACCGAACCGTCGGTCCCTACGGTGAATTTCACAATAATTGTGCCTTCGGCTTTTTCCTTTTTGGCGGCTTCGGGGTACCTGATGTTGGCAGTCATGTACTTTGACAACGCTTCAAACCCACCGGGATATTCCGGCATTTTTTCAGGCTGCGACGCTGTCTTTTGAGCAGAAAGCGGCATGCTTGCGAGCAGGACGAAAGTTGCGGAGAACAACCAGGGGAACAAATTGACTTTCATAACTTAATTGTTTGATTGTGAAAAAATAAAATCGACAGGCAAAGGGGTAGCTGCTCCGGCTGATACCGACGGAGTACAGTGGTGTTTTATGCGGGGAAAATGAAAATCCGGAAGGAAGTAGTTACCTGAGTTTGAATCTGATGGGCAGCGTGAATTTTACTTTCACCGGTTTGCCTTTGCTGATGGCGGGCTCCCAATTGGGCATGGATTTCACCACACGAATCGCCTCTTCCTCGAAATCCTGCCGCCAATTACTTTGTTTCGTTTGAATAACATCTACATCGGTGACTGCGCCGTTTTTATCCACCACAAAGACAACTGCCACCATGCCCTCCGCAGACTCGTTTTTAGCTGCTTCGGGGTATCGAATATTTTCAGACAGAAATTTGATCAATGCTTCCTGACCACCCGGGTACTGAGGTGGTTGTTCCACATCAGGTAATTCGTACACCGCTTTGTCTGACGGGGTTTGAGCAGCTGATGCCCGCTCCGCAACAGGATTGGAGTCGACCGGGTCTTGTGTCGTTTTTTGGCAGGCGAACAAAAACAGTATTGCAAAAACAGGCAGCAAAAGCCCGTATTTCCATGCCCGGAGCGCGGGCGATGCGTTTCGTGTCAGCATGATAAGACGTTGTTTGAGTGGTGACTGGAAAAAATGGTTCACAAAAGCAAGCTGCACTCCGGTTTGCGCTTGCCGTATCAACAACAGGCCATATTGTTTTTTGTCAGTCCGGCGCGAGGCTTCGGCATCGGCCAGATATTCGTGTACCGTCCTGATCGACCGTCGGTACCAATGCGCCAGGGGGTGAAACCAAAATACAACACACATTAATTCAATCAACAAGACATCTGCACTGTGCCAATCGTGCGCATGTGCGCGTTCGTGGGCGAGCATCGCATCGTTCGGATAATTTTCCGAAATCGTAGTTTCATGCGGTACAAACACCCACTTGAAAAATGAAAACGGCACATCTGTTTCTGCAGTTTTTACGATAATGCATCCGTCAGCCAAATAACTTACCTCCCCCTGAACGACCATTCGAAAAATCCGCAACAGTCCCCACAACATCCGGAACAAAGCAAGTACTACTCCAATGCCATACACCAACCACAAAAAATGAATCCATTGCCACTTGCCCGCTACAGATTCCGCCTGCCAAATGCCGATGGTCACCGCAGGCAGAACGAATACACGAATTCTGGTTGTACCCTGCAAGTCAGGCAGCCACTCCACGGGTAATGCCAGCAAAAGACCCAGCACCGCCGTACCCAAAAGATAAGCACGATTGGCACGGAAAAAAGTCTCCTTCCGCAGCAATAGCGCGTAGAGCAAGGCGAAAAGGCTCCAGGAAAAGGTGAGTTTGAGCAGAAACAGCATCATGATACAATATTCGTTATTGATCGAGCCAGTGAATGATGTTGATTAACAGTTGGTTGTTTGCCTTTGCTTCCGGACAATTCAACCCGACAGGGTTTCTGTTGGGCCCCGCCAACTGCGCCGAGAACATAGCGGCTTCTCCCATCACCACGACTTTGCCTTTTCCATACTCCATGTATGCTCCCTGAGAAAAACCATCCCCGGCAACAACCGGGGTGTTTTCCTCAAACTGCCAGGCTACCGCCGGCAGGGAGAGGGTATAATTTTTCAGGGTGAGTATGGGCCTGGCCTCTTTAGGTATTTTGAATGCGCTGCCTGTAAAAGTGACGACGGTATCTACTCCCCGCGTCAATTCATTGTCGGCCAAAGACTGGTTGCCCCGGTGAAAGCGTTCGAAGCTGCGTTCGCGGTTGTCGAAAGCAAAACAATTCAGAAATTTGAAACCGAAAGATTGCGCCAATGCCTGCGTTGCGCCGGCAAAAGGCATGTGATCGGCGATCAGCAACAAACGCCCGCCATTTTTGACCCAATCATGGATCGCTGTGATTTCCGCCGCGTTGAAAGCCGATGGGGTCGGCAATCGCCATCTGCCGATGTTGGAACTGTCCAAAGGATTGGAAATCACATAGATCCTGCATTCATTCAGCACAGCAGCCGAGACCGGAATTGCGTTGGAATGCATCCGGTAGCCATCGCCAGAGAGCAGCTTTCCAAAGGGGCCGTAACGGTTGTCGAGCGTATGAAAATTGTTGTGGGCTGCATCCACTGTCACCACACTGCCCTTGCCCGGGGCATAACGCGGGCCGGCAATAGCAAAATTGTAAGCAGTGTCGGGCACTTGCTGACTATTGGCAACCCAGGTACAGGTCAGAAGAAACCCACCCAACATTGCGGTTCGTATTTTCATAATGCTTTATTTTTCAAGTATGCGCTTCAATTCATCGAGTTCGGTTTTGCTCAACTTTTCCTCTTCTGCCAGGTGCGATACCAAGCGCGATACCGAGCCGTCGAAATAGTTGCGCAACACGTCACCCAGGGAACGGCGGCCATAGTCCTCCTTTACGATCAGGGGAAAATATTCGTGCGTTTTGCCGTATGCTTTGTGCCCTACAAAACCTTTTTTCTCCAGAATGCGCACCACGCTCGAAATGGTGCTGTGCGGAGGTTTCTCGCCTTCGAACTTGTCGAGCAAATCGCTGACCGTGCCCCGACCTGTTTCCCACACGAGGTGCATTATTTCTTCTTCCGCTTTTGTCAGTTTTTGCATAGTATCGACCGGAATGATGTGATGATCAGGATTGCGTCTTTAAAATTGAATGCGACAAAGGTAAAACGCGTTTTTCAGTCTTGCAACTATTTTTTTAGCCATTTGACGTATTTTTACGTTATAAATACAATTGCCTAAAATTCAAGGAGATAGCGTTGCACAATTGGCAACTCTATCTCCTTTTTATCTTTAAATACAAGTGTAATGCTTTATTAAGCCCGCTTAGCATCCAGCTTTAGTTCAACTTAAACTGCACTGTGACCCCCGCATTCACCGTCGTTATCGGGAACGACTGCGAGGTTTTGGGCACAGTCTTTCGGTAGTCGGTGAACAGGCGCAGCGAAAGGCGTTTATTCAGGGCGTATTCCACCGATGGATTGACGCTGATCGTCCGCGCACCACGGGTGGGCACAGCCTCATCGAGTTGGTCGAGCCGGTGGTTCACCGTGATGTCGTCGCGGATTTCAAAATCGAACTTGAAGTTCATGTCATTGGCTTGCTGACCCGATCCGCCGGGTGCAGGCGGCGTGGTACTGCCTGGCTTGGTCGTACTTTTCTTCGATTTGCTTTTTTTCGATTTATTGCCTGTCAGGAAACCGATCTGGACGTTTTTCATGCGATAACCAAAACCCATGGAGTAACCCGACGAATTGGTCTCCGCCAATTGATAGTCGATAAACGACATGGCAAGCGTGCGACTTTTTTTGAAATCAAACTTGAACGTCATGTCGTTTTTCATTTTCACATCCATACCGAACAAGGGCGCCATTTGTTCATTGATGAACACCTGCGGGATTTCGTAACGGGCGATGTAGTTGAAACTCAACTCGTCTTCAAAATAAGGCGTTTCCGGCTCGTAGAAAATATCGGTGTTGTAAGAGTTCACCGTCAGTGTGCTCTTGTAACCGTGCGATATTTGTATGCTGGAGAAAATTTTACTCAATTTTCCGATCTTGGAAAGGCCGTTGTAAGTCAGTCGCCAGTTGGGTGCGGGCATGGTTTTGAATACATCCAGACCTACACTATTGGGATCCTTCTCGGTATACGCAGCTATAAATGCCGGAAGCAACACTTCCTGTTGGGTGCGACCATATCCTTTTTTATATGCGGAAGCATCGTCGGGGTCATCGTGCGGAGCGTTGGGATCTATGTCCGGAATATTGGGGTCGCTATTGGCAATGGCGGCGGCATTCTGGGCCAATCGGGTGGAGATAACAGAGCGATACGACTGATAGCGGGCAAAAAGACCGTTGATATCGTTGTTGAACAGTGTTTTAAGTGAAAAATACGATACAGTCAAACTACCGAGGTCGCGTTGTGCGCGGTGGTCGAAATAGACCTGTTCAGGGTCGAGATTGAACAAGGTATCTTTGAACAGTTCGGTGTTGTTGCGCACATATTGGCGGGTTGCGGTCAGTTCGACGCGAAAATCCTGGAAAGGCTCGAGGGTAATGCCGCCGTCGATGTTCTGCGTATAGTTGCGCATTACCTGCTGGTTGAGTTCGGGGCGGTGGGTGATCCAGCCTTTGGCGCCGGCTTCATCGAGCCAGCCGACGGAAGGCTGAACACCGGCCACGAAAGCCCAGCCCGGTGCGTCGAATCCCTGGCTCAAGCCCATAAACTCCGGTTCGGGTGTAAAGCCGGGGACGATAGTGCCGTAGGTCTCGCTGTACGTGAAGCGAACTTTTCGGATGAGCATCAGCGGACGCAAAGCGACGCGTTCGGCAGTAGACGGCTGGCGGTCTTTGTTTTTATCTTTCTTGTCTTTTTTATCCTTGTCTTTATCTTTAGCGGAGGGGTCGGAAGAACCCGGGGCGCCTGGAGCACCGGGCGCTCCGGGAGCACCGCCGGAAGGATCGCCGGAGTTGCGTCGGGCGTCGCGGGGATTGGCCGGTTGGTCCTTACCGGCCGGGGACAGACCGCCTGCTCCGGGGGCGTTGCCACCTGACGGATCGCCGCCGGATGGAGCCCCGCCGGGTGTAGAAGGAGCTTTGTTTTTATCGCTGTTCTTGCTTTTGCTGCCGCCGGGCTTGGCCGGTTTATTGATTTTTGCCAGATACTTGCTCTTGTCATACAGCTTTGTCACGTCGAAGTCGCCGTTGATCTGACGGACATTGCTGTTCATGATGACATTGCCGAGGTTGCGCGAGTTGACAAAGCCCTCATAGGGTCCTGCATCTAAGTGTTGCAGTTTGAGCGACTGCGCCGTCCAGGTATAACCGGCCGTGTATGAGGCTTTGAGCGACACCCAATCCAGGAAAGGGAAAAATTTGAGCGGCACATTCCAGGTAAGGCTGGCGTTGTGCATGTAGTTTTTAGGCCTGCCGAAATTCTTGATATTCGACCAGATGGAGTCGCGACGCTCTTTGTCCGTGTAAGCAAGCCCGGTTTCCGGGTTGTCTTGCAGAGGTTCATCGATGATGCTGCGGGCCACCGCATCGAAGTTGAAGCGCAGCGAACGCGCAATATCCCAACCCAGGTCATAATCGCGATCCCAGGTGAAACGGCGGTTGTAATAGGTATTCAATTTTGGATCTTCACCCGCAAAACGCCAGGTAGTAGCCTGTGTGATGCGTTCGAGGCTGGTACCGAATCCATAAGTGTTCGGGATGGGGTTGAAGTTGAGTTCCTTGATGAATTTAAACCACTTGTCACTCAGTTTACTCCTTTTAAACGGCTCAAAGGGCTTCAAACCGGTTGAATACTGGTAGTCGAATCCGCCTTTATACTGTTTTAAATGGTCGTTGATAATAAAAGGAGTACGGCGTTTGATTTGATTGAAAGCGTACGTGAAACTGAAATTCGAGATGTCCCAGGGCATCGGTTTTTTGTTGCCGCGACGCTCTTTGCGCACGTTGGTAAAGTTAAAACCGCTTACTTCGGTAATGTCCTGCGCCACCGTTTTGATACTGTCGCGTTTGGTCTGGTCGGTCTCAGCAGCGAGTTTGTCTTTCAACTTGATGTCGAGGTCGTACGGATCGTATTCCGGGTTGCGTGTGATGTTGGAGTACTGGGCGTAAAACGGAATTTTGATACCTGTTCGTTCGGGTAAAAATTTACCCAATTCAAGATTGGTGGAAAGATCATACTGGATTACTTCCTCCCGTTGGCGCTGTATGAGCTTCTGTTCGATGCTGCCCCAGCCGATACTGGTGTAAATACCGGCGAGCGAAATATTGCCGAAATCGGCGAGTTTCATGTCCACCCGCGCCTGGCCGGCCCACCCTGCCTGTTCGTTAAACCCATTGAGTCGCATCTCGTTAAACCACGTAAGCACACAATGGCGGTTCCCCTGATTGTCGGTTTCGTCCACGTTGCGCACACCGATCATGGCGCCTTTCACGTACCCGAGGTTGGGGTTGCCCAATACCCGCACTTTGGCACGGGGGTTGTTCGGGTCGGTTATTTCAAAAACGGTATCCAGCGGCCAGTTGCCACCCTTTGCAGCATTGCGCAACTTTTTTACTTCAGTCAGCAGATCAAGCGGGAAATCGAAGCTGTTTTCCGGCCTCCACACTTCGTCTTTATATTCCCGGCTGTCGGGGTTGCCGTTCAGGTTGTCCACATTGGACGGCGTGAGCGGGAGCACGTATTCATAGTAGTTGCGCACATAGTCGGAGCCGAGACGGATAAACACGGTAAGGTCTGTGGAATCGAGGGGATATAGCGCATGGTCAACCTCCTCGGCATGGACAAACATTTTGAGGCGTTTGAACTGGCGCAAATCCATGTTCAGGCTTTTAAAAACTGCGCGGGCATCGCAATACTTAAGATTGCAAACAGCCATTGAAAGCGATTGCTCGTTTTGCAACACGTCGGGGAAAGCGCCTACCGATTGTTCCCTTCTAATGCCGTAGGGTATGGTGTAATTGAACGGCGTTCGGGCGGAGTTTTCCTCGATACTGACTGCATTTACCTCGAATGCTGTACTGCTCCAGGGGTCGTCGGGAGGTGTTGGGTCGCACGTAAGGATATCCTGGGTGAAACGCCGCCATTGGTTGCGCCCGAGTTCGAGCGTGGCAAAGCGGAAAGTAGTTTGTTCGGAAAATTCTTTGAAGAACATCCGGATAAAGCGGATGGAGCGGAAATCCTGGATACCGCCGACAGTCTGGCGCGATTGGAGATCGAGCGGTACTTTAAAACGATACCAGACATAGTAAGGGCCGCCGGCTTCCTTTTGAAAAACGACCGTGTCCGTAATGATGACATTCAGCAGCGGCGCTTCCGGGTCGATGCCTGGCATGCTGATGATATTGCCATTCGTGGCGCGTACCTGGACGGTGCCTTTGGTCAGCGGAATTTTATAACGAAAATAAGCTTCGCTTTCGTTGAGCGAATTGTCGCGGTTGAGGTCTTCCGCGTCGGGTATGTTGGTGGCCGACGGATTGAGGTTTTGGGTGGTATTAACCGGTGAGTTACCCTGCTGGTTGTTGAAATCGCGGTAGCGTGCGAGCAAGCCGGGCTGGGTAATCTGGTACTTTTCATCGAGGTAGTAAGTGAAGTCGTCGTTCGAAGGGTCGAAAAGAATATCGCCTTTGGCATTGGGCGAAAGCCCGGAACTTTGGATGGCTGCTATCCAGCTGGTAAAATAATTCACTTCACCCTGGTTATCCAACCCGTCGAGGCCAAGGTCTTGCAGCACACGTTTGGCGGGATCGTTGTCGAAGGCGTTCACCACCGGCGGTAACACCGGCACACGTCCCCAGGGCGTTGCTGCGGTAGTTCCTGTTCCCTGCCCGGTTGGAAGCGCATTTTCGAAAAACTGCCTCGAATCGCGCATGATATCCTCCGACAGCGTACCGAGGTCGATGTACATATCGCCGCCGTCGGATACGTTGTTTGGGTCATCGGCTTTATCCATGTACGGATTGAGCATCCAGAACTCAACAAATTCGATGTTCGCCGCTTCGAAGTCGTTGGTATTCAGGCCACGCATGATGCCCGCCCAGCGGGTTTTCGGCTCGTTCAGTTTTCCTTCCACCGTCAGGCCTTTTGAAAAACCGGGGTAACCCGTCTCCGGCAAATCGTAGTTGTACGGACCGCGATCGCGGGGATAAATGGTCACGTCGAACGAGCGCAGGTTGGATTGCTCCAGCGGCGTCAGTTGGCGATTGGGGAAAATATCCTGGTATTGAATGATGCGGGTGTACGGATTTGTGGCATCGATGGCATCTCGGGCGCTGGGGTCGGGGACGTACCAGGTGATGCCCGCACGGTTGGCGCCGCGCGCCAGAATAAGGGAGCTGTCCAAAGAAGGGTCACCTTCCTGGAATATGGTGTCCACCCCTTGCGGTAAAGAAGCGATGACCCAGGCATTGGCCGGGTTGGCCAGCGGCAGGTTGGCGGTAGCGCCCTCGAAGTCGTCGATGTACACCGTCCCGCCTTCATCGCCGCCCTGGTTGATGGCTTTGTTGTGGCCCGGGCGCAGTGCTGCAAATTCAGCCTGCGCAGTGATGCTCGAAGGCTCCTTTGTGGATATAAGCGGCAGTTTATCAACAATTTTAGTGAGCCAGGGCGCATCTTTCGAGATGTTGAAATCCAGCCCGTACATCTTGTTGTTGATGGGGTCGTCGCCGATGTTCACCTTTTGCGTGAGCGGTCGTTCGAAGAGGTTCATGAACGTAGCGCCGATATTGATGTCTTTGTTCACTTCATAATCGAACCGCGAGCCGAACATCGTCCGGCTCTGGAAACCGAAGAGCGTGTTGTCTTCAAAACTTACGCTCACGTTTTGTCCCGACTGTAAAATGGCGTCGTTCAAAATTTTGACTTTACCGATGTTATAGTCCACCGTATAGTCCGAGCCTTCATCCAGTGTGCGTCCGCCTGCACTCACACGCACCGAGCCTTGCGGCAGGTTGAACGTCCCGAGTGAGATTTCTGAAGAAGTACTCGATTTGTACGAACCCTTGAGGGTGAAGCGATTAAGTTGCTGGAATTCCCGTGCGCGGAAGAGTGTAGAGTCGTAAAGTTGGGGGTAGGCGTATTTATCTATAAGAGATTGGGGAGGAGGATTCGGCGATTTCCGGAGCGTGTCGGCCAGATACTGGCCGAAAGGCTCCAGCACGGGGAACATGATGCGCCCGCTGCGCAGGTTGATGGTCAAACCCGGCACAAAGTCAAAAATACCGTCCGCTCCGGGGTCGGCCTGCAGGTTGAGGTTGTCGAGGCCAAATACCTGGAGCAGGGGGCGCGAGCGAATCGTGGTCGGCATACCAGGGTCATTGAGAAAACGCTTCTGCCCAAAACCCGCATCTTCATAAAAAATGTCGAAACGGAATTCATTCGGGTCCACATTGGCCGACCCGATGGCATACACGTTTTTCATCATCAGGTCCCAGATCGGGAATTTCACGTTGGCCGTCGTGCTTTTCAACATCTTGAGGAACAGCACATTCTGGTTCAGGGAGTCGCCGCTCTGTACATCACTCGTGAATTCGCCGATCTTGTGCGGTTTGCCGTTGTAAGTGTATTCCACCGCCACCGCCACTACCTGGTCGGGCTGCACATTGAGGTTGACGCTGATAAACCCAAGTTGTTCGTTGTAAGAATATTCGGACGAGGAAAGCAGGCGGGCGCGCACTTTTTCAAAGTCGCGGATCTGTTTCAATTGGTAGTCGGTCGTCAGATGATTGACAATTTTATCCGAAAAACGGAAATCACCATCGCTGGCAATAACATCGGCTTTAATGTCCTGATAAAGCCTGTTATTGAGGTTGTCGGGCAGCCCTTTCCCTTTGATATCCTGATAAGGTACAACAGGCAGGGAATAGTCGGGGCAATCATCACAATCGGGTACGCTGTCGTCGAGAAAGGGGTGCGGTTCGGCCAAGTCCATGAGTGCCACCACGTCGCGCACGTTTTCCGTCACTAATTTATCATTGGTAATCCACACCTCCATCCGCGTGATGTTGAACAGCGATTGCGGCACCGGCAAGCACCTCATGGCCGGTTCGAATTCGTTTCTGTTCCATTGGCTCAGGAGAAAGTGGCGGTTTTCGTCGTATTCGTCGATGGGTTTTTCATAAGTCTGCACCTGCGAACCGCCCTGCAGATTGAGGCTTTGCTGCCTCGAACGCTGCTGTGCCAGCAAAAACGTCCAGCGCAGGTGGCCGAATTTCATTTCCGTTTTGATACCGAACAGGTTTTGCGCCCCTTTGATCAGGTTGGAACGCAAGGGCATGGACACGTTACCGGCTTCGATATTTTGCAAAATTTCATCTTCTCCGAAACTCTTGGTGTCGTATTTCAACTTCATCTGGTTGTCGAAGTCGAAGGTCGCCTGGGTATTGTAGTTAAAATTGAGGTCCAGCTTTTCACCGATCTTCCCCGACGCGCTCATGTTGATGTCCATGTCGAAGTCGAAATTCCCCGTTTTCTGCTGGCGGAGGGTAAGGATCGGGTTTTGAATCTTCTGATAATCGAAGCCGAACGTCAGGTTGATATTGCCTTGCGGACGGATGTCGACGTTGGTGCCGCCAAACAGACGGTCCACGAGCGAGGTTTTGATATCGAATTTGGCGATGGGGTCCGTGATGCCGCTGCGGCTCCTGTCGCCCGAGGTAGTCACGCCCTGCAGACGGTCGAAATACTCCTGTTGTTGTTTGCGGTCGCGCCATTCCACATACTCGCTGAAAGTCATGTAGGTGGGCGCCCGATAATATTCGTCGCCGATTTTTTCGGTGACGATATACATATTTGACTCCGGGTCGTATTCCACCTGTTGCTCGATTGCCTTCGGGTCTTTCAGGTCGATCATGTTGGGGTCGTCGCTGTTGAGGAAATCGTCGAAGCGTTCTGCGAGGGGAGGCAGGGTATCGGCTTCAATGCGTTGTTGGCCAACACGTTCGACGTTCAGCGATGAGCGGTCTACGGCAACCGAAGGAGCTCTATCCGGGAAAAATATGGTCAGTACACTTTCGCGCACACTGTCGGGATGAGAGAATGCGTATAAAGTGGCGAGGCAAAGCAGTCCGGTCAGCGTAAGAAGTACGTTCTTCTTCGTCATTTTCAAAAAAGCAGGTGGATTTGTTGGCAAGGCGTATGTTCGCCGGCGAATCAAAACAATGAGGTTGCTCTTTGAAAACCAATTGTTTACCATTCGCGGACAAGCATACTGCCCATTGGATATAAAACAGTGAGGAAATGACGCGGAATGGTCTGAGTGGGTTGCCTGAAACGGGGGAGAGTTTTCAACCCCACCCCCGGCCCCTCCCCGAAGGGAGGGGTGACTGAGAGCGAACCGGAGTGTACTCTACGGCTCCCCTCCCTTCGGGGGAGGGGCCGGGGGTGGGGTTGACACAAAAAAGCCCGCACTGCTCATTCGCAGCGCGGGCTTCGGTTATGTTTCATGAATGTAATCCTGGTCGGGATGGCCTCTTACTAAATCATCGCACCATCAGCTTCCCGGAGGCTACCGGCTTACCATCTGCGGTAAGCCGGTAGAAGATTACTCCAGCCGGGAGTTGATGTCGGAACAATCGGAATGTGGAATGATTAAAGAAAGAATTGGTAAGTAATCGGCCTTGGGAATCATACAGTTGAAGTCCGAAGACATTCGCCTGTACGCCCATCACTTCGAAGGTGGTAAAGTCTTCCATCGGGTTGGGATAAACCTTCAGGTCGGCGCCGGGGAAGTGAATTTCTTTTGTTTTGACCACGAGGTAAATCGAGTCCTCGCAGACGGTGTGAAACGTCTGGTTTGTGATAACCGGAGCGTTGAAGTCAAAGTAGATAGCAGCGCTGTTGAAGATTTTTGCCCCGCATTCCAAATTCGGTTTTTGGGATACGCGGAACTTGACAAAACCTTCGCTCGCGCTGCTACCTGGCGCAAGATTAATGTTGGGGAGTGTGAACTGCACGATGCCGTTGCCGTAGACTTCAAAGTCGTAGGCGTGGCTGGCAGCGCCTGGATAAACCGTGGCCGGATCGAGTATTCCCGACAATGTGTCGCGGATAATGACCTGTTGCACGGTGGATGTTCCGGTGTTGCGGAACTGGATTAAAAAGTCCAAATCGGTTTCCGGACTGACGTAATGAGCCACATCGTAGCCCTTGGGATGACCTCTTTTGAGATATGTCGGATTGTAATCGGTCTCGTTGCTTTCCTGGCAGTCCGTCTCGACAAAAGCGTCGGCGTCGTCCTCCGGGAACATCGTATAGAATCCGAGCGAAATCGGATTCGGCGTTGTGTCGGTTTTGCATCCTTCTACCGCCGCCGTCGGGTAGCCCGCGCCGGGATAACCCGGACTTTGGGTGGCTATGATGCGGTAGGTTTTGTTATTGGCTTCGTGAGCCCACACTTCCACTTCTTCAGAAGGCGCTAGGGCATCCAGGGTGTAATTTGGATCTCCTGGAGGGGTAAGCATGATTACATCCTCAGCAATGACATATTCTACTGCCGTGGTAACGGGGTTAATTGTTTTGTTATAGAGGGACAACCGGACACTGTCGCCGTCGCATTTGGCTTTGGCGCCTACAATGGAACCGTCCCAATTTGCCCCGGGTACGCAGAATTCATCAGGATAAATATGTGCAGTTGCACAGTGTGTTTGGCCTGTAATTGTATTGCAATCCAGAAAAGCCGTGACGGTAAAACTGCCACATTCGCCCTCCGGCAAGATTCCGACATTGAATACGTAGTTGTTGCTTCCGGGAGGTGTCTCAACGCCCGGGATCGAACTGCTGCTATAAGTCAGTGAAGCGTCCAGTGCTACTTCCACCCGGGTATTCAGTGATGGGGAAGTACCTTTATTACAATAGCGTACCGTGTAAACGTTGTCGGTACAGCGGCGCAAAACAGCCGTTGCGATATCCACCTCATTGCGTGGGCAGGTGAATTGAGCCTTTACGGGAATTTCAGTCTCCACCGTATCGTAAAAATCAGGCACCGCTACTTTCGTCACCCCATTGCAAGAAGCCCAGTTGTCGTTCGGAGCGAACAGTTTCACATCGTAGTGACCCGTATCCACTGCCAGGCGGAAATTACCATCCTGTGTTGCTACAGCGTACCGCGAAAAATTCGGGCTGGCAATACTTACTATCCAACCTTCGAGGTCTTCCTCGGCACCGTCTTTTACACAGTTTTCATTGAAATCCCGGAAAATATTACCCTTGATATAACTGGTAAAAACCACACAATTCAAATCGGCCTTCACCATGTAAGCATTCGATTCCGAGCCGTTGAGGAATGGGTAGCTGTAGCCTACCGCTGCAGCACCGCCATCCGTTGTGGCAACCACTCCATAACTTTCGTCCGCCCCGGCTTTGCCTACAACAGCATCACACAGTTTTTCGCCTTCTTTGTTAACGCGCACTATGTACAAATCACCCTGTGAGCCACCCGTCACGTCTTTTCTGCCCGAGGCAAAAAAACCGCCGTGTGTATCGGCTGCCAGACCATTAAAATAAGTAAGCGGGTAGGTCGTTTGCCACATAAAGAACGAATTGCCATTTCCGTCCACTTTCATCAACAATCCCGCACCGCCCTGTACTGCGTTGGTGCCGCCCGCCAAAACAAAATTGCCATCTTCGGAGGGTGCAATTGCCTTGGCATAGTCATCGAAACCCGAAAAGCCATAAGTATTATCCCATATTACATCACCGTTTCCATCGAGACGGGCTGCAAAAAAGTCTACATCACCGGGGGCCGCCTGCTGCTCACGGAAACTGCCCGCTACCACCAGATCACCGTTTGAAGCCAAAGCAATGGCATTGCCTTGTTCTTTAAAGGTCGGCTCACCCACCGTCTTCACCCAGGCAACATCTCCGTCTGTATCCGTTTTAATCAGGAATACATCCTCCGTCCATTCTCCCGTGACCTGTATCAGATGATTGGTTGTATATCCAACTACTACCAAACTGCCGTCGGGCAATTCGATGATACCTTTCGCTTCGTCGTTTTGCCCGGCGCCAAATGTCTTGGACCACAATACATTGCCATAAGCATCAGTTTTGAAAAGGTATATATCACGCCCCCCTGCACCCATGCCCTCTATATTGCCTGCTACCGCATATCCACTGTCCTGGGTAGCAATGATTGCCTTACCTTCGGCAAAGGTGCCGGCAGAAAAGTTTTTACTCCATTGCAAATCGCCGTCGGCGTCCGTTTTAATCAGGTAAATCTGACCGAGGCTATAAAAGCCGGTCATTACAAACCCCCCGTCGGGAGTTTGAGCAACAGCGTTCAGTTGATCTAATCCGCCGCCGCCATATACACGCTCCCACCCCTGCCCGGCAACGAGCGTTGCAAACGTAAGGAACAAGGTGGTCAGAAAATGCTTAAACATGAGATTGCGGATTAGGCTTTGTAAGAGCCTTTGTTTGACAGTACAAAAGTGCGGACGATGTTTCGGCGGGTAAAAGACAAAAAATTGCATTTGTTGAGACGTTTTGAATGAATGCTTTTTTTGAAAATTGAGGCGTGGAATTCACTTTGGTTCAAATTTTGCTTTAGAATTGCAAATTTATCTCTAAAATTTTGCTTTCGAGAAGGGATTGTGACGTGAATTTTGTTGAATAAATAATTCAAAAGTATCATGCAAAAAAGTGTACTGGTGGAGATTCTCCGTTCGCTCAGCCGAAAGGAAATGCGAGACATTCACAAATGGTTGCAATCGCCTGCGCACAACCTGCGCCAGGATGTAATCAAGTTGTTTGATTACCTCAGCAGGCATTTGTCCAATGGCGAAGAGGGCCTTGAAAAAGAACGGGCATGGAGAGCGGTTTTCCCGGGACAACCTTACGACGACGCATATATGCGTCAGGTGATGTATTTTTTGCTGAAAGCTATCGAAGAGTATCTCGTATTTACCTATTATACCAGCGACGGGATTCGGTACCAACTGGCGCTCTCCCGTATCTACCGGCGCAGAAAATTAGACAAGGCTTACAAGCAGGCGCATCGGCTCGGGTTGGATAATTTGCAAAAGCAACCCCTCCGCAACGACTTTTATCTGTTGAACAAATTTTTTCTGGAGCAGATTGAGTACGAACACCAAATGAACGTCACTCAAAATGGCCCGGTAAACCTGCAGGAAACGGCAGATGCCCTTGAAAGGTGGTTTTTAGAAGAACGGCTTCGTATCAGTAAAGATATGCTTGCACACCAGAGTATTTACCAGAAAATAAACTATAACCACGGTTTATTGGATGTGGTGTTGTCATACGTAGATAAGAAAAATATGTTGCAGGAACCGGCCATAGCCGTATATTACTATGCCTACATGGCATTTACGAATCCAAATGAAGAAAGTTATTTCGATGAACTGGAACGCAGGATTCACAACCAGATGGAATACTTCAATCCTTTGGAAGTGCGTACTTTATATCTCGCCGCATTGAATTATTGTGTGCCTAAAATCAATCAGGGTAGTTTGGATTTCGCCCGTCGCGCATTTGATTTGTATCGCAAAGGACTTGAAACAAATATACTTTTGGAAAACAATACAGTGTCGCGCTATACTTTCGGGAATGCAGTAGGAGCTGCCTTGCGCAACCAAAAATACGACTGGGCGGAAAAATTCATTGAAGACTTTCAACACCACCTCGACGAAAAAGAGCGGCACAGCATTGTTAATTTCAATCTTTCGCGTGTTTACTTTGAAAAAGGCGACTACAACCGGGCACAACAACTGCTTACACAGTTCGAATACGACGATATGCTGTTTAATATCATCGCCAAAACCATGCTCCTCAAAATTTATTATGACCAGGATGAGTACGACGCCTTCGAATCGCTGCTCGAAAGTCTGCGCATTTACCTGCAACGCAAAGAAGCGCTCGACCCGACCCGAAAAACAGCGTACAAAAACATGATCAGCCTGATGAAAAAACTGCTCCACGTGAATATCTATTCGAAGGCCCAAAAAGAAAAATTCCGGGAATTGGTGCAGCAAACCAATCCGCTGGCCGAACGCGAGTGGCTGCTGAAACAGGTGGATGGGAAATAAATTCGTTGTTTCTTTGCGGACGTTTTCACAAAAACATACTCACAGATTTGAAACAGGGATATAAAGTCGTGGTGCTGGTGCTGCTGGTGCTCTTGATCGACCAGGCTTCCAAATTTTACATCAAAACGCATTTTCAACTGAACGAGCAGGTCAACATCCTGGGGCTCGATTGGGCGCGGCTGCTGTTCGTTGAAAATGAAGGCATGGCCTTCGGTATCAAGTTCAACGTCGATCATGGCGGCTTCGACTATGGCAAACTGCTGCTGAGTACTTTCCGCATCCTGATGGTGATCGGCCTGATCTGGTACACCCGGGTGCTGTTGCGCGCCAAAGTGCCGATGGGCTTCGTCTTTTGTGTGGGCCTCATCACCGCCGGCGCCCTGGGCAACATCATCGACAGCATGTTTTATGCGCTGATTTTCAGTGGAGAATACCACGATGTAGCACAGTTGACGCCCTTTGGGCAGGGTTACGGCCTCACCGAAGATATGCCCATGCTGGGATTTCTGCACGGCCGCGTAGTGGATATGTTTTATTTCCCTATCACGACAATCCACTTCCCCGAATGGATGGGTGGCGGCAGCTTCCTGTTTTTCAGCCCGATTTTCAACGTCGCCGACGCGGCTATTACCACCGGCGTACTTTCCATCCTGCTGTTCCAGCGCCGTTTTTTCCGCGACGGTTTTGTGGAAGAACAAAAAGAAGCGCCGGAAACCGGCGATGAAGTACTTACCGAAGAACAACTGCAGCCGGAAGATGTAGTCGAAATACCTGATGCACAAGCAGATAATGTTGTTGAAACACCCGAATCCGAACCCGACGGGCAACGCCACGACAACGGAATGGGCGCCGGGCAACCGGCGGAGAGTAAACGGAGTGAGGAGTGAGGACAGTTTTTTGATTTACGATTGCCGATTACATGATTGTTGAATTACGATGTTTTGAACACTCTACGGAACATCGTAATTCAACAATCATGTAATCGGCAATCGTAAATCAAAAAATTCCAAAATCTTAAAAAATCAGCTCCCCATAACCTTCACCGCCCGCAACAACCCGTATTCCCACGCTCCTTCCAACAGGGCTTCATACTGCCTTACCGAGGCAAGTGCATTGCCGAGCCGGACATCATTGACCAGCCCGAAGCGGTTCAACAATTTCCCCAGCGGTAGCCAGCGCAGCGACACTTCATGCAAATTCCGCAGTGAAACGCGCACATTGGGCGTGGCATCCTGAATTTCAACTAATTGAAAACCGGCGGCGGCGGCGCAGGCACGATGTTCGTCTGCCGTTTCAATGTCCGGGATGGCCCAGGGCCGCAACCAGGCCGCCAGCAGGCGCTCGCCCTCGGGCGCAACAGGCCGGGCAGTACGCATATATTCGGCCATCACGAGCCGCCCGCCGGGTTTCAACACCCGGAAAGCCTCCGTGTAAAACGCCGGTTTTTCTGCCGCATGGCACACACTTTCGCAAGCCCATACGACGTCGAACGTGTTTTCAGGAAAAGGCATTTGGCAATAATCGGCCTGGAGAAAATTGACGGTAGAGGGTGGAGGGTGGAGGGTAGAGGGTGGAGGGTGGAGGGTAGAGGGTGGAGGGTGGAGGGT
>CXWJ01002853.1_pt1 | contig 40904 bp, 32 predicted proteins | sample 590841 | NCBI WGS metagenome assembly CXWJ01 (sample SAMEA3498367, study PRJEB10139) | wastewater metagenome | biome: wastewater treatment plant; material: activated sludge | place: Austria | collected 2015-01-21 | reverse complement strand
TTAAAATCGGTTTTTGGGATGGCCTCTCTCCTAAAGTTGGAGGGGGGCTTTTTTTTGCGAGAGCGTGTGAGAGACGTGAGAGAAAAAAATAATGACAAATAAAATGCGCTACCTTCGCCCGCTGATTTGAGTCAAATTTATAAAACCTAACCATCCGGCGATATACCGGCAGGGCTTATGCGCGACGTTACCGATCTGATTGGAAGAATATTTCTGGCCACGATTTTTATTTTTGAGGCAGTCGATTCCATAGCTTATTTTGAAAAAACAAAACAAGCCATGACATTTCACGGGGTGACCTGGAATCAGGATTTTTTGCTTTACTGCGCCATATTTTTATTGGTAACGGGAGGGCTGATGGTGCTGTTCGGCTATCGATCCACCCTCGGCGCGATACTGCTGCTGATGTACTGGGCGCCGGTGACATTCATTGTTCACGACTTTTGGAATTACCCCAAACCGGAATTGCGCGAACAAAGCATTCTGTTCATGAAGAACTTTGCCATCATGGGCGGCCTGCTGATGCTGGCCGGCAAGGGCAGCGGACGATACAGTATCAAAAAACTGTTAGCGACAACGCGGGTGCACTAACCTGCTGTTTCACATCACTTTGGCCCGTTTGATCAGGCGCGAAAAATAAGCCGGAAAAAACCGCTTTATGTATACGCCCAACACTTCTTTCCCACCGAAATAGACCTCTTCTTTTCCCGCTTCGACGGCGCTTAGTATTTTTTGCGCCAATCTTTCCGGCAGCATCCCGTGGTCGGTCGCTTCGTCCATTTTATTTTGTTTCGAGCCGTCGCCGGTGAGGGCGTTCACACTCACGTTGGTCCGGACGAATCCCGGACAAATGAGCGTCACCCGCACGGGCGTGCCGGCTAGTTCGGCGCGGAGGCTGTCGAAAAAACCATGCAGGGCGTGTTTGGAAGCCGCGTACGCCGAACGCATGGGCGAGCCGAATTTCCCCGTCAGGCTGGTGATCGTCACGATATGTCCCAACTGATGCGTCAGCATATTGGGCAACAAGGCTTTCGTGATCGCTACCGTACCGAAAAAATTGACGTTCATCAATTTTTTATCCACATCGAGTGTGGTGTCTTTGGCCAATGCGCGCTGCGAAATACCCCCGTTGTTCAGCAAAACATCCACTTTGCCGACCTGCTGCAGCACTTTTTCCACGATGCCGGGAATGGCGTCGTGTTGCGCCAGATCGAGCGGCTGTACCACGACCGAAGCAGCGCCCGCATGTACACAGTCGGCTGCCACGCGGTTGAGTTCCTGTTCGTTGCGGGCCGAAATGATCAGGTGCGCGCCGCATCCGGCAAACGCCTGCGCCAGCGCCTCGCCGATGCCGGAAGAGGCGCCGGTGATCCATACACGCTTGTTTTTGAAATAATCAGACATGATTGAGGGTAATTATGGTAATTGAGGGTAATTATGGTAATTGAGGGTAATTATGGTAATTGAGGGTAATTATGGTAATTGAGGGTAATTACCTCAATTACTCTTAATTACTCTTAATTACTCTTAATTACTCTTAATTACTCTTAATTACCTTTTTTCTTTCGCAAAGGTAAAAATGCCAGAGCATTCGTGTACCTACGCTGCGCCAGGGCCGCCAGTGTCGGGTGGACGCTTCAAAATCTTCGTGTATAGGGCGCCGGGGCAGGTTGTTCAGCACTTTAAACGCCTCCTGCATGGCAATATCGCCTTTGGGCAAAACGTCGGGGCGAAGCAGGCATTCGGAGAGGTAAATGTCCGCCGTCCAGTCGCCGATGCCTTTCAACCGCTTCATTTCGATGCGGACTTCTTCGTCGCCGAGGGTCGGCAGTTTATCAAGGTCAAAGGATCGGGATAACAGCGCTTCGGCGAGCGCGCGGGCATACAAGGTTTTTTGGCGGCTGAAACCGATGTCGCGCAGGGTCGCGTCGTCGAGTGCGAGCAAAGCGGCGGGCGCGACAACGCTCAAACGGTCTTGCAGGCGCCGGAATGCCGCATTCGCCGACGCCAGCGAAACCTGCTGCTCCAGGATGATGTGCACCAGCGTGGAAAATCCCGGTTCGCGCGACCACAAGGGCGGGTAGCCGTACTTGTCGAGCACAAAAGCCATCGCCTCGTCGCGGTTTGCCAACCAATGCGCCGCTTCCTTCAGATTTATTTCGTCAAGTTTGAGTATCATTGCGGGCAGCAAAACAAACGCAGATTTTTAAGGTTTTTGAAAAAAATATCCAATTGTGAAAATAGTTACCCTTACGCTCAATCCCGCCCTTGACAAAAGCAGCAGCGTCGAGCGCCTTGTGCCGGAACAAAAACTTCGCTGCGCACCCATACAATTCGATGCAGGCGGCGGCGGCATTAATGTTTCCAAAGGCATCCGTAAACTCGGCGGCCAAAGCACGGCAGTGTTCCCTACGGGCGGCGCGACAGGTATGCGGCTTCAGTCGATCCTGCAGGATGCCGGCGTCGATATCCGCCCCCACACGGTGCCGGGCGAGACCCGCGAGAACCTTTCGATCATGGAGACCACCACCAACCTCCAGTACCGGTTCACGATGCCGGGCCCCGAGCTCTCTGAAAAACAAGCCGATGCGCTCCTGAGCATCGTCGCTCAGCTGCATCCCGATTACCTTGTTGCCAGTGGCAGCCTCCCGTCGGGCCTGCCGGAAACGTACTACGAACAGGTGGCTGCTTTTGCAAAAAAGATCAACGCCCGCCTGATTCTCGATACTTCCGGCGCGGCGCTGCAGGCTGCCGCCGACGAAGGGTTGTACCTGTTGAAACCCAACCTCGGCGAACTCAGCGCACTCGCAGGCGTCGACAATCTGGAAATGAACCAGGTAGACGACGCTGCGCTGGACATCATCAATCAAGGCAAATGCGAGGTGGTGGTGGTGTCGCTGGGGCCGCAGGGCGCCCTGCTCGTGACCCGCGACGGTTTCGAGCACATCCCCGCACCGCCGGCGCAAAAGCGCAGCACGGTAGGCGCGGGCGACAGTATGGTAGCCGGGATGGTTTGGGCTCTCAGCGAAGGCAAGTCGATGCGCGAAATGGTGCAGACCGGCGTGGCTTGCGGTACTGCGGCGACGATGAACCCCGGCACGGAGTTGTTTCAGGCGGCGGATGTGACACGTTTGCTGGGTTGGATACATGAATATGGAGAGCGGTATCGTTTCCGGGATTTTTGACAGGGTTTACACGCGTAGAGTTTTTCTTGACAGGATTTCAGGATTTACAGGGTTTACACGCGTAGAGTTTTTTTTGACAGGATTTCAGGATTTACAGGGTTTACACGCGTAGAGTTTTTTTTGACAGGATTTCAGGATTTACAGGATGGAGAGGGGTTTCAAAATCCTGTAAATCCTGAAATCCTGTCAAAAATGCACACCCGCCGGACGTATTTTCATCACCCGGCGTATTTATGAAGTGTCGTGCACCCGGCGCTTTCTGTTTTTAAAAATTAAAATAATATTTTACAAAAGTATTATTTTCAAGAACATAATTCTTAAAATACGGATTTTTCCTCTTGAATAAACCTTTTCAAAATCGATCTCAAAAAATATGGCGAAAAAACGCGGGCTTCCTAATTTTGCCCGGCAATGTTTTTGTGCGTTCCTGCCGACTCCACCTATAATATTGACCCTCTGTTTCACCTTGCCGGGTTCGCAGGGACCCGCAAGCAGGAGTAAATTTTTTTTTAACACCTTTGCAACCTTGAAGACTCATTCCTTAGTCTTCGACACGTTTTTTCGAGTACTACTATGATTAACCTGATCCTCTTTGGCCCGCCAGGCTCCGGCAAAGGCACGCAAGCCATGAAACTCATTGAAAAATACGGGCTGATCCACATCAGCACCGGCGACCTGTTCCGCTACGAGATGGGCAACGACACCCCGCTCGGCAGGCAGGCAAAAGCCTACATTTCCAAAGGCGAACTCGTGCCGGATTCGGTGACCATCGGCATGTTGCGCAACAAAGTGGAAGCCCATCCCGATGCGCAGGGCTTTATTTTCGACGGTTTTCCGCGCACAATCGCGCAGGCACAGGCGCTCGATGCCCTGCTGAAAGAAAAAGGCGCCCCGGTCACGGCCCTTATTGCGTTGCAGGTGGACGATGCGGAGATCATCCAGCGTATCAAACTGCGCGGCACTACTTCGGGCCGTTCCGACGATTCCGACGACAGCATTATCCGCCACCGCATCGCCGTTTATAAAAACGAAACTTCGCCGGTGTTCGACTATTACGCTGCCCGGGGCAAAAGCCGCAGCATCGACGGACTCGGGCATATCGACGCCATTTTCGAGCGTTTGTCGGCGGCGATCGACCGGATGGCGGGCGCTGCAAAAGCGTAAAAAGTTTTTTTGTCGTTCAATTGCGCAAAACCCGCTACTTTTGACCATCCCAATACCGATCGGTTCACCCAACTGAATGATATGGCATTACCAACCAATCCCTGGCAGACGCTTTGGCAACACCTGCCGGCCCCGTTGCAAAACCGCTATTACCTCACGCTGCTCGTCTTTTTTTTCATCATGATCTTTATCGACCGGCACAGTGTGTGGACACAATTCAAACTGTACCGCGCACAGCAGCGGCTGGAAGCGGACAAGGCTTTTTACCAGGAAAAAATAAAGGAAGCCGGCGAAGAAGCGGAGGATTTTGAACTAACCAAGGAAAAATTTGCCCGCGAACACTATTACATGAAGCGCCGCAACGAAGATGTGTACATCATTCAGGAGCCTAAATAAATACCCTCTCAATGTCTGTTTTAGTCAATAAGCATTCCCGCATCATCGTGCAAGGTTTCACGGGGAAGGAAGGAACATTTCACGCCGAACAAATGATCGCCTACGGTACCAATGTAGTCGGGGGCGTTACTCCGGGCAAAGGCGGTCAGTCGCACCTCGGACGACCGGTGTTCAATACGGTGGAAGACGCCGTGAAACAAGCCGGCGCCGACACCTCCATCATATTCGTACCACCCGCTTATGCAGCCGACGCCATCATCGAAGCCGCCGCTTCGGGCATCAAAGTGATCGTGGCCATTACGGAGGGTATTCCCGTGCAGGACATGGTGCGCGCCAAAGCATTCGTTTCCGGCAAAGGGGTACACCTCATCGGGCCGAACTGCCCGGGCATCATCACCCCCGACGAAGCCAAAGTGGGCATCATGCCCGGTTTTGTGTTCAAACGCGGCCCCATCGGTCTGGTATCCAAATCCGGCACCCTGACTTACGAGGCTGCCGACCAGGTCGCCAAGGCAGGCATGGGTATCACCACGGCTATCGGTATCGGTGGCGACCCGATCATCGGCACCACCACCCGTGAGGCGGTGGAGTTGTTTATGAACGACCCAGAAACCCGGGGCATCGTGATGATCGGCGAAATCGGCGGCGGCCTCGAAGCCGAAGCCGCGCGCTGGATCCGCGCCAACGGCAATAAAAAACCGGTGGTAGGTTTTATCGCCGGTCAGACGGCTCCCAAAGGCCGCAAAATGGGCCACGCCGGCGCCATCGTCGGCGGCGCGGACGACACTGCCGCAGCCAAAATGCGCATCCTCGCCGAAAACGGCATCACCGTGGTGGAATCGCCGGCGCAGATCGGCGCGACGATGAAGCGGGTGATGGGGAAGTAATTTTGGTGGGTTGGATTCGAGTCGGGTGGGGTAGGGGTAATGTCATCACATTTTGAAATTTCGGGTATTTGATTGACGAATGCCGATTACATGATTGTTGATTTTTGATGTCTCTTAGAGTACACTACGGTACATCGAAAATCGTAAATCATGTAATCGGCATTCGTCAATCAATAATTGTCGGGTTATCCTTTTCCCCCGATAAACGCATTGACTTTCGGTTGAATGATCCATACCCCGATCGGATAAAACCAGATCAGAAAAAACTCGCCCGCAAAATCACCGAACGTGACTGGTCGCCCGAGTTCAATTGTTTTGATGGTTTTTGCCGCAAAATAGATGCAGTAAAAAATACAAAACATGGAGAACAGATGCACCGGAATGATGAACAGGATCAGGCCGGGATCAGGGTCGGTACTATTTTCCGATATGCCATCGAATATGGCGATCATAGCATATACCAGGAGTGTTATGTAGATCGCCGGAATCCAGAAAAATACCTTGAACAGCCGGGTATTCAGCCGGAGGTCGTCGGGCAGCAGTCGTTGTTGTTCGAAACCCAGCGCCCACAACCACCCAAAAAAGACGCCGGCGAACAGCAGGATGATCAGCGGGAATATTTTCATCCATTTGAAGATCAGGGCAAGATCGTGGGCTTCACCGGATGCCAGACCCGACATCATACTTGTCATCATGACAACCTGAAAGATCAATGGGATGCCCACGATCACCAGAAAAAGTTGCCAGTGTTTTGCTTTTAGTAATTGTTCCATGGGTTGGGTTGTTTATTGATGCGCTTCGAGATGGGCAGTTCAAAAGTAGAAAAAATCTTTCATGCACAACTGCCAAATGGCGGGGCATTTGCTATGGATTAAAACATATATTATGTTTATTATAAAGGCTTAGGTTGGAAAAACAATGTTGAGAATCTATAAATCCCAGATAATGGGAGCAATATATACAAAGCACATAAAATATAATTTTTATTCTCGCTAATTATTGCGACATCTGACGCAAATATTGTTAGTACCTGTATAATAAAAGGATAAGCAATAAAAAATAATATTGAAATGTAGTTAAAAAAACTGTGATATTTATTGACAACTAATGTATAATAAATATATATCAAAAACATAAAAAATAAAAGAGCAAAATAAGAGAAAAACACAATTTCTGTGCTAATGACTAACAAATTAATAAATAATAGGATTATGTTGAATAAAACAAAAAACAAGATATGATACATTACTGTATTTACTTTTTTAATTTTCTCATAATTATATAAAAAGAGGATATTTGAAATTGCAAATATTAATGGAATTAATAAAAATTCATATAGTTTTAAAGAAAGGGTGTTAAACAATGAGTCGCGTTTTACTATTTTTGTTAACGAGTTCCAGGCATCTTCTTTAAAAGATAATTTACCATGTTCAAAACGCATACTTATTATATAATTAGGTTTTTCATAATCATAATATGTAGTGTCAATTACAATATTAGAAAATTTATTTCTTAAATGGACTAAGGTGTCATTATTCCAAGCAGCATTTATGCCTTCAGGTGTATCAAAGTTCTTATAGAGATTGCTTTCTAAATGATCAACATAGGATTTAGGGATAATTGTATCAATTTTATTAATAACAATAACTGGGAAAATAAATGGAACAATAAACAAACATAAAAATGGTAAAATTATACCTATATAGTGAATAATACTTTGAGAAAATCCATTTCCTTGAAAAGTTCTACTTGATTTTTTAATAGCCTGAAGAATAAGTAATGACAAAAATATCATAGTCATAAACCCTGGAAACAATTTAATAGATCGGTCTAAGAAATAGACATCTTCATTTAGAATAAATGTTAATGAAAACAGTGTTACAATAATAATCCAAATAATAAAATAACGAAATGTTAAATGCATTTCTGTCATCCAAAGGATCGGCTGTTTTCGTAGTAGGGGGTGCTCGTTAAATATTTTGTCTCTCATTGATTATAATTTCTAGCAAAAATGCTTTTTGATGAATTACTAATATCTCTAAATCCATTAATTTTTACATTGTTTTCGATCATTGTAATTATTATTGAAGCTGCAGAGACTGTGGTGTCGCAATAAATGGTCAACCCAAAAATGTTTTCATCAATTTCAGATATTTTATACTTACTTAAGATATTCGTAGCAGTTTTAGCAGATATATTTATATCAAACTCAAAAATATTATATGCCCTTCTTTCGCCAATTTTATATGTCTCCCCATAGTATATGCATTCACCATTTCTTAAAAAAAGTATTTTGTCGGCAACTTTCTCGATCTCAATTAGATGTTGCGAACTAATAATTATACTCATCGGGAATTCATTGTTTTTACAAAAGTCTTTAATATCTGTCAAAAATTGTTTTTGCGTTTCAATATCCAAATTAGCTAACGGTTCGTCAAGTATTAAAAGATTCGGCTTCCATGATAGGCTTTTTGCTAAATAAAACCTAAGTTTATACCCTCCAGAAATCTCATCCCATTTATGTTGTGCAAAATTTTCTAAACCAAGCCTATTTACAATATATTTCGTTTGGTTGATATTCCTATGGTCCTGAATTCCATGTAAAGCAGATTCTAATTGAATTTGCTCAAACAGATTGCCTTCAATTTTTTCTAAATCTTGTTTTACATATGCCATCCTATTCTTAATATCTGCCCAAGTGTTTATACCTATTGACTTGAAATATGGAAAACTTAATTTACCTGATTGGTGAAGTGCGATGCCAGAAATAACATCAAACAAAGTTGTTTTTCCATTACCATTCTCGCCAACGACACCTGTTATTTCTCCAGCCAATAATTCTAAATTTATATTATTAATTGAAAAGTTATTTTTTTTATATTTGAAAGACAAATTTTCAACTCTACAAATAGATATTTTCTTTTCTTCTAATAAAGAAGGTGCTGTAAAATCAATATTTTTCTGATAATTTAATACATTGATTGATTCATTATATACACTGTTAATAAATTTAAGTAGATTGCTTCTAAGTATGCTAAAATTTCGATCAGATTCTTCATTGCTAATTAGATTGTTCCTTACTTTTCGCTCTATACTAGTATATTGAGCTTTAAAATTAATGGATTCATCTATTTTCTCTTCTTTATTTAATGAAAATTCTGTTATGAAATCCATAACTCTGACAATAGCCCTTGGAATATTATCCGCAGCAATTGCATTTTTGAGTTCTTCAAAACGTTCATTTAACTCAGTCATATTCATAGTAAAATTGAAAACCCAAAAATAGGGATTATATTCTAAAAAAACATATCCCGACAACCAAAAATCGAGTCTTGACACAAAAAATATTTTCAGAGCCCCCCCCAAAAAACAAACACAGGCATTTCGATTCCGGGTGTGCTGAAATCTCCTCGAAATGAAAATGTTAGAAATGGCCAGTGCCATCTTACCGATCACACTTTCCCCTTCCGCACTTGCCTAACAGACAATAAATCCATGTTGCATTACCATCCCGCCCAAAAAAAACACCCCGCCCGCAACAAGCGGGCAGGGCGTCCTTTGTACAACTCATGGTTGTGTTGAACCTGTGGGGGGATTAGCGAAGCGTGTTTGGATGATTCTTTATGAAACGACTTATGTGCGGTTGCTGAAAAACTGGAAAAACAAGAAGCCGGCAATGGCCAGGGCGCAGAGTGTTTGCAGCCAGCTCTGACCGCCGCCTTCCGCGATGTGGGATTCCTTCGGATTGCTTTTGTTATAAATGATGCTGATGTTGTGGCCGGGTTTTGCGTTTTTGTCCGCCTCGTAATTGGAGTCGTAGCCTGTGTATTTGGTTTCACCCACTTCGAAAGTGTAGTGCAGTTTGTAGTGGGTGCTGATCCTGCCCCTCCGGCCTTCGGTTTGATAGGTTTTCACTTCTGTTATCACCGCATCCTTTTCCTGGTGGGTCGTGAGTTTTTGATAACAGGTGATGGAGGGCACTGCGAGCGCCACGGCCAAAACGATGAAGCCGCCGATGAGTCTAAGCAGTTGTTTCATTGGTATATAGTTTTAGTTATGTGAAACAATGAGTTTTTTTGTAACCGCTGTTTTCCCGGCGCGGATTTGTACAAAATAAAAACCCGCACTCAAACGACCCGCCGGGATTTGCAATGTCTGTTCGCCGGGATCGACGATATGTTCCTGCGTAAAACAATACCTGCCGAGTATATCATATACATCGATACAGGTCACCATGCTCTGTGGCGCATCGATGGTAATGTTCGTGCGCTCCGAAGCCGGATTGGGGAATAGCGATCCAAACTTGCAGCCCTGCTGTTGATCCGTTTTTTCAATATTCTCTATGGGCGTACATCCTGCGAATACGTTGGGCGCGCGATTTTGACTCATTTTCCCTACAAACGCCTTGTCGATAGCACTTTCCAACCAGGTCGTCCGGAATTCATAATTTTTGTTGTCTTCCTGTCTGAAGTATATGGCTTTCGACATTTGTAATTGATCGACCCCCGGCAATTCTATTTCTTCGGGTGTTCTGAACCCGGCATCGCCGCCCCATTCCAATTTAAAACCATTGGAAGACGTATAATTATTGACGTACAAGATGTAGTTCTCACCCGGTTTGGCTTCGATTGCAGCCAGATAGTTGTCATGGCTATCGCCACATCCGTCACTTTCGCGGATATCCCCGACGTTTTTTGCCAGTCCCATTTTACCTGAGCAGGGAAAAGACTCTTCGACGGGTGCGCCGATATCCTGACCGGAGGCCATGCACCGGATCTCGGACTTTTTACTGCAAGTCCGGATGTTATCGTCGAGGCGGTATACGAGGAAATCTATGTCGTCGCCGGGTTCAAGCGGCGTGATCGTGAATTCGATCAGCCCGGGCGTTCCGATTTGCCATTTGATCCATACGGTATTTCGCTCGTCCAGGCGTTCGGAACAGGACGTAAATCCGACTTCCGATAGTTCCTGCCCCACACCGTATAGTTTTTTAACGATCAGATCGGATTTGTCGCATAAAATAATGGCGCCTTCACAATCGGAAAAACGGTCTTGCGCGGCGACCGGGACAACGGCGAACAGCCATAGTAATGGAGCGGTCAAGTGCAATTGATTCATAACCTGACAGTTTAAACGGTGATAAGAGATGGGTGCATTGTAGGGCGGAAGTCCGTTCCGCCCGCGTATACCCGCCGGAAGTTGCCGGAACAGACTTCCGGCTTACCCCTAGTAGGCAGAGGTGGATTTAACGGCGCTCATGGGAGAAGCAGTGCCGTCTTCAAACCGCACGCCGATAGCGAAGTAATAAGGCTTGAATTTTAAAAAATCCTTGTCCCAATACTCATAAAACGTATCATGTGAAGTATTGGGACTGCCGGCTTGTTGTAAATCGAAACTGCCGGGAGTCAGGTGACCCGAATTTGACGGTGCAGGCACTGTCCCGGGCTGACCGGCGATAAATGGATTCGGGCCATTGTATGCGCCGCCTTTCAGCGCCTGCTGCGGTTGCACTGCGCCTGCTTCATATAGTTTATCCGGTTCCGTGCCGCGATAAATAACGAAATTAGAAATCCCGAAAGCGTTCGTATAATTCCATTTCAATTGAATGGATTCCTCCGATTTGACAAATCTTACCTCCAGTTCCCGGACCGTTTCCCTGATACCTTTGCCGACGGGCTTCGTCGGGAATACCTTGGAGTTACTTTTCTGGTCGGCATCATCTACAGCCTGCACCATATAGTCGTAGGTATACATTTTCCCGACGGTGGTGTCGAGCCAGGAAACGGATGTTTGCAAATCGAGTGAATCAAGCGTCGCAATTTCCTGCCACTCCGCTTCGGCTTTTTTCTTTCTGAGTATCCGGTGCGTTTGTACGTCTTTGCTTGTGCTGGGTGCAAATGTCACCAGCACCCCGTTCGGCAGAGGCTCGGTTTTTTTCATCACGGGTTTGGAAGGCGGAACGATATCGGGGAGATCGACGACGCAAACGGATGAAAATTCCGAATTGTTCTCCCGGAAATCAATCGCCTTTACCTTGAAATATTTCTTTTCGGCTAAGGAGTAGACATTGACTTTGTGGTAAAAAACGGTATCCTTCGCCCATTTTGATGTAATCTGACCATAGTTGCCATCGGGTTGGTCGGCCATAAACACCCGGTAGCCCATGACGTCGCTGCTCGTGCTGCGCGACCAGTGTAATTTCAAAACGCCGTCTTTTCCGACGGCTTCCCCTTGTACCGGGCCGGGGGCAAGCGGCGGGATGCTGTCTTTCGGTTGCGCCAGTTTTGGTATCGACGTTACCTTGTAATTGTTCAGGTCGACGAATTCCGCTTTGTAATAGTTGGTGGGCGCTGGCGATGCGTCTGTGAATTTTCGTGCTGTTGCATCGAGCATACCGGCATTGATCACGGTATAGTCGCCTTCATGCTCTGGGGCGCGCAATACGTTGAATCCCTGAATCTGATTGTTCAGTTGTGCCGGGAAATCCCAGGTGATTTCCATGCCGGCGGGCAGTTCTTTCACTTCCTTAACCGAGATGGAGGCATCGAGCGGCTTGGGAACACCCTGTACACTGACCGGGTCGGTGGCCGGGCCGTCGAAGCCGAACGGGGAGTGCCCGCTGATCTTGTATTGGTACTGCGTCGTGTTGTCGGCCAGTTCGCTGTAAAAGGTAATTTCGTTGGCCGGTTTGCCGTCGGGGTGATCCATCGGCGTGATCGGCTGGTCGTTTATTTTTTCAAAGGTTGCGCCGCCGTCATCCGAGCGGAATACATCGTACGATGAATAGTGCTCGCCGGTAGCGGCCTGATTCCAGGTAAGGATCGCGACGCTGTCGCCGGGGGTGATGGAAAATTCAACGGGCGGCGGCGGTTCGTAAGGCTCGGTAGTTTTGACCGACGCTGTGCCGGAGCGCACCATATTGTTCCCGGTATTGCCGCGCGGACGTATCAGGTACGAATATTTATGGGATGGAACGACGGTCTCGTCTTTGAAATACATATTCTGCATTTCTGCCGCGAGGGTGGAAATGTCGGCGGCAAACAATGCCAGCCCAAAACGGTTGTCGCGTTCGCTGCTGATGTTGTGCGCTGCGACAATGCCTCCTTCGCCGGGTGCGACCACTGTGAAATAGTCGCCAAAATAGGCGCCCGCCGCTACGCCGACCACAGAATCTATGAGCATCGCGGCTTCCCATTGACTTTGCGTCCTGGGTGCAAGCACGGTCGTGATGATGGAGGCGTTCATGTCATCGACATCCAATATGGTGTCGTTGACTTCGAGCGTGATACGCTGCAAGACGAAACCACTGTCTCGCCCCCATAGCCAGGTTTTGTAATTGGACGGCGCCCAGCGGAGTATGGCATCGCCATTTGCAGTGTAAATGGCCTTGGCGTCGATGCTCAATGCCTCCGGGTTGATTGTTTGTGCGGATATGTTTGTTGTCAACAATGTGCAGGACAACAATAATGGTAACAAATGAAGCGAATGTGTGTTTTTCATGATTATTGTAGGTATTATGGGTTTGATTACAGGAAGTAAATTATTGAATCGGATTATTTGCTACGCCTTTGTGCCTTTTTGGAGAGACCATTTCCAGATTTAACCCTCTATATGATTATCTGGGATAAGCGGTATGCGCCTTAACTTACTGGCGGAATCATATGTTATTCAGTCGCTACTTTGTCTGTATTTCGTACTTTGATTTGTCGGGCCAGATATCGTACATTTCGACATACTTGTTTACGAAATCATTTATCATCAATTCAGGGTATGTGGAATTAATTTCATCAGAGATATTCTGGAAGTATACTGGTGAAATATGCTTATATGGGAGAATATATTCATCGATAAACCCTTGCTCAATTAGAATAAGGGCAGTTAAATGCAGTAACAGAATATTATCTTCTTTAAATTCCATATTATCTATCATCATGTTTAAATTAGCAAGAATTTCAATTATTAAATCATAGAATACAATCATTTTTTCATAATATTCTAAATTGATCACGCTTTTTACTTTTTTCCCTGATGCGAGAAATTGTTTCCTACGTACTTGTTTTGCTTCAGGTAAAGATGTAATCCATTCTTCTTTCATCAGCGCATTGCTCACTAAACTTGCCGCCCTTCCACTATGAATAAACTTAGTATCCGCCATTAGGGTTTGAAAAATATTTAATTTGTTTATTCCTGTCATTTGTCAAAATTTAGAAAGATTTTTTTAGTAATACTAAATGCAATCTCAGGGTTTGGCACTACTCAGCACTCAGTTTTGGTAAAGTTTTTTTAAGTATTACATAGATATTTTCTTTGAGATCAATTGCTTGTTCAATGCAAATAGTGTTAAATTTCCTGAAGCGTAATCTCTATTACTGACGGATCATCATCTTTAATTTTTTTATCTATCACTCTGAATTGCATCCCAGTGGAATATGTAACTTCGCCTTCATCACCAAACTTCGAAATTGCTTCAATAAGTTTTCCTAAATTACTTGGATCAATCTTTACTATTACATTGCCTCCTCCGTTTATTCTGAAATTTTCAGCAACACTTCGTTTTGTGCTGGCTGATACAAATTTTTTATCCCAATTAACATTATCGATAGTTTGACCTATTTCCCATTGAGAAGCTAAATTTGATTCAATTTCACCTAAACCACGAAATACGATACCTATATGGTTCGGAAGTTTATTAAGGCCTTGATTCATTGTGTTTTTAAATTCTAAAAATTCATCTGTCATAGGTTTTGTTCCAACCAAAGAAAGGTTTAGCTCGTAGTGATAATCCCCCGTATAATGTCTTATCGTTGCCTCTTCAATCAACGTACAACCAAACTCTTTAAATTTTTGAGATATGGCCTTATCATAAAATTCTCCAACTGTGCTAAGAAAGCCGATATTTTTCCTCAAATGTACATTACCTGAGGCATTTGATATATCCCATGAGTTTAAATAAATTTTAGGAAAGTCATTAAATTTATCAATGAAATGTGATGGTTCTACACTGTTTACGTCACCAATGAATGCTTTAACCTTTTCAGGATCAATAATTTCTCCTAATTCATTACTAAAAATATCATCGAATGCGTCGTAGAAATCATGCTGATCGTGCGCCGGTAGTCTTTCAATAAATTTCTGTAAATCTCCCTTGGATATCCCCGGCAATTGACCGGCATCGAATTTTTGCCATATCTTGCTTAATGTCACTTGTTTTGCCAGTTTGAACTTAGCCGCCTCGGAGACACCCTCCATAAATTTATGCAATTTTTGCTGACTCCCCTGTGACAATGTCCGCTTCCATACATTGTGCTTGTCATTAAAAGTTGGGACAAGCATCTTTAATTTGTCATCTACTACATTCCCAACATTAGCTATTTTGCTAACTGCGCTAACAGCTCCCTTGCCAAATATATCTAGGAAGAGATTAGTGATTAAATTGGCAAAACAATACATGCGCTCTTCCTGACATTCTGCACTAGCAACGCACTGAAAATTTTTAGGATATTGTCCCAGTATCAGATCAAAAGGATTGCAGAGTGCTTTCAATACTTCTTTGCGCGTAGCAGCATCGGCTTTATAGTATTCAACTGCGGAATTCAATAGTCCTATCATGAACCATGTTTTTCCTTCTACTATATTTAAGAGGGGGTCAATTATACCTGCAATTACTCCGGGCATATCGAGCATACAAGAATCAGCAGGTTGTGGATGCCACAGTCTTTGTGGTATTTGTTGATTTTTAATTATTTCCAAAGTTATTAACAAACATTCAGTAACGAGTAGAAGCACTTCAAACTTATATCCATCCCTGATCCCAAAGTTCCAGGGTGCTTCTCCCGTGCAGGAGGTTCCATATCCGAAAAAGGCGGAAAGCGCTTCATTCTTTACATTTTCAGGGTATTCCGCTTCATGCAGGTCTGCATTTTGGTATGAAGACATTTTCGATACCTCTTCGAAAATGCCTTTAATAAGATTTTCTGCTGCTTCACGGATTGCGGCGATCGAGTCAGGGTTAGTTATTCCATAACCCGGATTCATAGTTGCTGTGAATCCCTCAGTTACTTTGATATCGTAATAAAGCCTGTGGTCGCATTCGTCGTAATACATCCAAAAGACGACAGAGGCGCCTGCAGGATTGTCAGATTCAAAATCACTCCGCGACTGTTCAAATTGAGGGGTGAGAGGAGTGCACCCAGACCCCAGATGAAACTCAAGATTTACCCCTTTTCCCGCTGCTGCTTCTGCTGATTTTGTAGCAACTTCGACAACACCATCCCCTCCTGGTATTCCATCGAAGTTATTGTGCCATTTGACGTGTCCGTTATTTTCAGGAGAGGAAAGAGGCGGGCCATGGAATTTAAACTCAGGATCAGGTATATAGTTATATCCTTCTTCACCATTACCGTCGCCTCCGTTTAATGAACCGTACCCGCAATTGGTTTTTCCCGGAATAGGAGAATTTGCACTTGACAACAATCTTTCTAACATAAACTCTGACCCTTTTTTTACATTATTGAGGTTAGAGCTTGCGCCAGAATTATTGCCTCCGTGCATTATATGCAATACTTCCAGTCTGTTTTGTTCCGATAATTCTCTGATCGTTGGATAACAATTATCGGGATAGCCGCTTCCTGTTGATAAATCTAATATAACATCTCTGAATATAGTATTGTCAGATTCATATTTCGGTAATGCTGTCACTAAAACAAATCCTCCAGTGACAGAACTGCTCAGTACGTCTGTTAAATCTCCATCCGTGCTTCTTGTATGTAAGTATGGGCCATAATAGAACAAATTGCTGCAAAAATTTGTCTTTGCTATAATTTGATAACTTTTGAAGATGTCAAGATCAATCGTGTTTTTATTAAGATAAGTTTTTGGTAAAATGAGAATGCTTGTATCAACGGTTACCGGCTCACCTTCCTCACAGTCAACCGATGTGTTGAGCAAATTCAAACCTTTTGCGGTGCAAATTGCATTAATCGATTCCACTATCAAGCACCAATATTTATTGTTATGCAATAGCAACGGGTAATCGAAATCTGCTCCTGCAATGGACCAAAAGGAGTTGCCTGCACTTACGGGGTGATATAACCTTGCCTGGCGTGGCAAAAATTGAAAAGTATAAGTTTGATTCTCGACGGCTCCCCATAAAGAACTTTCCTGATTATTATACGAGTATGATGGCCCTTTAAAATAGTTTTTGTTATTTATCTCAACTTCATCCAACCCTGGACATTCCTTACTCATTAATAATATATTTACGTAGACTCCATTCTCCTTCATGTAGTTTAAATGATTCTGAATTTCCGGCGCCTTGTCTGCAAGAAACCCACTGTTTGTGCCTTCTTCATCTCTGTAGAATACCCCTTTGTGAACAACTGGCTGCCCGCTTACAAGGATCGGAATAAAAAGAATCATATACAGATATAGTCTTGTCATCACTCAGAAATTTTAATTTGAAAGTATGAGTTGAGAAAAAAACAAGTTTATTATTTGCTTCACCCGGCTGTCGTTCCGACGCAGTAAGAGTTTCACTAAGCAATTGATTTACAGTTGCTTTTAAGCAGATTGCTCCTGCGTCGGAGTGACAATCGGGAAGTGGAATTGCGAACTTGTTTTTTAATCGCTAATAAGTTTGTTATTTGTATTTGTCGTTCGGAAAATTATCTTCTTGAGTAATTCTCATGGTTTTATCAAGTCAATTGTTTTACTTGTAGTGAGGCCGTGACCAGGGATAATATATTGCACCATGACAGGAAACTTTGTACCATTGCCCGGCAATGGCATGGGATTGTAAAGCATATAACTGAAGACTGTATTTTCTCCTCCAAACACACACGTATCGTTACAACATGCCCCACCTTGTCCGGTAGTACAACAGGGCAAATTACACGCAAGTGAATATGCTGACCATTCTGTCACGCCAGAACACTTCCATGTCTTATAGGTTATTAACTTGTCGCGAAAGTGATCCCACATCTCATAAAATTCGTTTATGGTTGTGAAATCAATGTACTGGCTAATCGTATCAGGCAAACTTGGTGTTCCGCCGGTAGAAGATAAACGTAAGGAATTTCCTCCTACTTCTTCTTCAAATCCTATGGGCATCATGCTAAAATTCTGTTGATCAAAATAATTAGTCGTGTTAGTAAAAAGATCGATACCGCATTTTGCAGGATCGTAATTGTATCCTAAAAAATAATTATATACTAATTTTAGTTTTGGTTTTTGCTGTGCAAACCAGGAGTTGCTGGTCAGATCAAGAAATGTATTTACCAAAGGCTCGGTTTCACCTCCGTGCAGTTCAAAGAAATCAAGTGGTTCATTGATATGGTAATATCCCTTTATCCAGTCTTTATATGATGTGAATTGAATATTTTGTTTTATTGCCTCTATTTTATCAGCGAATTTATCGTATTGACTCACTCTGAAATATACCTTATACATCGAAAATGGCACACTTGGGTCATCACTATTATTGTTACCATCATCAGTTGTAGACGTCGGTGTGTTTACTGAGCTGCTAGGTTTGTTTATCATCTCCAGGCAATAAACTTTATTGAATTGAAGATTTCCTGGCAGTGAAAATTCTATCTTTTGTTGTACACTGTTATATGTAAAGGCGAACTCTGAAATGCTACTGCCGACTCCCATCTTGGTTAATCGCATAAGACGTGAATATCCTGGAGGAGTCGTTTGGAAAAGCTCGGGCATGCCAAATTTCAATATGATATGCCCTTTGTTGTATGGATGTTCGTTTCTGTAAAAATTATATTGACCGTTCATCGGATATGCGGCACTTACATTTTCCATTGGGATAATGTCTGGCGTGTCGCCAGTTTTAAATGTGACCTCCTCTTCTTCATATTTAAAATGGATGCCATTTTTAAAAACTTGTACTTTAATTCGGAATGTAATCCATGTGTTTGATGGCAGCACATTGACGGGTTTTACTTCTAAGATCAACTTTCCATCAAGCAGAGTTTCCTGATCGCTCAGAATTATACCATCTTTGAGAATATTGGCCTGGATAACTTGAGCACGCCAAGTGTCTGTGCCATCATTCAGGTCTTCATTCATCGGAATACTGAAATTAACACGTGGTATTGTCATCGTAAACACATTCTCAATGCTATCCAGCGGGCTGACTTCAACTATGATCTTTTGGTCTTGATTTGGGTCAATTCCACCTGCAATCTGACATTCCTGACCTATTTTGAACTCGAATCGGCAATTTCCTTTTATCAAACCTCCGAGAATGCGATAGTTGCCACCTACTGCACCGCGCCCGTAGAATGGGTTTGGAAATTTCGCCTGCATTGCTGCCGCCAATGAAATCTTCAGTATTGAAAATTCGCGATCTTTGCCCCATAACCGCACAAAAACTCCAACATCACCTTTTACATAAGCCCACATTTGCCCGGATGCATACCAACCATTTATCCCAAGTTGTTCATTGTTGTTGTTTATACACACTGCATTGCCATAGTCTTGTACCATCATATCGAAGCCAAGCCCTAAATCAAAATGTGCATAGAAGATAAGAAATTTTAAATTACCCGTCGTGGCATCTAATTTGACTCCTGTTGCAAACCCATGTCCGGATCGTCTTAGTGACTCGTTGGCAACAATATTGCCCAAACCAGTAAGCGTCTTCACGTTGGAAGGTAGACCCGGAAATGCAGGTATGTTTTTTCCTATATCCAGGTAAAAACTTATCATACCAAGTTTTATGTTCAATCCTGGGATGACAAAGGCTAATTTAACTTCTTTTGCTGGAGTGCCGATGTTGATAAACCAATAACCGGGTTTGATCACTAATTCAGTTTCACCTGTACCTTTTAAAACCCCAGCAGCATCGATATTCACTTTAAAAGTTCCATGTAATTCTTTTGTCGCAAAACCATAGGATATATAGGCGTAAGCGCAAATTTGTGCATCTATGTCAGGTACTCCTCCCTCTTCATATTGTGGCGGCCCTGAAAATTTCAATTTGTCCATAAATCTCGCCGTACCCTTGAAATATACCTTCTCTATCCCTCCATTTGTATAAAAACTAATACCAAAGCTTGCATTTAAGTTGAAAGCCTCTTCTTTCGCCAGCGCAAGGACAACCGTAGCATGAATGGAGAGTCCATTATCCGGATTTGGTGAATACACCAGATTTGAAAGCGACAAACCCAATGCTAAAGTTGCCGGGTCTGTATTAGGGATGTCTTCAGGAAGTCCAGTGTCTAAATCTCCGACCACATTCATGTGGTAAGCAGCGCCACCTCCAAAGCCGATCAGCTGCATGACCCCGATACCGATACCAGGATTGAATTTGGACAACGCATCGATCATAAAATACTTATTGGTACCTGTATTTCCAAATACTCCTAAAGCGGTTATTTCTGCATCAATCCCTTGAAAATTAACCAATACCTTACCTTTGAAACCTCTTCCAAAGACTTGATGCGGCTCATCCTGACCGAAAAATGCAAGACAACCAACTGCATTATCAACTCCAGGGAAGCTGATGTCCAGGCATACATCGTCGACTATTAACCCATCATATACCCAACGCTGTCGATTATTGAAAGTCGTTAATTGACCCTTGAGTTGAAACCCACCTTTGGCTATAAATACACCAATGTCTAAATCAACGATTATTATTCCCGCTCTGAATTTGAGATTTGCTTTTGCATCATCGCTTGGCACCCTTATCATCCTGACAGTATCTATCAACAATCCAAAACCTCCAAATCCAACGCCAAGTGATGAATTCGACACATCCCATATTCCTGGGTCAAAGTATGGGGGTTTATTCCGCAAAACCAGATTTTGGAAACGGATATCAGGTATTTGTACTATGAAATTAGATCCGAAATCAGCGTTTATGCTGATTGAACCGTTAAGAACAGCTTTGGCATAAAATTCACCGTTTTGAAACTTGATTTCTACTTCAGAGGAAGGCTCGATTATTGCAGTGGCTTTCCATAAATCAACTACATATTCGGAAACCGGCTTAACGGAAAAACTATAAAAATTTCCCGGCATTATTGCAGCTTCGTACCTAACACAGTCATCAATAATAGCACAAGTTCCATTTCCTTTTGAAAAAATGGGCAAGTTCAACAAACCGTTGATTGTCGATCCGGTCAATCGATTTTTAGCAAAAATCAATGCAAACGTGTCGATTGAAAACGCCCACCCGCCAAGATTTCCTTCACACAATGATAGAATTGGGGCTGCAAAAACCTCACCTGTTAGTCCTGTATCGTCAAATATGATGTGATTCGCTCCTATAGTGATTAAATCTCCGGCATTTTTGCCAAATTGTTTTGGCAATGTAACCGTCAGGTTATTTATGTAGAATCCTTTCCATAGACCGGATGCCGTGATTATACCATTTTGCGACTGAACAAATGGAGAACTATAATTAGGAGGAAACATGATCGTCGGTGGAGTCAAAGAACTGCTGAAATCAAAAACTATTTGAGTCGCTTGCCATTTGATGCTGTCGTATTTCGTAATAGCAAATGGCTCAATAGACAAACTCACAACAAACTCTCCCCAAGATGGCATTCCCACCACAAAATGGGCTTTTACTCTTTCCGGGTCAGGTTTAGGTATAAGTGAGCCAGGCTTCAGCGGCACCACATATTCACGGCAAAACTCGATTTCGCCATCCAAATTTATCCCTTTGAAACCCTCGCAATCAAAGTCAATATAGGTATTGTTATTCCCTAATAGATTCATTTTGACAGCATTGCTCAACGTAATGCTAATGTTTGTACCTAAGTACAGCCGGGGATTGCCTGTAAAACCTGATGGCCCAAATGGGATTTTCATCGCCTTAAAAACCAATCGGTCAGGGGACGGATTGGTGTTGATGATGATATAAACATTAGCTGATCCCCCTCCGGGAGTGAATACCAAACTATCTAAATAGAGCGTATAAGTGCGCCCCATTACATCTTTTGAAATCGTTATAGGCAAAAGGCTTGCTGAATCATTGGAAGTTAACACAGTAGATTTTCTGGAATTCTTAATTGCTTCCAGGAAAAATGCCCTATCAATGCCTCCTATTGTTTTACGACCCTGATGGTATTCGAATGCTACATCTTCCCAAATAATTTGACTGGCTACTTGCATGAGTTGAAAATCAAAATTTGTATGGGTGCATTGAGAAGCCAACATACCCATTGCAGTTGACCTTTTTGCAGTAATAGATGGATAGGTTTCTAATATAGTCCAACGTGGATCCAACCTGTCATGGAGCGAACCGGTTGGGTGCGAACCGTCATATTCTGCAGTGACAATTGAATCTAACTTGCCATGAATCCACTCTTCCAGGTTTATTATGTTCGAATAAAAATCTACTTGCTCTTGGTTAAACCGTGAAATAAGGTCGTGTAAATGATCGACAATTCCAGTTATCTGTGGTTCTTGTTGCAGTTGATCGATTATTCCCAATATCGCTTCATACCGCATCAGGTTGACGTCACAGTGGTACAAGTTGATGTGCATTTCTTCAAGCAGGGCTTCATTTGGATCTCTATCCAATTCAATACCGAGTTTTTTAGGTTCTTCTTTAAATTTTCGACTCATACCTTCTCTGAACCAGTCATCATTTGGACCGAAAATAAACAACCTGTCTTTTTCAGTAGAATACTCTAAATTGTCAAAATACATCCTCATTGAATCCCGCTGGAGGTCACAACGGATCTTTATAACTGTTATACTATCAAGTGTGCTTTGAGTTAGTTCCTCCAATTGTGCCAACACAATTGGTCGCAATGTGTCTTTCACTTCATTGGCAAAAGCAACACCCTCCGTAGTTGTACCGGGTTCCAACCAATAATAAGGCCCGTTCGTGCCCGGATCACACACCTGTCCATCTTCCGTAAAACCCGTTTGACTACACCCTTCCGGGTTAAAAAGCGTGCCTGTCTCGAAATGTATCCCATCGGCGTCGAACCCGTTCTGGTCATAATTCGGGTCATACGGATCTCCCGGTTGCCAACCCTGGTACGGCGGCATTTGGTACTGCCCGTTTTGATTGAATCCCAATGGATTGTATTCGCTGTTGGTGGAAGACCACATTCCGTTTTCGCCAAATCCTTCCTCCTCCGACTTCGGCATGCAAAAACGGCTCTCCCCAAACATAATAGTATCGAGCGGCAGATGGGGCAAGCCGTTCAGGTCTTCCGCAACGCCGTTGACTACTCCGGCAAAAATGACGTGTGTGTCGGAGACTTTTACATTGCTGAACTCCACCTTCAGGTATTTTGTCTGGAACGGCAAACCGATGATACCCTCCCCTGAAAAATCGCCATTCCCACCTGAAACCTGCGTCAGCAAAATCGGAAAATCATTAATAAAAAATATTTCGCCGATCGCGGCCGCATCGAGCAATTGTTGCGGGTCGTAGGGATGTATCTGGGTCGGCAGCCCGCATTCGGTGTCGGGCATGTCGGGGTAGGGGTCTTGCGGCGTTACGGTATCGTATTGGTTTTGAATGCCGTTTTGATTGGAGTCGCCGGTCGGGCCGTCCGTATCGTCCGGGTCGCACAGGTCGGGTATGCCGTCCCCGTCGATGTCATCGACGTCGGCCCGGGGGTGGGTCGCGACGGTCTCAATGGGTATTTCTGTGCATAAGTAATCGTAATTATACCCCGATTTCCCGATCATGAGGTAGGCGTATATTTCGTAAGTCGTATTTTCCTCCAAATCCCCGATAGTCGTCACGGCCCCGTTGAAATGGTAGTAGAATTTCCAGGTATCTGCGCCGCCCTGCTGCGGTTTGATGGCGATGAGGTAGCGCAGCGAGTCGTAGCCCAGGGCGGGGCCGTCGAAATGCAGGGTGACAAAATCGGCGCCGGTGCAACTTGCGGTTACTGCGGTCGCGTATTTGCACTGGTCGTTGTACGAGGCCAGGGTGACCACAAAAGGCCCCACTTCGGGACAGGCTTTGGTGTAGTCCATGTAACTGCCGTTCCGGAGTTGGGTGCAATACACCTCGTACGTACCTCCGGAAAACAGGTGATCGATGCGCAGGTCATTGGCATTATAGATCAACCGCTCCTGCCATACCCCCAGGGAAGCGGGAGCCATGCTGGTGGGCGGCACCTGGGTCAGGCGGTAGCGCACCAGCAACCGGCGGGCGTTGGCGTGCAGGTAGCGCCAGGGGGAGAGCACGAAGTCAAAACTTTCGTGGGTCACGTTGGCAATACTAATCAGCGTGGTATCCGATCCGCAGTCTGACGGTACGGATGCGGTCGTCCGGCCACCGATGCGTATCCAGTCGCTGTAATCATAGGACCCTTGTATGGGGGTGAGGCATACCCGGCGGATATAAAAAAAGTACTCGGTGCTATGGGTTAATCCGAGGAAGGTATAGGTATTGCCCGCTGAAACGAAAACCGGGTGGTCGAGTGCTTCCGGTGATTGGTCGCTTTTTTTTATACCGGCCAGTTCGAAGCCGGCCGTGGACGGGTTGCCGGCCTGCCACTGCACCGTTACGGTATGTTGTGTGGTATAGGCTACAAAAAAGCCCGCAGGCGCCGCGCAGCCCGGCACAACTTCGGGGTTGTCCGTCTTTTTGATCGTATCCGCCGGATTGTTCCATTCATGCGCCGGGAGTTCTTCCGTGGAAGCGTGTACGATGGATGCGTTACAGATAAAAAAAGTGGCGGAGATGAGCGTGTTCAGCATTTTCATTGGATACGACGGATTGAAGCGGATTTGTAATGCCTCAAAGTTGTGGGTATCCGTTTTTAATTTTTCGTGCCATTTCGCGCCATTTCGTGCCATTTCGTGCCATTTCGTGCCAAGGGTAGCGGGAGGGGGGGTATTATGATGGAAAAGGATGGCGGAAGGATATAAAAGGATGGGGGAGCGATCATCGTGCTGTACGTTTGCAGCAGGTCAAAAGACACTGCTGCGGCGCGTGGGAGGACGTGTAGTGTGTTGACTTAAGGTTTTTTTTGACAGGATTACAGGATTGACAGGATAAAAAACACGCAACGAATCCTGTCAATCCTGTCAATCCTGTCAAAAATATTTGTCGCGGCGCTCAAGTCGACGGCATTGAACTTAAGGACCGTGGGCGGCGGGGCATTTGCGAAATATCCTTCTTTATCTTTTTCAAATCGTTTTTATCCTGATACCTCCCTTCCCCTCACGCCTTTTCCGGCAAGGTCTGGTGCCGGCGGTACAGGATGGCGATGGTGATGAGGAGGATACACCAGTAGGCGAGGACGTACAATTCGCAGTTTTGGTAGGCAATATGGTCATAAGGAAGTTCGAGCGCCTTTGCGGGGTTTAAAAAAAAGATCACCACAAAACTCAGCACGATCTGCACCTGTGCCAGCATGGCGAGTGCCGGCAGACGGTAGCGTAATATTGCAAGCAGGATAATGGTGACAATGGCGGAGATGCCGCTGATAAAAAAGAGTTCGATATACCGAAACAACACTTTTGCTGACAACACTTCTGCAAGCAACAGGGCGATGGCGGATGACAGGGTGATGATGACAAAACTGCGCATAATCACCACAACGTTGGTATGGGTAAAGAAAAAGAGCAAAACGGCGAGGTAGATAGAAAGTAAGGCAATTATCCATCGGGAAAATTGGTCTTCATACATAACTTTATATCTATTCATACCGTTGAATATCACAGAAAAATCGAAAGCATTGTACAACAATCGTCCCCGGATGTTATTTTCTCTTGGATTTCCCGTTGCCTGTATGTCATATCCAAGAGGGGTGAGATATTGTTGAAGCGAATCAATCGCAGAGAGGCTGTGTTTTTTCAGGTAATAATCCAGATACCGGTCGTAAAAAAAGTCGGAGATATGATTGGCGTATTTGTATGAGCGATCCGCTTCGAAGAACCGAAGTGAATCGGCAGGCGCGGGATGCTGCACCCGGAGCGCATCAGCAATCAATTTTTTTCGCTGCTGAAACAACAAGCGGTTTATCATGGATACAGAATCTTCGACTGCATTCATTGGTGGTAGTTCAAATTCATGCCAAGAGTCCTCAATTATATATCCGGAGTCATCAAGCAAATCAATCGACCTAAGTAATCTCGCTCTGTATTTCGATTTATATTTTTCTTGGGGTGAAATATAAAGATTATACCAAACCGAAGATGTCGAATCCAGCGCATGTTTGAACGTACTAAATGCTGCTAAACTTTTCATTATATCGGCTTTTTTGTTTTTTTCATAACTAAAATATTTGTTCAGTAAAATTTCGAATTCAGCTGAATCCAAAGAATGATACCCGTACATTAAGCCTTCTTTATCAAATGTATTATACTGCCAGAGTACCGACAAATACCTGTAATAAGATCCACGCTCCTGTTCGTCAAGCGAGTTAAATAAATTTTTATATAAAAAATTTTTCCGGGATTCCCCCATCTGGGGGAAGAAAACAAGTTTATAAGACTGTCCTGCAATTATTGTATCGCCATCATAGTTGAAAGTAAAAGTACCTGATCGGTTCAAGGTCGATATTTCGGCTTCAGAGAAACTGAACGTGTCAAGGCTTCGCTTTAAAAACCGGTGGCACTCCCCGAAGGTTAAACCGGCGGCTAAGTAAGGAATATCGTCGATGTCCTTCATGTAATCGTTCTGCAGGTGGGCCGGTATATCCTTCTGGAAGTGTATAGAATCCATCATTGTTTCCTCTTGTGCCGGGTCGATACGAAATCCTTCTTGTGTCATTCCTTCGGCTTCCAGTATACTTGCAAGACTTGAGGTATATCTGCCAACGGTTTTATAACGGGAAACTCCCGGTTCAAAGTGCTCCTGAAGCACGATCCGGAACAATGCTTCGCCATGCCGGAAATAAGTGTCAGGCATGGTGTACTTACTGGTGTCGTAACAGGGGATGTATGCCGGGTAAAAATAGTAGTGCGTCCTGAAAAAGTCGCTGCGAAACACCGCTGCCGCCTTGTCGTATAATTTTTGTTTTTTCAAACCCAAACCCATTGGGAAAACCAGCACGCTCAATATGATCGTTGCGAGACATATACTGTACAACGCTAATTCCGACAAAGTGAAGTGCCAGCGATGACCGCTTGTGTGTTGTATGCCCGATAATTTATTGCGCCATCCGAAGAATGAAAGCAAACCGGTCAGGGCGACAAACACCATTACCACATTTGCATTCATTTCGTAAATATCCGGATTTTTGGAAAATTGATAAAAATCCACCGGCATCGAATACCCCGCAATAAAAAGCGCCACACCCGCCAGCAGCCAGTAAATCAGTACATAATGCACGCGCAACCGCCACACCTGCGGGTAGTTTTTCAGCAGGTAGTCGTCGAGGCGCCGCATCGGGGCGGGGTGCCGGAAAATGCGTTCAAAGACTGTCCCGGGTTTCATAAAATATCTGTTTGACCGAGTGGCTGATGTCGCGGAAATAGGACAGCGGCGCGCCGGATTTGCTGATGGCGGTCATGAACTCGTGTTCGCCCACCGATTTGTCGGTGCGCATCAGGTAGTAAAATCCTTTTTCTTCGAGGCGTTGGTACAGGTCGGCGGGCAGCGCGTTTTTGAGTTCTTCGAGGCTCAGGGTCGATGAAAATTCGTAGAGGTTGAAGTCGTTGTCCATGCCGAAAAAGCCCGGCGCGCCGGTGTAGCGCAGTTGGCCGTTGTCGAGCAGCAGCAGGCGGTCGGCCACGTTTTCGATCTCGTGGATGTGTTGCGAGGTGATGAGCACGCACATGGGGTGGCGGAAACTGTGGGCTAAGTTGCGCAAGTCGCTCAGGATGATCTGTTGCGAGGCCATATCGAGATTGGCAAGGGGCTCGTCGAGCACGAGCAGGGAGGGCTTCCAGACTAAGGCCCGCGCGAGGGCGAAGCGCAGGCGGAATCCGCCGGACAGTTCTTTCCAGGTTTTGGTTTCGGCGTCTTCGGTCAGGTCGAGGCGGGCGAGGATAAATTCGACTTCCCGCTCGCAATCCTTGCCTTTGATGCCGTGGCTGGCGGCTTCGTAGTACAACGTTTCTTTCAACCCGCCTTCCCAGTGCGGTATTTCCTGCGGGATGTAGGCGATGCGGTGTTTGACTTCGCCCCAGGGCAATTCGTGCCGACGGCCCTTGTTGAAATACGGGAAATAAATCCGGCCGCCGCTTTTCAGCAGTTCGCCCACGATCATGCGGGTGAGGGTGGATTTGCCGTTCGCGTTGGCGCCGACGATCCCGGTGATCTCGCCGAGGTGGAACTGCAGGTCGAGGGGCGCCAGCCGGAAGTTGCCGCGCCTGTATTTTTTTGTGAGTTCCTTCAATTCGATCACCGTTTCTTTTTCAGGTTGCAGCATTTCGGAAACTGCCCTGGCCTGTTCTTTTTTTTGCTGTTCCTGCAAGGCAAGGTCGCTGCCTGTCAACTGTTCGTGGTCCGCTACGATCCGGTCGATCATGCCGGCGAATGCAGCGTCCAGTTCCACCCGGTCGCCGTCTTTTGCCGAAAAGTACCGCAATTGCAACAACAACGCTTCGTTGATGAGCCCCCGGGTGACGGCATAGTCTTTTGCGAACCGGAACAGGTCGTTCCGGGCAACGGATTGTTGTGCCAATTGCGCTTTCAGTGCGCGCGCTGCGGTATGGATGGGCTCTTGCTGCATCAGTTTGGGTCGGTGTTGCCGTGAAATAATAAAAAGTTGTCTTCGATCCGGTCCAATAGTTCGAGCATGCCGAGGAGCACCCGGTTCATCTGAATATCCAGGTCGTTGTTGTCTATGGTATTGGTGATAAGGCTGCGTTTGAGGCGGAAGTATTTGTTGCTGATCAGCAGGATGGCGTTGATGTCGTCCTTGTTGTTCCCGAAATCCCTGATGTAATCCATGGAGCGTTTCACCGCTTCCGGCACGTTGTCGGAGGCGACGAGCATTTGGATTTGTTCTTTTCGGGCAACGATGTCCATTGAAGGAAAGAAGTTTTCAGGCGGTGCAGCCGGAGGCAAACTTACACGTTTGGCGGTAATGTGGCGATGGTAGATTGAAAAAATCTTGTATGATGGATTTGTCGGGGTAAACCACTTGCCCTCAACCCCTACCGGTTTAGGCTTTTGCGATCATTGTGCTGTCCGTTTGCAGCAGGTCATAAGACACTGCTGCGGCGAGTGGGAGGGTGTGTAGTGTTGGAGTGATTTGAAGGAGGGAAGGAATATCGGGTGAATCTCAAATAAATTTTTTGGATGATAACCACTTGAATATTTCTGGGAAATTTCCAAACATTGCATTGCCGGACGCCATTCATGTCTGTCACCTCTTTCTCAGCGTAGTTGTGTGTTTGCAGTCGAATAAGTTACATCAATGCAAGTGTCCTTATTGCGGGGTCTGTAGCTTCTTGGTTGAAATTTAGGAAAGAAATCCTTGAGTCACAATAATTGGCTTATAGTTTAAACAAAAAAAGACGAACACGGTAATGAATATTTCCAAACTTAAAATATCTGAAAAAAACTTGGACAAAATAGTAAATTATTTGGCCCAGGCACTCCCATTTGATTATGAAAATCATAGTAATGACATGTCAATTATATCGGTTGAAGAATACTATTTCAGAAATAATTCTACTCAATTGAATATGGTAATTTTAAAAAAAGAAAAGTCGACTGTTTTGATCGACATCATTGGAGCAGCCGGGGGAAGCGGAATATTTAACATCAGTTTTTGGTCTGAGTCAGATTACATCAGTAGAGTACGCAAAGTTTTAAATCAATATGCAGAAGAAAATCGATTGAGCATAGAAGAATTACCCAAAAATTGATCTTAAAAAAATAGAAATTGCCCAACTATTGCATGGCTACCAACTGCTTCCTAAACGTCGCAGTGTGCAGTCGTGCTCACGTAATAACACCGACAAAGTAATTTATATGACCGTACAAGAACAAATCGACACGTATATTGCCGGCCAGCCTGAACCAAAACGCAGCGACATGCAATCGTTGCACCTGCTCACACTTCAAGTGTCGCAGGCATGTAAATTATGGTTCAACGATGGTAAAAACAGCGAAGGTAAAACGATTGCTAACCCTAATATAGGATATGGATTGTACACCATAAAATATGCTGACGGATCAACCAGGGAGTTTTATCAAATTGGTTTAAGTGCAAACAAAACCGGAATCTCCGTCTATATCCTTGGTATCAGGGATAAGACATACTTAGCCAAAACGTATGGAAAAGAACTTGGGAAGGCAAGCGTGACCGGGTATTGCATTAGGTTCAAAACGCTGAAAGATATCAACATTGATATACTTGGAGCGGCAATACGATATGGGTTGGAGGCGCAATCCTGACACGACACCACCGTTTGCAGCGATACAAACGAACAACGAAGTTGCGATGAGCCGGTGTTCAACCTTTCCCTATCCACACTGCGCCGGCACCTTTTTACCAATGGAAAATCTATAACAAAAGGAACCTTATGCAAGATCACAATCAAATCGCCGAAAAACTGGATACTGTCATCCGGCAAATGCTCATCAACTGCAAGTCGCTCAGCCCTGCGCTGCAGGAATACCTTGTTTTCTGCAACCCGGACGAAAAAGACGCCCAATGGTTCGTTTTGGTCTTTTTCCGGGAGTCGGTGCAACTGAACGAGGCGATCAGAAACGGCGTGTGTTACCAGATACACCAATATATGTGGAGCAACCTGAGCCATATCGACGACTTCAGGGACTTGCGAAAAGCCATTTTTTTCGAATCCGGAATCCTGCCGAAAGAAGAAACGGGGTTGGATGAAATATGTGCAAATGCTGTGGGAAAGCTGGATGCCCTGACCAAAGAGGTTGATCAGCAGGAACCAAAGATATGCAGTCTTTGCGGACACGATTTAAACAAGCATCAAATGGTCGGCATACCCGATGAAGCCACCGGTGTTCCCTCAGCGGGATGGATGGTGTGTCCGGAAGTAGATTGTAATTGTTTCCGGACGTGGAGTATAACAATTGTTGAGAAATAGGATTTTATTGCAAAAAATTGAAAATCAACATACTTGACCTCAATGTATAGCGACAACAAGTTGCCGAGCAGGGTAGCGCTCCAGCAGTTGCCGTTTCAGTTCGCCGACGGTGAGGGCCTCCGGTGTTTCGAAGTCCAGCACGCGGGTGCTGAGGATGTCGCGGGCGATGCCGAAAGCGGTGATGTGTAGCGTCATGAGGGCGAAAGTAGGGAGAAATGGGAAAAAATCTTTTAAGAAGACGAAAAAGGCGGGTGTGATTTGGAAGTGTAGACGAAGGATGCGTAACATTGCAAGTGCGTTCGGCCATTTTTGTTGAATCGCTTCCGTATCGCTTATTCCGTCAAATAAGTTACTTATTGACTTTTCAGAATAAATTTTTGCGCCCAATGCTTTTTAAAAATGCAGGTATGAAAAAAAATCAGATTTTACTCATAGTGCTTCTCTCTATCGGATGCGCTTTCAACAGTTTTGCCCAGAATGATCTGAAATTTGAAATAAACAAAGTTCTACCTTTCATTTCGATCCAGGAAAATAAATTGGTTGAAATAAACACACTTACGGATTTGGACAAACGGTACCCCACATCTTGGGTAAAAGAATATATTTCCGTGGAGATTTCGGCATATAAAAATGGAACCAAAACAAAGGCTTCAGGTATTAGCGATGTCTTGAATCAAGAGCAAAAAGAACTGATACGATTGGCTGACCGTAGTAGTGATATTGCTGTAAGCGTAATGTATCTACCTGAAAATTCGTTGAAAAATAACACAGTGAAGCAATACGATTTCAAGGTTACGATCATGCCTGATAAAAATGCCGACTATGCCGAAGGCGCAGAGCAACTGATTCAATATCTGCAAAAAAATAGTATTGTAAATATTGAGGCAGGAAGTTTTACAGGTTATGATTTGACTGCCATTAAATTTACCATTACCGAACAGGGGCATATTACAGATATTCAAGTTGCCCTGCCATCAAAAGATGCAAAAATTGATGAAATGCTGGTTACGGCTATTTCAAAAATGCCTAACTGGAAGCCAGCAGAGTTTTCTAACGGTTTAAAAGTCAAACAAGACTTTGTTTTGACCATTGGCAATATGGAGAACTGCATGGTCAGTCTTTTAGGCTTGTTGCGGTGAGAATAATTGAAAAGAGTATTTTTCGGGCAAATACTCAGTACGGAGCTTTGGAGCATAACTGTTTGACTTACATCACTGCAACACAAATCTATTTAAATCCACTCACATCACCCCCTCCATCGCATCCCTCTCCCCCACAAACGGCTGATTCCGCAACCTTTTCCCCGTAGCGCGGTACAGCGCATTGGCCACCGCGCCGCTCAGCGGCGGCAGAGCGGGTTCGCCCAATCCCGTCGGGTCGATGCCGTTGTTCACAAAATGGACCTCCACTTCGGGTATTTCGGGCATCCGGATCAGGCGGTAGGTGTTGAAGTTGTTCTGTTCGGGTGCGCCGCCCTTGAAAGTCAGTTGCGCATACATGGCATGGCCGAGGCCGTCCACGATGCTGCCCACGACCTGGTTGAGCGCGCCGCTTTTGTTGATGAGGATGCCGCAATCGACAGCGCAGTACACCTTTTGCAGGCTGATCCTGCCTTTGCGTTTTACCACTTCGGCGACCTGCGCCACGTAGGTCAGGTGCGAGTAATACACGCTGAAGCCCAGGTGCACGCCTTTTTTGCGTTTTTTGTACCAGCCCGATTTTTCAGCCGCCAACTCGATGACTTTGATAAAGCGGGCGGCATCGTAGGTCGGTTTGCCCTCGGTGCTGAGGGGCGGTTTGGCCTGCCGGAAGAGTTCTAAACGCATGGTGACCGGGTCTTTTCCGGCCGCTTCGGCTACTTCATCGAGGAAGGTCTGCTCGGCGCCCGCGAGGAAATTGGTGATCGGTGCGCGCCAGGGACCGGTGGTGATGGGCGATTTGTGGTCGAGGGCCTCGATGAGCACGTTCGGTATGGCGCCCGCAGGGAAGTTGTTTTCCCGCACCGGGTTGCCGGCGTTGATGCCGACGCCGCGCAGTTCGTATCCCGTGATATTGCCTGCTTTGTCCAGGGCCGCGCGGAACCGGTAGCGCGCCGCCGGGCGGTAAATACCCCCGGTCATGTCGTCTTCCCGCGTCCAGATGACTTTGACGGGCGATTTGATGATGCTCGACAGTTCGGCGGTTTCCAGTGCGTAATCGGGCCGCAGGCGCCGGCCGAATCCGCCGCCGATGCGCAAAAGTTGCAGGCTGATGTTTTCGGCGGGGATGTTTAAAAGTTTTGAAATCTGGTCGCGGGCCGATTGCGGCGTTTGTACCGGGCCGATGAGTTCCGCTTTGCCGTCGCGCACATCGGCGAAAAAGTTCATCGGTTCCATCGGTGCGTGCGAAAGGAAGGGGCACTGGAATTCAGCCTCTACCACTTTAGCCGCCGCTGCGAATGCCGCAGCCGTGTCGCCGTCCTTGCGTTTCACCTGCGGTTCTCCCTTGCTCATCAGTTCCGAAAAAATGCGGTTGTGATCGGCAGTGCTTTCCAGGTCCGCTTCTTTTTCATACTCGACTTTAATTGCTTCCCGCGCTTTCATCACTTCCCAGGTGGTTTTACCCACCACTGCCACGTTGTTTTTAAACGAAACGACATCCACGATGCCCGGCATGGCTTTGGCGGCTGCGCCGTCGAAGGATTTGAGTTTCATGCCGAAGGCAGGCGGATGCTGGATCATGGCGGTCAACATGCCCTCCCGGTAAAAATCCATGCCGTAGATGGGTTTGCCCGTCAGAATATCCTGGTTGTCAACGTTTCTGACGAAGGTGCCGATGATCTTGAAATCCTTGGGGTCTTTGAGCGGCACATCCGTGGGCGGGGTGATTTTGGCGGCCTCGGCAGCCAGTTCGCCATAGCCCGCCTGTTTGCCGCTGGGGTGTTTTACCACGCCTTTTTCGGTGGTGCAGGTAGAAACATCCACGTCCCAGCGTTTGGCTGCGGCTTCCATGAGCATCCGGCGCGCGGTGGCGCCAGCCTGCCGCAGGCGTTTCCAGGAGTGCGGGGTGGATTGGCTGCCGCCGGCCACCTGGCGCTCGAACTTGACGGTATCGAGGGGCGCCTGCACGACCTTCACCATGGTCCAGTCAAAATCCAGTTCTTCGGCCACCGTCATCGGAAACGAGGTCTTGATGCCCTGGCCGACTTCCGGATTGGGCGAGAAAATGGTCGCCGTACCGTCGCTGTTGATGGACAGGTAGGCATTGAAATCAAACCCGCCTTCGAGCGCTGCATCGGCAACCGCTGCCTTGAATTTTTTGGATGCTAAAATGTCGAATCCCAGAAAAAGGCCACCGCCCAGAATGGCAGAACTTTTCAGGAAATCGCGCCGGCTATGTTGCGTCATGATTTGCATAACTGTCAATTTTTATGTTGAGAGGGTTGAGAGGGGTTGAGGAGGGTTGAAAGAGGTTGAGAGAGGTTGAGGAGGGTTGAGATTGTTGAGTGGAGTTGGGATGAGGAACAGTGCCTCAACAATCTCAACCCCTCAACAATCTCAACGTCCTACATCTTCTTCGCCGCCAACTTCACCGCGTCGCGGATGCGGTGGTAGGTGCCGCAGCGACAGAGATTGCCGGTCATGGCCTGTTCGATCTCTTCGTCGCTGGGGTTGGGATTGCGCCGGAGCAGCGCCACAGCCGTCATGATTTGCCCGGCCTGGCAGTAGCCACATTGGGGGACGTCCACTTCGTCCCAGGCGCGTTGCACCGGGTGGTCGCCTTTGGCGGAAAGCCCTTCGATGGTTGTGACGCCTGCGCTGCCCACCGAGGATACCGGCAACGAGCACGACCGGACAGCCGCGCCATCGAGATGAACGGTGCAGGATCCGCAGGCAGCGATGCCGCAGCCGTATTTGGTACCGACGAGTCCCAGGTGATCGCGCAATACCCAGAGCAGGGGCGTATCGGGCGCAACATCGGTTTTGTAAGTGCGGCCGTTGATATTGAGTGTGTAAGTCGCCATAGTATCTTCAATTTTGACTTGGGAAAGGTATATATTTTTTTACGGTTTTGCCAAATGCTGCCGGTGATTTTTTGACCAGTGCGTCTCTTTCGAATGCCGAAGATTTGACAACTTTTGAAAAGTTGTCAAATCTCAGGCTTCCGGGTGTGGAGGGAGCGTCGAAGACTTATTATGGAGATATTGTCCATATTAAGGTTATTTATTGGCGCCAATTGCAATCCATTTCACATATTGCTTCGTATATTTGTTCATTCTATCACCAACGAAAACAATCAAACACCGATCTTATGGTACAAGCAAATCTTTTTGAATTGCACAACGCCACCCTTAAAGTCACCTATTCCGGCAGCAGTCTGGACGGCAAACCCCAACTCAGCTATCAAAAAGGCGCCACGAACCGGAATTTTCGAGGCAGCCAGGTGCGGCACAAGCAGACGGAAATCGGGACTTTAGTATCCGTCACGCTTAAATCTGTATCGGACTCGCGCAGCACCGTCTTCAGTCTGATGCTGCCTCAGGTCAACGTATCTACCGATCAACCCTATACCCAGGTCGTTATCAAAGCCTTCGAGACGATTGTCCGGACAAGCATCGGCGGACCGAATTTAGTCAAAGGTCAGGTGCAGACGTACAAGGTCTATTCCTTGAAAGGGACGGCTAAGAGTGTGTTGTTTTGAGGAGAGCAAATGCCTCCGGCGTGTCGGCATCGCGCAAGACAGCATCGGTATTAACATTAACCCGGGTCACAAATTCCCGGTTCGCCTGCACGACGGGTTTACAACCTTCGGGAAAATCGAGCGTCAGCAACCCGGTTTTGTAAAATGCGGAAAAAATGACCGGGTTGCCCGGTATGTTTTCAAAAACCGGCTGGACGATGACGCGATTGTCCCGGCGCTTGTTTTCAATAAAAACGTCCGACAGCATGCGATAGGTCGTCGCCCGGATCAGCGGCATGTCCGACAAACAAATCATAAAACCCTCCGTATCGGGCGAGGCATTCCGGATGCCTGCCTGAATGGATGTCGTCATTCCGCTTGCGTAACCGGCGTTGATTGTTACTTTTACCGGGCGATTTTGAAGCAGGGCGCTGATCTTTTCCGCTTCGTGCCCCGCCACTACTATCACTTCCTCCATACCGGAGGCGAGGATGTGGTCGAGCGTGGTTTCCAACATCGTTTTGTCGCCGAACGGGAGCAACAGTTTATTTTCACCGCCCATTCGCCGCGACATGCCGGCTGCCAAAACAATTGCTGTAAGCATCTCCAAAAGTCGTGAATATAGAATTAATTGTGCTTTTCTTTTTTATCGCTGCCGTTTATGCCTCGGCGGGGTTCGGCGGCGGGTCGAGTTACCTGGCGGCGATGGCCGTGTTCGGTTTGGGCATGGATACCATGCGCCCCGCTGCTTTGTTGTGCAACATCGTGGTGGTCGCTGGCGGCGCCTGGATTTACTGGAACAAAGGTTTTTTAAATCTCCGGAAAATCCTGCCGATTTGTGCGGCATCCGTTCCATTGGCTTTCCTCGGCGGGTTAACGCCGCTGAAAGAAAAAACGTTTTTTCTGTTGCTCGGCGCTTGTTTGGTACTATCGGCCTTGCTGATGATCTTTCAAAAATCGACAAATGCGGGGGCGTTACCGGCCGATTCGGACGCCGGTAAACAATCTCCCGCTTTATCCGGCGCTTTAGGTGGCGGCATCGGTTATCTTTCCGGTGTGGTCGGCATCGGAGGGGGTATTTTTCTCTCTCCTTTGCTGCATTTGCTGCGTTGGGATGCGCCCAAAAACATCGCCGCGACCGCCAGTTTTTTTATTTTGGTCAATTCCGTTTTTGGCCTGGCCGGACAATTCTGGAGCGGTCGGTTTCAACTCGATGCGGTTTTTGTCTTTCCTTTGCTGGCGGCGGTGCTGCTCGGCGGGCAGATCGGCAGCCGCCTCAGCGTGTTTCAATTCAGGCAGGCACAGGTGCGCTGGCTCACGGCGGTGTTGGTGTTGTATGCCGGGGCGAATATTCTTTGGAAAAATATATAATCATGATAGAAGAAAAACTCGCCCAACTAGGCTTATCACTCCCCGTCATTCCGCCCTCCAAAGGCATTTACAAAAGTTGCCTGGTCGATGGCAAACATCTGTACCTCTCGGGCCACGTGTCGATTAATACGGACGGCTCCTACATCACGGGCAAATTAGGCAGGGACCTCGACGAAGCGCAGGGGCAGGTAGCGGCGCGGCAATGCGGCCTTGCCATGCTCGTTTCCATCAAAAATCACCTCGGTGACCTGGACAAAGTGAAACGTGTCATCAAACTGCTGGGTATGGTGAACGCCACGCCGGATTACGAAAAACACCCCGTTGTCATCAACGGTTGCAGCGAATTGTTTGTGCAATTGTGGGGCGAAGACAATGGCAAGGGTGCTCGCAGTGCGGTCGGGATGGGTTCGCTGCCCGGCAATGTGGCTGTGGAAATCGAGGCGATTTTTGAGTTGAAATAACAAGATTGTCACGCAAAGACGCAAAGTTCGCCAAGCGTAGTTTTGTCTTTGCGTGCTTTGCGCCTTTGCGTGATATTAATTCAGGACATGGCAACAACAAACTGGTACCACATCGCCGACATTGACAAAATCGACTCGCCGGCGCTGGTAGTTTTCCCGGAGCGGGTACAGGCCAATATTCAAACGGCTATCCGTATGGCCGGCGATGTGGGCCGTCTGCGACCGCACGTCAAAACAAACAAGTCGGCAGATGCAACGCGGTTGATGATGCAGGCGGGTATCCGCAAATTCAAATGCGCGACCATCGCGGAGGCTGAAATGCTGGGCCAAAGCGAGGCAAAAGACGTTTTACTGGCGTACCAGCCGCTCGGCCCGAAGTTGCAGCGGTTGGTTGCTTTGATCGGGAAATATCCCTCAACCCAGTATTCCTGTCTGGTGGACAATCTTGAAGCGGCTGCGGAGCAATCGGCGGTTTTTGCTGAAAATAATCTGATTGTTCCCGTTTATATTGATTTGAACATCGGTATGAATCGCACAGGTATCACAGGCGAGGAAGCGGCGATACATCTGTACATGGCCTGTTCGACATTGCCGGGCATCAAGCCAGTCGGATTGCAAGCCTACGACGGCCATATCCGGCAGACTGATTTCGCTGCCCGGATGGCTCAATGCGACGCGGCTTTTCTGATCGTTGAAAAAATAAAAAATGCCCTGGAAAAAACAGGCTTTCCGGCGCCGCTGATCATTGCAGGAGGTTCGCCGACCTTTCCCATACACGCCAAACGCAACGACGTGGAGTGTAGTCCCGGCACCTTTATTTACTGGGACAAGGGTTACAGCGACGCCTGCCCGGAGCAGGGTTTTCTGCCCGGAGCGGTTTTGATCACCCGGGTCATTTCCTTACCCGATAAAACGCATGTTTGCACCGACCTCGGCCACAAATCCGTCGCTGCGGAAAACGACCTCGGCAAAAGGGTTTTCTTCCTGAACGCCAATGGATTAACGCCCGTCGGCCAAAGCGAAGAACACCTCGTGCTGGAAGCGCCGGAAGGCCACGGCTACCATCCCGGCGATGTGCTGTACGCGTTACCTTATCACATTTGCCCTACCGTCGCTTTGTATGAAAGGGTTCTTACTGTGGAAAACGGGAATCTTACGGGCGAATGGAAAAATGAAGCGAGGGACAGACGAATAACCGTTTAAAAGAGGCCGCCCGACAGGTGTTTTTTTTTGACAGGATTTACAAGATTTACAGGATGTTTTTACTTTAAAAAAATGAAGAAATCCTGTAAATCTTGTAAATCCTGTCAAAACCCAATCTTGTAATCTCGACTCGAAAAATGTTTACCATCGACGCCCACCTCGACCTGTCCATGAACGCCATGGAATGGAACCGCGACCTGCGGCAACCCATCGACGCCTTGCGTGCCAGGGAAAAAGGCATGAGCGACAAACCCGACCGCGGCAAGGCCACCGTCTCGTTAGATGCATTACGAAAAGGAAACATTGGTCTTGTAGTCGCCACCCAAATCGCCCGCTATGTCGCTCCCGGCAATCCGTTGCCCGGCTGGCACTCGCCCGAACAAGCCTGGGCGCATACGCAAGCCCAATTAGCCTGGTACAAGGCGATGGAAGAAGCGGGCGAAATGCGCATGATAAATGATCGCGCTTCGCTCGATGCGCACATCGTGGAATGGACGGACGGAACACCGCCGGGCAAACACCCCATCGGTTACATCCTGAGCCTCGAAGGCGCCGATTCGCTCGTGACGGTTTCTCATCTCAAACGAGCCTGGGCGTATGGCTTGCGCGCCGTCGGACCGGCGCACTACGGCCCGGGGCGGTACGCCAACGGCACCGACGCGACGGGCGAAATGGGCGCCAATGGACTGGCCCTGCTCAAAGAAATGGAACGACTCCGCATCATCCTCGACGCCACACATTTGTGCGACGACGCCTTCTGGCAGGCGATGGATCATTTTCATGGGAACGTATGGGCCAGCCACAACAATTGCCGGAGTATCGTGCCGCACAACCGCCAGTTCAGCGACGAACAACTAAAAGTCCTGATCGAACGCGGAGCAGTCATCGGCCTTGCGATGGATGCCTGGATGATCGTACCCGGCTGGGTGCGCGAACAATCCACTCCCGAAAGCATGGGCTGCAATCTGGATAAGGCACTCGACCACCTCGACCATATTTGCCAACTGGCCGGGAACACACTGCATGTCGGTATCGGCTCGGATCTGGACGGCGCTTTCGGCAAAGAGCAATGTCCTTACGATCTGGAAACTATCGCCGACCTGCAAAAAATACCCGATCTGCTTCGCAAACGCGGTTTTTCTGAAACTGATGTTGAAAACGTCATGCACGGCAACTGGCTGCGTTTTTTGAGAAACGCCTGGAATTAAACACGTGAACAAACATGAGTCATCCCGAATTTTTCAACCCACGATTTTAATCGTGGGAATGGCACAAAGCGCAAGATTTCAAACCGTTTTAACGGTTTTTACACGCTTGGCCGGGCGTTTGAAAACGGTTGAAACCGTTGGTTTGCCGGTCTGCCTTGGTCTCCCACGATTAAAATCGTGGGTTGAAACCAAATCTCTCCGCTTTTTGCAAAAATTCGGGATGACTCATGTTATGCCTTAATTTATAGAAATGACAAAAATCCTCCTCGTCACCGGCGGAAGCAACGGCATCGGTGCGGCAACGGTTCGTTTGGCTGCACAGCAAGGTTATGCCGTTTGTATCAACTACCTGAACGCCCGTGAAAAAGCAGAGCAACTTGTGGCGGAAATCACCGCGCAGGGCGGGACGGCCATTGCCGTACAAGCGGATATTTCCATTGAAAATGAAGTGGACGCCCTGTTTGACACCATCGACCGGAAGTTGGGGCGGCTGACGGCGCTTGTCAACAACGCGGGTATCATCGGTACACAAACCACCGTTGAAAACCTGGATGCCGGACGATTGTCGCGTATTTTTGCCGTTAATGTTACCGGCAGTTTTTTGTGTGCCCGGGAGTGTATTCGCCGGATGTCGGTGCAGCACGGCGGCACGGGCGGAGCAATTGTCAACGTCTCCTCTGCAGCAGCGAAGTTGGGCGCTCCTTTCGAATACGTGGATTATGCCGCTTCCAAGGGCGCCGTCGATACCATGACCATCGGATTGGCAAAAGAAGTAGCCACTCAGGGCATCCGGGTGAATGCGGTCCGTCCCGGTTTGATCCTGACCGACATCCATGCCAAAGGCGGCGAGCCGGGGCGCGTCGAGCGACTGAAACACTCGGTTCCGATGCAGCGGGGCGGCGAGGCGGAGGAAGTTGCCAGCACAATTTTGTGGCTGCTTTCTGAAGAGGCTTCCTATATCACGGGCGCCATTGTGGATGTGAGCGGAGGGCGATAGTTTTCTGCAGTTTTAGAACTGAACTTTTCTCCCGGAGCGTTTTGTTTGTCCAAAAGCCTATTTTTGCGCCCTTCAATCCCGATTTAGGGTTGTGCTTAATGGTTTTGTTCGCCTGAAGAGGCAATAATAAGTAAATTTCACAATTGTAATAGCCTTAGATTGTTTCGTTTTTCCTGGTAAAATGAGTCATCCCGGATTTTGAAAATCAGGCTTTAGTTCACTATTATGCTGAAAATCAGGTCTTTTAACTGCCCCAGCGGGGCCAAATATTGGTAGAAATGCAGCCCGCAAACAGACCTAAGCCCCAGCGGGGCGTAATATGAAGGAGGTTTTTGCCCATATTACGCCCCGCTGGGTAGGGTGCTCAAAATGGGAAAAAAAATTCCTCCTTACTTTTGGAGTTACGA
>CXWJ01002914.1_pt1 | contig 41537 bp, 37 predicted proteins | sample 590841 | NCBI WGS metagenome assembly CXWJ01 (sample SAMEA3498367, study PRJEB10139) | wastewater metagenome | biome: wastewater treatment plant; material: activated sludge | place: Austria | collected 2015-01-21 | reverse complement strand
GCTGCTGCTGGCCGGGGAACTGGACGAGAAGTTCGCCGCCATCAACCGGCGCATGGCCGCCGCCATGCCCGCGGCCGAGTTGCGGCTGGTGACCGATGCCGGACACGCCGTACACCTCGAGCAACCGGCAATTTTCCAACAGTTGGTGCTGGATTTCTTGCGGCAAACCTCAGAGCACGGCGGCCAAGACTTGCCCGGCGCTGAACAGGATGACGAACAGCAGCGCCGCCAACGACATTTGCTTGAGCCACGGGTTGAGGGTCGGTAGCGCCTCCGTGCGGCTGATGGCCGCGCCGTTGCGATAGAGCGCGGGCGTCGCCAGGAGAAACAGGAATTGCCACAGAGACGTGAATTGAACAAGGCAATAGACGGCCGCCAGCAGCGTGGCCGACACCAGCAGCGCCCAATGATAGCTGCGCGCCCGGCGCAACCCGAGCCGCACGGGCAGGGAGCGCTTGCCGGCCAGGCGATCCGAGTCCATGTCGCGGATGTTATTCACGTTGAGCACGGCCACGGCCAGCAAGCCGCAAGCCGTGGCCGGCAGCAGCAGCGACGCGGTGAAGCGGCCGGTCTGCACAAAGTAGCTACCGATGACGCCGACCCAGCCGAAGAAGACCAACACGGCCAGGTCGCCGAACCCGGCGTAGCCATAGGGCATTTTGCCGGCGGTGTAGGTAATGGCCGCGCCAATGGCTGCCGCGCCCAGAACAATAAAGAGGACGGTCGACGAAAAAGCGCCGGTTCCGAAGGCCAACCACAGCAAGGCCAGGCCGGACACGACCGCCAACAGGGCGGCCAGGGCGATGGCCCGCCGCATGGCCGCCGGCGAGACGTGGCCGCTCTGCACGGCGCGCTTTGGCCCCAGGCGCGCCGCACTATCGGCGCCGTGGAGCGAATCGCCGTAATCGTTGGCCAGATTGGACANNCAACGTGCGGGGGCGCATGGCGCTGACCCAGATATTGAACCGGTTTGTCGTAGCGGTGGCTGAAGACATGCGCAGGTTATACCAGAGAGCAACGGCTTCCGGTAGAAAACATACATTGCCAAGACCATCAATCCGACTACTGCAAAGCGCTGAGATAACATAGGAAATGAGATGATGGATTCCGTGATGAAAATAAGAGAGAACCAACCGGCGGCGCTCACCAGGGCCGTCGCCCTTGCGCCAGACCTGAGCGTCGGCGGCGCGGCGGTGGTCATCATGGCCGGGCCGTGCGCCGTGGAGAGCTACGAGCAGACGCGGCTGGTGGCCCAAGAGGTTGCCCGACTGGGCGGCCGGGTGCTCCGTGGCGGGGCCTACAAGCCGCGCACGTCCCCCCACTCCTTNNTGGGCGGCCGGCGAGCAGACAAAGCCGGTCATGCTAAAGCGCGGTTTTATGTCAACGATTGATGAGTGGCTCAAGGCGGCCGAGCATATCGCCGGCCGGGGCAACGACCAGATTATTCTCTGTGAGCGCGGTATCCGCACCTTTGAAACGGCTACGCGAAATACCTTGGACGTGAACGCCATCGCCCTGGTCAAGCAGACGACCCCCTACCCCGTGATCGCCGACCCCAGTCATGGCACGGGCCGGGCCGACCTGGTGACGGCCGCGGCGCGCGCCGCCGTGGCCGCCGGGGCCGATGGCTTGCTGGTTGAGTTTCACCCCGACCCACCGCGCGCCCTGTCCGATGCCGAGCAGGCGTTGCCGCTTACCGCCTGGCCGGGGTTCCGGCAGCAAATGGCCGCCATTGCCCAGGCCATGGGCCGCGAAATAACTTAACCCCCGGATCGCCGGCATCCTGCCGGTCCATCCCAAATCAAATGACTGAACTTGTAAATCGCCAAAAAAGCGGCAAAATGGATGACTAACGAGACCATCCGGTAGGAGGCGCAACGTGGAACTGACTATCTTATCCTTCGATAATGGCGGCCCCATCCCGGCCGAGTTCGCCATGGGCATCCCCAATGGGACGGGCCAGGCCACCTTCGGCCCCAACCGCAGCCCGCACCTGCAATGGAGCGGCGAGCCGGCAGGCACGCAGTCATTCGCCCTCATCTGTACCGATCGCGATGCACCATCGGTGCGTAACGATGCCAACCAGCCGGATCGCACCGTACCCTACGCATTGCCGCGGGCCGACTTTTATCACTGGGTACTGATCGATATTCCTGCCGACGTCCACGAACTGCATGCCGGGTGCGATTGCGAAGGCGTCACCGCGCGCGGCAAGGACGTTGGCGTGACGCCCTACGGCACGCGCGGCATCAACAGCTACACCAGTTGGTTCGCCGGGGACGCCGATCTGGAAGGGGACTATGGCGGCTATGATGGGCCGTTCCCGCCCTGGAATGACGAGCGCGTCCACCACTATCACTTCGTCCTCTATGCGCTGGACGAGGCCACGCTGGGGCTGGGCGGCGCGTTCGACGGCGGCGATGCCTTGCTGGCGATGCGCGGCCACGTGCTGGACTCGGCCGAGTGGGTGGGCACGTATGCCATTTATCCGAACGCACAGGCCTAACGCGCGAGACAATTATCGGTGACTGACCCATTCATCCAATTGGCCGCCATCGGCGTCGTCGGCCTGGGAGCGCAATGGCTGGCCTGGCGAATCCGGCTGCCATCGATACTACTGCTCCTCGTAGCCGGTTTTCTACTGGGGCCGGTCTTTGGCATGATCGACCCGGACACTCTCCTGGGCGACGCGCTCTTCCCCCTGGTCTCGCTGGCCGTCGGCATTATCCTGTTTGAAGGGGGTCTGACTCTTAACTTAAAAGATTTACCTGTCGCCGGACAGGTGATCCTGCGCTTGATTACCGTGGGCGCATTGGCAACCTGGGTGGTGAGCGCTCTGGGAGCGCGCTACATTCTCGGTTTCAGTTGGCCCATCGCCATTCTGACCGGCGCGATCCTCATCGTCACCGGCCCTACGGTTGTCGGACCGTTGCTCCGCCAGATTCGCCCTAAGGGGACGGCCGGGAAAATCCTCAAATGGGAAGGTATCCTGATCGATCCGGTCGGCGCGGTCCTGGCGGTGTTGGTGTTCGAGGTCATCCGTCTGGAAGAAATCAGCAACGTCACCAGCTTCTTATTGCTCGGTGTCGTGCAAAGTTTGCTGGTTGGCCTGACCTTTGGTCTATTGGGCGCGGGCCTGCTGATTTTCATGTTAAAGCGTTATCTCGTCCCCGACCATTTGCAAAATGGCGTTACCCTGTTGCTGGTGGTCGGCTTATTTGCATTGTCCGACGTATTAGTGCATGAGAGCGGCCTATTGACGGTGACGGTCATGGGCATCGCCATGGCTAATCAGCCCTGGGTACCGGTTCGCCACATCCTAGAATTCAAGGAGAATTTGCAGGTCTTACTGATCGGCATCCTCTTCATCATGTTGGCCGGGCGCATCAATACTGCCATCCTGTCCAACATCACCTGGGAGGCGCTCCTTTTCGTCCTGTTGCTCATCGTCGTTGCCCGGCCACTCGGTGTTCTCCTCTCCACCTGGCGCACGCCTGTGGGCGCAAAAGAGCGTGTCTTCCTAATGTGGATGGCCCCGCGCGGCATCGTCGCCGCCGCCGTCGCTTCCGTCTTCGCCTTCGAATTGGCGGAGTTAGGCTATAGCGAAGCCGAACAATTGGCCGCGGCCGTCTTCCTGGTCATCGTCGGCACCGTCGTCTTCTATGGCCTGATGGCCGACCCTGTGGCGCGTCGCCTGGGATTATCGGAGCAGAACCCGCAGGGTGTCCTGATCGTCGGCGCGCATCCCTTCGCCCGCGCGCTGGCCGCCCAACTAGGACAGTTGAACATTCGCGCGTTACTGCTGGACAACAACTATAGCCACATTGCCGACAGCCGGCTGGCCGGCCTCGAAGCCCATTATGGCGATGCCCTGTCGGACGAGACGCTGACCGAATTGGACCTGGGCGGCATCGGCCGGATGTTGGCCCTCACCGGTAACGTCGAGGTGAATACCCTGGCCACGCTGAATTTCCCGGAGCTGTTCGGCCGCGCTCAGGTTTACCGTCTCCCGCCCGCCAACCAGGGAGCGCCGGCTGCGCCCGCCAACCTGCCGGGACGGGCCCTCTTTGGGCAAAATGTAAGCTACGATCTACTTGATTCCTGCATGGACGATGGCGCCACCATCAAGGCCACGACGCTCACCCCATCGTTCACCTACGCCGATTACCAGGAGCATTATCGCCATAACGCCATCCCGCTGGGGATCGTCACAGACAATGCCCGTCTGACGCTCTTCACAGCCGACAATCGTCCCATTCCCAAAGCCGGTCAGACTATCATTGGCCTGATCCCGAAAGATAGTGATTCCGGTTAAGGTAAAAATCTGCGGCGTCACCCGCGCCGCTGACGCGCTGGCCGCGCTGGATGCCGGCGCAGGTTACGTGGGCTTCATCCTGTACCCACCCAGCCCGCGAGCGATCACGCCTGAGAACGTGGCCGAGATCGTCACCATCCTGCGCCGGGATCGATCCTCCCTCTTTGCCCAAGCGGAGCCGCCCCTGCTGGTGGGCGTGTTCGTCAACGAGACGGCCGAATTTATGGCCGCCGTGCTGGACAGTTGCCGCCTTGACCTGGCCCAATTGAGCGGCAATGAGGCTGCCCACTTGCTGACCGAGCCGACCTCCCCCCTGGCGGGCCGGGCCTATAAGGCCATTCGTCCGGCGACACTGGCCGACGCGCTCACCTTGTCTACTCGCTACGCCATGCCTGACCGGATGGCCCGCTCGCCCCACATGCCCCAACTCCTGCTCGATACCCCACACGTCCACTTATACGGCGGCTCCGGTCAGACCGGCGACTGGGCATTGGCCGCCGAGTTGGCGACGGCCATGCCGCGCCTCATGCTGGCCGGCGGCCTCAACCCGGACAACGTGGCCCAGGCCGTGCGGCAGGCCCAGCCGTATGCCGTGGACGTGGCCGGCGGCGTCGAGGCCGCGCCGGGAATCAAGGATCACGACCGGGTGCGGTCGTTTATCAGCCGGGCCAAAACCGCCTGAACCACGAATGAGCCAACCATCCCGCCCCTTCCAAACGCTCAGCAGCCGCATCGTCTGGGCCTGCCCCTGGTACCGGGTGCGGCAGGATACCATCCTCACCCCCGACGGCCGGCCGGGCGAATATAACGTCATCGAAAAAGCCGACGCGGTGTGGATCGTGCCCGTGACGCCGGAGGGGGAGATCGTCATGGTCAACCAGTATCGCTATACAATCGATACGTGGTGCTGGGAAGTGCCTGCCGGCAGCCTGGAGGCCGGGCAAACGCTGGAGGAAGCGGCCCGCCTGGAACTGTGGCAGGAAGTGGGCGGCGTGGCGGCGCATTTAGAGTATATCGGCCGTTTCTATCTGGCTAACGGCATCTGCAACGAGGTCGGCCATATCTTCCTGGCGACCGGCGTCATACTGGGCGAGCCGCGCCACGAGCCGGCCGAGGTGATGAGCGTCCATCGCCTGCCGGCCGCGCNNTGTTGCTCTGCGCCGAGCGGCTGGCCGCCCACCCCCCGCAGCAGGCCATCAAACCAGATGCGTTTTGATCTGCATTGCCACATCTACGGGAATGCCGGGCACGGCCGATATTTCATCGACCGATGCCTCGCGCAGGGCTTCCAGCGAGCCGAAACGCCGCAGCAAGATCTGCCGCCGCCGCGGTCCCACGCCGGGGATGCTGTCCAGAATGGAGGCCACGCCCACCTTGGCCCGCCGCTTTTGATGGCCCTCGTTGGCAAAGCGGTGGGCCTCGTCGCGCACGCGCTGCACCAGGAATAACGCCTCGGAGCGCCGGGGCAGGAAGATTGAGGTGGTGCGGCCGGGCACGAAGAGTTCTTCTTCCTGTTTGGCCAGAGACGCCAAAGGAACCTCGCCTTCCAGATCGAAAGCGCGCAGCACTTCCTGGGCCACAGCCAACTGCCCCTTGCCGCCGTCGATGAGCAGCAGATCGGGCAACAGCGCCCACACCACCGGCCGCTCAGAGCGGGCCTTGATCTTGCCCGGATCGTGCAATTCGCCGCTCAACGTATCCTGATAGCGCTGGAAACGGCGGGTCAGCACTTCGCGCATGGCTCCATAATCATCGTTGTTCACGGTCTGCACATTGAAGCGCCGGTAATCGTTTTTGTAGGGCGCGCCCTGCACGAAGACAACCATCGAGCCGACCGTCTGCGTACCCTGGGTGTGGCTGATGTCGTAGCATTCGATGCGGGTGGGGGGGGCGGGCAGCTTCAGCGCGCTTTGCAACTCGGTGATGGCCTGCACGTGCTTGGAGCGGTCGGCGGCCCACTGCTGGCGGATCGTCGCCAGGGTGTCGTGGGCGTTCTCCGTCGCCATCTTCACCAGGTCGCGCTTCTTGCCCCGTTGCGGCACCTGAATCGTGACCTTGGTATTGCGCTTGCGACGTAGCCACTCCTCGATGATATTGGCTTCCTCGATCTCGTTGGGCAGTAGCACTTCCTTGGGGATGTAGGCCGCGTCGTCGTAGAACTGGGTCAGGAACTCCTGCAAAATTTCGGGGTCGCTCTCGCCTTCGGTGTTGTCCAGCATGAAATACTCGCGGCCGATGAGCTTGCCGTGGCGTATGAAAAAGACCTGGACGCAGGCATCCCCTTCCTCGCGGGCGAAGGCGATCACGTCCTGGTCGGTATCGCTGGCGCCGATCACCTTTTGGCGGGCGGTGATGCGGCGAATCGCCTTGAGCTGATCGCGATATTCGGCCGCTTTCTCGAATTGCAGATCGATCGCCGCCTGCTCCATGCGCGATTCGATGCCCTGGATGATGTGATCCGATTTGCCGTCGAGAAAATCCATCAACTGGCGGATGGTGGCCCGGTATTGATCCTGATTGACCGCGCCGATACACGGCCCGCCGCACAGCTTAATGTCCAGATAGAGGCAGGCCCGCTCGTCCTGGCCGGTGATGATGCGGTCGCAGGTCAGATAGGGAAAGACCTTGCGCAACAGATCAAGCGTTTGTTGCACGGCCCAGGCCGAGGTGTATGGCCCAAAGTAGCGTGAGCCGTCGCGCACCATGCGGCGCGTGACCGTCACCTTGGGGAAGGGATCGGCCCAGTGGACTTTGATGTAGGGGTAGCGCTTGTCATCCTTGAGCCGCACGTTGAACTGCGGCTTATGTTGCTTGATCAGGTTCATCTCAAGCAACAACGCCTCCAATTCCGTCTCGGTGGTGATGACTTCGATATCGGCGATCTGGCGGCGCAAACGCAGCGTCTTGATCGAATCAACGTTGCTATGGAAATAGGAGCGCACCCGGCTGCGTAAATTGATGGCCTTACCGACGTAGAGCACGTTGCCCTCGGCGTCCTTGTGCAGATAGACGCCCGCCTTGGTCGGCAGGTTGCCCAACAGTTCGCTGATTCGCTCGCTCGGCTTATAGCTCATAACGCAAAGAAACCCCAGGCCCGCGCGTGAGGCACAGTCTATCAGACCGATATTTTAGCACAAGTATTCGGTTTTACTTAATAACCAGGATGTGCTGTTCGGCCTCGTCCAGCAGCAGGCTGAAGATGTCTGGCGGCAGATGATTGTCGCCGCCGCCCAACAGTAACAGATTGCCCTTCTGGCGGTTCACCCATTGCAATACCCGCAGCGGCAGATCGCCTGACAGGTGCTGAATCTGGGCCTGGACGCCGGATTCATCGAGCAATTGGGCGGCGAATTCGCGGCGCTCGAACGCTTCTTCCTCGTCGGACGCCCACAGGAGGACGCACAGATCGCCGCCCTGCTCGGCCAACTCGGCCGCCAGCCGCAAGGCGCGTAGCCCGGTGGCCGACCCGTCAAACAGTGCGATGATCGGCCCGGCGGCCACGTCGGACTTGACCAGCAGCACGGCCGAGGCGGCGCGGGCCGTCACCGCGCGCGCCGTTGAGCCCATCCGCATCCGGTTTAACAGCGAATGGCCCAGACGGCCAACGGCCAGCATATCGGTCTCCAGGGCCGCCGTTAGCAGTTCTTTCTCCACTGGGCCGCGGATGACGCTGAAGGTTGACGTTAGCTTGTGCTCGCCGCTCAACTCTTCCACCTCGTGGCGCAAGATGGCTGCCCGCGCCCTCAGCCGGCGCTGGAGGCTTTCCATCTCCAGTTGGTGCAGGCCCGTATCGGCGAACTGGATTTCGCGCGCAAAGGGCAGTTCGGCCAACCGTAGCAGGTTGATGTCCTCCACGAAGACGCCGTGAAGCTCAGCGCGGAGGGTAGCCGCCAGATTGACGGCCGTAGTCAGGGCTTCGCGGCTGTTGGCTGAGGCATCGAGGGCCACCAGAATGCGGCCNNCGGCCGGCGATCCGTGGCCGGACTCGTTGAAGGCGCGCTGCTTATCGGCGAACACGGCCAGCCGGGCCATGACCCGGCCATTGATACTGTCGGCCGGATACGTGCCATCCTCGCCCAACTCACCGGCGGCTATGCCCGTCAGCAGAGCAATCCCCTCGTCAACCGTGGCGATGGGATAGATGTGGAATTGTCCGGCGCGGGCAGCCTCCACCACGTCGTGGCGCAGCATCAGGTTATCGACGTTAGCCGCCGGAATGAGCACACCCTGGTCGCCGGTGAGGCCGCGCGCCCGGCACACGTCGAAGAAGCCCTCGATCTTTTCGTTGACGCCGCCGATGGTCTGTACATGGCCGCGCTGATCGACCGAGCCGGTGACGCCCAATGATTGTTTGATGGGCGCGCCCGACAGGGCCGACAGCAAGGCGTACAACTCGGCCGACGAGGCGCTATCCCCCTCGATGCCGCCATACGATTGCTCGAAGACCAGGGTCGCCATCAGCGATAGCGGCTGCTCGGCGGCATAGCGCTGGCCCAGAAAGCCGGACAGGATGAGCACGCCCTTGGAATGGATGGGGCCACCCATGTCTACTTCGCGCTCGATGTCGATCACTTCCCCGCCGCCCAGACGCGCCCGGGCAGTGATGCGCGTGGGCCGGCCGAAGGCGTGGTTGCCCACCATGTTGACCGACAGGCCGTTGACCTGGCCCACGACCGCGCCGGTGGTGTCGATCAGCACCTGACCGCGCAGGATCGATTCCTGAATGCGCTCCGGCACGCGCCCCGCATGATAGGCATGGGTATCCAACGCCTTCTGCACGTCCTCGCGCTGCACGACCTCCCGCCCGGCTTCGGCGGCCCAGTAGTTGGCCTCGCGCAACAGGTCGGTGATGCTTTGCATGTGGGTGGACAGCTTGCGGGCGTCCTCGGCCAGGCGCGAACCGTGCTCCACCACGCGAGCCACGGCCTGCCGATCAAACGGCCGCAGCTTTTCGGCGCGCGATACCTCGGCGATCAGGCGGGCATAGGCCAGCGCGCTATCAGTGCCGCGGTCGATCACGTCCTCAAAATCGGCCGATACCTTGAAAAGTTCGTTGAACTCCAGGTCGTGGCCGCTCAAGAGGTAGTACAACAGCCGCTCGCCGATGAGCACGACCTTCACGTCCAGGGGGATNNAGCTTGAGGGCGTCGATGAGCAGATAGCCGCCGTTGGCTTCGTGCAGCGCGCCCCGTTTGATCAGCGTGAAATCGGTGACCAGCGCTCCCATCTGGGCCACATGCTCGACCATGCCCACCAGATTCTGGTAGCGCGGTTGATCGAGGAAAATCACCGGCGCGCCCTGGGTCTGGCTGTTATCGATCACAACGTTGACTTCGTAGCGCGAGACCGACGGCTTGCGCTCGGCGGTCATGCCCATGATCGCGCCGATCAGTTGCCGGCCGTTGGACTCATCCTCCTGGACAAACGCCTCATAATTTTCGACGATGTCTTTTTGCACGTCGTCCAGGTGTTGAGTGATGCCGGGCAGGTCGGTGTACTTCTGGCGTAACTCTTCGAGCAAGGGGGCAATGGTGAACTCGACGACGCGCTCGTTCAGCTCCCGTAGCCGCTTCTGCATATCGCGATGCAGGTTCGGGATTTGCTGCATAATGCGCTGGAGCGACTCCTGAAGCTCGCCCACCTCGGCCTCGATCTTCTTTTGCGCTTCCTGATCCAGGCGCATGAATTCGTCGGGACTGATGACCTCGCCGTCTTCCTTCAATGGCGCGAAGGCAAACCCGCCGGGGGTCTGGATCAGGGCGATGCTGTGGGTTTGGGCCTCGGCCCGCAAGGTTTCCAGCGCCTCGGTGTGCATCCCGCGCAGTTCTTCTTCCAGGCCGCGCTTCTGGAGCTGGTACTCTTCGCCGGCGAAGGTAGCCGGCAACACGGTCAACAGCTCGCCCGATAGCTGCTTCATATCGTCGCGGAACACGACGGCCCGGCCGGGCGGCAGGCGATGGGCGCGCGGCTTATGAGGCTGCTCGAAATTGTAGACGTAGCACCAATCGTCGGGCGTCGGTTCGCCGCCCGCCCGTTGGCTCAGAAAGCGGTTGACGATTGTCTGCCGGCCGATGCCGTTCGGCCCCAGGGCGAACAAGTTATAGCCGTGGTGATCGATGCCGATGCCGAAGCGAATGGCATCGACAGCGCGTGCCTGGCCGATTATCTCCAGGCCGTCGGCCAACTCGGACGTGGTTTCAAAGGGCAGGAGCGACGCATCGCAGACGTGATAGAGTTGATCGGGCGCAAGTGATTGTGGCGGGTTCATAAAACGATCTGACAGCATCTATGGCTGGTGGCGAACGATGAGGGTGGCGCAATTGGCCCCGCGCAAGACTTTCTCGGCCACGCTGCCGTGGAGCCAGCGGCCAATACCCGACCGGCCGTGGCTGGATATGACGATGAGATCGACGTGGTGCGCGTCGGCATAGGAAACGATGGCGTCGGCCACGTCGCCGGCCGTGGCTTGCACGTCGAAGAAGAGCCGGCCGTTGTCGTGCCGGGCGTGGGTGCGCTGCAAATACGCTTCCGCCTCCGCTCGCTCCTCGGTGTCGGCGGCGTTGAGGGCCGACTCGACGCGATCACCGGCCGGGGTCATGGTTTCCGGCAACGGCTCGCGCCCGGCCACCATGCGCAAGAGCAACACATCCGATTGCACCGCCTCGGCCAGGGCCAGCGCCGGCCTCAACGCGCGCTCGGCCAGCTCCGAGCCGTCGAGCGGCACCAGGATTTTCTTGTTTTGGAAGATGCCGACGCTGACGTGGGCGCGAATAATCGCCGTGGCGCAGGGCGCATGGTGCATTACCTTTTCGGCGACACTGCCATAGACCCAGCGGCTGCTGCCGGTACGGCCATGACTCGACATAACGATCAGATCAATGCCATGCTCCTCGGCGTATTGGACAATCGCATCGGCCGGCGACCCGGAAACGGCGACTGTTTCGACCGTAGCCGGTGTGTCGCCCAGCGCCGGCGCGGTGGCGGCCAGATACGCTTTGGCCTCGTCGATGCTCATGCGGATCATCTCGTCGTAGAGGATGGGGTCGGCCGCCAGCAGGGCCAAGGGCGAGACGACGCGCAGCAACACCAGCCGCGCCGGTTCGCCCGCCGGGTCGGCGTGAGAAGCCCCAGTCTGGGGGCCTATCGCCGTGGCGATCTGACCCGCAGGCGCCAGAGCCTTCTCCGCCAACTCAGAACCATCCAAAGGAACTAGAATGTGTCGAAACGGCATCATGTTGACCTCCGCGGCATTCCATTGCTAATGATCGATCAATTGCGGTCGTTGCAGGGCAAAGTAATCCAGAAAATCAGTGACGGTGATGATACCAACCAAAACGCCATTGTCGACTACCGGCAAGGCCCCGAATTTGTAGATGCTGAGCATGTTAGCCGCCTGATAGGCGGGCGTTTCGGGCGATACGGTCATCGGGTCGGGCGTCATGCAGGTTTCGGCGGTGATGTTGTCCAGTATCTCATCATCCTGCCAGCGGCCATGCAAGATGAGGGGCGAATTCATCACCAGACGCACGTCGCGATCGGTCAGAATGCCGACCAGCTTGCCGTTCAGGAGTACAGGCAGTTGGCGACAGCCCTGGCTCTTCATAATCTCGACGACCTGGCGGATGGTCGTTTGCGGGGTCACGGTATTGGGAATTTCGGTCATCAGGTCGTTGACGGTCAACATAGCTCTCTCCCGGCGCCGGCCTGACACGCGCCGGTATTCGCCCACTTATCAGTTTAACCCATTTCCACCAGGCGCGACTGTGGCGAATGTCACCTTTGGCGGATGACATTTATCCGGCATTTCAGCCGCCGCTTAGAAGGTTTGCCGGTTCCATTGGGCGACGATAAACTCCGGCTCATATCTATTCAAATATTTCCTGGAGAGCTATGGCAAAGACAACCCCACAACGCCGCAAACAACAGCAAACCCGCGAGACAAATTGGCTGGTCATTGGCGGCCTGATCGCGCTGGTCGTCGTGGTTTTTGGCGGGCTTTTGTATCTGGCCCTGCGGCCGTCGTCAGTGGAACCCGTACAAACCCTGGCCGAATATTGCGCCGCCAACAGCGACCGCTGCGCTTTTTCCGGCGAGGAGAACGCGCCGGTCACGATGATCGAAGTTTCCGATTTCGGCTGCCCCCACTGTCAGTCCTTCCACGCCGAAACGGCCGAGGCGTTGCGCGAGCAATACGTCGTCCCCGGCACGATGCGCTGGGTGGCGATGCCCTATGCCCTGAGCACCACCACCCTACCGGCCGCCGCGGCGGCCATGTGCGCCAACGAGCAGGACAGCTACTTTGAATTTGCCGACGCGTTGTTCGCCATCGAGCCGGTGGAAGACCGCATCACGCCCGAAGGGTATGAGCAAGCGGCGGGCACGGTCGGCCTCGATCTCGACCAATTCGGCAGTTGCATGGACGACGGCCGCTACATCAGCATCGTCAACAGCAATCGCGACGCGGCCCGTGACAACCAGGTTACCGGNNGCCTTTTCTCAGGTAATTACTTCGCTCTTGAACGAACAATAGCCCATTGGCCGGGGCCGGGTTCGGCCGGCGTGGCCAACAACGGAATAAAGTCGTGAAAATCAATCAATGGCCGGCGCGGCTCATCCAACTTCTGGCTGTGCCGGGCTTGCTGGTGGCCTTCTATCTCTGGCTCTATCATCATGGCGCCCTCACGGCCACGTGCACGGTGGGCAGTTGGGAAGATTGCGGTCTGGTGAGCGGCCCCAATGCGCCGTATGCGGCCATTGGCCCGATCCCGGTGGCCCTCATTGGGCTGGCCGGCTATGCGCTGATCTTTCTTGTTGTCTGGCTGGCCGATTTTATCCCGCTCATCGAGCGCTATTTGCCTGAGTTATTGGTCGGTCTGACCGGCACGGCGCTTTTATTCACGGCCGGGTTGACGGCGCTGGAGATTTTTATCATCCATGCCGTATGTCGCTACTGCCTCGTCTCGGCGGCGATCATCGTGTTGATGTTCATCCTGGCCGCCTACAATCTGCGTGTCGCCAATCGCGCCGGACGGTCGCTCGAAAGAGGGGAGTTCAATGAGGCTAGAACTGGTTAAAGATTGGATGACGCGCGAGCCGATAACGGTCGAGCCGGACGTGACGGTGCTGGACGCCGGCCGCCTGATGGTCGACCGCACCATACGCCGCCTGCCGGTGTTGGAGCAGGACGAATTGGTGGGCATTGTCACCTATGGCGACGTGCGCGGCGCGCGGGCGGCGGCCGTGGCTGGAACCGACATCTGGGAATTGGGTAATTCTCTCTCTCGGCTGACCATCCGCGAGATTATGACTCCCAACCCGGTGACCATCACGCCCGACGAGACCATCGGCGCGGCGGCGCGGCTGATGCTGAGATATATGATCGGCGGCCTGCCCGTGCGCGACGCGCGCGGCCGGCTGGTAGGTATCATCACCGAATCCGACATTTTCCGGCTGGTTGTGCGCGATTGGATGCGTTCGGAAGAGGATCCCAGCGAGCCATACGCCCATTATGAACAGGAGTGAGAGCGTTGTTTAAACACATCGTGGTGCCCCTCGACGGTTCCGGTTTTGCCGAGGCGGCCCTGCCCTATGCCCTGGAGATAGCCGCCCAATTCGACAGCGATATCACCCTGTTGCGCGTGGTCATGCCGCCACGAATCGGCGAAGGCGCGCTCTCGCCCGAATCGGCCAACTACGTGATCAATATGCGCGACGACCTGTATAAAGAGGCCATCGACTACCTGCAACAACAAAAGGGATCGCTGCGCCAACAAAACTTTCGGGTGCACTATCAGGTTGTGGAGTCGGATGACATTGCTGCGGAGATCATCAGCGCGGTGCGCGGGGCCGACGCCGACACGATTGTCATGTGTACCCACGGCCGTGGCGGCCTGAGCCGCTGGTTATTCGGCAGCGTGGCGACGCGCCTGCTGCAATCGGCCCACGTGCCCGTGCTGGTCATTCGTCCCAGCGGCGCGCCCGACCGGGAGTGAGCTAGGAAGAGGCGGCCAGTGGCGACAGCCCTCGCTGCGCGGCGGTCTCAATGACCTGGATCAAACGACCGGAATCGATATACTTCAACAAATAGCCGAAGACGCCCGCCTGTTGCAAAAGGAGGCGCTCGACCTCATCCGCGTAAGGGGCCAGAGCAATGACGACGGCCGGCAGGCGCACGATCTGTTCAATTGTTCTGAGCGTCCTGAAAAGTTCCTCATCCGGCCCGTTTTGCAAGCCGATCAAGACCACGTTGGGGCCGCACCTGCCATTCTGATTCTCCGGATCGTTCAGGTAAGCCAGGGCGGCCGACGCTTCAGGGACGGCGGCCACTACTTCCAGACGCGAAGAAGCGCTCAACCGCTTCCTTAGGGCGCGACGCACCGCCGCGTGCTTTTCCACGATCACGATCCGAATGTTGGGTGTACTTTCTAGGCCGGTCATTGTGCCCGTCTCAAGGCGTGCTTGCCAAACAGTCCACCCCTCCCCTTCACCAGGCAACCAAATCCTGGACCAAGGCGAATAGTCGCGCGGTGCAACAAATTGACGGGAAGCGGCGAATGCATGACGGTGGTCATTGCTGGCAGTATAGCCTGCGACGCGGCAAAATCTCAATGACGAAAGTCATTGATCCGCATGACATCTATCACCAACTATGGCGCAAAACGGTCTGGTTTGGGGCGTGGGGAGGCCAAGCTACAACGGCAGGCTCATCAGCAGTGTCGTCCCTTTGTGGAGGGTCGCTTCAATCAGGAACGAGCCGTGCAGACTCTCGGCCCGGGCTTGCATGTTAGCCAGGCCATGACCGACGCGCAACGATTCGTTGGTCACGTCGAAGCCCCGGCCGTTGTCCTGAACGGTCAGGGTCACACTTTTGTCGGCGTATTTAAGGCTGAGTATGACGCTCTTGGCCCGCGCGTGGCGGGCGATGTTGGCCAATGCTTCCTGGGTGGTCAGAAAGATGGCCCGGCCAATGGGCAACGGCAAATCTTCCAGCCGTTCCGGGAAATCGACCGAGACCGGCACCATCGTATTGGCCTGGAATTCGCGCACAAGTTGGGCCAGCCCCTGCTGCACGTCGCCGGCAAACCGGCGCGGCCGGAGATCGAGGATGAAATTGCGGATGTCGCGGATGGCGTCGTTCAACCCTTCAATCGCCACGTCGAGCAATGAGGAAACCTCGTCGGCGTCGTCGGGCAACGCCAGGCGGGTCGATTCGAGCGTCAGGCCAACGGCNNTCCAAAATTGCCAGGCGTTCCACCTGGGCATAGAGGCGCGCGTTCTGGATCGCCACCGCGGCATGAGCGGCCAACATCTCGATGAGCTGCTGATCGGCCGCGCTGAACTCCAGCCCCTCTTGCTTATTGGTCAGGTAGAGATTGCCCAGCGTCTCGCCCGAGCCGATGATGGGCACGCCCAGGAAGCCCTCGACCGGCGGGTGGCCTTTGGGATAGCCGACCGAGCGCGGGTCATCGTGAATATGCTTCAGGCGAATCGGTTCCTGGCCGTGGATGACCGCGCCCAGCAGGCCGCGGCCGTGGGGCCAATGGATGACGTTGCTGATCTCGTCGCGACCCATGCCGCTGACGACGAAGCGATGCACGTTGCCGGGGCCGGGCACGCGCCAATCCCCAACCGCCAGCGCGGCGTATTCCGCGCCCACCACCTCGCGCGCCGAATCGGCGATCAGTTGCAGCACTTTGTCGACGTCCAGTTCGCCGGCAATCGCCAGGGCCGCCCGGTTGAGGGCCACCAAGGCCCGTTGGGCCGACGTATCGTCGATGGAGATGCTCTCTGTTAGCTCAGCCATGAAGGGTTATCGGGAAACCTATCGGATCAGATGTGGTCGGATAGATGATGCTTGATGGCATAGGCCGCGGCCTCAGCCCGATTGGACACGCCCAACTTCGAAAGAATGCTGCTGACGTAATTGCGCACCGTGCCCTCGCTCAGAAATAGTTCGGTGGCAATTTCCCGGTTCGTTCGCCCTTCGGCGATAAGCAACAGGACTTGCCGCTCCTGGCTGGTCAGGTCCTGAAAGGCGACCGCCTCTTCCTTCTTGATCGAGCGGCGCACCTCGAAGAAAACACGTTGGGTCAGCGACGGATCGAGCATCGACTCGCCGCGGGCCGCGCCTTCAATGGCGCGCACGACGTCACCGCCGGCGATCTGCTTCAACAAGTAGCCGGTGGCCCCGGCGCGGATGGCGGCGAAAAGCAACTCATCCTCGGCAAAGGACGTCAGCATGATGACTTTGGTCAGCGGCAGGCGTTCCTTGATTTGCTGGCAAGCCTCGATGCCGCTGCCGCCGGCCAGACGAATGTCCATCAGGACGATATCGGGCTGCAGCTCCTCGGCGATGGTCACCGCTTCTTCCTGGGTCGAAGCCTCACCGACTACGGTAAAGGTTGGATGGCGTTCGAGCAAAGCCCGCATTCCCAGCCGGACAACTTCGTGGTCATCGACGATCAGCAGCCGCAACAGTTCAGTCATATCGGTTAAGTATAGCCAAACCAGCCCACTATCACAATATGCCGCGCACGATCCGGCGAGGTATGACTTTTGTCAGCGATACAGGTGCAATCTGTCACTAACCCCAAGGGAGCATAATTCTTACACTAGTTACGGATTGATACCGGAAACAAATCGGCCGCGGGCACGATGGCAAGACGAAGCGACAAGCGACCGTCGGCGTAAGCCCGGGCAATGGCCGGCAGGCCAATTAAGGAGATCACACTCATGTCGGATCAAGTTTTAGCAACACCCGTAAAAACCGAAAAGGCCGGCAGCAACGGCCGCAAGCCGCACGCGGCAACCAAATGGGTTTATCTATTTAATGAAGTGAAAGAAGCCGAAGCCCACGTCGGCGGCACGTGGGACGCCGTCCGCGGCCTCATGGGCGGCAAGGGAGCCAACCTGGCCGACATGACTCGGCTGGACATTCCCGTGCCCCCCGGCTTCACCGTGACGACTGAAGCCTGCAATGCCTATCTGGCATCGGACAACACGTTCCCCGAAGGGATGTGGGAGCAGGAGTTGGCCGCCGTCCTCGAGATCGAAAAGATGACCGGCAAGAAGTTCGGCGGCACGGACAACCCGTTGCTCGTCTCCTGCCGCTCCGGAGCCAAGTTCTCCATGCCGGGCATGATGGACACCGTCCTCAACATCGGCCTCAACGACGAGATCGCCGAGACGATGGCCCGCCTGACGAACGACCGCCGTTTCGTCTTCGACCTCTACCGCCGCCTGATCCAGATGTTCGGCAGCGTGGTCATGGGCGTGCCGGATGAGGCTTTTGAAGTCGTCATTACCTCGCGCCGCAAGCTGGCCGGGGTCACGTCCGATTCCGAATTGAAGGCGGCCGATTGGGAAGTGGTCACCCGCCGCTTCAAAGAAATCTATCGCACCTTCACCCGCAGCGATTTCCCAACCGACCCGTTCGATCAACTACGCCTGGCGACCGAAGCCGTCTTCAAGTCATGGAACGGCCGCCGCGCCATCGACTACCGCAACGCCGCGGGTATCGCCCACGATTTGGGCACGGCGGTCAACATCCAGACGATGGTCTACGGCAACATCGGCGACAACTCGGCCACCGGCGTCGCCATGTCGCGCAACGCCTCGACCGGCGACAACGAACCGGAAGGCGACTTCCTGGTGAACGCTCAGGGCGAGGACGTGGTGGCCGGCATCCGCCTGACCCAGCCGCTGGAAGAGCTGAAGGCCATCATGCCCGCCGCTTACGATGAGTTTCTGACCATCGCCCGCAAGCTGGAAAAGCATTACCGCAACATGCAGGACATGGAGTTTACCATCGAGAACGGCAAGCTGTGGCTCCTGCAAACCCGCGACGGCAAGCGCACCGCCCAGGCGGAAGTGAAGATCGCCGTCGATATGGTCGAAGAAGGGTTGATTAACAAGGAAGAGGCCGTGTGGCGCGTCAAGCCCGCCCAGGTTGACTTCTTCCTGCACCCGCAGCTCGACAGCGTGGCGATTAAGAGCGCGCGCAAGATCGCCAAGGGGCTGAACGTCTCCCCCGGCGCGGCCGTGGGCATGGTCGCCTTCGACGCCGACACCGCCGAGCGCTGGGCCAAGGAAGATGGGCGCAAGGTCATCATGGTTCGCCCGGAAACGAAGCCCGACGACGTGCATGGCATGTTGGCCGCACAAGGCATTCTGACCAGCCGTGGCGGCCGCACCAGCCACGCCGCCCTCGTCGCCCGCCAGTTCGGCAAGCCGGCCGTGGTCGGCGTCATGGAACTGGACATCGACCTAGACCTGCGCCAGATGAGCATCGGCGAGGACATCAACGTCAAGGAAGGCGACTGGATTTCGTTGGACGGCACGCAGGGTATCGTCTATCTGGGCCAGGTGCCGACCGTGGTGCCCGACATCAAAAATGCCTACCTGATCAAGTTGCTGGGCTGGGCCGACGACATCCGCACGCTGGGCGTGTGGGCCAATGCCGACTACCCGCGCGACGCGCAACGCGCCCGCGAATATGGGGCGCAGGGCATCGGTCTGTGCCGCACCGAGCACATGTTCTTCGAGACGGCCCGCCTGCCCATCGTGCAGCAGATGATCATGGCCAAGAACGTGACCGAGCGCAACGAATCGCTGGACAAGCTGCTGCCCTTGCAGCGCGGCGACTTCGACGGCCTGTTCCGGGCCATGGACGGCCAGCCGGTTATCATCCGCCTGATCGACCCGCCCTTACATGAGTTCCTACCCTCCTATGAGGAACTGGTGCAACGTCTGGCCGACCTGAAGGTGCAGTTGCAGCACTTCCACACCCTGAGCGAGATCGACGAAGCCCTGTCGGAAATCCGCGTCAAGCAGATGTACCTGGAACGCGTCGAGGCCCTGCGCGAGCAGAACCCGATGCTGGGCACGCGCGGCGTGCGTCTGGGCATCCTCATCCCCGAACTGACCAAGATGCAGGTGCGGGCTATCTTCGAGGCGGCCTGCCAATGCCAGAAGGAAGGCATCGACGTACACCCCGAAGTGATGATCCCCCTGATCTTCCACGTCAACGAGTTGAAGGTGCAGCAGACGGCGCTGGAAGCCGTGGCCAAGGAAGTCATGGAAGAGCAAGGCGTCCAGGTGGCCTACAAGTTTGGCACGATGATCGAGATCCCGCGGGCAGCCCTGACGGCCGACGAAGTGGCCGAGGTCGCCCAGTTCTTCTCTTTCGGCACCAACGACCTGACGCAGACCACCTTCGGCATCTCGCGCGACGACGCCGAGGCCGGCTTCCTGGTGGAGTACCAACAGCGTAACATCCTGGAAGAGAACCCCTTCGGCACGCTCGACGTGGCCGGCGTGGGTAAATTGATGAAGATGGCCGTGGAGATGGGCCGCGCGACACGGCCCGACCTGGAAGTCGGTATCTGTGGCGAACACGGCGGCGACCCCAAGACCATCGCCTTCTGCCACCAAATCGGTCTGAACTACGTCTCTTGCTCGCCGTTCCGTGTGCCCATCGCCCGTCTGGCGGCGGCCCATGCGGCGCTGAACGACAAGAAGAAGAACAACTAAACTCTTTCAAGTCATGCTAGACCTGACAGGTATGGCCCACAGGAGTGTGAGACACCTGTGTGTCCCACTTCTGTGGGCCACACCTGTCAGGTCTTTCGTCAACGAATGAAGGAAACGCTATGACGACAAATATGATCACCATCGACGCCAACGAGGCTACCGCCGGCGTCGCCCACAAAGTCAATGAGGTGATCGCCATCTATCCGATCACGCCATCTTCGGGTATGGGCGAACTGGCCGATCAATACTCGGCCCACGGCGACACCAATATCTGGGGCGCTGTGCCGCTGGTCATCGAAATGCAATCGGAGGGCGGCGCGGCCGGCGCGGTGCACGGGGCCTTGCAAACAGGCGCGCTGACGACGACGTTCACCGCCTCGCAGGGGTTGCTGCTGATGATCCCCAATATGTTCAAGATCGCCGGCGAATTGACCGCGACGACGTTCCACGTAGCCGCTCGGTCGTTGGCCGCTCAAGGGTTATCCATTTTTGGCGATCATAGTGACGTCATGGCAGCCCGTAACACCGGCTTTGCGCTGCTGTGTTCCAACTCGGTGCAAGAGGCGATGGACTTCGCCCTGATTGCCCATGCCGCCACGTTGAAGGCCCGTGTGCCGTTCATCCACTTCTTCGACGGCTTCCGCACCTCGCATGAGATCAACAAGATCATGCCTATCGCAGAAGAGGTGATGCGGGCTATGATCAACGATGATCTGGTGCGGGCGCACCGCGACCGCGCCCTCTCGCCCGACAAGCCGGTCATGCGCGGCACGGCGCAAAATCCCGACGTCTACTTCCAGGCCCGCGAAACGGTCAACCCATTCTACGCCGCCTGTTCGGGCATCGTCCAGCAGACGATGGACGAATTGGCCGCCCACACCGGGCGCGCCTACCATCTGTTCGATTATGTCGGCGCGCCGGATGCCGAGCAGGTCATCGTGATGATGGGTTCCGGCGCGGAAGCGGCCGAGGAAACCGTCAACTACCTGACCGAGCGCGGCGAAAAGGTCGGCCTGGTGAAGGTGCGGCTCTACCGGCCGTTCGATATGGCCGCCTGCGTCGCCGCCCTGCCGGCCACCACCCGCAGCATCGCCATCCTGGATCGGTGCAAGGAACCGGGTTCGGCGGGCGAACCTCTTTATCTGGACGTTGTATCCGCACTGGTGGAGCACGTGGCCGCCGGCAACGCGCCGTTCGCCGTCATGCCCCGCGTCATTGGTGGGCGCTATGGCCTGTCATCGAAGGAATTCACCCCGGCCATGGTGCGCGCCGTCTACGAGGAGATAGGCAAGCCGGTGATGAAGAATCACTTCACCGTCGGCATCGACGACGACGTGAGCCATACGAGCCTGGCGTTCGATGAAACCTTCTCCACCGAGTCCGATGACGTGGTGCGGGCCATTTTCTTCGGCCTGGGTTCCGACGGCACGGTCGGGGCCAACAAGAACTCGATCAAGATCATCGGCGAGAACACGCCCAACTATGCCCAGGGCTACTTCGTCCTCGACTCGAAGAAATCGGGGTCGGTGACAGTGTCGCATCTGCGCTTCGGGCCGCGGCCGATCCATTCGACCTATCTGATCAGCCGGGCCAACTTCGTGGCCTGCCACCAGTTCGGCTTCCTGGAGCGCTTCGACATGCTCAAGCTGGCCCAACCGGGCGCCACCTTCCTGCTCAACAGCCCCTACGGCCCGGACGAAGTATGGGATTATCTGCCGCAGGAAGTGCAAAAGGCCATCATCGAGAAAAACCTGCACTTCTACGTGGTCGATGCCTACGCCGTGGCCGACCAGACCAACATGGGCCGGCGCATCAACACGGTGATGCAGACCTGCTTCTTCGCCCTCATCGAAGGAGCCACGTCGATCCCGCTGCTCTCGCGCGAGCGGGCCATCGCCGAAATCAAAGAGGCCATCGCCAAGACCTACGGCAAGCGCGGCGAGTCGGTTGTGGAGCAAAACTACGCCGCCGTCGATGCGTCGTTGTCCCATCTATACGAGGTGAAAATCCCGGCGCAGGTGACCAGTGGCTTCACGCGCCCGGCCGTTGTGCCGGCCCACGCGCCCCAATTCATCCAGACCGTGACCGCGCCGATGATGGCCGGCCTGGGCGACCTGCTGCCCGTCAGCGCCCTGCCCGTCGATGGCACCTACCCGACCGGCACGACGCAATGGGAAAAGCGCAACATCGCCACCGAAGTTCCGCTGTGGGATCCCGACATCTGCATTCAGTGCGGCAAGTGCGCTCTGGTATGCCCCCACGCGGTCATCCGGCTCAAGATTTACGATTCGGCCGCAGTGCGCGGCGCGCCGGAAGGCTTCCTGTCCACGCCCGCCCGTTTCAAGGAATACAAGGACCAGCTCTACACCTTGCAGGTGTCGGCCGAGGATTGCACCGGCTGCTCCCTCTGCTACGAGGTGTGCCCGGTCAAGAATAAGCGCCAGCCCAAGTTCAAGGCCATCAACATGGTTGACTACACCCCGGCCGTGCGCGAAAAGGAGCGGGCCAACTGGGCGTTCTTCCAGCAGTTGCCCAACGTCGATCGTGTCGATTTGCCGCTCCATCAGGTGAAGTACAACCAATTGCTGGAGCCGCTCTTCGAGTTCTCCGGGGCCTGCGCCGGCTGCGGCGAGACGCCCTACCTGAAGCTCATCACCCAGCTTTACGGCGACCGGATGCTCGTCGCCAACGCCACCGGCTGCTCATCGATCTATGGCGGCAACCTGCCGACCACGCCGTGGGCCAAGAACGCCGACGGCCGCGGCCCGGCCTGGTCTAACTCGTTGTTCGAGGACAACGCCGAGTTTGGTCTGGGTATGCGCGTGGCCCTTGATCAAAGGCTGGACGCGGCTACCAACGCCCTGCGCGCCCTGCGCGAGGTGCTGGGCGGCGAACTGGTGGACGAAGTGCTGTATAGCGACCAGATCACCGAGGCCGACATCCTGCACCAGCGGCGGCGCGTCCAACTGCTGCGCGAGCGCGTGCAATGGTTGGTGAACAGCAACGACAAACAGAATGTCGCGCTGAGGCCCGCCCTGTCGGACTTGCTCAGTAAGATCGACGTGCTGGTCAAGAAGAGCGTCTGGATCGTCGGCGGCGACGGCTGGGCCTATGACATCGGCTATGGCGGCCTGGATCACGTCCTCGCCTCCGGCCGCAACGTCAACATCCTGGTGCTGGATACCGAGGTCTACTCCAACACCGGCGGCCAGATGTCCAAATCGACGCCGCGCGGCGCGGTAGCCAAGTTCGCCGCCGCCGGCAAGCCGCTGCCCAAGAAGGATCTGGGTATGCTGGCGATGACCTATGGCAACGTCTACGTGGCCCGCGTCGCCTTCGGGGCGAACGACCGCCAGACGATTCAAGCCCTGATGGAGGCCGAAGCCTACGATGGGCCGTCGCTGGTCATCGCCTATAGCCATTGTATCGCCCACGGCTACGACATGAAGTTTGGCCTGGAGCAGCAGCAAGCGGCCGTGGACTCCGGCCACTGGATCCTCTATCGCTACAACCCGGACCTGGCCCATCCGCCGGCGGTCGCAACCAACGGCCACGAGCCGCAGCCGGGCCGCAACCCGTTCCAACTGGACTCGAAGGCCCCCACGCTGCCGCTGGAGAAATACATCTATCGCGAAGGTCGCTACCGCATGTTGCAGCAGAGCAACCCCGAGGCGGCCGAGCGGCTGCTGACCCTGGCTAAGGCCGACGTCGCCCAGCGCTGGGAGACGTATCACAAGCTGGCTATCGAGCACGATGCAGTGGCTGCCAAGCCTGTCGCCGAGAATTAAAGGGGCGAGCCGTTGAGCCTTCCCGGCCGATGAAGACCGGCCGGGAAGCTCGCCCTCGACCATCCAGGAGAAATATAGCATGGATCTGCGAACGAACTATCTGGGCCTTGAACTGAAAAACCCCCTCGTCGCCTCGCCCTCGCCGCTGAGTCGCGATCTGGGCAACATCCGACGCATGGAAGACGCCGGCGCGTCGGCCGTCGTGCTCTATTCCCTCTTTGAAGAGGAGATCAATCAGGAAAGCCACGCGCTGGATCGCTATCTGAGCGACGGCACGGAGAGCTATGCCGAGGCGCTGACCTACTTCCCCGAAGCGCCGGCCTACCGGGCCATCGGCCCCGATGCCTATCTGGAACACATCTTCCGCGCCAAACACGCGGTCAACCTGCCCATCATCGCCAGCCTCAACGGCGTGTCCACCGGCGGCTGGGTGCGGTATGCCCGCGAGATGCAGGGCGCGGGCGCGGATGCTCTGGAATTGAACATCTACTACGTCCCCACCAGCATCGAGTTGCCGGGGGTCGAGGTGGAGCAAATCTACATCGATCTGATCCACGACGTGCGCGCCTCGGTGCAGATCCCCATCGCCGTCAAGCTCAGCCCCTATTTCAGCGCCACGGCCAACATGATGCACCGTCTGAGCGAGGCCGGGGCCGACGGCCTGGTGCTGTTCAATCGCTTCTACCAGCCCGATCTCGATCTGGAAAATCTGGAAGTCGTGCCCAATCTCGTCCTCAGCCGCTCGGACGAGATGCGCCTGCCGCTGCGCTGGATCGCGATCCTCTACGGCCGCATCAAGGCCGATCTGGCGCTGACCACGGGCGTCCACTCCGCCCAGGACGCGCTGAAGGCCGTGGCCGCCGGGGCCAACGTGGCGATGATGACGTCGGAGATTCTATTGAACGGCATCGGTCGCTTCGGCGAAATCCTGCACGAGATGTCGCGTTGGCTGGAAGAGCGCGAGTATCAATCGCTGGAAGAGCTGCATGGCAGCCTGAGCCAGATCAACGTGGCCGCGCCGGCCGCCTTCGAGCGGGCCAACTACATCCAGATCGTCCGCTCCTATTCACCAACATTTCGTTGAGCCGACCCCCATGTTTCCGGTATCTTAACGAGAGCCAATAAACCAGAAGAGGCCCAGGATTCCCTGGGCCTCTTCCGTCGGAGGTGATGCGGTCAGAAAGCAGAACGGAAAGGAGAGATGTCTTCTCGCTAGAATCGATCGTTGTCGGGGCTGGTGAAGGCCCAGCGGCAGGGAATGCCGGCCAGATTGCATTGAATGGCCGCCGTGCAGGCGCACGCTTCGACCCGGTATTCATTGCCCTGTGTATTCAGGAAGTCGGCCGTCGGGTAGACGCGCCGTTCCTTCAATTCCACGTCCAGGGCGATCAGGTCGCAATGCTTTTGCCCCACGGTTGTCCATTTTTCTCTAGCCATCACACCCTCGGTTGCCGGCTTGTGTATCTGGAGCCATCTTACCAGAAGCGCGGCGATCTTGATTAGTGCCGATTGTCACCGATATGGGTGACATTCGTCATTATCATTTGTGAAGCTTATCACTAATAATCCTGCGCCGACTCGGTTATGATATAGATGTACTAATCCGCAATCGAAACATCACAGGCCGGTTGCTTAAGGAGAGCAGGATGATCACAGCAGATCAGATCGTTCAGACAACGTGCCCCTACTGTGGCGTCGGCTGCCAGGTNNTGTGTCAAGGGTCGCTTCGGTTTCGATTTCGTCCACGCGCCCGACCGTCTGAGAACGCCCCTGTTGCGCCACGATCGCCGGACTCCGTTTGACGACGGCGACCGCGCGACGTGGGATGAGGCATTGAGTTTTGTGGCTGCGAAGCTGAGCGCCATCCGTGACACTCATGGCCCCGACAGCATCGCCTTTCTGACCTCGGCCAAATGCACCAACGAAGAGAATTACCTGCTCCAGAAAGTGGCCCGCGCGGTGGTCGGGACGAACAACGTCGACCATTGCGCCCGTCTCTGACACAGCAGTAGCGTGGCCGGTCTGGCCGCGACACTGGGTTCCGGCGCGATGACTGACTCGATCAGCAACATCAAGGACGCCGATTTGCTGTTCGTCACCGGCTCCAACACGACCGAGGCCCATCCAGTCATCGCGTTGGAGATGAAGAAGGCCGTTCGCCGGTTCGGGGCCAAGCTGATCCTGCTCGACCCGCGCGAGATCGAGTTAGCTAACTTTGCCACGCTACACCTGCGCCAGCGGCCGGGCACCGACGTGGCCGTGCTGAACGCCATCGCCCACGTCATCATCCGCGATAGCCTGGCGAACAGCGCCTTCATCGAGGAGCGCACTGAGGGCTTCGACGCCCTGGCCGCGGCCGTGGCCGGCTGGACGCCGGAGCGGGCCGAGGTGATCTCCGGCGTGCCGGCGCAATTGATCGTCGATGCCGCCTATCTCTACGCCCACGCCCGCAACGCGATGATCTTCTGGGCGATGGGCATCACCCAACACACGACCGGCACCGACAACGTCAAGGCTTGCTCCAATCTGGCCCTGCTGACCGGCCACATCGGCCGCCCGGCCACCGGCCTCAATCCGCTGCGCGGCCAGAACAACGTCCAGGGCGCGTGCGATATGGGCGGGCTGCCCAACGTCTTCCCCGGCTATCAGGCCGTGACCGATGAGACCATCCGCCGCAAATTCGCCGCCGGCTGGGGCGTGCCCTACGAGGCGCTGTCCCCCACGCCGGGCCTGACCGTGACCGAGATCAGCCGTGGAGCGCTGGAAGGACGCATCAAGGCCATCTACATCATGGGCGAGAATCCCATGCTGTCCGACCCCAACCTGAGCCACGTGGCCGAGGCGTTTGAAAGAGTCGAGTTGCTGGTGTGCCAGGACATCTTCCTGAACGAAACGGCCCAGCGCGCCGATGTGGTATTGCCGGCGGCCAGCTTCGCCGAGAAGGGCGGCACGTTCACCAACACCGAGCGGCGCGTGCAACTCATCCGGCCGGCCCTGCCCCCACCCGGCGAGGCCCGGCCCGACTGGGCCATCCTGCTCGACCTGGCCCAGCGGTTGGGGGCCGATTGGCGCTATGACGGCCCGGCCGACATCCTGGCCGAGATGGCGACCCTGACCCCGCAATACGCGGGCCTAAGCCACGCGCGGCTGGCGACGGGTGGCCTGCAATGGCCCTGCCCCACGGCCGAGCATCCGGGTACGCCCGTGCTCCACATCGGCAAGTTCACCCGCGGCCGGGGCCTCTTCGCCCCGCTCGATTTCCGGCCGCCGGCCGAGCTACCCGACGACGACTTTCCTTTTTTGCTGTCCACCGGCCGCATCCTCTTCCACTGGCATGGCGGCACGATGTCGCGCCGCTCGGCCGGGCTGGAGGCCATCGCCCCCCAGGCCGAGGCCGAGATTCATCCGGCCGATGCCGCGCGGCTGGGCATCGCCGATGGCGAGCCGGTCTGTGTCTCGTCGCGACGCGGCCGGGTCGTGGCCGCGGCCCATCTCACCCCTCGTTCGTCGCCGGGCATGGTGTTTATGACCTTCCACTATGCCGAGGCGGCGGTCAATTTGCTGACCATCGACGCGGTTGATCCCACCGCCAAAATCCCAGAATACAAGGTATGCGCCGTGAATATCACCAAACTGGCGCAACCCATTAATAAGGAGTTTTCCCATGAATCCGAATCCCCCTTTGCCCTCGCTTGATGCCCTGTTGCCGGCCGACATGGCTAAGAAGGCTGAGAACATCGGCGTCACCAAAGCCAACCTTGGCCCGTTTCGCATGTTCGCGTTGGCCGTGCTGGCCGGGGCGTTTATCGCCATGGGCGCGGTGTTTATGACCACCGTCACCACCGGCGCGACCGATTTTCTGTCCTACGGCGTAACCCGCCTGCTGGGCGGCGTCGTCTTCTGCCTGGGGCTGGTGCTGGTCGTCGTGGCCGGGGCCGAGCTATTCACCGGCAACAACCTGATCGTCATGGCCTGGGCCGGGCGCAAGGTGAGCACGGCCAAGCTGCTGCGCAACTGGGTCATTGTCTACCTGGGCAATTTCGTCGGCTCCATCGCCACCGCCTATGGCATGTTCCTGAGCGGCCAATATCTGTTCAACAAGGGGGCGCTGGGCCTCAACGCGCTGAACATCGCCAACGCCAAGGTGAGCCACGACTTCATCCCGGCTCTCGTGCTGGGTATTTTCTGCAACGCCCTGGTCTGTCTGGCGGTTTGGTTGTGCATGGGCGCGCGCACCACGACCGACAAGATCGCGGCCATCGTCTTCCCCATCACGGCCTTCGTCGCCGCGGGGTTTGAGCACAGCATCGCCAATATGTATTTCATCCCCATCGGGCTGTTCATCAAGAGTGGCGCGCCGGCCGAATTTTGGAGCAACATCGGCAAGACGGCGGCCGATTTCAGTGGCCTGACCTGGGGCAACTTCTTCGTCGCCAACCTGTTGCCGGTCACCATCGGCAACATCATCGGCGGGGCACTGATGGTCGGTCTGGTCTACTGGTTTATCTACCTGCGGCCCAGTTGGACCGGCCACAAGGAAGAAGCCGACAAGCCGGAGCCGAAATTAAAGAAGGCCTGACCCGCAGCCTCGCCCGGCCGGATCCGACCAAAGGGCTGTTTTTCCCCATAAACGACATCCGCCTCCGGTGACCGGAGGCGGATGTCATTTGGGAAGAAGGCAACCAGGATGAGGATTACAAATAGCCGATCTTTTTCGCGGCGAAGGCCAGTTCGTCGCGGAATTTGGGATGGGCTATATTGATCAGGGCTTGCGCTCTCTGGCGGATGGTCTTGCCGTACAATTCGGCCACGCCGTACTCCGTCACGATGAAGTGAACGTCGTTGCGGGTTGTGGTCACGCCGGAGCCTTCGGGCAGCATAAGGGAGATACGGCTGATAGTGTCGTTCTTGGCCGTCGAGGGCAGGGCAATGATCGGCAGGCCGCCCTTGGAGCGGGCCGCGCCGCGAATGAAGTCGAGCTGGCCGCCCACGCCGCTATAGAACACCGGGCCGATGGAATCGGCGCATACCTGGCCGGTCAGGTCAACTTGCAGCGCGGCGTTAATCGCCACCATATTGTCGTTGAGGGCGATGTTGAACGGATCGTTGACGTAGTCAGTCGGGTGCAATTCGACGATGGCGTTGTTGTCCACGAAGCGATAGAGCTGCTCCGTGCCAAACAGGAAACCGGCCACCATCTTGCCCGGATGGAACGACTTGCGACTACAGGTGATGATACCCTGCTCGAACAACGACACCACGCCGTCGGAAAACAGTTCGGTGTGGATGCCCAAATCTTTGTGATTGGTCAGATTTTGCAGCACGGCATCGGGCAGGCCGCCGATACCCATTTGCAGCGTCGCTCCGTCGGGGATCATCCCGGCGATGTGGTGGCCGATACGCATGTTCTCCGGCGTGTTGCCGCCCTGCACGGCCAGTGGCAGCGGGTGATCGACCTCCACGACCCGGCTCAGCCGGCTGACGTGGATGAAGCTGTCGCCCAGGGTACGCGGCATCTGTTGGTTCACTTCGGCGATGATGTGACGGGCTGATTCGGCCGCCGGTTTCGTGGTGCCGACCTCGACACCGAAGCTGCAAAAGCCGTGCTCGTCGGGTGGCGACAGGGCCACAATCGCCACGTCGATAGGCAGAATCTTCTTCTGAAACAATCCGGGTATTTCCGACAGGAAAATGGGCGTGAAGTCGGCCCGGCCTTCCTGCACCGCCTTGCGCACGTTGTGGCCGATGAACAGTGAGTTGGATCGGAACGACCCTTCGTATTTCGGATCGACGTAAGGCGCGTCGATAAAGGTCAGGATGTGGATCAACTGGACGTCGCGCAGTTCGGCCGCCCGCCCGCACAGGGCATCGACCAGCACCGACGGCGCGCCCGCTCCGCCGCCGACGTAGATGGAATTGCCCGACTCAACACACGACATCGCCGCGCCGGCGTCAACGACCTTGCGACGATAAATATCCTCCCAATTCACTGTTCACCTCCAACCGGCGTGACGGCGGCATTGCCATTGGTGTGGGGCAGGCTGATCTCCAGTTTCTTGCCCAACGCCTGCGCCAATTCCCGATTACAGAGCTTGCCCTGATAGAGATTGAGGCCGGGCGCAATATCCGGTATGCGCTCCAGCGTGCCCAGGATGCCGAACTCGCCCATGGCTATCAGATAGGGGAGCAATGAATTGGTCAGACCATAGCTGGTGGTACGGGCGACGGCCGCGGTCAGATTGGGCACACAATAATGGATCACGCCATCGATGATATAGGTCTGATCGCGCAATGTGGTCGGGCGGCTCGTCTCGGAGCAACCGCCCTGATCGATTGAAAAATCAATGAATACCGCGCCGGGGCGCATGTGGCTCACCATCTCGCGGGTGATGACGATGGGCGCGCGGCGGCCGGAGCTGAGGACCGCGCCGACAATGACGTCGGCGAACTCGGTGACACGATCCAGGTTATAGTTCGTGGAAATCATCGTCGTGACCCGACCGTTAAGCACCTCGTCGAGATGTTGCAGACGGCTGATGTCGTTATCAAGGACGACGACCTGCGCCCCGACATTCAGGAAGGCGCGGGCGGCATTGGCCCCCAGCACCCCCCCGCCGATGATAGCCACCACCCCGCGCGGCACGCCGGGGATACCGCTGAGCAGCGTACCGCGACCGCCGCCATGCGTCATCAGCAATTGCCCGGCCACCACCGGGGCCAGCCGCCCGGCCACTTCGCTCATCGGCACCAGGATCGGCCGCGCGCCGTTGGCCCGTTCGATCATCTCGTAGGCGATAGCCGTGATCTCCCGGTCATGCAAGGCGATCAGGAAATCGGGCGAGGCGACGGCCATGTGGAGAAAGGCCATAATCGTCTGGCCGGAGCGAAAGAGGGGGTGCTCGTCGGCCGTGGGCCGGGTCACCTTGACCACCACGTCGGCGCGGCCATACGCTTCGGCGGCCGAATAGACCACCCGCGCGCCGCTGTGGCGATAGGTCTCATCGCTGAAACCGGCGGCCACCCCGGCATTCTTTTCCACGTAAACGGTGTGTCCGCGGCGGACGAGGGACGAAACGCCGGCCGGTGTCAGACCGACACGGGATTCCAGGTCCCTGACCTCCTTGGGGATGCTAAATTCCATAATGTCTCTCCTATTCAGGCGGCATGGCTGTTCTCAATCACAGTCTACCCAAATTCGGCCGCCGGGGGAGTGTCTAAAGTAATCCAATCGCCTGACAAACCTCATAACCTGGAGAGGTCTTCTCCCTTGAATCATAGTCAAGCATATCAGTTACGGCCCGATAAACAGGTGACTTTCTTCATCAATAGAACTGCCATTTGTCACTAGAGGAATAACCCCGTCTATGTCATACTGACACAAGACTAATACTCTCGCCTGGCGTTCCTGTACGTTGACAACCAACTCTGATAAAAGCAAATAACGATCGGGTAGCGGCGGCCAACGCAAGCCTGTTTATTCCACTCCGCCGACCCCAAACGATAACCTAGCCAATCGCGGAACTCCAGGCATTTTCCCACTTCACCGGAGGTTTTCATAGATGGCAACTGGAAGAGTTGTAATTGATGTCGAAAGGTGTAAGGGATGCGATCTGTGTCGCGAGGCCTGTCCCCAGGATGTTCTGGCTCTGGCGGAAGAGCTGAACAGCAAGGGCTACCGGCCGATAATCCTGCTCGATCCCGTTCACCATTGCACCGGCTGCGCCTTGTGCGCCGTCGTTTGCCCCGACGGCTGCATCACCGTCTACCGCGACGTCGTCGACAAGACCCGTCCGGCTTCTTCTCGGTCGATGGCTTCCTCGCCAACCAATCGCATACCGCAGACAACCCTCATTCAACAGGAGGTAGTTCAGCATGGCTAAGCAACTGTTGAAAGGCAACATCGCCTTCGCCGAGGCGGCCATCCGCGCCGGCTGCGAGGCGTACTTCGGCTATCCCATCACGCCGCAAACGGAGCTTCTGGAGCACATGGCGCAACGCATGGTCGAGTTGGGCCGGGTGTTCCTGCAAGCCGAAAGCGAGGTGGCGGCGGTCAACATGGTCTATGGCGCGGCGGCGGCCGGGGCCAGGGTGATGACCTCTTCCAGCAGCCCCGGCATCAGCCTGATGCAGGAAGGTTTCAGCTACATGGCCGCCTCCCAAGTGCCCGCGGTGGTCATCGACATCATGCGTGGCGGGCCGGGGCTGGGCAATATCCAGCCCAGTCAGGCCGACTACAATCAGGTGACCAAGACCGCCGGCCACGGCGATTTCCACCCCATCGTTCTGGCCCCCGCCACCGTCCAGGAAGCCATCGACCTCACCGTGCTGGCCTTCGACCTGGCCGAGAAGTATCGCACCCTGGTCTTCGTCGTCGCCGATGGGGCCATCGGGCAGATGATGGAGCCGGCCGAGTTGCCGGAGATGCGCCCCATGGCCGAGAAACGCCCGGCCTGGGCCGTCACCGGGGCCAAGGGACGGCCGCACAACGTAATCACCTCCCTCTACATGGGGGCCGACGANNTCCACGTGGACGACGCCGAGATCGTCGTGGTGGCCTTTGGCACGGCGGCCCGCGTGGCCCAGACGGCCGTCAATCGTTTGCGGGCGGCGGGTTTGCCGGTCGGCCTGTTCCGGCCCATCTCGCTGTGGCCTTTCCCCGAACAAGAGTTGAGCCGTTTAGCCAAACGCATCCCCTCCATCCGCTCGTTTCTGGTGGTGGAGATGAACGCCGGACAGATGCTCCATGACGTGCGCGAGGCGGTCGGCGAGCGTGTGCCGGTGCGCTTCAAGGGCCGCATGGGCGGCATCATTCCCCTGCCCGAAGAGATTGAAGAAGAGATTCGCCTGATGCTCATGTCCGCGAGCGCCCACCCCAACCGTAAGGAGGCAAGCAATGGCCGTGTTGTCCGCCAATAAGACCCAGATCGAGACGATGGTTGCCGAGCCTGTCCGGGAGGATATGGTCTATGAACGGCCGCGCGCCCTGACTTGCGTCCAGACCCATTACTGCCCCGGCTGCACCCACGGCATCGCCCACCGGCTAGTGGCCGAGGTGATCGATGAAATGGGCATTCGCCAGGATACCATCCTCGTCGCCTCCGTCGGTTGTTCCGTTTTCGCCTACAACTACTTCGACGTGGACGCCTGCGAGGCTGCCCACGGCCGCGCCCCGGCCATGGCGACCGGCGTCAAGCGCGTCCACCCCGACAAGTTCGTGTTTACCTATCAGGGCGATGGCGACCTGGCCTCCATCGGCATGGGCGAAATCATCCATGCCGCGGCCCGGGGCGAGAAGTTCACCACGATCTTCATCAATAACGCCGTCTACGGCATGACCGGCGGCCAGATGGCCCCGACATCGCTGGTGGGCCAGGTGACAACCTCGTCTCCCTTCGGCCGCGACATCAAATTGAATGGCATGCCCATTCGCATGGCCGAGTTGCTGGCCCAACTGGACGGCACGGTCTACGCGGTGCGACGCAGCCTCCACGACGCCCGCCACATCATGCAGGCCAAGAAGGCCATCCGCGCTGCGTTCGAGGCCCAGGCCAAAGGGCTGGGGTTCAGCGTCGTCGAATTGCTGTCCACCTGTCCCACCAATTGGGGCATGACGCCCAGGGAATCGCTCGACTGGGTACGCGACACCATGATCCCAACCTATCCGCTGGGTGATTTCAAGGTCGCGCCGGAGCTGGCCCCGGCTCGCCGTTAGTGCGGCTTCTGCCCACGGAAACCGCACCGCACAAAGGACGAATCCCATGACAACCCCCTGGAACCATCGTTGCGCCTTACGTATGCAATCGATGCGTGGCTCCGCCATTCGCGAACTGCTCAAGCTGACCGAAAACCCGGAAATCATCTCGTTTGGCGGCGGGATGCCCGCGCCGGAGGTCTTTCCGGTCGAAGCATTTCGGACCGCGGCCGATCGCGTGCTGGATCGCCACGGCCGCAACGCCCTGCAATATAGCGCCACCGAAGGCTATCGCCCGCTGCGCGAATGGATCGTGCGGCAGATGGCCCGCTACGGCATCGAATCGGCCCCGGAGAACGTGCTCATCACCAGCGGCTCGCAACAAGCGCTCGACCTGCTGGGTACGTTACTCATCAACCCCGGCGACCTCATCCTGACCGAGCGGCCCACCTACCTGGGCGCGCTGCAAGCCTGGCGCGCCTATCAGGCTCGTTTCGTCTCCGTGCCTGTCGACGACGACGGGCTGCAAGTGGATCTGCTGGAAGAGGCTCTCTGCGCCGGGCCAAAGTTCATGTACATCCTGCCCAACTTCCAGAACCCCGGTGGCGTCACCCTTTCGCTGGAGCGCCGCCACAAGCTGATCGAGTTTTCCGACCGCTACGGCGTGCCCATTATCGAAGATGATCCCTACGGCGAATTGCGCTATGAGGGCGACCATCTGCCGCCGCTGGTGGTCATCGACGCCGAACGCTGCAAGAGCCGCCCCGCCCGCGCCATCGAGCCGGGCTATTATGACGAGAGCCAACCGCGCAACGGCAACGGCCGGGCCTACATGCGCGGTAACGTCATCTACCTGAGCACGTTCTCCAAGACGCTGGCCCCCGGCCTGCGCCTGGCGTGGATGGTGGCCCCGGTGGAGGTTATCCAGCGCTGCGTTGTCGCCAAGCAGGGCATGGACCTGCACACGGCCACGCTGAACCAGGCCATCGCCCACGAAATATTGACCGGCGGCCAGGAGGGCGAGGGCTTCCTGATGGGCCACGTCCGCCTCATCCGCGACGTCTACCGCGAGCGGCGCGACGTGATGCTGACCGCCATGCGCCGCCACTTCCCGCCCGGCGTCACCTGGACGGAGCCGACGGGTGGTTTGTTCCTGTGGGTCACGCTGCCGGACTATCTGGACGCCACGGAACTGTTGAAGAAGGCGCTGGAAAAGAAGGTGGCCTACGTGCCCGGCGTGGCCTTCTCGCCCGACGGTAGCGAGCATAATAGCCTGCGGCTCAACTTCTCGTTCTGCACGCCGGAAAAGATCAATATCGGCATCCAACGGTTGGGCGACGTTTTCAGCCGGGCCATCGAAGACCACGCCGTGAAAATGGCCCATCACTTTGAGCCTGTTCTCCAGGCCGCCTGATCGCTCCAAGAGGTAACTATTCCCATGGAAACATCCATCATCATCTCCGGATTCGGCGGCCAGGGCGTCCTGTTCGCCGGGCAACTGCTGGCCTATGCCGGCATGGACGCCGGCCGCCACGTGACCTGGATTCCCTCCTATGGCCCGGAAATGCGCGGCGGCACGGCCCATTGTGTGGTCATCATCAGCGATGACCCCATCGGCGCGCCCACCGTGGCCCGGCCCGACGTGGCTGTGGTGCTCAATCTGCCGTCGTTCGACAAGTACGAAACAGTAGTCAAGCCGGGCGGCCTGCTCGTGGTCAACAATTCACTGATCGAGTCCGAGACGGAGCGGCGGGACATCGACGTCGTTGCCGTGCCAGCCAACGCCATCGCCGAAGAGTGGGGCACGGTCAAGATGCTGAACATGGCCGCGCTGGGGGCGCTACTGGCCGCCCGGCCGGTGCTGCCGCTGGAAATCGTCGAGAAGGCGCTGGCCGAACATTTGCCGGCCGGCAAGCAACATCTGATCGAGGCTAATCTACGGGTGATTCGGCGCGGCTATGAAGTCGTGGCTCCCGTGCCCGGTATTGCCAATTAAGAGATTAAACACGGATAGGACACGGATTAAACGGATGGCAACGGATTGAATTCTCTCTATCCGTTTCATCCGTCCTATCCGTGTCCTATCCGTGTTTAATTCAGCAATCGCCATAACCGTATGTGCCGCTAAGCAAATAAGATGATGCCCCTCTGGCCTGTGGCGAGGGGCATTTTTATGGCGGCTCGCACAGTGGCGTGCGGCGTAGATTTGGCTACAATGACCTGACCTGCATTACCCACCAAGCCGCCCCAACCCTGGATGGCGTCATTCCGAGGAGACATATGAACCACGCTATCAAGCGTCTATCCCCCGTCCCGTCCGATCTGGACATTGCCCAAGCCGCCCAGCCCTTGCCCATTTCCGAAGTCGCCGCCCAATTGGGCCTGACCGATGACGATCTGATCCATTACGGCAAGTATAAGGCCAAGGTCCACCTGGACACCCTGCCCAAACTGGCCGATCGGCCACTGGGCAAGTACATCGATGTCACGGCCATCACGCCCACGCCGCTGGGCGAAGGCAAGACGACCACAGCCATCGGCTTGGTGCAGGGCCTCGGCCGCCTGGGCTATAAGTCCATCGGCTGCATCCGCCAGCCCAGCATGGGGCCGACGTTCGGCATCAAGGGCGGCGCGGCCGGCGGCGGCTATAGCCAGGTCATCCCGATGGAGGATTTCAACCTGCATCTGACCGGCGACATCCACGCCATCACCGCCGCCCATAATTTGGTGGCCGCGGCCATCGATGCCCGCTGGTACCACGAAGATCGGATGAACGACGAGAAGCTGGCCAAGGTCGGCCTGTCGCGGCTGAACATCGATCCCTACCGGCTGACCTGGAACCGGGTGATGGATGTGAACGACCGCGCCCTGCGCCGGGTGATGGTCGGCCTGGGGCCGGAAGACGACGGCCGCCCGCGCCAGACCGGCTTCGACATCACCGTCGCCAGCGAGATCATGGCCATCCTGGCCCTGGTCAACGGCGACGATTTCAAGAGCGCCCTGCACGATCTGCGCCGGCGCGCCGGCCGCACCGTCATCGGCACCAACAAGGACGGCCAGCCCATTACCCTGGAAGACCTCAAGGTGGCCGGGGCCGTCACTGTGCTCATGCGCGACGCGCTGCACCCCAACCTGTTGCAGACGCTGGAGGGGCAGCCGGCCTTCGTCCACGCCGGGCCGTTCGCCAACATAGCCCACGGCAACTCCTCCATCCTGGCCGACCGGCTGGCGCTGCGGCTGGGGGATTACGTCGTCACCGAGTCCGGCTTTGGGGCTGACATCGGCATGGAGAAATTCTTCGACATCAAGTGCCGCTATTCCGGCCTGATCCCCGATTGCGTGGTGCTGGTCGCCACGATCCGGGCGCTGAAGATGCACGGCGGCGGGCCGCGCGTCATCCCCGGCCGGCCGCTGGACAAGGCCTATACCGATGAAAACGTCGGCCTGCTGGAGGCCGGTCTGGCGAATCTGGAAGCCCACATCCGCAACGCCAAGCGCTTCGGCGTGCCGGTGGTCGTGGCCGTCAACAAGTTCCACACCGACACCCCGGCCGAAATCGCCGCCGTGGAGCGCGCGGCGCTGGCCGCGGGCGCGGAGGCGGCGGTGATGACCGACCACTGGGCCAGCGGCGGCGATGGGGCCATCCAGCTATCCGAAGCGGTGGTCGCCGCCTGTGAGAAGCCGTCGAACTTCCAGTTCCTCTATCCGCTCGATCTGCCGATCAAGGCCAAGATCGAGACGATTGCCAAAGAGATCTACAGCGCGGGCGAAGTCATCTACGAACCGCAGGCGGAGAAGCAGATCAAGTCCTACGAGGCGAACGGCTTCGGCAATCTGCCCATCTGCATGGCCAAGACTCATCTGAGCATCAGCGACGACCCGCTGCTGAAGAACGCGCCGTCGGGTTATACCCTGACCGTGCGCGAGGTGCGGGCCTCGGTCGGCGCGGGCTTCATCTACCCGCTGCTGGGCGAGATGCGCACCATGCCCGGCCTGGGCACCAAGCCGGCCTATATGAACGTCGACATTGACGAAGACGGCCGCATCATGGGTCTGTTCTAGACTGATTATTCAGTGACGTCAGGTGCGATGCACTTCGGAAAGTGCGTCGCACCTGACTTGCCAACCACCCCATGACCACCTATCAAATCATGTCCTGGCACGACATCCCCGTGCAGGTACGCGCCGGCGGGCGGCGCGCCCGGGTCAGCCTCCAGCTCGATCCTCGTTTCATGGCCGCCGTCGATAGCGCCGCCATGGCCGCCGGCCTGACCGGCAGCGATGCCTACCTGGCCGGCTTCGTCTGGAGCGAGGCGCAAGAGCGCGACGGCGCGCCCGAAGCGGTGGCCGCGGCCGTGGTCGCCGAACTGGAAGACCAATTCGCCACCATCGACTGGCGCCGGACGGCCGCCGCCCTTCGTTCATCCTCGCCAACCTAACCAAAAACCTGACAGGTAGGCGGCGACAAATTGCGTTGTCACCAGCATATTCTGGGCCGCCTACCTGTCAGGTTGGGGGGATACCGCTCAAGTTGTGCGCCCGGCCACTCATGCTAGAATCCTGAATCTGGCGGATCGGGCGGTTCGGTCCTGATTTTTTCTCCGGCGGGAAATGGCATGTCGGCGGCANNTGGGCGTGGAGATCGAGAGCATTTGCGGCGGCCGCCTCACCTGCGCCAAATGCAAGGTGCGCGTGGAGGAGGGGCATTTCGCCAAGCACGGCATCCTTTCGACCGCCGCCCACCTCACCCCGGCCGACGACCGCGAAGCCGCCCTGCTGGCGCGCACGAACGGCGATGGGGCCGTCCACGACTACCGCCTCGCCTGTGCGGCCCACGTGCGCGGCGATCTGCTGGTCTACGTGCCGGAGGAAAGCCGCGCCCATAAGCAGGTAATCCGCAAGGCGGCCACTGAGCGCGTCATCGAGGTTGACCCGGCACTGCGCCAGGTGTACGTGGAAGTGGAAGCGGCGCAACTGGGCGAGCACCGCGGCGATTGGGGCCGCCTGAGCGCCGCGCTGGCCGACCAATGGTGCTTAACCGAACTGCAAATCGATCTGCCCGCCCTGCGGCGCCTGCAACCGGCCCTGCGCGCGGGCAACTGGGGCGTCACGGTCATCCTGTGGCAAGAGCACGAAGTGATCGACGTGCGCCCCGGCTATAGCGAGGGCCTCTATGGGCTGGCCGTGGACATCGGCAGCACGACCGTGGCCGGGCATCTGTGCGATCTGCGCACCGGGGCCGTGCTGGCAACCGAGGCGCTGATGAACCCCCAGGTGACCTTTGGCGAAGACCTGATGAGCCGCGTCTCCTATGCCATGACCAACCCAACGGGGCTGGACAAGATGCACGGGGCCATCATCGAGGCGCTCAATACGTTAGCCTCGCGCGCCGCGCGGGCGGCCAACCTGCAACCGCGCGACATCCACGATGCCGTTTTCGTGGGCAACACGACGATGATCCACATCCTGCTTGGCATCAACCCGCAGGAGTTGGGCGGCGCGCCTTTTGCTCTGGCGAACCGCGAGGCGATGGACGTGAAAGCCCGCGAGTTGGGGCTGCGCTTTCATCCGGGAGCCTATGCCCACATCCTGCCGGCCGAGGCCGGGCACGTGGGCGCGGATAACGTGGCCGTGTTGCTGGCTGAGGAACCGCACCGGCGCGAAGAACTGACCCTCATTGTCGATGTGGGCACCAACGCCGAGATCGTGCTGGGCAACCGCGAGCGCCTGCTCAGCGCCTCCAGCCCGACCGGCCCGGCCTTCGAAGGGGCGCAGATCAGCCACGGTATGCGCGCCGCGCCGGGGGCCATCGAGCGTGTGCGCATCGACCCGGCCACCTGGGCCGCCCGCTTCCGCGTCATCGGCGAGGAGCGCTGGTCGGACGGCTGGCAGACCGGGCCGGACGCGCCGCCATCGGCCCAGCCGGCCCATCTGGCGGCCGGTATCTGCGGCTCGGGCATCATCGAGGTCGTGGCCGAGATGTTTCTGGCGGGCATCATCCGCGCCGACGGCCGCTTTGACCCCGACCGGCCGCACGAACGGGTCATCTGGCAGGGCAAGCGGGGGGCCTACGTGCTGGCGACGGCCGAGCAGACGGCCACCGGCCGGCCCATTGTCGTGACGCAGGACGACGTGCGCAATATTCAACTGGCAAAGGCGGCCCTCTATGCCGGGGCGAAGCTACTGATGAACCGCGCCGGCGTGCCGGCCGTGGAACGCATCACCCTGGCCGGCGCGTTCGGCAGTTACATCGACCCGCGCTACGCCATGCTGCTGGGGCTGATTCCCGACTGCCCGCTGGAGCGCGTGACAGCCGTGGGCAATGCCGCCGGCGACGGGGCGCGCATCGCCCTGCTGAACCGGCACAAGCGCCGGGAGGCGGCCGACATCGCCCGGCGGGTTATCTACGTCGAGACGGCCGTCGATCCCGACTTTCAGGCCGAATTCGTGGCCGCTATCCACATCCCCCACGCCGCCGACGCCTTCCCCAACGTGGAAGCGGGCTTCGACGTGACGTTGGCCCGCCCGGCCGACGCTAACGGCGACAGTCGCCGGGAACGCCGCGCCGAACGCATACGCGGCCGGCGGGCCGCCGTAGCCGACCGGGCCGCCCTGGCCGAAGATGAGTAGAGCGCCGACGCGCCGGCCGTGGCGCAAGGAAACAATATGAGCGACGAACAAATCAACCTGAAAGAGATGTCGGATGACGACATCTACGAATTGATGAAGGAAGACCTCTACGACGGTTACGCGGCCGAGATCGAAGAGGAAGTCCGTGAGATGTTGGGGCGCGACCATCAGCCCTACGACATCCTCACCAACGGTCTGGTGGCCGGGATGGACATTGTCGGTGCCGACTTCCGCGACGGCATCCTGTTCGTGCCGGAGGTCTTGATGGCCGCCAAGGCCATGAAGGCGGGCATGGCGATCCTGCGCCCGCTGCTGGTCGAGACGGGCGCGGAAAAGATCGGCACGATGGTCGTCGGCACGGTGAAGGGAGATATCCACGACATCGGCAAAAACCTGACGGCGATGATGATGGAAGGCGCGGGCTTTGAGGTCTACGATCTGGGCATCAACAATTCGGTCGATAACTTCATGGCCGCCATCGCCGAACACAAGCCCGACATCGTGGGCATGAGCGCGCTGCTGACGACGACGATGCCCTACATGCGCGTGGTCATCGATGCCCTGCGCGAGGCGGGCATTCGCCAGGACCTCATCGTCATGGTCGGCGGCGCGCCGCTCAACGAAGCATTCGCCGAGGACATCGGGGCCGACGCCTATTGCCGCGACGCGGCCGTGGCCGTGGAGACGGCCAAGAAATTCATGCTGATCCGGCGTCAGCGGGCGAAAGCGTCCTGAACAGCAACAAGCGAGGCGTGAATCCTATGAACAAACTGGAACAATTGCTCACCACAACGGACACGGTCGTACTGGATGGAGCGATGGGGACGATGCTCTTCGCCGCCGGGCTGGTGGCGGGCGCGTCGCCGGAGGAGTGGAACGTCGCCCACCCCGACCGCATCCGCGCCGTCCATCGCGCCTACATCGCCTCCGGCTCGCGTATCATCCTGACCAACTCCTTCGGCGGCACGCGCTACCGGCTCAAACTGCACCACATGGAAGATCGCGTGTATGCGTTTAATCGCGCCGCCGCCCGCAACGCCCGCGCCGAAGCCGACGCCACGCCTCATACCGTTCTCGTCGCCGGGTCAATCGGCCCGACGGGCGAACTGCTGGTGCCGATGGGCAACATGGAGTTCGCCGACGCCCAGGCCGCCTTTGCCGAACAGGCGCGCGGTCTGGTCGATGGCGGCGTTGACCTGCTATGGATCGAGACGATGAGCGATCTGGAAGAGGTACGCGCCGCGGTCGATGGGGTGCGATCCATCACCGACCTGCCGGTGTGCGCCACGATGAGCTTCGATACCAACGGCCGCACCATGATGGGCGTCACCCCCGCCCAGGCCGTGCGGACGATGGCAGCGTGGGGGCTGGCGGCCGTCGGGGCCAATTGCGGCAACGGGATCGATGAGATCGAAGACGTAATCGCGGCCATGCACCGCGCAGCGCCGGAAATGCGCCTCATCGCCAAGGCCAACGCGGGCATCCCCCAATGGCGTAACAACGAACTACTTTACGATGCCACACCGCCGGTCATGGGTCACTATGCGCAACGGGTGCGCGCGCTGGGCGCGTCCTTCATCGG